>Ga0164295_10000329_pt1 | contig 40390 bp, 40 predicted proteins | sample GEODES006metaG_FD_111798 | JGI IMG/M metagenome (GOLD analysis project Ga0164295, IMG submission 111798) | Oligotrophic lake water microbial communities from Sparkling Lake, Wisconsin, USA - GEODES006 metaG | ecosystem: Environmental > Aquatic > Freshwater > Lake | place: USA: Sparkling Lake...
AAAACCTTATGAGATTTACCTTGAAAATGGAAAGACAGTAGTGATGCATGAATATCACTACCGCTTCTTTACTAACAATATTGAATCTTTTAGAAGTTGGGGGTTTGAGGATCTAGAAAAGTCGCCATTGAGTTATTTGGAATGGTTTTATACTCAGGGTCTTATTTCGAAATTACCATATGCAATATTAACAAAAGAGATATTTAGTGGGATTAGATAGCAAGATAGGAATTGACTTCATTGGATTTCCAAAAGGTTATCTAGGGGTTGGTGAGCAGCTGCGCAGTCTACTACGCATGGCTCAAATAAATGGATACGAAATTAATATAATTGATTGCTATCGCGACGGCGATAAATATTTGAACAATGATGTTGAATTCAACTCATATATATCAGCTGAATATAAGCATAAGATTAGAATTTATTCGGCTACTCATAATCATATAGCTGCCCTCCTATGGGAGAAAGGTTTTAAATTCTTTGATGGTGCAATTAATATTTTTCATTTTGCATGGGAGTTCTCATCAATAAAAGAAGATTTAAGGCCAATACTTAGTTTATCTAATTCAATTTGGGGCATTTCTCACTTTACAGCATCGGCTTTTGAAAACCCATATGATATTCCAGTTGAAGTTATGTCTAATGCAGTTGAAGTAAATGTTAGCAACAAATATAAAAGAGTATATTTTGGTCTTCCTGAAGATAAATTTCTTTTTAGCACTTCATTTGATTTGAATTCATTCATGACAAGAAAAAATCCCATGTTGGTAGTTGAATCATTTGGCGAGGCTTTTTCGAATAATGATAATGTTGGACTTGTAGTAAAAGTATCAAATAGTGATAAAAGTAATAGGTACTGGAATAATTTTTTGATGGAAATTACGGGCATGAAGAATTTATATATTTTGGACTCAAATATGAAAAAGGAGGAAGTGCACACCCTTTTTAATCTATGTGATTCATACATATCACTTCATCGTTCAGAGGGATTTGGTTACGGCATTGCTGAAAATATGCTGATGAGCAAACCTGTAGTTTGTACGGGGTTTTCTGGAAATATGGATTTTTGTAACGATAGCAATTCGTTTTTAGTTGATTTTGATTACGTTACTGTTAGGGAAAATGAATATCAACATGCAGATGGTTTATTCTGGGCAAATCCGAAAAAGAAAAGTGCAATTGAGGCAATGAAAAAAGTCTATTGCGATAAAGACAATTCTCTTAAAGTTGGCGCGATTGCATGCAATGAAATTTCGAACAACTTTAGTACTAAAGCATTAGCAAAAAAAATGGATGAAAAAATTCATAATATTATTAGGAATTTTTTATGATGATACCAAGTGTAAATATCGTAATTCCAACTTGGAATGGCCTTCACCTTTTAAAGAAATCTTTAGATTCAGTGATCGCTGCCTCTATAAGCTATAAAGGACATTGTGATATTACAGTCGTTGACAACGGAAGCATGGATAGAACTATCGATGTAATAAAAGATTACTATCCAGAAATAAATTTAATAGGCAACAAAGTAAATTTAGGGTTTGGCGCTGCATGTAATATGGGAGCAAGAAGTATTGAATCCGATTTAGTATTTTTTTTAAATAATGATGTGTTTATAAATGAGAATTTCTTTAACCAGATTGTGGCTGAGAGCTTTAAAGTTCCAGATTTTTTCTCAATATGCCCCCAAACCAATTATTGGAGTGATAATAATTTGACGAACAAAGTATTTTCATCGTCAATCAATTTTTCTCTAACAGATAAACAAGAGCTAATCCAGCATTGGGCTGTAAAGGATTTTGTAAATCTTGCGGATGAGATGGAGCGCACTATTTACGGAACTGGAGCCGCACTTTTGGTAAAGAGAAATAAATTTATTTCTTTAAATGGTTTTGATGATATCTATGGATTGGCATATTGGGAAGATGTAGATTTATGTCTGCGAGCTTGGAAGAGGGGATGGGAATCATTTTGTACATCAAAAATAATCGCCTGGCATAAGATAAGTGCAACTTCACAAAATCAAAATCATGACTCAAAGACATTTTTAATGAAAAAAAATTACATAATTTTTCAGATTATTCATTTGTCAAGTATTCGAAAGAAAATTGAGTTTATGTTTTACCTAGCAAATAAGAAACATTCCTTAAGAAAGTATCTTGTAGGAAGCATAATCCCTATTATTAATAGAATATTTATCGATAAAGCCCATAGTCGTTACACAATGCATCAAATAATTGCAAGAGTAGGAGTTAAAAATGAGTCTTGGTCGTCAAGTGCAATTTTATAGAAAAAATATTAATGAAAATATTTGACTATGCGTTAATACTCAAAAAAAATCATCTAAACTCTTTAAGGGGTTATTTAAAAAGTAAAAATTCAATAAAAATTTTAATAACAATTATTGGCGAGACTAACTCAGAAATAGATATTGATTTACAAATGATAATAAGAGATTACCCAAAATATGGTTACGTAATTACAACTAGTGATATTCCCATTTACTTTATTGAGTTAGCAGATAAAGTCATTGTTGATAAAGATTTACTGGATGATGTTTTATTCTTCCAGAAGTTATCTAACTTTGACTGCGAAGAGTATACGAACTAAATTTATGCATCTAAAAAAAATTATCTTGTCTGCCCCAGATATTTTTATTGGGGATGCGATAGGTAATCACTGTTTTGAACTCTCAAGAATATTTCAGAAATTTGATGTTCCTTTTGAACTTTATGCTGACAACTTTGCAGGTAAAATTTATGATAGATCATCATTATTAAAAAATCTTAAGAAAGATGACACACTTTTTGTAAGTTTTTCAATTTATGATCGTTTACTTTCTCAAGTTTCCCTGGTTCAAAACAAAAAGATATGTTACTTCCATGGAATTACACCATCAATATATCTGCAGGAATGTGATCCAATTGCCGCCAAACTTTGCGATGATGGAATGTTACAAATTGGCATGCTAAACCGGTTCGATGTTGTAATTTGCAATTCCCTGAAGACTGCAGTGATGCTAGATGGACTAGTTCAGAAAAATAAAATTAAAGTATTCCCTCCAATTACAAAGTCACTTATAAAGTGTGGGGATGAAATAAGTTACAGTATGAATAAATCATTCGGAATTGCGGTAATTGGTCGAGTTGTCCCCCATAAAAAAATCGAAAATGCTATTGAAATTATTAACAAAGTAAGGGATTTTAATGATGATTTTACGTTGCATATTATTGGGTCTGATTGCAATGCCATTTATAAAGGTAGACTTGAAAAACAAGTTGCTGATCTAAATTTAGGTGCCTATGTCCAGTTTCATGGATTTTTGGAGGAAGAGGTTAAGGTAACTTTATTAAAATCATGTAGTCTGTTATTGTCAACAAGTAAACACGAAGGGTATGGAGTCCCTATCATGGAGGCAATGGCCAGTGGCATCCCCGTTTTGGTGGAAAAAAATAGTATTGACTCCAGTGCATTTCAATCAAAATTCTTGGAATTCTGTGACATTAAATCCGCATCTCATATCATTGTTAATTTAATGCGAGATAAAAAATTATGGGGGGAAATCAGCAATGAGGTATTTGAATTTGCAAATTCAGAGCTGGAATTAGTGAGTGATGTCAATACTTTTGAATTCTATAGGAAATGCCTGACTTAAAATTTATAATGATTTGAGAAGGAAATTTATTGCATCATTAGTTTCAAAGAGGTGGGGCCTATCTTTATACTTCAAGCTGCCAAGCTCATCGTTGAGAAACTTATTAATACCTTTTTCGTCGCTCGGATTTATAATATGGGCTCGATTGGATAGAAGCTCTCTGGACCAACGATTGTCTGATAGTAGCATTTGACATGAAAATTGCGCTGCTTCAAGTGCAGAGGTTCCTGCTGGCTCAGCCGATAATTCAATATAGCGGGAGCAGTCTTGGTAGGCGGAGATTAATAATTCTGAGCTTGCTGGCAGTTGATTTACAAAGATGCAGTTATTTGAGCCCTCAGATTTGCATTGAATTAAATAGCTGTAATCAGAAACATCACCGATAAAAACAAATTTCTGATTGACGTTTCTAATCAAACGAATAAATTCTAGTTGGCTTTTCTCAGGAGATAGTTGCCCCACCCAAAGATTAAATTGTGATAAATTGTAAACAGATTTAAATATTCCTTGACTAATGGGGGTTGGATCTATAAAAGCACTATCGATATATAAAGGTAATTGAATTATTGGAGCAAGTGGTTCAATGCCGTCAAACAAAAATTGTTCTTCAGATTTAGACTTAAGGATATATCCGTCAAATAAAGTCAGAAAATCAAAGCTTGGCTTTGGTTTTCCTTTTGATGGCCAGTAAAGAGGCCAAAGGAAAATTTTGCATTTATGTTGCTTTCTTATTGAGTGCAATAGTGGAGACCCAGATTCATGCGATGAGAAATGAATTACATGGGTAAATTTGTGTATATTATGGGAAAGGTGAGAATAAATTGAGTTATCTACACCAAGTTCAGTTAGGCTAGTTGAAAGCTGCTCTAATTCATACTCACCAGCTGCCTTATTAAGATACGCTTCAGGATAAGTTGTTAATAAAATATTCATAGATGAAAATATTACTTATAAATAGAAATAATACAAATACGGGTGTTTTCGAATCAATTTCATTAAGCTTAAGATTTACCTTGCCATTGAAATACTATCTAGATAAAAAAATCTTAATCAACAAAATTCTAGTAATGCATGAGGAACATGATGATATTAAATTAGCGATGAATTGGGCTGATAGGATTGTAATTAATAGAGGTAGTTCTGTCAGATTATTACTGTTAATGAATGAGAAATTATGGAAGAAAACAATATATGATGTAGACGATAATATATTCAAAAAAGCAAGATACGCAAAAAATTTATTTAACAATGTAGATGAAAGTGTGTATGCTGATTATATTATGAATTCAAGTGTTGTTACAGTCTCTAACAAGATTTTATACAATATTTTGCGTGCAAAATATAATTTGAAAAATATTCTAATATTGCCAATTTCCATAATGCCAGAACCCATGGAGGATTATAAAAATAACAATAACAATAACAATATACTAATGGTTAATGGCGACTCTATTAAGCTATATGAACACAAACAGCAGTTTCTGAATGAAGTTAATTTATTTATTTCAAAAAATCCTTCGATAAGATTTGACTATATTGGTGATATATCTAGTGATATTAAAAAAATTAAAAATATAAACTATATGCAAAAAATCCCATATACTAGCTTATCCAAATTGTTAAGAGTTAGAAAATATAAATGTGCACTAGTCCCATTGGGTGATGATGAAGATTTTGATGACTGTAAATCAGCAATTAAGTATTTTCAAAATGCAATATTTGGCATTCCTGGTTTATATTCCAATAAAAAAGTATATTCTGATTTTATTAATAATGGAATAAATGGAGTATTAGTTGATAATCAATATGGATGTTGGTTAAATGAATTGGAAAGTATATATAGTTCAGATTTAAAATGTAGAGAGATATGTCATAATGCATACGATGATGTTAGCACTAATTATACATTTGATAGTATGGAAAGATATTATAGGGAAATTTTTTGACAAGAATATCATTAATTCGACATGGAGAAGCGCATGGTAATTTAAGCAATACTCTTGATCCAGGTGCTGAAAGTGAATTAACTAATAATGGAATTTCCGCTGCCAGAAGGCTATTAGGAAGTTTCTCATTAGATTCAAAGGTATTGAGTAGTCCATTTAAGAGGGCTTATCAAACAGCTTCAATTGTATTCCCTGAGGCAGAAGTATTAATTGATAATAGGCTCTCAGAAATTAACTTTGGAAATTTTTCATTTAATGATAAAAGCCAAATTAATCATTCATATTATTTAAATAATAAATTTCCGTGTGGAGAATCTTATTTAAATGTATTATCGAGAGTTAATATTTTATTGAATGAATTATTATGCGAAGGACATGATAATTATTGTTTAATTACCCACGGAGGGGTGATTTGTATTTTATTGCAATCTATTGCAGAAAACTTCAAGGACTTTCCGATCTATAATATAGATTATTGTGGCTACCTTACTCTTTATGAGAATAATGCAATTGAAAATATATCAGGCATTACTAAAAAAATATCTACTAAATAGTTTAATCGTACCTTACACCTTATTGTTCTTAACTTGTACAAGTGTAATATTTGGTGTAATTAGTAATTTTGACTCAATTTTAGGTGTCTATTCAAAAGTAGGACATTCTAATTTTTTTCTAGCATTATTATTTAGTTTCATTTTTCTTTATGTATTTTCTAAATTATTAAATCTTAAAATACAATTTACTTTTCAATTATTGTTGTTATTATTAGCATTTTATAGTGGTAATTTAATAAATTTATTATCTGTATATGTAATACTCCTCACATCATTTTGTATTGGTAAGATATACCAACTCGATAATGGGTATAGTTATGCAATTAGCACTGCACTTTTAAGAATAATCTTAGGCCTAGGAACTTTAGGCCTCCTTATTGGTCTAATTGCCCACTTTCCGATCTCTAGCTTGTACCTTTATATAGCTATTCTAATAATACCAATAGCATTTAATATTATTGAATTAAAAAAATTACTAATAATATTTCTTAAAGATAAAATTAATTTTATATTCGGATTTAAATTAGATATACAAGTACTCTTCTTGATGTCCTTAGGAATCATTTATTATATTACAGCTATTTTCCCCGAAACCCGGTACGATGCATTAGTCCACCATCTTTTTGTTCCAGAGCATATTAAGCAAAGAGGTATGTGGGATTTTAATATGGAGCTGTATGTATTTGCAGCACTCCCAATGCTTTCAGAATGGATATACAGTATATCCAATATGATTGGTAATGAAACAGCAGCAAGATTTATTAATATTACATTTATATTTATATCGACTAAAATTATCTACGATAAAGTATTGGCATTTGCAGATAAAAATTGTGCTTCCATTTCCTCAATATTCTTTTTATCAACCCCATTGATATATTGTGTAGGAAGTTCCTTATTTACTGATGCTCTTGTAAATATGTTCCTTTTATCGGCAATACTAATTAGTTATGATTTGATTGGGAAGTCTTATAGTAAAAAATCTAAATATAATATTTATATATTGACAATGCTATTGGGCTTCAGTATAGCAACTAAGCCTAATGGAGCCGTATATACTTTTATAATATTTGCTTTCTCAATCCCATTTCTATTAAAAAACTACAGACACATAGGTAGTTTTGTTTTAGTTAAAGCCATCATGTTACTAACTATTACTGGTGGTATCTCATATTTATACTCATACTATATATCTGGAAATCCTTTTTATCCTTTTGCAAATGGTATTTTTAAATCCCCTCTTGGTCACCCAAGTAATTGGAATAATCCATTATTTAATACTCACTTTTCACCATTATCAATATATGAATTTACATTTAATGCAAAAGGTAAATATTTAGAATCAGGTCTTGCGGCTGGTGGCTTTTCTATTTTATTATTATTTTTGCCTCTTTTGTATATTTCGATTAAGCAAAAATTTAGATATGCTAATTTTTTATCATTATTTTCATTTATAAGCATTGTTATTATATTTGAAATGCAAAGTTATTTGAGATATATTATCCCTTTATTTTCAATAATCTATATTTTTCTTGGAGTAACATTTTTTCGAGCTCTTAATATTAGCAAAGTTTTTTATAATATCCTATTTTTGATTGCATTTGTATCAATTTCTTTAAATCTATTTTTTATAAATACAGCATCATCTTATAGTAATTTTCCAGTAGAAACCCTTAATGATGGGCGAAGTGAGTATATCAGAAATAATTTACCCATTAGGGATGCAATTGAATATGTTAATTCTCTTGAGAATTTGGATGATAGCCCAATTTTAATTATGTCAAATCCATTAACGGCTGGTCTGAGGTATAACGCGTTATATGTAATATGGTATAACCCATCTATGCAGGCTCAGATGATCGAGTCTAACTCTACTGATAAAATGTTAAATACTTTAAAAAGTAGAAAAGTTAAGTATGTAATAGTAGATACCAATTGGGAACCATATTGGGCTAAGGGCTACTGGGGAGAGGAATCTGTTACTAAGTTGCTAATGTCAGTGACCAAATCCTCTAAGGATTTTGGGGCTATTTCCGTTAGGGTTTTAGAGTAAGGCCCTGATAATATAACTAATATTATATTTATAACCAAATTATATTAAAAAATATGTTGAGTCCAAAAGTTGCTGTCGTTATTCCATGTTACAAGGTAAAGCGTCATATTAAAAGTATTATTGAAACTATAGGCGATGAAGTTGATAAGATATTCGTAGTAGATGACTTTTGCCCAGAGTTTTCCGGTGAATTTGTTAGGCAGAATATAGTGGATCCTCGAATTAATATATACATCAACAGTACTAATTTAGGTGTCGGCGGTGCCGTTATGAAGGGTTATGAGATGGCCTTAGCTGATGGTGCACATATAATAGTAAAACTTGATGGAGATGGTCAAATGGATCCAGCATTGATTCCTTCACTTATCGCACCATTAATACTTCATGAGGCTGATTATACAAAAGGTAATAGATTTTTTAATTTAGAAGGACTTGTAAAGATGCCAAAACTAAGAATTTTTGGCAACTCTACCCTTTCTTTTCTCACGAAGTTATCTTCTGGATATTGGGATATTTTCGACCCAACAAATGGCTTTACGGCAATCCATTCAGAGGCTGCGAGAAGGCTTCCATTTAATAAAATATCCAAACGATTTTTTTTTGAAACCGATATATTGTTTAGATTAAATATAATACGAGCAGTAGTTGTTGATGTGCCTATGGATGCAAAATATGAAAATGAGCTTAGCAATCTTAAAGTTCATAAAATACTCATTGAATTTTTATGTGGGCATTTAAGAAATATTTATAAGAGAATTTTTTATAATTATTATTTACGGGACTTATCTGTAGCATCATTTGAGCTTCCACTTGGAATTTTACTTTTTCTATCAGGCATAGTATTTGGAATTATAAAATGGGTTGAAGCATCTCAAACAGGGATTACAACTCCAGCGGGAACGGTAATGTTGGCTGCATTACCAACATTCATGGGCGTTCAGTTTCTACTTTCATTTATAAATTACGATATTATTTCAGTTCCAAGAAGGCCGCTTTGTAAATAACAGTAGCATGAATTTCTAATTTTATTAAATCTTTCGAATATATCGGAGTATCAAGCCTCGCTGAACATGAAATTTCTCCCTATCCTAGGTTTTTAAGTCGAGGACATGGCATAGACATATTATTATAAGAAAAAATTAGCCTTGATATTTTGTACAAGTTTGTTAAATAGCGAATTATAAATATTTTCATTTTTAAATATTGAAGACAATGAATTAATAATTTCGTGAAACCTGGCGTCGATATTTTTTAATTGAGTAGAGTCTAATGATAAATTTCTTTAAAGTATTTAACGAAAAAAATTTTTTAAATGCCAAGAACCTTAACAGGATATTTGTTGAGGCAAAACCATTTAAGCATGTTTATATGTTGAATTTTTTTAATCCACATTTTGCTGATGAGCTTTATAAGAACTTTCCACCAAATATTGATTTTATTGGAGAATCAGGGTCCCAAGAGAAAAGCTCAATTAGCTTTAATCATAGCAAAAAAAATGATATTTTTTTGCAGCTTAATGATGCGGTAAGAGATCCAAGATACTTAGAGTTTATTGAAACTATTTCTTCAGTTGATGATCTTCTGTTTGACCAAACTCATTCTGAATTTGAGGTTAAGCAATCTTTATCTGGCGAGGAAATGGAACCACATATTGATTGTAACTATCACTTTGACTTAAAGCATCATAGACGCCTTAACTTAATAGCCTATTTAAACAAAGATTGGACTAGTGCGATGGGTGGGAATATTGAGCTTCATTCAAACCCTCTTGATTGGTGGAATAATCAAGTAATCGAGTATTTGGCTGGTTTTAATAATGCAATAATATTTGAAACAGGCGAAAATACTTGGCATGGTTTTAAGAAAATCGCAATTCCTGAGAATCATGAAGAAAAATCGAGAAAGTCTCTTGCTCATTATTTCTACAGTAAAAATAGACCCTTGAATGATATTGCTCCTCGCCATGGAACTTGGTGGGTTCATCGCCCACTTGATTATAAGAAATTTACGGTCGGAGCAGAATTAACTAGGGAGATGCTTGATGAGCTTGAGGTTTTATTAACAAGAGGTTATGGCAGGTCAAATTTATATTATAAAGAAGCTTCTAAATTGTTTGAGGAAAACTATCACCTTAAACAAAAAATAGGTATGGAGATAGATTCTGTGAATCCAATACTAAAGTCAAATGGATAAATAACTGGATTCAACCCATCTGAACATATTGTCCTCATTTTCAATTATTGAAATAACCCATGTGAATAAATAAAGCTTATCAGTGAATCGATTACCAAAAAAATATTGTTCCTCAGCATGGATTGAAGGCTTAATGCGAGCCGATGGGTCTGTCAGTCTTTGTTGTAGGGCAAATAAAATTTTAGGTGATTGGCGGAAGCAAGATTTGTCGGAAATTTTTGATGCGGGCCTAGTTGTTGCACGCCAAAATGTAATAGATGGAATTCCTGTAACGCCTGAATGTATAGGTTGCGTCAAAAATGGACAAACGACACAAATTAAGAGAATTTTTGAGCAGCCTATAGATGTATTGGTAGGTGTGCTCGAAGATATAATCGGCTCAGACGCTAAAAGCTTTTATAAGCTTCATGAAGTTCTTAATTTAAAGTCACACGATAGTAACTCTAAATCTTTACTCGAAAATTTAACTTCCAAATTATCGGAAATAAAAAAATATCATGCTTGCAGAATTAAAGGTTTAAATAAATTAAAGGTAATCATTGAGTCTATTGATGATTACTTATCCAATTCCCTTAATATTAGGCACTATGCTCCATGGAGGCAATCGCAAATTGTTATTCATTGCAATGCTAGATGTATCTAATGTGTGGGCCTATATTCAAAGTCAATTTCTCAGGGTGAGTTAGCAGATGGCAAGCTTAAGAAATTCATGACATTGAGAGAGGCAACATCCTCTTTTAAAAATATCGAAGATATCATTGTTTTTAACATGACCGGTTCTGAACTGTTTTTTACTAAAGACTGGAAAGTTATTTGCACAGAACTAAGGTCAAATGAAGTATTTATTAGAAACACCACGAATGGAATGATTCTCACAAAAGAGAATATTGAATTCATTGTCGACAACAATCTTATTCAGAATTTAGATATATCTATTGACGGTGCAATTAAAGAAACTTTTGAATCAATTCGAGTAAAAATTAAATATGACAAGTTTATTGAATCAATTAACTATCTTTTCTCTTATATTAGAAAAAAGAAGCTTGCAATGGATATTGGCTTCAATTTTTGTCTCATGGTGGATAACTGGCAAGAACTAGCAATGATTCCGGAAATAATAAACAAGGCTAGAGGAAGTGAGTGGGAGTTTGGAAAAGTTCAACTAAATGTTTTGGTAATAGATACCCGAGGTGAAGATTCGTATTTAAATTTTGCAAAAGACCACCATCATTCATTAATTCCTCGCAATCAATTTATTGAGGCAGTTCAGAAAACAAAAGAAGAATGTGATTTATTTAAAATAAATTTGGTTTGGTCTTATAACGAAAAAATTGATGAATTTATACAAAGAGGAGCCCCCCAAGAGGGTTATGAAAATTTATCTTTTGTAAAGATTCATTTGGATAGTCATTTAGATGATGTCGATATATCTTCTGACTCTCCTCTTAAGTTTAATGGCTGGGTTTTATCTCCCAATGAAATTAACAATATCTCGGTGAGACTCAATTCAAAAGAAGTTGAATACAGTTATGGCAGGGAGTGCCAATGGTTAATAGAGCAATACACCAGTCTAAAAAATACTCATTGTGGCCTTGACTTCCAGGTTCCTCATGGTTTGTTAGCTTTGGGTAATAATTTGCTTGAAATTGAAGCGACTGATAAAGAAGGTTTTCAAACTTCAAAGTATGTTTTTCTTAATAAGAAGGCCCAATAGAGTCAAACTTTGGCAATTTAAGTACATATTGCCTGGCATGGTTTATGCATGTGTCTTTAACAATGACTTGCTAAATTGAGCGCCTGACCCTAATGCTTATAGCATTCAGAGTGTTGAAAAATAAAAATTACATTTAAATGGCATAAATTTTTCATGATGAAGCTAGATTGGCATAATTATAGAAGCCCAAAAGTCATAAAAAAGCATCGAAAGGATATCGATGGCTTAAGGGGTTTGGCCGTAATTTCAGTAGTTTTATTTCACGCTTTTCCCTCATTATTTCCTGGTGGATTTATTGGGGTCGATATATTTTTTGTCATATCAGGCTTTCTCATATCAGGCATTTTATATTCAGGCCTTGAGGGCAATACCTTTAATGTGGCTAGGTTTTACGTAAATAGAGTTATGCGTATATTCCCTACTCTCGTTTTGGTCATGCTTGTAACAATTCTAACGGCTTGGGCCGTTTTATTGCCGAATGAATTTAAGTTGTTCGGCTCAGAAATAATTTCAGGTTCATTTTTTTTCACCAACCTCTTGCAGATGAAGGGTATTGGTTATTTCGATGGCTTTAATGAGCCAAGATTATTTTTACATTTATGGTCCCTAGCAATCGAAGAGCAATTTTATTTAGTATTTCCAATCTTCCTGTTACTTATTTATAAAACAATAAGAAGTCAGGTGCTCAATGCAGTTCTTTTATTTACTTTTATTTCATTTTCCTATGGCGTTTGGTTAACTTCATTTGAGCATAATGTTGCCTTCTACTCATTCACTTCTAGGGCCTGGGAATTGCTTTTTGGAGCAGTTATTTCTTACTTTGTTTTAATAAAAAAAATCAAATTAAATTTACCGACTAGAGCAATAATTTATTTTGAGTGCTTACTTTTAAGCCTGTTAATTATAGCAATTATGCTTATTAATTTTAGAAATTATTTTCCCGGGGTCTGGGCATTAGTACCGATTACCATTTCCGGAGGCTTACTTTTAATTGGCTCTGGCGGGGTTGAATACAAAAGTGTTTTTAAAATTGAATTCCTAAGATTTTTTGGTGTCATTAGCTACCCTTTGTATCTTTGGCACTGGATATTACTTGTATTTGTTGGAATTCTTTATGGCCATAAAATAGGAGCCCATACCAGTATTGCGGTTGGCTCTTCAGTAATACTTGCATGGTTTACCCATAAATATTGGGAGACGCCATTTAGATATAAAAAATCTTCTATTGAAGCTGTAGTATTTTGCTCGGGCTTATTTATGCTTGGGGTAGTGGGCTGGATGATTGCCGAAGGTAATATTAAGGTACTAAATGCTAATGATGAAGTACAGAAAATTGCCAGAATATCCTCGGCAGCTGAAACTGAATTTGCTCCTCAGTCAGATTTAGAGCCTGGATTATTAAAACCGGAAATTCTAAAGGGTCACCGAGAGCTTCCCGTTTTATTTATTGGAGACAGCTTAGCTTCCCAATATTTTGGACCGCTAAAAAAAATGAGTGATGCTAATAATAAAAATTTTTCAGGGGCAGAATTTTTGACCAAGTTTGGATGTCCTCCAATACCTGAATTGGTTATGAACTATGCAAAAGAATGCGATATTTTTGTAGAAAAATCAAAACAATATTCATTCAGTAAGAAGTTTAGTGCTGTAGTATTTTCTGCGGCATGGTCTGACCCATTTTTTCAGGCAAAAAATGATTGGCAACCAGGTAGAGTTTGGGCATATTCAAAAGATGACCCCACTCATAGTCCACTCATTATAAATTCAGATATTTTCAATAAAAAATTTGAAATGTTGGGGTCATGGTTTAAGGAATTGAGACAGCAAGGTATTCCTGTTTATGTAATATTGAGCAATCCAATGTCTAGGTGGGAGCTAAGCCCAAAGTCCTCCATTCAGAGGGTTTCATTGATTCCTGCAAGTTTTGGTGCTAACAAGGCAGACATATTGAAATCTCAGAATGCAGTGAGGCAAAAGTTATTATTGATATCTAAAGAAACTGGGACAACAGTTATAGATCCTTTTAACTATTTATGTAAAAATGACTATTGCCCATCTATGACGAGCGATGGAATCTATATTTACTCTGACGGTATACATATATCTAGTTATTATTTGAATAATTACCCAAGTTATATCGAATCAATTATTAATTTAAGATAATAGTAATTTAACTATCGGCGACGAATTAATTGTTAACTTGTTTCTTCCTGTAGATGCCGTGTAATTCTGTTGATCGACCCCCATTTACCCAGTGGGCAACTTCTGAGCAGATTAACACTCGTAAAAAATCTAGGTCATCACGTTTACTAATATCAAAATTATCTGAATAAATTGGATCAATAAGTCGCCATAAAAAAGCATTGCGTTTATATATATCAACAGGAATGAAGTAAGATTCAAAAAGACTTTCAATCTCTTGACTTCGGATGCCTTCAAAGCAAGAAATTGAAAAGTCTCGGTCGCTTATAAATGTATCGATTTTTTTTGTGATATTATTAAATCTTAGATGTGAAGGTAGTTTTTTAAAAGCAACGTTTGCTGCCTCATATGCCTCTGGCCACAGTCTATTTCCGTTTCGACCAATCTGCTCTCCTATACTCCAGAATTCCCCCTTATTACTTAATCTGTTGTTAACTTGACTGAGCACTAGTTCAAGATTTGCAACATGATGCATAGCAGAAACGCAGATAATAAGATCATAGAAGTCATCGCCAGGCAATCCTTCATTTATATCGCCCACAAGGCATTGCACATTATGTGCCTTATTAGTTAATGACAGCCTAGCTTTTGCTTTCTGTGCCAAATCTAAGGATGCATCTAATAATGTTAATGAAACTGATTGCGTGCAAAAGCTTAAAATTTGTTCCTCAATCCGGGCCGCCCCTGAGCAAAGGGAAAGGATTTTCAGTCCATTAGTTTTGCTTAGATTTTTTGCACGCTCAAAGAAGTTTGGGGGTGTCATTGGTAGTAATTGTCCAAGCGCTCGTATCGCATAGCTATATGCAATTTCATCAGAATTAGGGTGAATTGATAATAAGGATTTATACGCTTCGCCAGAAATAGAATTTGTGAAATCTTCACGATGTAAAATAGTGGGTAATAACTTCACGGTTTCTAAAGCCATCTTCGATCTGTAATTATTACTGTCTTCACCATAGATTTTATGGCTATAAACACCGCTTGAGAAATGTTTGATTTCATTTTCTAAGCGAAAATTATAGTTGCTTAAGGCATTCACTTTCCCTATGGCATGGTTAGCACATACCTTGAATCCAGTCAAAAAGCATTTCGAGCTATGCTGATCTAATCTAGATAATCTAATTTGGATAATTTCTCCCTGCAGCATGGAGAGAAAGATTTTCAGTTCAATATCATATTGTGGTTTTGAGGGAGCTCCTAACGAAAATTCAGTTAAAAGAAACCATTTTTGTGGAGCATCAGGCAGAGAGTAGGATAAATTAATCTTACAAGGGTTCTGGTTACAACTTTCACCACTGAAAGATGTGCATAGAACAAATTCATAATCGATAAACACTGGCGGAAAATAGATCTCCGCACCTAAATAAAGTGGAAATCCTATGCGGTAGCCATCATCAATTGTCAATGCTACATTGTGAGAAGAGGGAAGAGAATGGCAATTAAGCAATCCTTGGCCAGGGATTAAATCGAGTTGGTAGTAATTTAAGGGGTCGATTGTCATCACAGATAAAGAGTTAAAGGAATGCAGAATACATCTCTATTTTCCAATAATAGCAAAACCGGGGCTAATGAAAATAGGGGCTTGTACTTTAAAACCATATTGCTCCATAAGAATGTACAAGCAGGAATTAGTATCTAAATTATGAACATCTCCTAAATATCCAGAATATCCTTGATAGCGATATGAATCGTTAGTTATTGAGTAGGGGATGGCTATAAAATCAGATTGCTTAAGGTTAATTGGATATAAAAATACATTTTTATAATTATAAAGGTAGGGAATTGAGGGCTCACTTGCTGAGATAAGCGAGTTTTTAGGGATTAGATCTTTAATTTCAGAAATTATATTTGAGTAATTAAGATAATTAGTATACGAATTATAAAATTTACTAATGTAAAAATTATTTAGATTAAAATTTAAAGATATTGTTCTGGTGGGGTTAATATTTAGTGATACATAAAATATTATTAATAATAATAAATATGAAAAATAGTATTTATTATTAGATTTACTCGCTGTAATCGTTTGTTGAATTGACTTAATAAAACAATATGCTAAAAAAGGAAAATATAGTGCGTGGTAATGAGTAAAAAAACCAACTTTTTCTGCTCCGCCAATATTTGAAAATATATTAGGAAGGATCATCACTATCGCAATAATTACATATTTAATATTTTTAATAAAATTAAGCGAAATTAGAGAAATATTAATTAATAAAAATGTAATTACACCATGCAGATTATTCTCGTCAGAAATATAATTTATAATAGCATTTGGTGAAGATAAAATTGCTGATGAGTAGTATGGGTTATTAAGTACAAATTTTACAGCTATAAAACTCAAAATTGAGAATAATAAACCAAATATAACACATTTAATTGCGTAATCTGAGCTACTCTTTTTATAAAAAACAAATGCATAAGTAAAATAAAATAATGCCAAATAGATTGCAATCTTTTCATTTATAAGTATGGCGATAAAGGATAAAAAAAATGAATATTTTATTTTTCCAATGTCGCAATAGTAGAATATCAGTAGTCCAAAAGGCAAAAACAATCTATCAATAAAGGGTTGACCCATAATTGACCATGACCAAGCTGGATGCATTGTAATAATTAAAGTACATATAATTGCAATTATTCTTGATGTTAGATATTTCCTGCAGATAAAATAAAAGATTAAGGCAAAAGACAGAAAAGAGAAAATTCCAGTACCCTGAATAATATAGGGGACTGTAATTAGAGGGGACAAATAAGATAAGGGATATAAGATATAGTATGTATGGAAATTAAAGAAATTAATGTCTGACTCCGAATATGTAATATTGCGCATTGCATATCCACATACAGTCTCAAATGTCTGGGTTGTAAGACCACTTTTGAATAAAAAATCATTAATACTTGCGTAAATATTGGAGGCTGAACCATTTCCATCAACAATGTTCTGGAGTAAATTGTAGTGAAGTCCAGTATCTCCATAAAGACCGATGCTCGTATTAACTCGTATGAATGTGAGAAATATAGTAAGTGCAATAAAAACAGAGAGAGTAAATATAGAATTAAAGATATTTTTATTTATCATTAGTGCAAACCAGGACAATTTTAGGATTTAACCAGCCTAGAAATCTATAAATATATTTATTATTAAGTAGATATGAGGCAAAATCATAAATTTTTGATTGAGGCCCTAAAACGATCCCACTATAAAATATGTCAATATTTTTTGAGTAATTAATCAATTTATTGGTATATTTAATGGGTGTCCCCAGTCTTATCAGACCCTGTTCATTTGGATCCAAATAATGAATTAGAAAAATTATTGGATTAATTTTATTTGGCTCAAAAATAATTATTTTTCCCTGGGGTTTTAACACTCTTTGAATCTCTAAAAAAACATTATCAATATCTTCTAGGTGATGTACAACATCCATAAGAATAACTGAATCAAAATAAGAATCAGGGTATGGGACATTATTACTAGTAATATGGATAGGTGTTACATTATTCAGTTTTAAATTATTAAAACTATTCTCAGCTGATTCAATGAATGATTCAACGATATCTACAGACACGACTTCCTTGCATATTCTGGCAAGTCTGATTGAAAAGGTTCCAGGGCCGCATCCAAAATCAAGAATTTTGTCCTCTTTTGAAATTTTTCCCAAAAGAAAGCCGTCAAAATACTTAATAACAGAGGGCTTTTGAGATAACAATTCAGCGTTGTAGCGATTATCCTTTCCGGCAATGCTCCTCTTATTTTTCCCATGCATAAGATTGTTGTAAAATTCTTTGGTATCTTCAGAGGATATTTTTTTAATTCTCATTTTTTAATTCCGATTTTTTATTAATTTCATTCTATATTATGAGCAAAAATAAATGTTTGGTCATAGGGGCAAGTTCATCCATATGTAAAAAACTTATTCCGATGATGTTGGATGTTAATTTCGAAGTATTTCTAATTAATAAATCGCCTTCTAAGATGGATGATTTATTGTCTGAAATGAGTGAGCACCTAACAAATATTTCTTATTTAACTAATATAAATTTCTCTGAAGCATCCGGTTCTTATTCTGAAGTAATTAGTCGGATACTGATAGATAACAAATTTTCACATATTTTTATTAATCACGGTGTTATGTACTTTCATTCAGAACTTTCAAGCGAAAAGATTTTTGATGAATTTAACTGTAATCTTACATCAATTGGAGTCATACTACATCTCATTGAATCAAATTCAAGTCACATGAATTTACGGCAAATTATTGTTGTAGGATCTATCGCTGGAGATATGGGTAAAGAAAAAAATCCAACTTATGATGCAACTAAAGCTGGATTGCATGCACTTTGTGAGGGTTATGCTCAAAGATTTAAGAGAATTGGAATTAACTTACTGTTGGTCAAGCCTGGAAATATCATTAGCCCCATGACAGGATTTAATAGAGAGGGTCTTTTATGGTCTACCCCTAAAAAGGTGGCTAATGAAATTTTCCGTTTTTTCAATTCCAATAAGCGAGTTATCTACACCCCGGGGTATTGGTGGCTCGTCATGTCTTTGGTTAAATTACTACCGCGAAAATTTTTTTTGGCTTTAGGGCTTGGAAATTCAAATTCTTAAAATGCTATTTTCCGCCTTTCTTTTTTTAATCCGCACCAATTCCTTTGGCATCTTAATTCCAGAGAATCTTCAATCAAAATGTGCCCTAGTGTTAGTTTGGTCTATTTGCAATAATGAACCTATTTATAGGTTAGTTTTTATTATTTCGGTATATTTTTATTTCTTTCTTATTTTGGCAATTAAAGTTATTTCATTATTTACCTTATCTAATGAAATCATATATTGCTTTCTAAGAAAAATTCCGCCTTTTTCATTTCTAACAAGATGGGCGCGCTCTTTTATTTTGATGGCTTCTGGGGAGGCTGATCTATGAGGCCAACAGTATTGATTATTGGATCTGGTGCAGGCGGTTCGGTTATTGCTAAATCGTTAGCTAATAAATTTGATGTCACCTTAATGGAGGAGGGTGGGCGTTTATCAACTATTAAGTGGATTGAATCTATTACAGCATCTTTTGTAAAGCTTTATAGGTATGGTGGCGTTCTCCCTATTTTTTCGAGGCCAATAATTGGATTTGCCGAGGGGAGGGTTGTCGGCGGTTCAACCGTGGTTAACGGAGGACTCTTATGGAGAACGCCTACAAAAATTTTAAACCAGTGGCTCACTAATAAGCAAATATCAAAAAATATTTTTAACAAATATCAAGCAGTTTTTGACATCATAGAGAAAAGATTGAATGTTAATTATCAGACCATATCTGATTCAAATAAAGATTCGTCTATGTTGGCGATGGGCGCTCAAGTTCTTGGTTGGAAAATTGTTGATGTTCCCCGAGCAGTAATTGGATGCTCTAACCAAAATAGATGCCCATCATCTTGCAATAGTGGTGCTAAGCAAAGTATGGATAAAACCTACCTGGCTGATGCTGAAAAAAATGGAGTTGTAGTCTTATCTGGTGTGCGTGTTGATAGGTTATTGATGAGGGGTAATCATGTTGACGGGGTATGTTATTTTGAAAATGGTAGGCTGTGCAAGAAGAAATTTGACTATGTTTTTGTATGTGCAGGTGCAATTCAAACCCCGATTATTTTGAGAAAATCGGGCATTAAATCTGGCATTGGCAATAGCCTTTCTTTGCATTTAAATATGAAGTTTCTCGCTCAATTTGAAGAGGCTATTGATTCCAAGAACGGAACTATTTTTTCGAAACAAATCCAAGAGTTCGAGGACGAGGGTACCCTTATTATGGCTACAAACTTCAATGAATCTTGGGCTATGTCTACATTAGAGTCAAAAGGCCCAGTTGCCTTAGAAAATTTAAAAGATAACATTGACAGATATGCCATGTACACTACGCAAATTAAGCCCCTAGGCGTTGGGAAAGTCAGAAGTCTTTTGGGTTTAGGCACATTTTGCTCATTTAAGTTTGCTATAAGCGACAAAGCTCTAATTGCTAGGGCTATTGAGTCTACAGCTAGGGTACTTTTTGCTGCTGGCGCCAAGAAAATTTATTTACCCATCCATAATGTTGGCTCTATTCAATCAATTGCTGAGGCTCAAAACTTATTGTTAAACCTTAAGCCTAAAGACCTTGAACTTGTTTCGGTACATGCTATGGCAACAGTTCCAATGGGTGAGTATGGCGCGGTTGATTATGAAGGAAAAGTGGTGGGATATGAAAATCTATTTGTGGCAGATGCGAGCATCCTCCCCTCAAGCATTGGCGAAAGTCCGCAGGGAACAATTATGTATCTTGCTCAATGTATTGCAGATTCTTTTATTGAACGAGCACAAATTAATGATTCATGAATTTCTATTTTCAGGGGTTTAAATTGGGTAAATATAGTTCCTTATCTATAGTAATTCCTTGTTTTAATGAGGCTGAAGTTTTGCCAGAAGCAATTAGTAGATTAAGCAAAGTCTCAAAACAGCTGGAGCGGGATGAGAATCTGCGGGTAGAGCTAATTTTTGTAGATGATGGAAGTTTGGATTCCACTTATGAGATGTTGCTTAAGTACATGAAGGACTCGCAATATATAAAAGTGATTCATTTATCTAGAAATTTTGGGCATCAGATAGCTATCACTGCTGGTATGGACGCAGCCAGCGGTGATGCAATTGTAGTAATCGATGTTGATCTCCAGGATCCACCTGAAAAAATTATTGAAATGACACATTTATGGCGTCAGGGCTATGAAGTAGTTTATGGAACGAGACTTACTAGGATAGGCGAGTCAACTTTTAAGCTTATGACTGCAAAATTATTTTATAGATTTTTGAATGCTTTATCTGATGTGCATATACCTCCAGATACCGGTGATTTTCGCCTCATAAGCAGAGAAGTGCTGGAAGTGTTGCAAGCAATGCCTGAGAGATATCGCTACATTAGAGGTATGGTTTCATGGGTTGGATTTAAACAGGTTGCTCTCTTGTATAACAGAGATAAAAGGTATGCTGGTGAGAGCAAGTATCCGCTGCTCAAGATGCTCAGTTTTGCAGCTGATGGGCTTCTTTCATTCTCAACCAAGCCACTGTTGATAGCGACCACTCTTGGTCTGACAGTTGCACTCATGGCTATCATGGGCATTTGCTATGTCATTTTTTTGCGAGTATTCACTGATATCTGGGCCCCAGGGTGGACAACACAAATGTTCTCAATTTTATTTATAGGTGGAGTGCAGTTGGTTTTTATTGGCATATTGGGTCAATATGTAGGCAGGATCTACAATGAAGTAAAGCGAAGGCCGCTATATATCGTTGCAAAAAAGCATGGTGTTGAGTAGTTTTTCTCTCTGATCTAATCTTAGCTAGAGATATGGATGGAAATTGTATTTGTAGCAATCTTTCTTATTCAAAATAAATAAATTTGAGTTTATAAACTTTAATAGTGGCCATATGCAAAAAAAATATGATGTAGTAGTTGTAGGAGGTGGTTTCACTGGGTTGTCGGCTGCATATGAGTTGTCAAAGGGGGATTTAGAGGTTTTAGTCCTTGAATCCGAGGAGTCTGTAGGAGGATTGGCAGGCGCTTTTGACGTTGCAGGTAATAGATTAGATCGTTTTTATCATCACTGGTTTACAAATGATGTTGAGGTTATGGGGTTAATTGAGGAGTTAGGCCTGTCAGATCAGGTTGAAATCAATCCAACAAATACCAGTATTTATTATGCAAATAATTTTTTTAAGCTTTCTACGCCATTTGATTTATTGAAATTTACTCCCATTCCATTCATCGATCGCATTAGGTTAGGGGTCTTAACAATTGCACTGCGCTCAATTAAAAACTGGATGAAGCTTGAGAATAAAACTGCTGCAGAATGGTTAAAACTATGGGGCGGTGAAACTGCCTATAGGGTTGTATGGGAGCCTCTTTTAAAAGGAAAGTTTGGCCCATATTATGAGCAAATTTCTGCCGTTTGGTTTTGGAACAAATTAAAGTTAAGAGGCAGCAGTCGCGGCTCTAGTGGTGAAGAGAGGTTAGCATACTTCAAAGGAGGCTTTATTAGGCTTGCTGAAGCCCTTGTTAAATTTATTGAAGATGTTAACGGGAGGGTGGTCTTAGGATGCTCTGCTATAAGCACTAGTGAAGAAGGGGGCTTATGGGTAGTGCGAACAAATGGAGAAACTTTCACTTGCAATTGTGTGATTGTTACAACTGCTTTACCCATTGCTGCCAAAATAGTCGAGAATTGGGCTCCCCCTTCTTATGTGGAGTCACTTAATAGGATTAGGTATTTAGCTAACACCTGCCTAGTATTGGAATTAGATAGGGCGCTTTCAGATGCCTACTGGTTAAATGTTAATGACCCTTCATTTCCCTTTGTTGGAGTGATAGAACATACAAACTTTGAGAGCCCTGTAAGTTACGGTGGTAGGCATATTGTTTATTTATCCAAATATTTACCCCATACAGACCCATTATATTTTTTGGACCCACATAAGTATGTAGAGTTTGCATTGCCCTTTCTTCAAAAAATGTTCCCAAAGCTTCAAAAAGATTGGATACTTGGTTACCACCTTTGGAAGGCCAGATGGGCTCAGCCCATAGTCGAGAAGCATTATAGTAAATTAATTCCCAAGGAAGCGAGTCCTAAAGATGGGTTTTATATATGCTCAATGGCGCAGATCTATCCCGAGGACAGAGGAACTAATTACGCAATTCGAGAGGGAAGAGCTTGCGGACAAAGGGTGGCAAAGTTAGCCCTATCTATGCACAAAAATCGGAATATTACATAGTCGTCTTGAATGGGGATGAAGAGCGCTCTGCGTCAAACTATTTCCTATCGCCCTGATATTGATGGCGGTTATATTTCTATTCAAGGTATTGAGGAATCCAATCCATTAATGAATTCCCTTTGTAAAAATTTAATAAGCAATTCATTATTATTAGCCTTGTCCGATGATCAGATTGATAGGGTAGTAATTGGTGGGTTTTGGACGGAATATTTTCATGCTTCAGCAAAGAGATACCTAGTTAATGGAAATGAAAAAAGTTTGATTAATTATGTTAACCCACAATATAAGGAGGCATTAAATAGGCTTACCGAAAATATTAGATTGCTTACAAGTAAAAATAAGAAGGTATATTTTATTAAGCAATCTCCTGGCGGTATTGCATTGGATCCAAAATATATGTTTACTAGAAAAATAGCTGATTTCCCCAATGTTTTTAGTATTTCCCTGGCCGGACTCGATCAAAAGTCATTTCTCAATGTGTATGAACCACTAGCCATTGATTTAATGCATACAACTTTAAATACTGGAGCTATACTTATTATTCCAATTGAATACTTGTGAAATGGAAAAACTTGTCCTTCTGTCGATTTAGATGGCGTTCCAATTTATAAGGATTATTTGCATTTGAGGTCGGCCTTTGTCGGGGTAAGGCTATTTTTATGGATCAAACCATTCTATTTGAGCGCTTAAACTAATTTTGTTACCGATATAAAAAATAAATAAATATGATTAAAAAAGTAGTAATCTTTCTAAGGGTAAAATTATCGGACCAATCAATTTGGGAGCTTATAAGATTTCAGATTGAAAGTTTTTTAATTACCCTATTTTCATACGCTCCTACTGTAATTGGCATAGTCTTAAGATTTTGTGTGGCAAAAATATTATTTTTAGAATGCAAAGGATTTAGCTGGATTGCTGAGCATGTAATAGTTGTTCATACTAATCGAATTAAACTTGGTGAAAATGTAGGAATCAACTCAAATACTTATATTAATGGCGTTGGATATATTGATATTGGAGATTTTGTTTTGATTGGAAATAATGTAACAATCTCCTCTGGGCAGCATCCAATCAATGGCCGACACCCAGAAATCTATAAGAGACCTTCAATTCCAAAAAAAATTATCATTGAGCGTGATGTATGGATAGGTGCTGGAGCGGTAATAATGCCCGGTATAACTTTAGGGGCCGGCTCCGTTATTGGTGCAAATGCAGTAGTTAACAAGGATACTCGTCCCTATACTATCAATGTCGGCATCCCAGCTCGGGAGATTGGATCTAGATAATATGATGGCTGCCATTAGTTACTTAAATTTTGTATTACTCCTTTCGTACGCCGCATTAATGGGGGCGGCCCAAATTATTTTTTCTAACTCTGCAAATCAAATAAAGGAGGCAATTCCAAAGGTCGGATTATTTTTGGGAATTGTATCCAGTCACTGGCTTTATTTTGGACTGATAATTTATGTTGCTGCTACAGTATTTTGGTTATTTATGCTCTCTAGGGTCGACATTAGGTTGGCCTATCCCATTGCATCTACTGCCGTGATATTCGCAAGTTTATTTCAGTGTGTAAATGATGGATTTTTCCCTTCGTCAAATTACTGGATTGGCCTAGTAATTATTATTTTTGGGTTGACTCTCATTAATCAAGGTTAATTATTCATTCAAAAATTAATATGAATATTTCTTATAAATTAATGACTATCCTAGAGTGAAAAAAATCCTTTGTATTGTTGGAACTAGACCTGAGGCCATTAAGATGGCCCCAATCATTAGCGCTTTAAAAGCAGAAAAATTAATTAATACCAGAGTTTTGGTAACTGCACAGCACAGAGAAATGCTTGACCAAGTACTTAAAATTTTTGCAATTAAGCCAGATGTTGACTTAAATCTTATGCGCCCGAATCAGGATTTAACAACGTTAACGGCAAAGTTACTCGAAGGATTGAATCAGGTTCTAAGGGTTGAGAGGCCGGATGTGGTTTTAGCTCAGGGGGATACTACAACGGTAATGACTGCTGCGCTCGCATGTTTTTATCATAAGATTCCATTTGGCCATATAGAGGCTGGATTAAGAACGTGGAATATTAATAGTCCATTTCCTGAGGAGATGAATAGGGTAATGGTTGGTCAAATGGCAAATTGGCATTTTTCTCCAACAGAGGGGGCTAAATCAAATTTATTGCGAGAGAAAATTTCACCCCATAAAATCTACGTGACAGGCAATACAGTTATTGATGCGTTATATAAAGCATTAGATGGCGAAATCGAAATTCCAGTGGAATTGGATGAAAATAAAAGACTATTGTTGGTTACTATACATCGACGAGAAAATTTTGGATTTCGATTGGAGCAAATTTGTAATGCTTTAACAACCGTGCTTAATAAAAACGTAGATGTACAGGTATTATTTCCAGTTCATCCAAATCCCAACATACATGACTATGTTTATAGAATTTTAGGGGGGCACCCTCAGGTTATATTATGTCCACCACTTGAATACTTGCCCTTTATTGGCGCAATGAAATTGTCTTATTTAATACTAACTGATTCTGGCGGAGTGCAGGAGGAGGCGCCTGCGTTGGGCAAGCCTGTGCTTGTTCTGCGTGATTCAACTGAAAGGCCTGAGGCTGTTGAGGTTGGTGTCGTTAAATTGGTGGGTGCGAATACTGAAAATATTGTTAATGAAGTCCAAAAATTGCTAGATTATGATTCTTTGTATCTTGAGATGTCAAAGGGCGGATCGCCTTATGGCGATGGATGCGCAAGCAGCAGAATCGTTAATGTTTTGAAAAGCTACTTAGATCGTTTGCCTAAAAAATGAAAATTGCGGTTACTGGTTCAACAGGTTATATTGGCCGAAGGGTTATGAGGTTTGCCGCGAAGCAAGGGCACTATCTCTACTCCCTTTCCCGTTGCCCTAGTGATGTATTTTCTTCGACTTGGATCTACTACAACCTAGCATCAACTGAGTCATTAGATTTGCCTGATGACATTGATGTTTTTGTACATCTTGCGGCAAATACATCATTTAAAAGTGGCCTTAGTGGGGATCAGGAGATTACCGCCGCAAAAAAAATTATTGATTTAGCCTGTAGTAGGGGGATTAAATTTATATTTATTTCAAGCCAAACTGCCAGAGAAAATGCACCAACTGAATATGGTAGAACTAAATTTAAAATTGAAAAATTAGTAATTAAGTCTGACGGTATTGTGATCAGGCCCGGACTAGTATACGGCGGACCTTCATATGGCTTGTATGGAGAGTTGGTAGGATTGGTGAAAAAATCCTTCGTACTACCATGTTTTTTACCATCCCCGCGAATTCAGCCAATTCATGTAGATGACCTTGCAATGGGCATCCTCAAAGTTGCAGAATATTCCCCATTACATATTGGCCCTGTTGTAATGCTTGGCAGCATTAACTCCATGTCTTTTAATTATTTTCTGGTAGCTATTGCAAGATATCATTTACATGAAATGCGAATTTCCATCCCCTTACCATCCATTTTTATTCGCTTAATGGCAAAAGTCTTTTCGAGAATTGGAGGCAGTTTAAATCGGTTAAATTCATTATTTAATCTAATGGAAATGAAGACCAGAGGTGATTTGGAGTCTCTTAATCTAAAATTAAGACCATTAGATTCTGGTATGAATTCTTCCGGCTCAAATAGAAGGCGCGAATTACTTCTTGAGGGGCTTGCATTTCATAGATATATAGTTGGTGCAAAAGTCACAAAAATAAAGATACGTAACTATGTAAGGATTATTGAAAGATCCCGTAATGCAATAGTACTTAAGCTTCCGCTTTGCCATCAAACATGGCGGTTCTGGATTGCTCTTCTTGATAGAAAAAAAATAAAGAAATATCCGTGGATTGAAGAATTTAAATGGAGACTTAAGGCTGCTACATTATTAGCCGAGGCAAGTACGGCTGGCGCTTTATATTTCATTGATCCTAAAGGCGGTGGTTTTATGCGTAGCCTTTTTGGAATTTTCAGAGCTTTATTATGTGAATTTTTGTTAGTAATATGCAAATTCCTATTTTCCCCATTCTTGCAATTAATAATTTTCAGAAAATTTGAATCGAATCATAAATTATGATTCCTGATTTTGATGTCATTATTGTCGGCAGTGGACCCTCGGGAGTCTCAGCTGCATTTCCATTGCTTAGCGCTGGTCTAAGAGTGTTGATGGTTGATGGTGGTGCGATGCCAACTCAAACTTTTCCTGTTGAGGACTTTATTTCTTGGCGTAGTAACGACAAATACCAGTTTAAGAGAATGGTGGGAGAGGATTATCATGCGCTCAAGACGCAAGATAGCGATTCTCCAAAGTTAAGAATTCCTTCGCTTGGATATGTTTTTGATCAATTTAAAGTAGTAAATAAAATTAATAGCGATGGTTTTGTGGCTGTAGGATCACTTGCTTCTGGTGGCCTTTCGAATGCATGGGGATGTGGGGTAGCTCAATATTCAAGCGAAGAATTAGAATCTTTTCCATTCCCATCATCAGATATTAAGAAATCCTATGAGGATGTAGTCGCCAGGATCGGTATTAGCGGGGGCTGTGATGATGATATGTCATCTTATTTTGGACTTGACCAGTGGAGCCAGCCGCCTATAGATTTGGACGACATTCATAAGTACTTTCTCACTAGATTCCAAAAGTCAAGAGAGCACCTGCTGGGTCTTGGATTTAGGCTTGGCCGTACTCGATTAGCGGTATTGAGTAGAGATTTAAAGGGTCGACAGGGCTGTAGTTTGACGGGAAATTGTTTGTGGGGTTGCTATAGAAAATCAATGTACTCCGCAAACGATGAATTACCGGTATTAATGAAGTTTAGCAATTTCAAATACATGTCAGGTTTTGTTGTTTCAGATCTATTCAACAAAAGTGATGACATTACTGGCATCAGGGGAAAAAATATTTCTCAAAATTGTTATGAGGAAATTACAGCTTCAAAAATACTACTTGGGTCAGGTACTTTGGCTTCGACTAGACTGGCGCTGAAGTTGCTTGGGTATCTTGAATCATTTAATTTATTATCTTGCCCAACGGCTGCTTTTATGATGTGGGTCCCTCGGTATTTTGGTCAAATTAGAAAATCAACATTTGGCTCTGGCCAGTTAGCCTTTAATATTAAAGCTGATAATGGTGTTTCAGCCTATGGAGCCACCTTCCCAACTACCGCAATACCAGTTTCAGAATTTGTGACTCATATGCCGATGGGTGTGAGGGCTAGTATAATTTTTTTGAGAAACATACTAAGCTCCTGCGTTATTGGCAATCTCTTTTTACCAGGCATATTTGGGGGCGCAAAAGGTCAATTAAATAAATTAGGGGAGCTTAACTTAAGTTATTCGAAGGATCCTTCGATAGACGATTCAATGATGAGGGTTGCTAAGATTTTGCGTTCAAGCTATGCAAAGCTAGGAGGGTTTATATTGCCTGGAAGCTTTACTGTGGGGCGTCCAGGAGGAGATATCCATTACTCCGGAACTATTCCCATGAGTTCAGAGCCGAATGTTGGTGAGACCGACCCAAATGGGGCCGTGATTGGCGCAAAAAATATTCACATTATTGATGGAGCTTGCTTGCCGCTGTTATCAGAAAAGCCACATACTTTGACGATCATGGCAAATGCCGATCGTATTGGAACATTTGTGGCTAATGAATTGAGGAAAAGGGGTGGATAACTATTCCTTTGGTTGCAGTCAATAATTAGAGTATTTTGGTTTTCTTTTGGTAGAGGCATGATGGGTTCAATAAAGTTAGAAAATTTTGATCATGACGGACTTCAGGAGCAAATTGCTATTGGTAAAACAGTTTATTCATCGCCTGAAGTTGTAGATTCTGACCACATTAGATGGAAGCACCTTAATGGCCCTTATGGGAAATCTATTGCAATTACCTTAAGAGATGGGAATGGTGTTTTACTTGGACGATCCTTTCTTCAGCCCAGAAAATTTAGGATCAGTAAATCTCTTTCTTGCCATGGAGCTTTGGTTACTGATTTAGTGATTGATCCACTCGCAAGAAATGCATCCACTCTAATAGGGATGACTCGTGCAATAAAATCTCCTGTTGGAATTGAATTGGTGGTCCATACATCAAATGAAGTTAGTGATCTGATTTATCAAAAATTATTTAAGTTTCCTGTTGTATGTACATTAATGGCGTTGGGGCTGCCTTTATATTTTGCAAAAGCCCTGAAGCCGTACTTAAAGAACCTCAGAGTGCTTGACGTAATTGACTATTTATTTGCGCCCTGGAGATGGGGTCTGATTAGTATCTCAAGCGCTTTTGTAGCTGTAAGTGGGGTGGACTTCATGGCGCACCCCCTAGAGTCAGAGGCGCTAGAAGTGTTTGGCGGGTTTCAGGAAATTTCTGGAAGCCATTTCGAAAGAAGTCTTGCATTTCATAGGTGGCGTTTTGGTGAGGGCCCTATTTTTAATGGTGAGATTAAGTGGATTAAATCTGCTGGAATATGCATTGGATGCGTTGTTTTTAAGCAGGTTGAGTTAGGCGGGCTAAACGCATGCGTGCTAATGGATATTGTTATGCGCAGGAATTTAACTAGAATGGAGAAAATAGCCATAAAGCTATTGGCGGTTAAATTTGCCCTTAAATTAACTAGTGATGTTTTAATTACTTTAGTTAATACTGATAATCCTGCATTAAAATGGCTTAAAGGTTTTCCATTTATCGTTATTCCAGATCGGTTATTGCCTCACCCAACCCCAATTTTCATTCATTCCTCAGAGGAAATATACCCATCATCAAATCGTAAAAGCATTTATTTAACGCTTGCAGATCTAGATTATTTTTAACAGCGAAAATATTGAATTGGAATATATATGAAAAAATTGGCTCAGAATATTGTGAGTGAAGCGATCATTGAGGTTAATCTTGATCAGGATCATGATGGCAAGATAATAAATTCCCCTGAGATTTTATTATTGAATTCCCAAAGCAATATTGATTCTTTGACTCTGGTTAGGTTATTGATTGCGGTTGAGCGGTTAATTGAAGAAAAAACTGGGAGATCTGTTGTAGTGGTTGATGAGTCTACATTTGAGGCCGAACAAAGCCCATTTGCCACTATTGGCACTCTGACAGCTCATGTTGAAAGATTAATGTCTTAATGCTCAGTTCAAATGGCTCCCTATTGGTGACTGGCTCTAGTCGTGGGCTAGGAAGGTTATTGGCCGAAGCATATTTATGTATGGGTAAGACGGTATTTGGATGCTCCCGAAATGCTTCTACTATTGAACATCAAAACTATCGGCACTTTGTACTCGATATCGCCGATGAGGTAAGTATTGTCGCAATGTTTAAAGAAATTTCCTTGCTTAAAATTAGGCTTGATATAGTCATAAACAATGCTGGCGTAACCCAATCTAGCTTAGGAATTTTGACTGGCGCTAAAACTGCTGGTGAAATAATTAACACGAATATTTTGGGTACTTTTTTAGTTACTCGTGAGGCGTTAAGGTTGATGCAACGCCAACGTTATGGGCGAATAGTAAATTTTTCATCTATTAATGTGCCTCTGGGAAGTATTGGTAGTTCACTTTATAACGCAAGCAAAGCGGCTATAGAGTCTATGGCTAGAACCCTTTCCCGGGAAAATACTAAGGTTGATATCACCATTAATACTATAGGACTTTCAGTAGTTGATAAGACAGGAATGTTAGATTCTTTAAGCCCAAAAGCCCTTGCTGAGAAGCAGAGTCTATTGATAAAGCCTGATCTTATACGGGCTGAGGAGATTATTCATGTAATAAACTTTTTTACCTCTCCCCTAGCCAAAAATATTTCAACTCAAACTATTTATTTTGGCGGTACATGAGCAACACTTATCAAGTTACTACGGTTATTAATGGGACTTGGAAGCAAAATTGCTATCTACTTACCAATGAGAAACTTCAGCTGATTATTATTGATCCAGGAAGTAATGCGGAGGAAATTATTTCCCGAATTAGCAACCTCGATGCAACTCCATTAGCAATACTAAATACTCATGCGCACTATGATCATATAGGAGCAGTTTCAACTCTAGTTCAAAAGTACAACATCCCCTTTTATTTACATAAAAATGATGAGAGGATAATGAAGCAGGCTAATTTATATAAAATTTTATTTGAGTCCAAGGATAGTATTGCGATACCTCTTTTTGACAAAGACTTGGCAAAAGAAGGGGGCAAATTCTTTATTGGAGATTTTAAGATTGAGATAATTCATACTCCGGGTCATACACCAGGGGGCGTTTGTATAGTGGTCGATAAAAATATTTTTGGCGGTGATACATTGATGTATGGCGGCCCTGGAAGTACTCATTTGCCTGGAGGAGATATGCGGGAGATGGAATCAACCTTGAATACTTTGCGTCAATTGTCTGGAGATCTCTTAGTGTTTCCGGGGCACGGGCGACCATTTACTCTAGAAACTTTTTGGAGTAAAAACTTTGCCTCATAATCTTGATATTGGAATAGAAGGCATAGAGTTTTTTTTGGGGCAAAACGCAGTTTCTAATTCCCAACTACAAGAGGAAAATCCATCTTGGGATATGTCAAAAACATTAGAGAGGTCAGGGGTAAAGTCTCGACCCGTGGCTAGCCCAGGAACAACTGCGCTTGATTTGGCATATGAAGCAGCTAATAAGCTGCTTAATGAACTGAAGTGTGCCTCAAGCGAGATTGATGCCTTAATTTTTTGTACCCAAACTCCAGACTACGTGTTGCCACCAAATTCATCATTGTTGCACGGCCGATTAAATTTAGCTTCCAATGTAATGGCATTTGACATTAGTCATGCTTGCTCGGGTTTTATATATGGCCTTGGTATAGCCCGTAGCTTAGTAGCTAGTGGCGCGGCAAAGAAAATACTATTGATTACTGCAGATACCTACTCTAGGTTAATTCACCCTGCAGATAGATCGATACGTCCACTTTTTGGTGATGGAGCTGCGGCTACTATAGTTTCTTCGGGTAATTTGGTCATGAAGATTAAGGATATGAGCTTTGGAACGGCGGGAAAAAAAGCTGATAGATTTATTGTCGAGGTGGGCGGCGCAAGGAATAACGCCTCCATTCTTGATGAAGTTATTCTAGATCGTAGCGGCAGAATTGCAAGTTCAGGGCATATCTCAATGGATGGTTTGGGCCTTTTAAGTTATTTCAATAATGTAATCCCCCCATCGGTTTTGGGGCTTTTGAATAAAAATGGTAAGACCGTCTCTGACGTATCTCTATTTTTATTCCACCAGGCTAGTCGACTTGCTTTGGAGGGGATTGCCCGTAGCTTAAAAATCCCTGATAAGAAAATGATTATCGATATGGAGGAGACTGGAAATTTAGTTTCATCATCGATACCAGTATTACTTTCGCGACTACTTAAAGGTAGAGCCATCCCGACAAGAGAGCCTGTCATTTTGTGTGGCTTTGGCGTTGGCTTATCTTGGGGAACAGCCCTAGTTGAATTTTAAGGAGTCTCATTTGAGCCATATTAATTTTTTACTTGATAGATTTGCTGCTGAGAAAAATAAAACTGCAGTGGTTCTTCGAGGAGTCTCCGTAAGTTATGGCGACCTATTGAACGAAGTATTTAATCAAATTGAATGGCTAGTTAGAGAAAATATTCAGCCAGGTGAGGCTGTTATTTTACGTGGTGATTATTCCCCTCTTGCCATTAGTATGTTTTTGGCGTTAATCGAAAGGCGCTGCATCATAATTCCCCTTACTCCGGATGCTTTTAATTCACTGCAAGATTCCTTTGGTGATGTTTCACCTTCTTGGGTTGTCGATGTAACAGGAAATACTCCAACTTTCCAGCCCCTTAAAACATCTAACATTCCATCCTTATACCAAGTTATTAGGAAGCATAACGTTCCTGGGTTGGTTCTTTTTACCTCAGGATCTTCTGGGAAACCCAAAGCAGTAGTTCATGATTTTTCAAAGTTGCTAGAAAAGTTTCATTTAGTGCGGCCAGCGATGATTACCTTAAATTTTCTTCTTTTTGATCATTGGGGTGGACTAAATACTTTATTGCATTGCCTCTCTAATCTTTGTCTCATAGTTGTTCCAGAAAGGCGTACCCCAGATCATATTTGTGAATTGATAGAGAAATTTAAGATAGAGTTGCTTCCAACGACCCCTAGTTTTCTAAATATGCTTCTTATATCAAAAGCATATAGTGGGAGAAATTTAGATCCTCTAAAGTTGATTACCTATGGCGCTGAACCTATGTCAGAGTCAACCCTAAAGAGTTCAAGGAAAATATTTCCCAATGTTGAATTTAGGCAGACTTACGGCATGATTGAACTAGGGGTGATGCGAACCAAATCGCGCTCACCAGATTCACTTTGGGTTAAGTTGGGAGGGGAAGGGTATACAACTAGAGTAGTGGATGGACTTTTACAAATCCGCGCAGATTCAGCTATGTTGGGATACCTTAATGCTGATAGCCCCTTTACGGATGATGGCTATTTAATCACAGGCGATTTAGTGGAAACCGATGGAGACTGGTTACGTATATTGGGTAGGCAATCTGACATTATTAATGTGGGTGGCCAGAAAGTATATCCAGCGGAGGTAGAGACGATCTTGCTCGAATGTCCAGGTGTAGCTGATGCTGTAGTTTATGGAGAATCAAACCTAATTTTAGGAAAAGTTGTTTGTGCTAATTTAATTCTAGATTTAAATGCTCAAGAATCAGTAGTTCGCCAGGCGCTTCGATTATTGTGTAAAGAAAAAATGCAGACATATATGGCTCCTGTAAAAATTAAGTTCGTTGATGAAATTGAACAAACAAGCCGCCTAAAGCGTGCACGTTCCAAAAAATATAAATGATTAGATGATGTCTGAAGCCCTTTTCCTATTTGCCCATCAAGATGATGAATTTGGCGTTTTTCAGAAAATAGTTGACGAACTTGCTGATGGGCGAGCTGTATATTGCGCATATTTAACGGATGGCGTTCCTGTTGGATATTCTCCGAAAAAGCGAAACCTTGAGTCGATCTCCGTGCTGATGAATCTGGGCATCCCTCGTGAAAATATTCTATTTATTGGTGAAAAGTTATCAATTCCAGATGGGAGCTTGGTAGATAACCTAAAAAAAGCAAAGGATTGGTTGTTGGGCTGGTTATCTCAAGTCTCTAATATTGATAATATTTACTTGCCAGCATGGGAGGGCGGTCATCCTGATCATGATTCCTTGCATGCGATAGGGGTTATAGTTGCAAAAGAATTAAATTTGCTGGATTTTGTCTGGCAGTACCCTCTCTACAATGGCTATCAATGTAGAGGTCAACTATTTCGTGTTCTTTTGCCATTACCTAGCAATTCTGAGGTGATAAACAAGAAAATACCCTGGCGTAATCGTTATCGATTTATAGGGCTTACGTTAAGTTACCCCTCTCAGACTATAACTTGGATTGGACTGCTACCATTTGTATTATTCCATTATGTGGTTTTTGGTACCCAATCCTTACAAAGAGTTTCTCTATCTCAAATTCTTCAATCTCCTCATATAGGTAATTTGTATTATGAAAGGCGGAAATTTTGTACCTGGAAAAAAATGTCAGAGAGACTTAGGGAGATTTATTAATGCTTCTCTTACCCATCCTATTCATATTGAATTTATATTAACCCCATCCAAGTAGCGCATAACGGTGTCAGTTTTTGCCCAGCGCCCTTTATGCATGATTGCGGGCATGCTTGCTCCAGACTTTAAAAGATCCTGAGCAGCGCCAACGCGCATTGAGTGCCCACTAATCTTATTGACCATTTCTTTTGGTAGTTTTGCATCTTTAGCCAAGCGTTTGTAAATTCGGTTAATTTGACTACACTTTAATTCAGGTGAAATATCAATTGCATTGTTGATTCCCCTGAAGAGAAAACCATCAATTAACTTGGCTTGATCTATCCAAAGTAAAATTGCTTCAGTTGATCTTTGGGTGGGAAATATTCACCTCCCTTGCAGCTCTTGATCTGTTTTACTTTTACGTAGGCGTATTTTCATTTCAGTATTACTATTTGATTCATTCAAGTGGATATCACTAATTTTTAATGAAACTAGTTCACTTCGACGACACATGCTGTCATAGGCTAAGAGTAATAATGCTCGATCGCGTATACCCCGTAGGGAATGGTTAGCTGCCCCAAGCATTTTCTCTAGAATTGGCTCAGTTATTCCAAATGCTTGTTGGCTATATCGACCAAGAGTCATATGCATACGGCGCATTTCAATTTTTTACCATTGGATGCTGAGTTGGATCGCTAAGTAAATTTAATTTATGAATGCTAGATATGGCCGCGACAATAATTCGGATGCTGGAAGATTTGAGTCCGCCCGCTGTTAGCTTTGAAATGTATTGAGCTACCTCTTGTGGCTCAGCCGGTAGGGGGCTTACCTCGTTGCCTTTACAAAAAAGAATAAATCGCTCGAAACTAGTCTTGTAAGCCCGAATAGTTGATGGGGCATATGCACCCTCAATGTGAATTAATGTTTTCAGGAGTAGTTCATTTGCGGTACGATGCATATTACCTCTTTAATACACAGATATGATTATATTCATATCTTTAATCATATCAAAATGATCACTAGTTGTCAAATACGAGCTGCACGCGCTTTGATTAACTGGAGTGCTAGAGAATTGGCTGTCAAGTCTGGTGTGGGTGTTGCCACCATTCGTAGAATGGAATTAGCCGAAGGCATTCCATCCAGCAATGCTCAAAATTTAGAGTTGGTTAAGAGGACATTAGAGATGTTGGGAGTTGAATTCATTGGCACTCCTGAAGAGCGTCCAGGCGTCCGCTTATCTAGCCCAGCTAAAAGCTAAATGTCTACAGCTCCTAAATCTCGACGATCAGGTGAACTACAAACTGCAGAGGGTAAATTAGCTTCATCGCGTAATTCTTTAAAAATGGGAGCCTATTCAAAGCAAGAGGTTTTGCCTGGTGAGGATCCTAAAGAGCTTTTAGAGCTCGAGCAATATTTCATGGAAGACTTTGCTCCGCAGGGCGTTGCCGAATCTGCCCTTGTGCATGACCTCACTGTACTGGCATGGAAAAAAATACGTCTAGAGCGTCTTGAATATCTAAGGCTGCGAGATAAATTAAATGAACCGCTAGATTATTTTGAGGCCGAAGGACATGGTTTAAGAATTCCTGAGGGGGCTCAATCCTACTTTGATGATCCTAGTTTGATATCTGAGCTAGATTTAAGTTTGGCACTTGAACATCTTAAAAATAGTAAAAAATTTAAGGCGGCTAAATACAGTCTTGCTGCACTAGAAGATGTGCAAGCAAATTCCTTAACCACCTTTCAAGCGCAAGATTGAGGATCTGGGAGCTACAGTGTCTACCCCAAAAAGTATGGTTGATTGTAAGTGCAGCGATTCAACCACTACTACGCCGTTGCAGGATATGATCGATGAGCTCATTGTTCAGTCTGAGGCAATCGTATGGGCCATTAATAACTACGAGCAGATCTTATTAGCCAAGCAAAGGGTTCGCGATAAGAGGCTAGTCAATGAGCTGGGCTTTGAAAAGGGCAGGCGAGTCGGCGATGATTTGGATCGGTTTTTCTTCAGAACCTTGGGGGAACTGCGCAAACAACAAGAGTGGCGCTATCGCCGTGATGCCATAGTGATGGCGGAGGAAGTGCCCAGAGTGCTAGGGGATAAAAAATCCAAATAAGGATTTTTTACAAAACGGACTCATTCTCATTTAGAGGCCGATAAGCCTTCTGATTCGTTTCTCTTTTGTCTACTTTAGATAATTCATCTCAAATCGCTTTGAAAAAGATGGATTGTTTTTCAAAGCCAAAAGAGGGTAGTTAATTAGAAGGGTAAGAGCGCTAATACCCCTTATCACTTCTATCGCCTGCTAATGAGGTAGTCAGGAATTTTATATCGCACAATCGCCCAATAGATCCAAACATAGCTTACGGCAAATAACAATACAAACCCTTTTAGTGCCAAGTGGTAGCGCCAGAAGAGTACTGCAGGAATAACTCCAAGAAGGCATAGTAGCCATAGATAAGGAGAGACCATTGAATTTCTATAGATCTGCGCTTGTTGGTCTTCGTTGCTTCCATCCCAACGTACTATTCGGCGATAAATGAGTTGATGTAAGTGGAGGGCATCGGGCATTCCAGGATGAAGGCGCTTCAGAATCACCCTGCGATAGATTGTGAATAGAGTTTCAAAAATAGGATAGATGCAGAGTAATAGTGGGAACCATTTGGACACCCCGGAATGTCTTGCCGTTAAGAGAACTGAGAGTTCTGCAATCCAAAAACCAACTAAGTAAGCTCCACCATCACCTAAGAAAATTAGACCACGTGGATAGTTCCAAACCAGAAAGCCTAGTAAGGCGCCAATCATAGCTAGAGATGCAATCATGATTTGAGTATCACCAACCTGAAAAGCCACATAAGTCAGGCCGCCAAGAATGATGATCGCTACCACACTCGATAAGCCGTTGTAGCCATCAATAATATTAAAGGCATTCGCCACCCCTGCAACTGCGAAGCAGGTAATGCCAATGGCCAGTGCTGGGTAGGCAAGCATTAAATTATCAATGCCTAATACTTGAACCGATGTTAGCCAACCGCCCAAAAGCTGGCCAGCAATTGCAGCAGCAATAAAGCTTGCAATGAGGCGAATCTTAACCCCTACCTTTTTTGTAATGTCTTCCAGAAATCCAAATAGAAAGGCTGGTAGTGATGATGCAATTAGGAGTAATCCAAAATTACCAACAACTTCATTTTCAAAGCGCCTCACTAACAGAGAAATTAAAAGTCCAATCAGTATTCCAAGACCACCAATTCTTGGAACTACATGGCTATGAAATTTTTGTATGCTTGAGGTATCTGAGTCGGCACTAAATTTAGAATGCAAATGATTGCTATTAATCACCCAAAGAGTGATTAATAGGGTTGCCAAAAAGGAGGTAGCTAAAACACCCATAGTCTCTAGTTAAAAGTTTGCAAGCTGCAGATGAATTCATTTTAGTCTATCTAGACATCCTTTAAGGCTCTAAAGATAAGAATAAATACTCAAGGAAAATATAATCAAGTGCACTACTCCCTGCAATAGGGTGAATCTATTGATTGCCAGTGTGAGTTCCCCAATAATGAAGGATGGATACATCAGTATCATATCGAGGCTGCTGATGCTTGGGCTTAAGGGTGGGTTGAAGAAAATTGCTATTCTCGCTACTGTGGGGATAGTCAGTCCAATACTGGCTAGAGCTGGTCCGAGTGCTGGATTCAACTACTTTGTGATCGATTAGCTCTAGCAACTCTGACAGCTGAAAAACTCTCTGGCATGAATATCAGCATTGCAATCGCAATACCCACTACTTTCTTGGGTGCTTCCGCTGCTTTAATTCCAACCTTGATTGCAGGATTGAGGACAGAATAGAGGTATATTGACTCTATAGGTCATAAAAAATATATCGGAGACTAAATGAAAAAAATACTCATAGTGAGCGCTTTTATTGGAGTGTTGGCCGCCCCCTCTTTTGCGGTGACTCAGTCCGGCAAATCCCCATTACCACCAGCATTAGGTCAGGGTTTTACTCAGGAAGGCCTCAAGCGTATTGACACCTTCTTTGCAGATCAGATTGCAAGCAATCAAATGCCAGGTGTCGTTTTGGCAGTTTCCAAGAATGGCAAACTCAGTATTTATAAGCCTTATGGATATTTAGATAAGGATGCCCAAAGACCGATGACAACGGATGCCATCTTTAATTTGGCATCGATGACTAAGGTAATGGCAACAGTAGGCGCCTTAACCTTTTATGAAGAAGGAAAGTTACCCCTCAATGCACCAATCTCTGATTGGTTGCCCCAGTTTAAGAATATGAAAGTTGGTCAAGTGGATGCAGATGGCAAGCTCACTACAAGTCCTGCAAAAAATCATATCACCGTACAAGATTTGATGCGCCACACTAACGGCCTGACTTACGGTGGTCGTGGCGCAACCCCAATTCATCAGTTTTATCCTGCTGGCTCCGCTCCGGCTGCAATCAATATGACAACTGAAGAATTCATTGATAAGTTGGCTGCTGCGCCATTGCTGTATGAGCCTGGCACTGTTTGGGATTACGGCTTTGGTTTAGATGTTCTTGGCATCATCGAAGAGAAGATTGCAGGTAAATCTCTTGGTGGCGTTCTACAAGAGCGTGTTTGGAGCAAAGTAGGGATGCCGAGTACCAGCTTTCAGTTGGCGGAAAAAGATCGTCCACGTTTGGCTCAACCCTTACCACTTGATCCTTTGACAGGAAAGCCGCAAAAAGTAGATATACACACTAAGCAAGTAAAGTTTGATTGTGGTGGTTCATGCGCCTACTCAACAGCAGGCGACTATTTGCGCTTTGGTCAAATGTTGCTCAATGGTGGCAGCATTGATGGCAAGCGTATCTTAGGCCCGCAAACAGTGGCATTCATGACGGCCAATCACTTAAATAAAGACATCAAAAATAATGTGAGTGGCACAGAGCCAGCCCGCGTAGGTTATAGCTTTGGCTTAGGGGTTGCGGTGAGAACCGATCGTGGCTTATCAGCCAATAACGGTAACGTTGGGGACTACTCATGGAATGGTGCTTACGGCACAATCTTTTTTGTTGATCCAAAAGAGCAGATGGTTGTAGTCATGATGGGTGTTGCTCCAGGTGAGATCCGGAAGATCCATCGTGAGAAGCTCAATGCACTAATTTATGGAGCGCTCGAGAAATAAACTAGCACTGATTTTCCATTAAGCAAGCCCCCAAGAAAAACCCTCAGTTGAACATGATATTTAACTGAGGGGTTGGTTTAGGGACTTGCTAGATTTTTAGTACTGTAGTTTCTGTTAATAGACCACTCATTAAGCTAGACTCAGATTCTCCTTAGACAAAGGGAAGTTGCGAACTGGCCTTCCAATTGCTGCAGAAACAGCATTTGCCACCGCAGGACCTACAACGCAAATAGTAGGTTCACCAACACCGCCCCAAAAGTCATAAGTCGATACGAGCACTGTTTCAATTTTGGGTGTGGAGCTTAACTTGAGCAGTGGATAGGTGTCCAAATTCTGTTGCTTAATGCGCCCCTTTTCCACAGTAATTTCTGGAAGAAAAATCGCACCTAGCGCCATTGCTACTGAACCTTCAATTTGCTCACGGGTTAGATATGGGTTCACGATGTGACCGGCATCTAATGCAAACACCACGCGATTGACCTTAACCACGTTGTTTTGGACCGTGACTTCAGCTACGCAAGCAGAATAG
>Ga0164295_10000330_pt1 | contig 40375 bp, 47 predicted proteins | sample GEODES006metaG_FD_111798 | JGI IMG/M metagenome (GOLD analysis project Ga0164295, IMG submission 111798) | Oligotrophic lake water microbial communities from Sparkling Lake, Wisconsin, USA - GEODES006 metaG | ecosystem: Environmental > Aquatic > Freshwater > Lake | place: USA: Sparkling Lake...
CTCGATGGCGAGGTCCATCAGCGGTGCGGAACTGACCTTGTCGCTGAAGGTATCGGCGATGCGGGTGTAGACATCCTTGATGTGGATCATGCCGATGATGTTGTCGCGTTCGCCGCGCCAGACGGGCATGCGGCTGTGGCCGGCATCGCGGAACTTTGCGACCAGGGCGGCAAAGCCCTGATCGGCATCGAAGGTGATCATGTCGGCGCGGGGCACGGCGATATCGCCGGCGCATTCTTCGCCCAGGTGCAGCATGTTGCGCAGCATGGCGCGTTCGACCGGGCCGAGATCTGCGCCGGGCGCGCCGGACGGCTCGGCATCCTCGGCTTCGTCAATGGCCTCTTCCAGGCTTTCGCGCAGCGTGGGTTCCGTCGCGGGGGTGAACATATGGCGCACCTGGTGCCACCACGTCTTGCCCCGCAATCGACTATGGCTGTCGCCGCTACTGTCGCCCTCGGGCATGGTCAGGCTTCATCCTTCATCGGGGTCAGCATAAGGGTCTGGCAGGTGCAGGCGCGCGCAGGCTGCACGTTCCAGCGCTTCCATATGCTCGGCGGCGGCCTCGTTATCCTCATGATCATAACCTAGCAGGTGGAGCGTGCCATGCACAACCAGATGGGCGACATATTGGCCGGGCGTCCAGCCCTTGGCGGCGGCTTCGACCAGCACGGTTTCTGCGGCGAGCACGAGATCGCCGAGCAGCACTTCGCCATCGTCGCTGTTGGCCAGTTGCACCAGCATGTCGGCGCTGAGCATGGGGAAGGAGAGGATGTTGGTCGGCTTGTCCTTGCCGCGATACTGGCGGTTGAGCTCGTGGACCTCGGCATCGTTGGTAAGGCGCACGGCGACTTCGACGGACATCGGCGCCGCATCCAGATCGGCGTGCGGGGTTTCGGCCACGGCGGCGGCCACGGCGGCACGCGCTACCGCTTCCCAGTCCGTCCCCGCCGGCCAGCCGGCGGCGACGATATCGGTTTCGACCGTGAGCATCAGCCGTCCTGGGAGGGGCCTTCGTAGGCCTCGACAATGCGGCCGACGATGGGATGGCGCACGATTTCCTTGGCCGAAAAGCGCAAGACAGCGATGCCTTCGACGCCGTCGAGGCGCCGGACGGCATCGGCGAGGCCCGAGGCACCGGGATTGGGCAGATCGACCTGGTTGGGATCGCCGCAGACCACCATGCGGCTGCGCTCACCAAAGCGGGTGAGGAACATCTTCATCTGCAGCGGCGTGGTGTTCTGCGCTTCATCGAGGATGATGAAGGCATTGGCGAGGGTGCGGCCGCGCATGAAGGCCAGCGGGGCGATTTCGATCTCGCCCGATGCCAGCCGCCGTTCGACCTGTTCAGCGGGCAGCATGTCGTAGAGCGCGTCGTACAGGGGCCGCAGGTAGGGATCGACCTTTTCTTTCATGTCGCCGGGCAGAAATCCGAGCCGCTCCCCGGCTTCCACGGCAGGGCGGGACAGGATCAGCCGGTCGACCGATCCGGAAATCAACTGGCTGACGGCTTGCGCCACCGCCAGATAGGTCTTGCCGGTGCCGGCCGGGCCCAGCGCGAAAATCACGTCGGACGAGCTCAACGCTTCGATATAGCGGACCTGGGTGGGGGAACGCGCCACGATGGTCTTGCGGCGGGTGCGGATGGCAGCGGTGGGCGCCGGGCCGGCATCGGCATGCACCAGCCCCTCCAGCATCGGCTCGGCGGCCAGCGCCACGGCCCCGATCACATCGCCGGTATCGATATCGTCGCCCTTCAGCACGCGGGCATAAAGGCTGGTCAGCACGTCGCGGGTGCGCGCCGCGGCATCGGCCTGGCCCTCCACCACGACGCGATTGCCCCGCGCGCTGATATAGACGCCGAGCTGGCCTTCCAGTGCGATCAGATTCTGATCATATTGGCCGAACAGTGCGCCCAGCAACTGCACCTTGTCGAACTGGATCTCCAGCTTGACGCGGTCGGTGGGGCCGGGCGGGTTGCCACCGCGGTGCGGTTTGCGCCCCATCAGACCGGGCTTTGGGTTGTTGCGCAGGGCACGGCTTCGACGCTGTTTGGCATGGCCGACACGATCTCCACTTCCACAAGATCACCAATCACGGCACCGGGCAAGGAGACCACCGCCGATTGCAACCACGGTGTCTTGCCGATCAATTGCCCCGGCTTGCGGCCGGGCCGTTCCAGCAGCACCGTACAGCGCCGGCCAATGGTCGTGTGGTTGAAGGCCAGGCTGGCTTCGTTGATGGCGGCTTGCAGCCGGGCGAGCCGTTCATCCTTCACGGTTTCGGGCACCTGATCGGCCATGGTCGCCGCCGGCGTACCGGGGCGCACGCTGTATTTGAAGCTGTAGGCGGCGGCGTAGCCAACCTCGTGGACAATCGACAGCGTCTGTTGGAAATCCGCTTCGGTCTCGCCCGGAAAGCCGACGATGAAATCGCCGGACAGCGCAATATCCGTCCGGGAAGCGCGCAGCCGCGCCAAGGTCGCCAGATAGGAATCGCGGGTGTGGGCGCGGTTCATGGCTTTGAGGATGCGGCTGGAACCCGATTGCACCGGCAGATGCAGATAGGGCATCAGCTTGGCCACCTCGGCATGAGCGGCGATCAGATCATCGCCGCCGGCGCCTTCCATGTCGCGCGGGTGGCTGGTGGTGTAGCGGATGCGGGCCAGCCCATCGATCTGCGCCAATTCGCGGATCAGACCCGACAGCGACAGCCCGCCCGCATAAGCGTTCACATTCTGGCCGAGCAAAGTGATCTCGCGCACGCCGCGTGCCACCAAAGCCGCGGCCTCGGCGATCAGGTCGGCCGCCGGGCGGCTGGTTTCAGGGCCGCGCGTATAGGGCACGACGCAAAAGGTACAGAATTTGTCGCAGCCTTCCTGCACGGTGAGAAAGGCGCTGGCCTGAGCGATGCGCCGCGCCGGCAGCGCATCGAATTTCGGCACCGCCGGCATGTCGATATCGATCACCCGGCCGCCGCGCGCCTCTTGCAGCAGTTGCGGCAGGCGATGATAGGCCAGCGGGCCGACAATCACATCGACCGCCGGTGCGCGGGCGGCAATTTCCGCACCTTCGGCCTGGGCAACGCAGCCGGCGGCCACAATCGTTGGCCGGCTGCCATCGCGGCGCGGCTGGCGCAGGCGGCCGATATCGGAATAGAGTTTTTCCGAGGCGCGTTCGCGGATGTGACAGGTGTTGAGCACGACCACATCGGCATCGTCGGGCGAATCCGTCGCGGCCATGCCCTGCGCCGTCAACACGTCGCCCATCCGCTCACTGTCATAGACATTCATCTGACATCCGAAGGATTTGACGTGGAATCGCTGCTGCACGTGCTTGGGCGGGGCGGACGACACGGGCGCTGCGATCTCCAGATCAATCACCTCTGCCATAGCGGCTTTGTGGGGCGTGGTCATCAGGCAGCGACCTCTTCGGGCGCGTGGCCGCGCATCAGCCGGCGATAACCGGCGGCGATCACATCATGACAGTGGCGGGCCAGCGCCTTGCGATCCGGCCAGGCGGCCGGGTCAAGTGGTGGATGGAAGATGATTTCGGCGGTCACCCGGCCCAGACCGATGAAACCCAGGGCGTGCGGCGCCAGCGCGGTATCACCCACCCAGGCCAGATCCGGCAGATCGGCGCGGACGACAGGCAGACCGTTGATGCGGGTATAGGCCAGGGTCACCGGTTGAATTATCACGCCCGGCACATCGGCGACCACGGCAAACAGTGACGATTTGAACGGCAAGACGCAGGTGCCGTCACTGTTGGTGCCTTCGGGAAACAGGATGATGCTCCCTCCGTCGCGCAGGCGATCGGCAATCTCGTTCCGTTGGGTTCCGGCACTTTGGCGGCGATCCCGTGCGACATAGACAGTGTGGGCAAAGCTGGCGAGCCAGCCGACCGGGCCCCAATCGGCAACTTCGGATTTGGCCACAAAACTGCCGCGCAGGCGCGCGCCCAGCACCGGGATGTCAGCCCACGAAAGATGATTGACCACGTACAGCACCCGACTGCGCGCGGCCGGCCGGCCATGGGTGCGGATAACCACATTCATCGCCCGCGACAGGCCTCGGTGGAACCAGATCGGCAGGTAGGGCCGATTGCGCAACGTGATGGCCCGCAGCAACAATTCGGCAGGAACAGTGGCTACAACGGTGGCTGCGGTGCCCAATGCGGTGCGCATGGTGCCCAGGCGCCGGGTGCTTGGGGCCCGCCGCTGTGCAAGTGGTGACTCAGGCCGGTTTGATCGCCGTGCCATAAAGCTCCATGCGGTGGTCGACCAGGCGATAGCCCAGACGGTCGGCGATGCGGCGCTGCAGCTCTTCGATTTCGGGATCGTGAAATTCGACCACGTCACCGGTTTCAATATCGATCAGATGATCGTGATGGCCATCCGCCACGGTTTCGTAACGGGATCGGCCGCCCTGGAATTCGTGGCGCTCCAATATGCCCGCTTCTTCGAACAATTTGACGGTGCGATAAACCGTGGCGATGGAAATGCGCGGATCAACCTGCGCCACGCGGCGATGCAACGCCTCCACGTCCGGATGGTCGGTCACGTCGCTCAAGACGCGCGCGATCACCCGGCGCTGCTCCGTAATGCGCAGGCCCTTTTTCAGGCACAAGGCCTCGATGTCGATCTGCTCGCCCATCTCCGCTCTCCCGGTCACCCGTGCTCCCGCCAGCCCTGCACCCATTTAGGGGGCAAGACGGACGGTAGCAAGCGGACGAATGTCCAGAAGTGTCGGTTCAGGCGACCGGGTTCTTGCGCGGGCGACCGCGCGGCTTGGCCGTGCGCTTGGTACCCAGGCCAATCGACTTGGCCAGCGTGCGACGCTGTTCAGCATAGTTGGGCGCAACCATCGGGTAATCGCCCGGCAGGCCCCACTTGGTGCGGTAATCATCGGGCGTCATGCCGTACCGCGTCATCAGGTGGCGCTTCAGCATCTTCAGCTTCTTGCCATCTTCCAGGCACACGATGAAATCGGGCTTGATCGATGAACGAATGGCAACAGCCGGTTCCTGCTTCGGCGGCGGCGGTGCCACCGGGCTGCCAAGCCGCGACAGCGTGGCATAAACGGCCTCAATCACGCCGGGCACATCGGCGGGTTGTACCGTGTTGTTCGCAAAATGCGATGCAACGATGTCGGCGGTCAACGCCAGCAATTCAGTATGTGAATGTGTATTATCTGTCATTATCTGTTCCTTGACCCCAAACGGGCGGACCCCTACTTCCGCGCGCCCGTCCTGAGCCGCTGTCCAGCATTTTGCAACAAAAAAATGTCACATGATCAAGGCATCAAGTCCAAAACGCATGGTAATTGCGGCGCGGCGGCTACCATCCTTGCCAGCATAATAGTCGGCGCGGCGTCCAATCACAGCAAAACCTGCCGATTCATAAAGACAACGCGCCACTGCGTTGTCTTCGCGTACCTCAAGAAACAACACATTCCCACCGCGCCCAAGTGCATCCTCCTGCGCACGCAACAGCAGCCGGCTGCCCGCGCCCTGCCGCCGCAATTGTGGAGCCACTGCGATTAACAACAGTTCAACTTCTTCAATTACTGCCCGGCACAAGGTGAAGCCGACGACCTGCCCACCAAGCAAGGCCATCCGCCCCCAACAGCCCGGCATCACCAGGGTGGCAAGCAGCTGTGCGGCCGACCAGGCTTCGCCATAACGCGGATCAAAGGCGGCATGCATGACCGCCATCATCGCGTCGAGATGACGTTCGTCGGCTGGTACGATCACCAACGCGGGGGAGCCAAGGCCAAGCTGTTCCACGGCGCTCGCCATAAGCGGCTCAATCGTCGAGGTAAAGCGCAGTCGGCGGCCCAAGCGCCACCGGTACAACCAGCCCAGCATAGCGCGCATCGGGGTGGCTGGCATGCCGCGTTGGCGCCTCAGGAGCCAGCAACTGCACCCCCGCACCGGCCAGCGCCTCACCCGCCGGCAAACAAGTCAACACCCGCGCCGTCGGCACCACGGCCCCGCGGGCCACCTTCGTGCCCACCGGCTGGCCGCGACCGGCATCAATCACCGCCAGTATCGAAGCCAGCGCCTGATCATCGGCAAAGGCCTGTGCCGCCACCAAGGCCAGCGCAGAAACACCGTGAACCGGAATGCCCCATGCCAGCCCCAACGCGCGGGCGGCGGCGATGCCGATGCGGATGCCGGTGTAACTGCCCGGCCCGATATCGACCAATATGGCGTGAGGGCGTGGCTGGCCACCCAGTAGCGCGGCGATGCCGGGCACCAGCGCCTCGGCATGGCCGCGCCCGATCAGTTCATGCCGGCACACCAGTACCGACGGCCCGGCAACAAGCGCAATCGACAAGGCCGGTGACGATGTGGAGATCGCCAGAAGCAGGGGTGGGGAAACGGTCACGCCTGCCCGTTACAGGATACGGGCGGCATCCTCAAACGCCAGTCGCGGCAACCGCGAGAACAGGCCTTCGGCGCTGCCCTTGCCCAGCGAGCAGATGAAGTTGGTTTCGATCTTGGTCCCGGCCCAGAATTCGGCGTCCACCGCCGGCTTGGCAAAGCCCGACATCGGCCCGGTGTCCCAGCCCAGCGCACGCGCCGCCATGATCAGCCAGGCGGCTTGCAGAGACGAATTGCGGAACGCGGTTTCGCGCGCGAAATCCGCGCTCCAATTGAACCACGGCCGTGCATCGACATGCGGGAACAATTCCGGCAGGCGATCATAGAATTCCGGATCGAAGCCGATGATCACCGTCACAGGCGCGGCTTTGACCTTGGGCTGGTTGGCAGCGCTCACGCAAGCCGCCAGCCGCTCGCGCGCCTCAGTCGAATGGCAAAAGATGAACCGGGCAGGGCTGCTGTTCGCCGACGTCGGGCCCATCTTGAACAGGTCATAGAGTTGGCGCAGATCGGCTTCGGACACCGGGGTGTCGTCCCAGCCATAATGGGTGCGCGCATCGGTGAAGAGCTGCGCCAGCGCGGCATCCGGCAGCGGTTCGCCAGCCATCAGATTGCCCGCACGTCGGTGACTTCGGGAACATAATATTTCAGCAGCGATTCAATGCCCATTTTCAGGGTCATCGTGCTGGATGGGCAGCCCGAGCAGGCACCCTGCATTTCGAGGAACACCGTGCCCTGCTTGAACCCGCGATAGACGATGTCGCCGCCATCGTCCGCGACCTGCGGGCGCACGCGGGTTTCGATCAATTCGCGGATCTGCATGACGATCTCGGCATCTGCGGGGTCATCATCAAAGGTCGCCTGCGCCACCGTACCGGTGAACAGCGGTGCGCCGCTGCTGAAATGATCAACAAGCACGCCCAGGATCTGCGGCTTCAGCCCCAGCCATTCGGCGCCGGCCGGATTGCGCGTCACCGACACGAAATCATAACCGAAAAACACCCGATCGATATCGCCCAGCGCGAACAGCGCCGCCGCCAATGGTGAGGCGCCGGCTGCTTCGGGCGTCGCCACATCGACACCATCGCCGCCCGTGACCTTGCGGCCGGGGCGGAACATCAGGGTCAGCGGATTCGGCGTCTGCTCGGTTTCGATGAACATGGCTTGTACCTTCAGAATCGATCACATCGGCTATGGCCCACAGCCGTCGGCGCTTCAACCAAATTAAGACCGAAGTCGTCCACTATCAAGCCAGATCGGCAATCCGCGCCGGCTCCAGCCCGCCGGGCACCAGCATCAGGATGCACGGCAGGCTGCCGGCGGTTTCGCCGGCGAAAAAACTGACCAGCGCGCTCGGACTGCCACGGGTCGCTGTGCCCAGCACCAGGGCGCGGATGCCGGGGTTGTTCTTCACATGCGCCAGGATTGCCTTGGCGGGCTCCCCATCCAGCACCCGCGTGGCCGGGCGAACACCGGCCAATGTTTCGGCTTCGGTCGCCAACCGGTCGAGCAGTTTTTCTGCATCGGCGCGGGCTTCGGCGGCCATCGCGCTTTGCAGGCTGCCGAAATGCAGAAATTCGGTGGGAGCCACCACACTGACCAGCGCCACCGCGGCATCGACATGCGCGGCCCGCTGCACGGCAAAGCGCATCGCGACGCCGCTTTCCGGGCTGTCCTCGATCACCACCAGATAGGTTGCGGCCGTTTGCATGCCAGCAATCTAGGGGGAATCCGGCGGGAACGCAAAACTCACGCCGGGCGCTTCAGCATCGGCGCCCAGCCGGCGACGTGCAATATCTCGATGGTTACCGGCGTTTTGCCATAGGGATCGGCCATGGCGGCAAAGCGTGCCGCCGCATTGATCAGCACATCGCGACGCAACGGCCGGCGATCCGCCAGCACCGATCGCGCGCCCATCGCTGCCAGATCATCGAACAGACCGAACAGGCTGGCATAACGCAGCGTGACGCGATCGACATCGGCGACCGGCATGGAAAAGCCGGCGCGGGCCAGCAGGCCGGCCGCCTGGGCCGCCTCCACCATCGGCGCCGTGTGGCGGCCGGCTCCGCCGGTCAGCTCGGCTTCGGCCTCCAGCAGGCAGGTGCGCAGCTCGACCAGGCTAAGCCCGCCGACAAAGCTCGCCATGAACAGGCCATCAGGGCGCAGCACGCGGCGCACGCCCACCAGTGCGCCGGGCAGATCATTCACCGTGGTCAGGCTGCCGGCCGCAACCACCAGATCGAAACTGGCGTCAGCAAACGGCAACCCGTCCTCGTCGGCCACCACCAGCCGGCCGGCTGGCTCCGTCGGCCCGGCCCCAAGCGCCGCCCGCACCACCAGGCCATCGCCGGCAGGCCAAACGGGGCGCGGCCCCCCCAGATCGAGCACGTCGGCAAAGGGCCGGGCGATCATCGCCGCGCGTTCGCGCAAGTCTTCGGCCAGGCGATCATGCAGAAAGCCGGCGGCGGCAAAGCCCGGCGTTGCGCTGATATGCCGGCGGCGGCGCAACATGGCATCAAAGGGCAGATCCAGCATGGCCACCCCTTTACGGCGGACAATGGCCCGCGCAAGCTGCAGCGCATGGCCAGCACCGCTCATCTGCTCAGCCTGCCGCTTCGGCTGGCCATCGATGCCGTGCTGCCGCCGCGCTGTCCGGGCTGTGGTCAGATTGTCGATGGCGATGATCGGTTTTGCGCCACCTGCTTTGCCGCACTGCAATTTCTGGGGCCGCCGCAGTGCGCTTGCTGCGGTGTGCCGTTGCCGCACGATGGTGACGCGGCGGCGCAATGCGGCGCGTGTCTGGCCGATCCACCGCCCTTTGCCACCGCCCGCGCGCCGTTGGCCTATGGCGGGCCAGCACGGCAGGTGGTGCTCGCGCTCAAACACGGCCGAAGGCTCGTGCTGGCGCGGTTGATGGCACGGGCGATGTTGCGGGTGGCAGGCCCGCTGCCCGACGATAGCGTGATCGTGCCGGTGCCGTCACATCGCTGGCGGCTGTGGCAGCGCGGCTTCAACCAGGCCGCCGAAATCGCCCGCCATGTCGCGCGCCAGTCCGGGCGGGCGTTGGCGGTCGATGTGCTGGTCCGCGTGAAGCCGACCGTCAGCACCAAAGGGCTGACCCGCAAGCAGCGCACCGCCAATGTCACAGGTGCGTTCAAGGTGGCGCGCAAGGCGGCGGTGCAGGGCCGTGCCGTGGTGCTGGTCGATGATGTGATGACCACCGGCGCCACTGTATCGGCCTGTGCACGCCAGCTGCATCGTGCCGGGGCGCGACATGTGGCCGTGTTGACCTACACGCGCGCTTTGGCCAACACTGATCAGGGTTTTGCCGCTTTCAAGGCGGAACAGACGATAACTGCCAATGTTTGACATTGGCCGGCGGCGGTGTATCGCCTCGCCCTTGAAGATTGGAACAGGCCATGGCCAAGATTGAAATCTATACGAAATTCCTGTGCCCCTTCTGCACGCGCGCCAAGAAACTGCTCGAAACCAAGGGCGTCGCCTTCGAAGAGATCGACATCAGCGCCGGCGGACCGCGGCGTGGCGAGATGCTTGATCGCTCGGGCGGCCGGCAGACGGTGCCACAAATCTTCATCGATGGCGCCCATGTCGGCGGCTGCGATGATCTGTTGGCCCTGGATCGTGCCGGCCGGCTCGATCCGATGCTTGGCGCATGAATCTTCGCATCGGCCTGATCCAGACCACCACCGGCATCGATCCCCTCGTTGAAGCCGAAGGCCTTGCCCTGCGCATCGCCGAGGCGGCTGCGCAGGGTGCCCAGATCATCTTCACACCTGAAATGAGCGGTCTGCTCGATCGTGACCGCTCGCGCGCCGCCGGCCATGTCCGCGCCGAAGCCAACGATATCGTGCTGGCCGCCGTGCGCGCCGCTGCTGCACAACATCGCGTGTGGGTGCAATTGGGCAGCCTGGCGCTGCGCAGCGAGACATCCGACAAGTTCGTCAATCGTGGCTTCCTGATCGAACCGACCGGGGCGGTGCAGGCACGCTACGCCAAGATCCATCTGTTCGATGTGGCGCTGGGCAGCGAAAGCTGGCGCGAGTCCGCAGCCTATGAAGCCGGCGAAGAAGCCGTCGTCGCCGCGACGCCGTGGGGGCCGCTGGGCCTGACCATCTGCTATGATATCCGTTTCCCGGCCTTGCATCGCGCGCTGGCCACGGCAGGCGCTGCGATGATCGCCGTGCCGGCGGCGTTTACCCGCCCCACCGGCGCTGCGCACTGGCACGTGTTGCTGCGCGCCCGCGCCATCGAAACCGGTTGCTGGGTGATCGCTGCGGCGCAGACTGGCGAACATGCCGATGGCCGCGCCACTTATGGCCACAGCCTGGTGGTATCGCCCTGGGGCGAAGTGCGGCTCGACATGGGCGAGGCGCCCGGTGTGGGTGTGATTGATATTGATCTTGGCGAGGTCGCCATCGCGCGCGGCAAGGTGCCGGCGCTTGAACATGGGCGCGAATTTCGGGTGACAGCGCCATGATGGTTTATGATCTGGCCTGCGATGGCGCTCACCGTTTCGAAGCCTGGTTCGGCAGCAGCGCCGATTTCGACGATCAACAGGCGCGTGGCCTGCTGGAATGCCCGCTGTGCGGATCACAGAATGTCGGCAAGGCGGTGATGGCACCGGCCGTGCCCGCCAAATCCAACCAGTCACCGCTGCGTCAGAGCCTGGCCAATGATGATCCGATGGCCCGCCTGCTGATGATGCAACGGGCGTTTGAGGCGCAAAGCGACTATGTCGGGGATCGCTTCGCGGCCGAAGCCCGCGCCATCCATGAAAGCGGCGAAGTGCGCAGTGTGCATGGTGAAGCATCGGCCGACGAAGTGAAGGCGCTGCGCGAAGATGGCGTGCAATTGCTGCCACTGCCCTTCCGGCCGCGCGCCCGGTCCGACGCCTGACGATATCTGGCCGCTGCAAATTTCTGCTTGAATCCGGCCGCGCCCCATGGCCTTGAAGGCGTCGCGCACCCGTAGCTCAGCAGGATAGAGCGGCGGTTTCCTAAACCGTAGGCCACTGGTTCGAATCCAGTCGGGTGCACGCTTTTGCGGGGCGCGGATCTGCCGCCGACCCCCGACCCGGCCAATCCGCGCCGCTTGGCTTGGCTGCCCGCCAGCGCACGGCCAACCATCGGGCTCCGCGTGCTGGCCGCTGCTTACTTGCTGGCGGCCAAAGCCGCGAGCATCGGGGCGGCGGCTGCCGTGTCCACATATTCCCGAACGCTGATCACCTGGCCCTCGCGGACCTCGGCCACGATGCAGGCGGCAAAATCGATCAGGCTTCCGTCCCGCAGCGTGCCGCGCACCGCATGTTCTTCCACAAAGCCGTTGTCTGTCTCTGCACAGATGGCCTCTTCATAGCGAAAGCCGCTGACCACCCCATGCACCCGCCGATTGAAGCGCAGCAGGGTTTCCAGATCCATTGGTTTGCCGCCATTCTGGCGCAGCAGCATCGCAGGTGAACACAGCGCGCGAACGCGTTGGTCGTCGGTCTGCGCCAGGGCCTCAAACAGCGCCTGCGCGATCATGGCGTGGTTCATCACTTTCTCCCTCATCCGGCTTGCCCCGGCCGTTTTGCCCGCAAAGTGGGCGGAGCCTCCAATGGATTCTCCGGCCACGGGTGGCGGGGATAGCGGCCCTTCAAGTCCTTGCGCACGTCGGCCCAGCTGCCGGCCCAGAAACCCGGCAAGTTCCTGGTCACCTGGATCGGCCGGCCGGCGGGCGACGTCAGCCGCAAGGTCAGCGGCACGCGGCCATCGCCAACCATCGGGTGGCGGGCCAGGCCGAACAACGCCTGGCAGCGCACGTCAACAGCCGGGCCACCATCCACCGCATAATCGATAACGTGGCTGCTGCCTGCCGGGGTGTCGAGCCGAACCGGGGCAAACTGGTCGAGCCGCTGCCGCTGTTGCCAATCCAGCCGGCCCAGCACCGCGTCGGCCAGCGCAGCATCGCCGATGTCGGACAGGCGGCGGCCGAGCAGCGGCGCCAGCCAGTCATCGAGGCTGGCGAGCAGCGCCGCATCCTCGCTGGCCGGCAGCGCCAGGCCTTGCGCCGCCACAAAAGCCAGTCGCGCGCGCACGGCGGTGGCGGCGTCGCCCCATGGCAGCAGCCCAAGCCCCTGATCGGCCACCGCCGCCAGCAGTGTGGCGCGCACCCGTGCCGAATCAGGACGCGCCAGCGGCTGCCGCGCCAGCGTGATGGCGCCCAGCCGACGCTGGGTTTCGGCCGTCACGCCCGTGGTCACCGGGTCATAGGCAAAGATGGCGCGGGTTTCGATGCGGCTGGCCAGCGTGGATTCGACATCGCCATTCAACGGTGCGCCAAGCAACAGCCGCGCGCCGGCGGCGCTGCCGCTGGCATCGGCCACCACCAGCCATTCGCCGCGCGCCAGCGCCGATTCGCCCGGCACGGCGACGGCGCGGCCATTGGCCATCAGGAAGCCAGAGCCCCGCCGCCGCGCCACCCGATCCGGCCAGGCCAGCGCCAGCACAGCGCCCGCCGCCTCGATCTCCACACGGGTTTCACGCGCGCCCACCGCCTGCGCCCAGCGTTGCGCCAGCCGCCGCGCCGCTTCGGCACGCTGGCCGCGTTCCCGCGCCCACCCGGTCAACCGCTGTTCGATATCGTCACTGCGGCCGCCCAGCCCGCGTTCACCAATCAAGACCGCGATGCGCGCTGCCAGCAGACCATGGCCGCCACGCGCCGCCTGGATCAGCATGTGCGCCAGTTCCGGCGCCAGCGGCAGCACGGCCATCGCCTCGCCATGCGGAGTCACCCGGCCATCGCCGTCCAGCGCGCCCAGCGCCGCCAGACGCCGGCGCGCATCGGCCACGGCGGCAAACGGCGGCGGATCGCGCCAATTCAGGCTGGCTGGATCGCTCACACCCCAGCGCGCGCATTCCAGCACCAGCCCGGCCAGATCGGCTTCCAGAATCTCCGGGGGATCGAACGCGGCACGCCCGGCAGTCTCGGCCGCATCCCACAGCCTTATGGCCACGCCCGGCGCCGTGCGCCCGGCCCGCCCGGCGCGTTGGCTGGCCGAGGCCTGGCTGGCACGTACCGTCACCAACCGTGACAGGCCAACGCTGCGATCCAGTTGCGGTCGCCGCGACAGCCCGGAATCGACCACCACGCGCACACCATCGATGGTGATGCTGGTTTCCGCAATGCTGGTGGTCAGCACCAGCTTGCGGCGGCCGGCGGCGGCGGGGGCAATGGCAGCGCGCTGGTCGGCAGCCTCGCGCGCGCCATGCAAGCGGAACAGATCGACGTCACCTGGCAGTCGCGGCTCCAGCCGTTCGGCGGTGCGCTCGATCTCGGCAACACCGGGCAAGAAGGCGAGGATCGATCCGGCCTCGCTGGCCAGCGCGCCGCGGATGGCGCTGGCCATGGCGTCCTCCAGCCGCTCTTCGTTGCGCCGGCCGATATGGCGGAGCTCCACGGGGAACATCCGTCCCAGCGATTCGATGACATGCAGATCGGGAATGATGCTGGCAAAGCCGCTGCCATCCAGCGTCGCCGACATCAGCAGCAGCCGCAGATCGGGGCGCAGCGCGTCGCGTGCTTCCAGCGTCAGCGCCAGCGCAAAATCGCTGTCGAGGCTGCGCTCATGAACTTCGTCGAAAATCACCGCAGCCACGCCGGCCAATTCAGGGTCGCCAACCAGCAGCCGTGTGTAGATGCCCTCGGTCACAACTTCGATACGGGTGGCGGCCGATGTGCGCGAATCCAGCCTTGTGCGATAGCCGATGGTCTGCCCCACCGGCTCTCCCAGCAGGTCCGCCATGCGCTCTGCCGCAGCGCGCGCCGCCAATCGGCGCGGTTGCAGCAGGATGATGCGGCGCCCCTGGGCCCAATCGGCATCGAGCAGCGCCGGTGGCACGGCCGTCGTCTTGCCGGCACCCGGCGGCGCGATCAGCGCAACCGGCGCATTGCCCGCCAGCGCCACCAAAACATCGGGCAGCACCGCTTCGACAGGCAGCGCTGCTGCCATCGCGGTCAAAATGGCTTGACGATCACCAGCACCGCAACGGCCAGCGTCACCAGCGAGGGGATTTCATTGGCCAGGCGCAGGGCCTTCTCGCTGACCGGCCGTTCACCAGCGGCAAAGCGCTTGACCATCCCGAGCGTCCATTCGTGAAAGCCTGTCAATCCGACAACAAACACCAGCTTTGCCAGCAACCACAGCGGCCAGCCGAGGTGAAAACCCAGCGACAGCCCGGCGGCCCAACTGACCATCATCGCCGGAGTCAGGATGATACGGCGAAGACGACGGCAGCGCTCATCCCACAGCAGCGACTCCGGCGCGCCAGGCGCCACCGGATGCCAATAGACCAGGAAGCGCGGCACCATGAACAATCCGGCCATCCAGAAGATGACAAAGGCGACATGCAGCGCCTTCACCCACGGATAAGCGTCTTCCAGCCAGCCAACCCCCCATTCCATCATGGCTTACAGCGGCTTCTTGAGCAGGCTGAACAGATGCTCGACATGCGCGATCGGCGTGTCCTGCAAGATGCCATGGCCCAGGTTGAAGATATGCGGCCGGCCACTCAACGCATGGCGGATCCGGGTGACGGCGTCTTCCAGTGCCTTGCCACCGGTGATCAGCGCCAGCGGATCGAGATTGCCCTGCACCGGCATGTCCGGCGGCAGCATCGCATCGGCCCAGGCGGGATCGACGGTTTCATCAAGGCCGACGGCATCGACACCGGTTTCGGCGGCATAGGCGGCCAATTTGGCGCCGGCGCCTTTGGGGAAGCCGATGATCGGCACATCGGGGTGGCGTACCATCAACCGGCCAACGATATCGGCATTGGGCGCGATCACCCAACGTTCGAACTGCGCGGGCGACAAGGTGCCGGCCCAACTGTCGAACAACTGTACCGCCTGCGCACCCGCCTCGATCTGGCCGGAGAGGTAATCCACTGTCACCGCGACGATGCGATCGATCAGCGCCTGGAAGCGTGCCGGATCGGCATAAGCCAGGCGCCGGGTTTCGGCCTGATCCTTGCTGCCATGGCCAGCGACCATATAGGTCGCCACAGTCCATGGGGACCCGGCAAAGCCCAGCATGGTCACACTGGGATCAATGGCCTTGCGCACCTTGGCCACGGTTTCATAGATTTTGGCGAAGTGCAGCGGGTTTGGCTGCAAGGCCGACCAATCGCCATCATGCAGCGGCGGGGTCAACTGCGGGCCTTCGCCGGGACCAAAGGTCAGGCCCTGGCCCATGGCGTGCGGCACGATCAAGATATCGGAAAACAGGATGGCACCGTCCATGCCGAAACGCTTCAGCGGCTGGATGGTGATTTCGGCGGCGGCATCGCTGTCATAAACGAGTTCGAGAAACCCGCCCTTCTCGGCGCGCAGGGCGCGATATTCCGGCAGATAACGCCCAGCCTGGCGCATCAGCCACACGGGCGGCGGATCGCGGCGTTCGCCTTTCAGCACGGCAAGCAACGGTGGATCGGTGGGAAGAGCAGTGGACATGCCGTTCCTTTCGACGGAGCGGCGAAACCGGTCAAGAGCCCAGCGCGCGTCTCAACCATTCAATGAATCTGATGAGGATGTAGCAAGTAGATGGCGGCTCGCAATGTGGGGATAAAATCCCATGCGCCGCCCTGTCCACAGGCGGCAGCGACTGCGACTCGGCGGAATCACGCGAGTCGCGGCAATCATCCCCGTTTTCCACAGGCATGGCTGTGCATATGTGCCCAGGCGAATGATCATGCGAAGCCATGGTGTGCGTTCTGGCGGAAATGTGACTTGCTCCCGCCGCCACACAGGCACTAACGCTGCTCGCCCATGGTTTTCCACAGAGTCATCAGACTGAAATATTTCGTCCCCCCGCAGCAACGCATGCGGCTGGTGACGGCATGAGCCCGGCCAGCACCGTGCCAGACCTGCTGCATCTGCATCTGATCAGCGATTCGACCGGCGAAACGCTCGAATCGGTGGCGAAGGCCAGCCTCGCCCGCTTCGAGGGCGCACAGGCCGTGAAGCATTTCTGGCCGATGGTGCGCAGCGAAGGCCATCTTGATCGCGTCATTGAGGAAATTGCCAAGAAACCCGGGCTTGTCATCTACACGCTGGTCGATGGTGCGGTGCGCGACCGGCTGGAAAGTCGCTGCGCCACGCTCGGCCTGCCGATGGTTTCACCGCTCGATCCGACGATTTCGGCGATGTCGGAATTGCTCGGTCAGGCTGCCACCCGCCGGCCAGGGCGTCAGCATGTGATGGATCAGGCCTATTTTCGCCGCGTGGATGCGATCAACTACACGATGGTGCATGATGATGGCGCCCTGACCAGCCGCGAAGAGCTGGAAGAGGCCGATATCGTGCTGCTCGGCGTGTCGCGGACCTCGAAAACGCCAACATCGATCTATCTGGCCAACCGCGGTTACAAGACGGCGAATATCCCGCTGGTGCCACAATCGCCGCCGCCGCCGCATGTGTGGACGATCGAAGGCCCCTTGCTGGTCGGGCTGACCACAGCGCCTGACCGGCTGCAATCCATTCGCCGCAATCGTCTGCTCAGCCTGGGGCAAACCCCTGACACCGATTATGTCAATGCCGATCGCATCGAAGCCGAAGTGGCCTTTGCCCGCCGGCTCTTTGCCGATCATGATGTGCCTGTGATTGATGTCACACGGCGGAGCATCGAGGAAACGGCCGCGGCGATCATCAATCTCCACCAGGCGCGTGCCGAGCGCATCGCCATTGCAGCGGGCGAGCCGTGATGCTGGTGCTGGCCAGCCAATCCGCGGCACGGCGCGCCATGCTGACCGCCGCCGGGGTGGCGCACCAGGCGTTGCCGGCGCATGTCGACGAGGATGCAATCACCGCCGGCCTGCAGGCCGAAGGCGCGACCCCGCTGCGCATTGCCGATGCCCTGGCCGAAGTGAAGGCGCTGAAGATCAGTCGCCAGCATCCAGGCGCGCTGGTGCTGGGGGCAGACAGTGTGGCGGTGGCACAGGATGGCACGTTGCTCAACAAGCCGGAAACGCGCGCGCGCGCCGAAGCGCAACTGCGCGCGCTGTCTGGCACCAGCCACCAATTGATTTCGGCGGCGGTGATCTGCGAGGGCGGACAACCAGTGTGGCGCAGCACGGGTTCGGCCAAGCTGACCATGCGCGCCCTGTCCGGCACGTTCATCGCCGACTATCTTGATGCCGAAGGCAATGCGGTGCTCGGTTGCGTCGGTTGTTATCGTATCGAAGGGCTGGGCGCGCAGCTGTTCACCCGCGTCGATGGTGACCAGTATAGCATCCGCGGCCTGCCGTTGCTGGCGGTGCTGGATTATCTGCGCGTGCGCGGCCTGTTGCCATCATGATCCAGCCTGCCGTGGCGGGCGTGATCGGCTGGCCGATCGCCCATTCGAAATCGCCGCTGATCCACCGCTTCTGGCTGGGCAAGCTCGGACTAGACGGTGATTACAGCCGCTTTCCGGTGGCACCCGATCGTCTGGGGCAGTTTCTGGCGGCGATGCCGGCCATGGGCCTTCGCGGCGTGAATGTGACGGTGCCGCACAAATTGCTGGCGATCCCGCATCTCGCATCAATATCGGCCGGCGCCACGGCGGTCGGCGCGATCAACACGATCCTGGTCGGGGCGGATGGGCAGCTGCATGGCCACAACACCGATGTCGCCGGCATCCACGTGCCGGCTGCGGCGGCCATGGCGGCGCGCACGGTGTTGGTGGTCGGCAGTGGCGGCGCGGCGCGGGCCGGGGTGGCTGCGGCCCGTCAGGCTGGCGCTGCACATTTGTGGCTGCTGGCGCGCAACCAGGTGGAGGCCAGGGCGATCCACACCGCCAGCGGCCTGCCCGGCGGGGTCATTCCATGGGGGGCGCCGCTGCCCGATGGTACCGGCCTGCTGTTCAATGCCACACAATTGGGCATGGTCGGGCAGCCACCGCTTGAACTCGATCTGACGCGGCTTCCGCAGGATGCCACTGTGTTCGATGCGGTTTATGCGCCGTTGGAAACGGGATTGCTAAAGGGCGCGCGCGCGCGCGGGCTGGCCACGATCGATGGCCTCGCCATGCTGATCGGCCAGGCCGCCGAAGCGTTCGCGCTGTTCTTTGGTGCGCCAGCGCCGCGCGCGCATGACGATGAACTGCGGAGGCTGCTGACACAATGAGCCGTGCCACCATCATCGGCCTCACCGGCTCCATCGGCATGGGCAAATCGACCGTGGCGGCCATGTTCCGCAAACTGGGCGTGCCGGTGTTCGATGCCGATGCCGAAGTGCGCCGCGTGCAAGGTCAGGGCGGCCGTGCGCTGGCGGCGATCGAAGCGGCGTTTCCGGGCACCACCCATGCAGGCGGCCTGCACCGGGAAAAGTTGGGCGCGGCGGTGTTTGGCGATCACGCGCAGTTGCGCCGGCTCGAACAGATCCTCCATCCACTGGTGGCCGAAGCGCAGAGCGAATTCCTTGGCGCGCATCGGCTGAAGCCCGCCATCGTTCTCGATGTGCCCTTGTTGTTCGAAAAGGGCGGATGGCAGCGTTGCCATCTGACCGTGGTGGTCTCCGCGCCCTTCCGCGTGCAGCGCACGCGCGTGCTGGCGCGGCCTGGCATGACGGCGCAAAAATTCGCCGGCATCTTGAAGGGCCAGATGCCGGACCGCGAAAAGCGCAGGCTTGCCGATATGGTCATCGAAACCGGGCGCGGCCGGCGCGAAACCTGGTTGGCGGTGAAACGCCTGGTCGCCGGCTTGTAAGGCTTGCCCCGCACCCGCCTGTGGGGGCATAGGGGGTCATGCGCGAGATCGTCTGGGACACTGAAACCACTGGCATCATGCCCGGTGATGGCCACCGAATTGTCGAGATCGGCGCGCTGGAGATGGTGAATCGTTCGCTGACCGGGCGCAGCTTCCACACCTATCTCGATCCGCAGCGCCCCATGCCCAAGGATGCCGAGCGGGTGCACGGCCTCTCGTCAGACTTCTTGACCGGACAGCCCATCTTTGAACAGGTGGTCGACGATTTCCTTGCCTTCATCGGCGATGCGCCGTTGGTTGCGCACAACGCCGCCTTCGACATGGAGTTCCTCAACTGGGAACTGAAGCGGGCGGGGATGCCGATCATCCCGATGGCACGTGCCATCGACACGCTGGAGATCAGCCGCAAGGCCAACCCCGGCGCCAAGCACACGCTCGATGCCCTGTGCAACCGGTATGGTATTGATCTTTCAGGTCGCACCAAGCACGGCGCCTTGATCGACGCCGAACTGCTGGCGCGTGTTTATATCGAGTTGACCGGAGGCCGACAGATCGGATTCGACCTTGCCAGCGACGCAGGCGACGACGACACTGTATACGAGCGGGTGAGTCTTGCCGCGCGTGCCCATGATGCCAGCCCAGAGGAGCTGGCCCGTCACGCCGCGTTCGTGAGCGGCCTGAAAGACCCGCTCTGGCTGTCGTGACCCTATTCAGGGCCTGTCACCAGCACGCGAGGAGAATATACAATGGATATTCGCATTTCCGGCCACCAGGTTGATACCGGGGCGGCCTTTGCCGAACATGTGCGCGAACGTCTGACCGCAATGGCGGAAAAATATTTCCCGCGCGCCCTGTCGGCCCATGTCACGCTCGGCCCGGCGCCGCACGGGCATTTTTCCTGCGATATCGTCATGCACGTGATGGCCGATCTGATCTTGAAGGGCACGGCGCAAGCCAATGGCGCGCACGCGGCCTTTGATGCCGCTGCCGAACGCATCGACAAGCAGTTGCGCCGCTACATGCGCCGGCTGAAGGATCGTCATTCGCCGACCGCCGCCCGCGACGTGCCACCACTGGCCGAACTGCCACCGCTCGACAACGCCGAATACAAGATCTTTGCCGGATCGGACGATGATGCCGAACCGGCCGGCGATGCCCCGCTGATCATCGCCGAAACCCGCGTCGATATCCCGACCGCTTCGGTGGGCGATGCGGTGATGATGCTTGATCTGCGCAACACCACCGCTTTGCTGTTCGTCAACAGCGCCAGCGGCGCCCACAACATGGTCTATCGCCGCGAAGATGGAACCATCGGCTGGGTGGAGCCGCGCGTTGTGAACGTTGCGACCGCCGCGCCGCCGCACCGCGCCGTGGCCGCCGGTTGAACGCTGTCCACATGCCATACAGTGGTCTAGGTACCGGCTTTGCCGGGCTGGTGGTGGCGGACGGGGTGTTCCCGGCGCTAGAGGCCACGTCGCGTGACGCCGCGCTGCTGGCGCTGGCGCGGGCCGCCGCCGCTCACACCGACGCGCCAGCATCGGCCCTCCAGGCCATGTTGGTGGCCCGGGAAGCCGCGGCCAGCACTGGCGGTGGCGGCGGTGTCGCCATCCCGCACGCGCGGCTGCCCGGTCTGCCGCGCTGCATCGTGCTGCTGGCGCGGCTGCCGGTGGCCGTCGATTGGCTGGCGGTGGACGGCGAACCGGTCGATGTCCTGGTGCTGCTGCTGTCGCCAGCCGAGGCCGACGTCGATCATCTGAAGGCGCTGGCGCGGATCGGCCGAACGCTGCGCCATCCCGAAACCCTGCCGGCGCTGCGCAGCGCCCGTAAGGCCGCGGCCATGCTCGCGGCGGTGTCGCTCGAATCTGTGCCGGTCGTCTGAGCCGGTGGACGCGCTGCCGCGGCTGGCCAGCCGCTTCAAGATTGATGCGCTGCGCCGCCGGGTGAGTGCGGCAGGCGGCTTTGCCACGGTGCTGGCGCACGGCGACGATGTGGCCGGCGCCATCGCCGTGGTCAGCCGCGATGGCGGCCGGGAATGCCTGCTGGCAGCCGTGCTGGCCGCCAGCGGCGCCTATGAATTTGCCGAATTGGCGAGCGGCGATGCGGTGGCGCCGTGGATCGAACGGGCGCGGGGACGTGACCCGGATTTGTGGGTGATCGAACTGGATATCCCGCAGGCAGGGCAGTTCGTCGCCGAAATGCTCACCGGTGCTTGAAGCAATCAGCGCCCCACGCTCAAACTGTGGCCATGGTTGCATCGGCTCTTCAAGTTCTGGCGCGGCGCGGCGTGCAATGCGCAGCCCTGGTCGTGATGGCGCTTGCCGGCCCGGCGCTGGCCGATACGACTTTGCCGATCCTGCCGGCCGATGATGTTCGCGTTGTGGTGGCGTCTGCCGATACCGGTGGCTCCTCAACCGGTCTGCCGGCCCTGGTGCAGATGGCCGCTGCCGATCCGCAACTCGCCGCCGCCGAGCCGGCGGAACTTGATTGCCTGGCCACTGCGGTTTGGTTCGAAAGCCGCGGTGAAACGCTGGAAGGTCAGTTGGCCGTCGCCCAGGCCGTGGTCAACCGTGCCCGCATCGGGCGGTGGGGCAAGAATATCTGCGGCGTGATCAAGGCGCCGCGCCAGTTCAGTTTCAACGCCGCGCAGGTCAAGCGCAGCACGACCACTTTCACCACGGCCATGGCCGTCGCCCGCATCGCCGTCGCCGGCCTTTGGCACGACATGGCAGCAGGTGCGCACAGTTTCCATGCCGCCCGGCTCAGCCCCCGCTGGCGCCTCACGCGCGTTGCGAAGATCGGCAATCACGTCTTCTATCGCTGAGCTTGCCGTTCCCGCTACGTTCTGGCACACTCCCATCATGGGGCATCAATATACGGCGACCGATGTGCTGCGTGGCACCTGTCGCTGGTTGCTGCGCGCCGGCATCAGCCCGCTCGCCGAAGTGCCGCTGGCCGGGGGCCGCCGCGCGGACATATTGGGCATTGATCCGGCCGGGCAACTGACCATCGTCGAAATCAAGATCAGCCTTGCCGATCTGCGCGGCGATCGCAAATGGCCGGATTATCTCGATCATTGTGACCGGTTTTTCTGGGCGGTGCCGGCCGGCTTGCCGCTGGATGATCTCCACACACCGGCGTTCAGGCCCGACGTGACCGGCCTGATCGTGGCGGACCGCTATGACGCCGAACTGTTGCGCGCCGCGCCGTGTCGACCGCTGAATGCCGCGCGGCGCCGGGCGATCACCGTGGCGCTGGCCCGCCGCGCCGCCAATCGTTGGCTGGGCCTGGTCGATCCGGAAAGCGCCCTGCTTGGCTACGATTGACGGCCGCCGCCGCCGGCGATCCAGTCCTTCACCTTGGCTTCCAGCACGGCCAGCGGCAGCGCGCCGGTGTTCAGGCAGACCTCATGGAAATCGCGCACGTCGAATTTCGGCCCCAGCGCCGCCGTGGCCTCGCGGCGCAGCCGCGCGAAGGTCAGCTCGCCGATCTTGTAGGCGCAGGCCTGGCCGGGCTGGGCGATATAGCGATCGATCTCCACCGCGACATCGCGTGGCGCCATCGAGGTGTTGTCCAGCATATAGGCGATGGCACGATCACGGCTCCAGCCCAGCGCGTGCAGCCCGGTATCCACCACCAGCCGCACGGCGCGCAGCATTTCCATGTCGAGATGGCCGAACCATTGCCACGGGTCGGTGAACATCCCCAGTTCGCGGCCGAGCGATTCGGCATAAAGGCCCCAGCCTTCGGTGTAGGCCGTGCTGCCGCCGCGTTTCAGGAAGGCCGGCAGCGCCTTGTCTTCGTTGACCAGCGTCGATTGGAAATGATGGCCGGGGATTCCTTCGTGCAGGGTCAGCGTTTCCAGCGTCGGAATCGGCCGCGTATCAAGCATGGACATGTTGAAATAGAGGATGCCCGGCGACACGCCATCGGGTGGCCCGGCCCGATAATATCCGGTGCCGCGCTGGCCGCCCAGCCCCGGCAGGGGTGCCACCTTGAACGGTGCCTTCGGGCGGGAATGGAACAGGCGCGGGATCCCCAGCCAGATGCGGGATTCAATCTCGGCAAACCGGCCCAGCAACTCGCCTTCCGTCTTGCAATAGAAGCGCGGATCGGTGCGGACATATTCGAACAGCGCCTTCAGATCGCCGGCAAAGCCCAATTGCCCGCGCACGCTTTCGAATTCGGCGCGAATGCGGGTGACTTCGCGCAGGCCCAGCGCATGGATATCGGCGGCCGCCATCGGCAGCGTGGTGTGGCGCTCCAGTTCGAACATGTACAGCCGCAGGCCATCCTTGATGCCCGATCGCCCCGGCGTGGCCGGTGTGCGCGCCAGATAGGTGCCGCGCAGATATTCCAGCCAGCGCGCATAGGCCGGGAGCACGGTGCCGGTCACCATGGTGCGATAGGCGGCCGTCCACTGCTCCCGATCGGCAGAAAGCGCCGGCGGCAGGCGCTTGATCGCCCCCATGAAGGCAGTGTCGTCGGGCGCCTGGGCCAGCTGCGCCTCGACCTGGCGGATGACGTTCTCCACCAGCACCCGCGGCTGGATGTGACCGCTGGCCAGGCCTTCGCGCAGGCGCACCAGCGCCATGTCCATATGGCCGGCAAACAGCTGCAGCCGTTCCAGCCCGTCCTGATAATCCGCCGAGGTTTCGAACAGCGCACCGGCGCCGGACACATAATCCGGCAATTCGACGTGCAGGCCGAAACTCGGGTTCAGCGCCAGTTGCCGCTGGATCGCGAACAGGCCGGAACTGTGGAAGGCAATCGTCTGGTTCAGGCTGCGCCCGAACACATCATAGGCGATTCGCTCGGCCGGGGTGAGGGCGCCGCGATCGATGTTGGCCAGCGCCGCCGCCGCACTGCGCTTGTTGGCCAGGGTCGTGGCGGCCCACGCGTCCGTCAGCGGATCGATGAACACCGGCTGGCCGGCTGGCCGGCGCTGCCCCGGCGGGCCATTGGGTGCCAGTGCTGCATCATCGGCCGCCGCCCGCGCAATCAGCGCGGCAAAGCGCGATGATGGAGTGTCGGCGGCGGCCAGCGCCGGAGCGACGGGAACAGCGGCCAGCAGGCCCAGGGCGGAGCGACGGTTCAACATGCCTGCATCCAACCAGCTTGGTGCAGGATTGCAAGGGGGCGGTTTACTTGGGTGAGCGTTTGGCCAGGATGCGCTGCAAGGTGCGACGGTGCATCTTCAACCGGCGTGCGGTTTCGGAAACGTTGCGCTCGCACAGTTCATAGACACGCTGAATATGTTCCCAGCGCACCCGATCCGCCGACATCGGTTCCGGCGGGGCTTCCGGGCGGGCACTGCCATCGGCGGAAAGGGCGCGAACAATGTCTTCCGGGTCAGCCGGCTTGGCGAGATAATCGATCGCGCCGGCCTTCACGGCCGCAACCGCCGTGGCAAGATTGCCATAGCCGGTCAGCATCACGATGCGCACATCCGGGTTGGTTGCCCGCATTTCCGTGACCAGATCGAGGCCGTTGCCATCCTCCAGCCGCATGTCGACCACGGCATGGCCAGGCTTCAGCCGTGCGGCTTCGATGCGCGCTTCGGACAGGCTGCCCACCGCCGTGACGGCAAAGCCCTTGCGCGCCAGCAACACGCCGAGGCGCTGGCGGAACGGGGCATCATCATCGACCAGCAGCAGCGGACGGGTTTCGGGTTCGGGCGTACTCGCCATCAGTTGGGCTCCTGTTGTGCCACAAGGTTTTCACTAACCTCAAACTCTTCGCGTGGCCAGCGCACGTCCACGCGCGCGCCGCCTTCGGGTCGGTTGGAGAAGGACAGCCGGCCGCCTGTCCGTTCAATCAGCGTGGTGGCAATGAACACGCCCAGACCGGTGGAATTGGATTTGGACCGCGTCGGGCCCAGGATGGGCTCGCCCAGCCGCGGCAGCAGATCGGGGGGAAAACCGAAACCATCATCCAGCACCGCAACGCGGATTTCGGAGGGCGTGATGATGGTTTCGATGCGCACTTCCGTGCCGGCATGGCGCGCGGCGTTGGACACGAGATTGTTGAAGGCGTGCAGCAGTTCCGGCGATCGTTGCACCAGCGGTTGCGGCTGCGATGCCACCACATGCACCGGCACGCGACTGGGCTTCACGCTTTGCGCCACCTCGTGCAGCAGCAGATCGAGGGTGAGCGTCGCGAACGGATCTTCGGCTTCGGCGCGGGTGGCGATGCCCTTCATGATGCGGCGGCTGCGCGCGGCTTCCGCGGCCAGCAGGCGGATATCCTCGCCGAAATCCGGATCATCGCCCAACTGCTCTTCCAGGCTGTGGGCGATCAGCGAGATGGAGCCGAGCGGCCCTCCCAGTTCGTGCGCCGCCGCCGCCGCCAGGCTGCCGAGCGCATTCATGCGGGCTTCGCGTGTCAAGGCGGCTTCCGTTGCGACCAGCGCCCGGGCGCGGTCGCGGCTTTCGGCGGAGACCATCCACAGATAAACGGTGAGAAAGCCGATGGCGAGCGCATAGGCGATCACATCGCCAAAGCGGTAGATCAGCGGAAATTCCGGTGGCGGCCCGAGCCAGGGCAGGGGTTGCGCCCCGAACCACAGCACCGCCAGCACCCCAAAGGCCAGCGCCACCAGCGGCGCCATATCCTTGGCGGTCAACAAGGTCGCCGCGATGGTGACCGGCACGATCAGCAGCAGCGCGAACGGATTGGCCAGCCCGCCCGTGAGAAACAGCAGCACGCCGGCCTGGATCAGATCGAAGGCCAGATGCAGCGCCAGTTCGCGCCCGGTCATCCGGTCATTGCGTCCGTACAGCGTCGACAGGCCGAAATTCAGGATGACCGACGCGGCCACTGCGGCCAGCAGCGATCCCCACGGCAATGGGTAACCAAAGCCCATCCCCACCACCAGAAGCGTGGCGAACTGGCCAAGGATCGCAATCCAACGGATCGCCGCCAAGGTGCGCACGCGTACCCCGGGCCGGTCGAAGGCGGCTGCTGCAATGGACGGACGTTCCATTGCCATGGCCTAAACCCCCAAGACCGCTGCGCCCATGCGGCAGATTGTATGCGACAATTGCGCCCGCCGTACAGGATGTTTACAGCGACGGCCCCTGCACGCGGCCGCTGGGCTTGGCCGGAATGTCCTTGAACAATTTGGCGATTGCGCCGGCGCGGACATCATTGTCTGCCGCGATGCGTGGCGAAATCCCGCTGTTGTCGGCAATATCGGGATTGGCACCGGCCTCGATCAACGCCTTGGCCAATCCCAGATCGCGTGCCTGCACCACCTTCAGCAAGGCGGTTTCGCCCAGCCGATTCTGCGCATTCACCTGGGCCTTCAGGCGGATCAGCGTCGATGCGCCGTCGCTCCAGCGGGTGATGGCCGCCAGGATCAGCGGGGTATTGCCTTCGCGATCCTTCACATTCAGGTTGGCGCCCTTCTGATACAGCAGCCCCAGCCAGCCCAGATCGCCGCGCCGCGTCACGATGTGCACCGCTGCTTCGCCAGTGTCATTGTCGCGGGTATTGACCACGGTGGTGCCGGGCTTGTCGGCCATCTCGATCGCCTTGTTGACGTCGCGGTCGCGCACGGCCTTCAGGAAACTATAGCTGTCGGAAAACTGCGCAGCGGCCGGGCCGGCCAGCGCCAGCGCCATCAGGACCGCCACCAAATGTCTGATCATCGACAAGTCATCCCCACATGCTTAAGGCCTTGCCAGCATGATTGCGCATAACCTCTCGAACCGGCGATGAACAGGGGCAAGAATCTGTGGCTGGTGCTGGGCCTCGCGGTGGCGATCGCCGCAGGCCTGGGCTGGATGCGGTTTTCCAGCCCACCGGTGCCGGCCGGCAATCTGGCCGGCGCCAGCCTGGGCGGGCCGTTTGCGCTGGTCGATCAGAACGGCCGCACCGTGCGCGACACGGATTTCGCGGGTCGATATCGCCTGATCTATTTCGGCTATGGCTTTTGCCCGGATATCTGCCCCACCGATCTGGCGCAGCTTGGCCGCGGCTTGGTTTCGTTCCAAGCGCAGGACGCAGCACGCGCCGCCAGGGTGGCGCCGATCTTCATCACCATCGATCCGGCGCGTGACACGCCGGCGATGCTCAAACCCTTTGTCGCCGCATTCCATCCCCGCCTCGTCGGCCTGACCGGCACGAGCGCCCAGATCGCAGCCGTCACCAAGGCCTACGGCGTCTATGCCAAGCGCGTCGACACGGGCGATGCGGAAAACTACCTGATGGATCACAGCGCCATGGTCTATCTATACGGTCCAGAGGGCCAGCCAATTGCTTACCTCGACCACAAGGGGTTGACCGCTGAACTGATCACCCGGATGCTGGCGACCTATGTCCGATAGGCCGTCAGCCAAGCCATTTTGGGAAACCACGCCGTTCGCGCGCATGAGCCGCGCGCAGTGGGAAAGCCTGTGCGACGGCTGCGGCAAATGCTGCGTGCACAAGCTGGAGGATGAGGACACGGGCGAGGTGTTTCCCACCAATGTCTGCTGCACCTTGCTCGACACCAAAACGGCCCAATGCCGCGATTATCGCAACCGCAAGGCGCTGGTGCCGGATTGCGTGCGGCTCACCCCCGCCCGCCTTGATGAACTGGATTGGCTGCCGGAAACCTGCTCCTACCTGCGCGTGCATCGCGGCCAGGGGCTGGCGCCTTGGCACCATCTGATCACCGGCGACCGCGAATCCATCCACCGCGCCCGTGAATCCGTGGCGGGCCGGGTGATCAGCGAGGATCATATCGGCGATCTGGAAGATTATATCCTCGAGAAGCCGTTGTAGGCTTGGCCGTGCTGCGCTGGCGTAGGGCGGAATTGCCAACAGAGCTGAACGTTGCCGGGCGAACTGTGCCGGTGGTGCTCACCCGCCGCCCCAGCCAGCGCGCGGTGCGGCTGCGGGCCAGTGCCGTGGCCGGGAGCATCGAAATCAGCCTGCCGACGCGTGGCGGCGAAGACATCGGCGCGGCGCTGCTGAAATCGCACAGCGCCTGGATCGAGACCCAGGTGGCGCGCTGGCCGCGGCCGATCCCGTTTGCCCCCGGCTTCATCATCCCGATCGACGGCGAACCGGTGCTGATCGATTGGCAGGAAGGCCATAAACGCACGCCCCTGTTGGCCAACGGCAGGCTGCAACTGGGCGGACCGCTGCCGTTGCTGCCCGGCCGCATCGAACGCTGGCTGAAGGCGCGGGCGCTGGCCGATCTGGACGCAATGACGCAAGGGTTCGCGGCCCAGCTGGCGCGCAAGGTCGCGCGGGTCAGCGTGGGCGACACCACCAGCCGCTGGGGCAGTTGCGCGGGTGCGTTGCGCCCGGAAGGCGCGCGCATCGCCTACAGCTGGCGGTTGATCATGGCCCCGGCCTGGGTACGGCGATCATTGGCAGCGCACGAGGCCGCGCACCTGGTCCACCAGAATCATTCGCCGGCCTTCCATGCCTTGAATCGTGAACTCGATCCGCGCGCGGCCGAAGCGCGGCGCTGGCTGGCCCGCCATGGCGCGGCGTTGCATTGGGTGGGGCGCAGCGATCAGGCCGGGTGATGCCCCAGCCAGGCGGCGATGGCGGTGCCGAAATCCGGCTTGGTCACCGCGCTCATGTGATTGCCGGGGATTTCGACGAGCGCGGCGTCGGGCAATTCCATGGCCAGCGCCGGGGCCGAACCATTGTCGCGATCGTCCCGCCCGCATAGCACCAGCGCGCGCGTGCTGAGCCCGCGCAGACTTTCAATGGGCGTCGATTGCTGGCTCTTCAGCAACAGGCTGACCGCGGCACGATCGATGTTGTTTTGCCGCATGAAGGCGGCGGCAAAGGCCTCCGGGCTGCCGGATGGCCAGCCATCGGGTTGGCCAAGGATCTTCAGGAAAAATTCCGCCCGCTGCGTACCGCCGATCAAGCCTTCCAGCCCCATGCCCGAAATGATCGCCTTGCCCGGCTTCAAACCGCGCGCCAGCAGCCGCACCAGCGTGCGCGCGCCCATTGAATAGCCGGCGATATCGAAATCCGTCAGGCCCAATTGGGCGATCAGCGCCTCGATATCCATGGCCAGCACATCGGGCGGATAGGCGGCGGCGTCATGCGGCGCGGCGCTGCGGCCGTGGGCGCGGAAATCCGGCAGGATCACCCGATAACCGGCGCTGGCGATCTCGGCGGCGGCACCATAACGCAGCCAGTTCATTTCGGCCGATGAAAACAGCCCGTGCAGCAGGATGATGGCCCGGCCTTCACCGATTTCGGACAGCGCCAGTTCGGCGCCGTCAAAGCCGCGATACTGGCCCAAGCTCAACGGCCTTTTTCGGTGCGCGCAGCGGCCACGGCCTCTTTCAGCCGGTCAAAGCCGACCGCGCCCGAAAGGATGCGGTTGCCGATGATATAGCTTGGCGTGCCGGTCAGCCCCAGATTGCGGCCGAGTTCGAGGTTGAGATTCACCTGCGCCTTCAGTTCGGCATCATTCAGCGCGGCCGTGGCCCGGGCCTGATCCATGCCGATACCCTTGACGATGCCCAGCGTGCGCGCCTGGTTTGGACGGCCGGGGCTTTCGAACATCGCATTGTGGAACCCGCCATATTTGCCCTGCTGCGCCGCCGACAGGCTGGCCAGTGCCGCCTCGGTGCTGGCCGGGCCGAGCACCGGGAAATCGCGGTAGATCACCATCAGCTGCGGATCTTCGCGCACCAGCCTTTGCACATCGGCATGGCCCTGGCGGCAATAGGGGCAGGCATAATCGAAAAACACCACCAGCTTCACGTCACCCCTGGGATTGCCGGCGGTGGCCCCGGCAAACGGCGTTTCGATGGCGCTGCGATTGGCGGCCAGCAGCTTGCGGGCCTCGGCCTGTTCCAGCCGCGCGACGGCCAGGGGGATGATTTCGGGGTGATTCAGAATGTAATCGCGCACGATGGCTTCGATTTCGGCGCGATTGGCGGACGGTGCGCCCTGCCCGGCGGCAAAGGCCGCGCCGGTGCCCAAGGCGGTGCCGGCCAGCGCCAACGCCATGCCGGCCGCCATGCTCAGCCGGCGGTTCCAGAAGCCTGTCTTGCTCGCCATGCTTACCTCTTCTTGCGTTTCTGCAGGTCCAGCGCATCGCCGGCGACCAATGTGATGTCGTCGGCCCGGATAAAGTCCGGCGTGCCGGCCGGCAAGCCTGCCCGTGCCATCCGCGCGTTCATCATCGCGCCCATGGCATTGCCTTCCAGGCTGAAGCGCTCCGCAGCCGCCAGCGCGGCGCGCGGCTTGTCGCCGCGCCGGTCATAGATCACGCCCAGCTGATACCAGGTAAAGGGGTTTTCGCGATCGAGGCTGACGGCCTTGCGCAACAACGGCTCGGCTTCGGCTTGCAGTTTCGGGTCTTCACTCGTCACCAGCGCATGGCCGAGCAGCGTGAGGATCATCGGTTCGCCCGGCGCCTGCGCCACCGCCCGGCGCAGCACCGGCAAGCTGTCATCGACCTTGCCGGATTCCAGCAGGATCTGGCCTTCCAGTTCCAGGAAATACGGGTCATTCGGCCCGCTGGCGACCAGCCGTGCCGCTTCGGCCATGGCCTGATCGGGGTGGCCCGACCGGTGCCAGGCATAGGCACGGGCATAGAGCGCGGCCGGCGTGTTGGTGCCTTCCGGATAACGCTGCATCACCAGCCGCGGTTCCTCGACAAAGCCGACCAGCTTGCCCTTGATGCGTTCGAATCGCGCCTGCAATGCCTTTTCGGGCGGTGTATCCCAGGCCTTGTCGCGTTCATACACCGCCAACAGATTGTTGACGCGCGTGCTCGAAAGCGGGTGGGTGCGGGCATATTCATTGTCTTGGCTGATGGCGAGGCGATATTCCATGCCCTGCAATTTGCGGAAAAACGCGATCGAACCGCGGCCGGAAATCCCGGCTTTTGAAAGGAACACCGCGCCGGCCTGATCGGTGCGGCTTTCCTGATCGCGGGTAAAGGCCAGAAAGCGCCCCTGCGCGGCCGCCGTGCCCAGGCCCAGGATCGCCATCCCGGCCTCGCCTGCCCCGGCAGCCACCGCCAGTGCCGCGCCGACCAGCGACAGCAGGGAAATCTTGCTGGCCGGGCCGGCGCCTTCGCCAAAGCGCACGTTGTGCCCGGCGGCGATATGGCCAAGTTCATGGGCGATCACGCCCTGCAATTCGTTCACATTGTCGGCCGCGATGATCAGGCCGGAATGAATGAACACATTCTGCCCGCCGGTAACGAAGGCGTTGATGCTGGAATCGCCGACCAGTACGAATTGCACATTGCGCGGCTCCAGCCCGGCGGCGAGCACCAGATCCTTGCTGATATCGCGGAAAAACGCCTCGGTCTCGGCATCGCGCAGAATCGATTGCGCCGCCGCCGGGCGCGGCACCGCCAGAACCAGCATGGCGAACAGGGCAAGGATTGCGCGCATGGTCACGCCCTTGCCTAGCACAGTTGAACGGTGGGTGAAGCGGGGGGCAGCCGACTGACGCTCAAGCCGCCTTCAACGCCCGTGCCCGGCGGCGCTGCACGGATGAGCCCAGGCCCAGCGCCTCGCGATATTTGGCCACGGTGCGCCGGGCGATGTCAAAGCCTTCGCCCTGCAGCACTTCCACCAACTTGTCGTCCGACAACACGTCTTCGCCTTCGGCGGCAATCAGCCGGGCGATGCGATCCTTCACGGCGAGGGCGGAGGCGGTTTCGCCATCGCCGGAACCGACACCGGAGGTGAAGAAATATTTCAGTTCGAACAGGCCGCGTTCGCACAGCAGATATTTGTGGCTGGTCACCCGGCTGACGGTCGATTCGTGCATTTCGATCAGCTCGGCAACCTGGCGCAGGGTCAGCGGCTTCAACTGGCTGACGCCCTGTTCGAAAAACCCCTGTTGCAGCCGCACGATCTCGGTGGCGACGCGCACGATGGTGCGAGCGCGCTGATCCAGCGCCTTCAACAGCCAATTGGCGCTGGCCACGCATTCGTTCACGAAACTGGTGGTGGCGCGATCGGCGCCGGCGGCCAGTTCGGATTGATACTGGCGATCGATGATCAGCCGCGGCAGCGTCGCCTGGTTGAGCGTGACCTGCCAGCCGCCGTCGGCGCCGCGCAATACGAACACATCGGGCACCACCGCCGTCGCCGCCTCCCCGCCATAACGCAGGCCGGGCTTGGGATCATAGGCCTTCAGCTCGCGGATCATCTCGACGATGTCCTCCCGGTCGACGCCGCATTTGCGGACCAGGCCGGCCATGTCGCCGCGCGCCACCAGATCGAGATTGCGCAGCAACTGGAGCATCGCCGGGTCGCAGCGATCGACCGCACGCGCTTGGGCGATCAGGCATTCCGAAAGCGTGCGCGCCGCCACACCGACCGGATCGAACATCTGCACGCGGGCCAGCACCTGTTCGACGTCGGCCGGGCTGGTGCCGAGCCGGTCGGCAATATCGTCGACGCGTTCGGCCAGATAGCCGCATTCATCCAACCCATCGATGATGAAGCGCGCGATGGCGAGCTCTATGCCGCTGAACTGGGCCACGGCCTGGCGCTCCAGCACTTCGGCCAGCGTCGCATCGCTGCCGGCAATGCGATCAAAATCAAAACCATCCTCGTCGCCGCCGGCGCCCTGGTTGGCGCGTTCGCCCCAATCGGCGGGCTGGTCGGATGTGCAGTCATGGTGGAACCGTTCGCTGCTGTAATCGGCCTCCAGCGGTGCATCCCCGCCGGCCGTGCCATTCTGCAGCAGGCTTTCCAGGCCGGTGTTGCTGCTATGCTCCGACACCGGCAGCGGATCGGGGCTGGCATCGACCCCGCTGGGGCCCGCTTCGCCAGGTTCGGCCGCATCGCCGCTGGCCAGCAGCGGGTTGCGCTCCATTTCCTCGCCGATCCAGCCTTCCAGCTCGACATTGGTCAGTGTCAGCAACTTGATGGCCAGCTGCAACTGGGGCGTCATCACCAGCTGCTGCGACTGCCTCAGCTCAAGGCGCGGCCCCAGCCCCATGTCAGGTCGTGATAGCCATCACAGGGTGAAATCCTCACCCAGATACACGCGGCGCACGGTTTCATCGGCGACCAGCGCTTCGGGCGTGCCTTCGAACAGCACGCGGCCATCATAGATGATGCAGGCGCGGTTCACGATTTCCAGCGTTTCGCGCACATTGTGATCGGTGATCAGCACCCCGATGTCGCGGGCGCGCAATTGCACCACCAGGGCGCGAATATCGGCGATGGAGATGGGATCGATGCCGGCAAATGGCTCATCGAGCAGCATGATCGACGGGTTGGCCGCCAGCGCCCGCGCGATTTCCACCCGCCGCCGCTCCCCGCCGGAAAGCGCCATCGCCGGGGCGCTGCGCAGCCGGGTGATGTTGAATTCCCCCAGCAATTGCTCCAGCCGGGCGGCGCGTGTGCTGGCATCGGGCTCCGCCACTTCCAGCACAGCCTGGATATTCTGCTCCACGGTCATGCCGCGGAAGATCGAGGTTTCCTGCGGCAGATAGCCCAGGCCGAGCGCGGCGCGGCGGTACATCGGCAGGCCGGTGATGTCATGGCCATCGAGCAGGATGCGCCCGGAATCGGGCATGGCCAGGCCCATGATCGAATAGAAACAGGTGGTCTTGCCGGCGCCATTGGGGCCGAGCAGGCCGACAACCTCGCCGCGCCGCACCGAAAGCGACACGTCGCGCAGCACGACGCGGTTGTCATAACGCTTGCCGATGCCGTCCACCGACAAGCCGCGCACCACTTCGCCGCTTTGCCCGGCCTGGGTGCCGCGTTCCCTCACTTCGGTCTGAACCATCTGCGAATCAATCCCTTTGCAATTGGCCCAACAATTGCATGTCGCGCTACGCTAGCCTGAAACCGGTGTCGCGCCAAGACAAAGCGCCGGGATATACGCACCATAACGACCGCCCGGCGCAGGCTTGCCAAGCCGCGGCGCGCGGGCAAAGGGGGGCTATGCTCGACGCGCTCCCCGAACCCGCCATGATCGGCCTGTTGCTGCTGGCCGGGCTGTGGGCCGGGGCGCAGAATGCGCTGGCCGGCGGTGGCAGCTTCATCACCCTGCCGGCGCTGATCGCCGCCGGGCTGGATCCGAAACTGGCCAATATCACGTCGACCATGGCACTGTTTCCGGGGCAGATCACCACAGGCTTGGCAGGCCGCAAGCTGGTGGCCGGGGCAGAGCGGCTGTCGTTCCGCGCGCTGGCCATCATCGCGCTGGCCGGCGGCGTGGCCGGTGCGCTATTGCTCAACGCCACGCCCACCCGCGTCTTTGCCGCCCTAGTGCCGTGGCTCGTGCTGCTGGCCACGGCCGTGTTCGCCTGGGGCAGCTTCGGGCCGAAGAAGGCGGCGGATCGTGCGCCGCCGCCGGCCTGGGTGACTGTGCTCAGCCAATCCGCCATCGCGGTGTACAGCGGCTTTTTCGGCGGCGGTGCCGGCATCCTGACCCTGGCCAGCCTGACCATCGCCGGCCTGGCCGTGCGCAACGCTGGCGGCACCAAGAATGTGCTGGTGTCCCTGTCCAACACGACGGCGGCGATCCTGTTCGCGTTGACCGGCAATGTCGCTTGGGCCCATGCATTGGTGGTGGGCATCGGCGCGATGGCCGGCGGCTATGCCGGGGCCCGCCTGCTGGCAGTGGTCCCGGAAAAGGCGTTGAAGCTGGCGGTGATCGTGATCGGCGTGGCGTTGACGGTGGGGTTGTTTGTCAGGGGTTAGAAGCGAAAGACCCATCGAAATTGGCGGTCCTTATGAAACTCACCCTTTGACAGCACGTCCACCCCGACCAGTATGTCGAAAGAAATTCCTTTTGTGAAGTCAATGCCATAAAGCTCATTCGGCAGGAAAAGCGGGGACGGCGCCATGCCTTCGTGGTGTGGCCGCCGGAAACCCAGCGTGAAGTTGCAGGCGTTGGCGCGGCGGGTTCCCGCGGCGGTATCAAGAATGCGCCTACCGACCGGGACCAGCCCCATCGCATCCGCCAGTTGTGGCGCACTGGCCGTCAGGGTGGCGCCGGTGTCGAGCAGCGCGGTTGCCTCCACAAGATTGACCGCTTGGCCAGCACCTCCGGCCAGCACGACCGGGACCAGGATTTGGCGCCCATCGTGGATGCCGCTGATTTCAGGCACGTGTCACGAAGCCCAAATCCACCGGCTCCGGTTCAACGACCTGGATAGAATAGATGCGATCGGAAAAACGTGTTTGAGCCTCGCGGGCGGCGTCTTCGATCCGGTCGAAAAAACCAACAACGCGCTGATGCCGAAGCAAGACAAACGCACCGCTATGGGTCGCCATCAAATCCTTGAACCGACTCTGAAAATAATCGAAATTGCGATCAATCTCCTGTGTGAGCACATCGTCTGACATCGCCATTTCGTCTCGATGTCATCAAATCACAGCTTGATTCCGCTACCAACCCCTCACCGCCGGTTGCCATATTCATCCACCAGCACTTCGCGCCGGCCGACATGGTCCGGGCGAGACACAAAACCATCCTGCTCCATGCGCTCGATCAGGCGGGCGGCATTGTTGTAACCGATGCGCAGATGGCGCTGGATGAAGCTGGTGCTGGCCTTCTGCGCCTTGGCGACCACGTCGACGGCCTTGGCATAGATATCGGCTTCCTCGTCGCCGCGCCCGCCACCGCTCAGCCCGGCGCCTGACAGATCGAGCTGGCCGTCGAGGTCGGCCGGCTCTTCGGTCACCGATTCCACATAGTCGGGCTCGCCCTGCGCGCGCCAGAAATCGGCGACGGCTTCCACTTCTTCATCCGAAACGAACGGCCCGTGCACACGCACCAGCCGGCCGCCCTGCATCCACAGCATGTCACCCTTGCCCAGCAGTTGCTCGGCGCCCGGCTCGCCCAGAATGGTGCGCGAATCGATCTTGCTGGTCACCTGGAAACTGATGCGCGTCGGCAAATTGGCCTTGATGACGCCGGTGATCACATCCACCGATGGCCGCTGTGTGGCAACGATCAGGTGGATGCCGGCCGCGCGCGCCTTTTGCGCCAGCCGCTGGATCAGCACTTCCACTTCCTTGCCGGCGGTGATCATCAGATCGGCCAGCTCATCGACCACCACCACCACCAGCGGCATGGCTTCGAATTCCAGCACTTCTTCCTCGATGATCGGCATTTCGGTTTCCGGGTCCCACCCGGTCTGCACGCGGCGGACGAACGGCTTGCCGGCGACGCGCGCTTCCTTCACCTTCTGGTTGAAACTGGCCAGGCTGCGCACATTCAGCTCGCTCATCTTGCGATAGCGATCCTCCATCTGCTCGACAGCCCATTTCAGCGCGCGCACCGCCTTGCCAGGCTCGGTCACCACCGGCGCCAGCAAATGCGGGATGCCGTCGTACATCTTCAGTTCCAGCATCTTGGGATCGATCATGATCAACCGGCACTGCGCCGGGGTCATGCGAAACAGCAGAGACAGGATCATCGCGTTCAGGCCCACCGATTTGCCTGAACCGGTGGTGCCGGCGATCAGCAGATGCGGCATCGGTGCCAGATCGGCGACCACCGGATCGCCGGCGATATCCTTGCCCAGCACCAGTGGCAGCCCCATGCCGCGGCCATCGAAGGCGGCGCTGCCGAGCAGTTCCGACAGCGAGACGATCTCGCGCGTCTGGTTGGGCAGTTCGATGCCGATCACATTGCGGCCCGGCACCACGGCAACGCGCGCCGACAGCGCCGACATCGACCGGGCGATATCATCGGCCAACCCGATCACCCGGCTGGCCTTGATGCCCGGCGCCGGTTCCAGTTCATACATCGTCACCACCGGGCCGGGGCGCACTTCGCCGATGCGGCCACGCACGCCGAAATCCTCCAGCACGCCTTCCAGTAGCCGGGCATTCTGTTCCAGCGACGCCGCATCAATGCGCGCCCTGGGTGCCGTTGGCGGCGGGCTCAGCAGATCGAGGCCGGGCAGCACGGCGGCATCGCCCAGATCGAGCGAAGCCTGCGTGTCGCGGCGCACGCGGCGGCCGGCGCTGGGGGCAGCACCCCGCTCCACCACCACGGGGCCGGATTCGGCATCCATCGGCAGCGGCAGATTCGTCTCGGCCGGGCGTGACCGGCGCGGTGCGGCCGGGATCGGCAAGGTTGGCGAATCGACTTCGGTCGGTTGCCACAATGCCCGGATGCTGGCGAAGGCATACGACACGCTGTCGCGGCCGAGGGCGGTACCGATGGCAATCAGCACCAGGCCTGCGGGCGCCAGCAGGATCGCCAGCACCGCACCGGCCGGCACGTCGGCGAGTTCGGGAATGGCCTCCAATGTGCCGGCCAGTGCCATCAGCGCAAGGCCCAACAGGCCGCCGGCGCCGGCCGGAGCGCCCAGAGCGGGCAGATCAAAGCCGCCGGCCGCACCCGACAGCGCCGCCACGCCGGCCAGCGTGGCGCCAGCCATGCGCAGCGCCGGCACCGCAAGATTGAAGGCGATTCGCCACGCAGCCAAAATCAGCGCGGGCACCAGCAACAGCGCCGGCCAACCCACCAGATGCAGCAGCAGATCGGCGACATGCGCACCGGGCACACCCATCACATTGCCGGGCAGCAGTGCGGTGGCGGTGTTGAACGACGGATCCCGCGGCGAATAGGTCAGCAGTGCCGCTGCCAGTGCCGCGCCCGTACCGGCCAGGGCCAGCCCGGCCAGGATGCGCCCCAACTGCCGGAGCAGCAGCACCGCGCCCACGCGGACGCGCACCAGCCATCCCGCCATGGTCGACGCTGTGGCCGTATTTGCCCGTGTGGCCATCGCGGTTCAGCCTTTATTGCTGTGAAGGCTCGGCGAGCGTTCACCCTTTGGTCACTGCGGAGCATGAATCAGGCCGCCCGGCCGGTCAAGCGCTGCACCGCTTATGACATCATGTCTCGCTTGGGGGAATCGCCTGTCTGGGCTAAGGCCAGTGTATGCAGACCATGGACGCAGATGTCATCATCATCGGTGGCGGGCTTGTCGGATCGACTCTGGCGTTGGCCCTGGCCCGCCACGACGTGACCAGCATCGTGGTGGACTCGGCCGATCTCGATACCACCATCACCGCCGCCTTCGATGGGCGGGCCAGTGCCGTGGCCAGCGCCAGCGGCCGGATGCTGCGCGCGCTTGGCCTGGGCGATATCCTCGACACCCATGGCTGCGCGATCCGCGCGATCCGCGTCACCGATGCCGCGCACCCGCAGTTCCTGCATTTCGATGCCGGCGAAGGCAATGATCCGCTCGGGACTATGGTGGAAAACCGCCATCTGCGCATCGGTCTGCTGAACGCCGTGCGTGACTGTGGGCAAGTCACCCTGTTGGCGCCGGTGACGGTCGCCAGCCTTGTGCGCGACGATCATGCCGCAACGCTCACGCTCACCGATGGCCGGGTGTTTCGTGCCGCGCTGGTGGTGGCGTGTGACGGCCGGCGTTCGGCCACCCGCGAAGCGGCCGGCATTCCGATCGCGCAATTCCATTATCCGCACGCTGCGTTGATCACCATGGTCACCCACAGCGTGCCGCACTTCAATGTGGCGTGCGAGCTGTTCTACCCGCAAGGCCCATTGGCGCTGCTGCCGATGGTCGACAGCGATGACGGTCGGCCGCGCACCGCCATCGTGTGGACGGTGGACGGCCAGCACATGGCCGCCGCGAAGAAACTGGGGCCAAAGCAACTCGCCGCCGAAATCGCTGCGCGCTGTGATGGCACGCTGGGCGATATCGAGGTGATCGCGCCGCAGGCCGTGTGGCCGCTGGGGTATCACCACGCCGCCCGCTACACCGACAATCGCCTGCTGCTGCTCGGGGACAGTGCTCACGGCATCCACCCGATCGCCGGCCAGGGCCTCAACATGGGGTTCCGCGACGTCGCGGCGGCGGCCGAAGTGTTGACCAATGCGGCCCGAACCGGCCTCGATCTCGGCAGCCCGGATGTGCTGGCGCAGATTTCGGCTTGGCGGCGGTTCGACAACAGCCTGGTCTGTGCCGTTACCGACGGGCTGAACCGCCTGTTTGCGCTGCCCGGCGCAGTGCCCAGCCGGGTGCGGCGTATCGGCCTGTCGGCGGTCGAGCGCCTGCCGCCGCTGAAGCGCTTCTTCATGAACCAGGCCCGCGGCGAAACCGGCAAGCTGCCGGCGCTGCTGAAGGGCGAACTGGTTTGACGTGCGAGCCTGTGGCATAAACCGGCCATGGCGACCGTTCTGAAAACCATCTTGTTGCCCGAAGAGACCATCGCCGGCCTCGATGCGCTGGTGGCCGCCGGCCATGCCGAAACGCGCGAAGCCCTGGTGGCCGAATCGTTGCCCGCGAAGCCGAACAGGCGGCCAAGCAGAAGGCATTTGATGAGGCCATCGAGGAAGGTTTCGCCAGCGGGTTTGTCGAAATGACCGTGGACGAGCTTCGCTCTCATCTGCGGTCCCGATATGCCAACGCGACTTAACTTCGCTCGCCGGGCAGGGCAGTTGCTGATGTTGAAGCAATTGAGGACTATGGCCGTCAGGTGCATGGTGAGGCGCAAGCCATTCGATATGCGGACGATTTGCTGGATGCCATGCATTTGCTGCTTGATTTCCCGAACGTTGGACCCGGCTTTGGCAGGCGGGGATTGCGCCGCAAGGGGTGTGGCAGCCACGTGATTTTCTACCGGATCGATGGCGACATTGTGCGAATTGTGCGTGTGCTGCACCAGCGCATGGACCCATCGCGGCATCTGTAACCGCCTGACATTATCCAGCGTTGCCGCCCGCGCCCACGCCCGCCACTGTCCGCCCCATGATCGATCGTGACGCTCTCCTCGAAAAATATCGTGCCGAACGCGACAAGCGCCTGCGGCCCGAAGGCAATGCCCAATATGTGCGCCTTGCCACGCATTTCCCGCAGCTGCGCACCGATCCCTACACCCCGCGGGTCGAGCGCACGCCGGTTACCGACCATGTCCGTTTTGCCATGGTCGGCGGCGGTTTTGCCGGGTTGTGCACCGGCGCGCGGCTGGCACAGGCCGGCATCACCGATTTCCGCCTCATCGAGGCTGGCGGCGATGTCGGCGGCACCTGGTACTGGAACCGCTATCCCGGTGCCCAATGCGATACCGCCTCGATCATCTACATGCCGCTGCTCGAGGAAACCGGGCATGTCCCGACCGAGAAATATGCCCATGCCCCGGAAATCCAGGGCCAGGCCAAAGCCATCGCGCGCACCTTCAACCTGTATGACAAGGCGTTGTTCCACACCGAAGTAAGCAGCTGCGTGTGGGATGAAGCGGCGCTGGTCTGGGTGATCGAAACCGACCGCGGCGATCGTTTCACGGCCGATTTCGTCGGCATCGGCAC
>Ga0164295_10000331_pt1 | contig 40372 bp, 35 predicted proteins | sample GEODES006metaG_FD_111798 | JGI IMG/M metagenome (GOLD analysis project Ga0164295, IMG submission 111798) | Oligotrophic lake water microbial communities from Sparkling Lake, Wisconsin, USA - GEODES006 metaG | ecosystem: Environmental > Aquatic > Freshwater > Lake | place: USA: Sparkling Lake...
ATGCCTTACGCGGCTGGCGCAAAGTCGCCAAACCGGCACACTGGGACGCCTTTGCTGTCTCCATTCGCAACATAGAAACTGACGCCCGCGTCTATTTCCGCAGCGGGGTAAGCGCTCTGGATGATATCTTTGGCCAAGGGGTCGATCTACTAACGCTACAAAAAATTGCCATCGATGAAGATGCCGATATCGTCAGTCGCGAAGCGGCACTCAAGCAACTCATTGAAGCCCGTCCTTCCTACCTAAGAAGTCTCTGTGAATCCCTGCTTAGCGTCCGCACACTCAATGTCACTGCTGCACGCGGACTCGCTCTGTTTGATGATCCGCAAATCGGTGAGAAACTCGCCAAAAACTATCGCAAATTCGTTCCTAGCATCATTGATACGCTCGTCTCGCGGCCCAGCTTTACAATGGCTATGCTAAGTGAAATGGCAGCTGGGAACATCGCCCGCACCGAAGTGACCGCTTTTCACGCTCGCCAAATTCGTGCCTTCAATGACGTCGCTCTTACCCGAAAGCTCACCGAAGTCTGGGGAGAACTGCGCGAGTCCGCCGCCGATAAAAAGGAACTCATCGAAAAGACCAAGAAGCAGCTCAATACAGCGACGCTCGCCAAAGCCAATCTCAGCCAGGGCCGCGTGCTTTTCACCACCGTCTGTGGTGCCTGTCATCAGATGTATGGGCAAGGCGGCAAAATCGGTCCCGACCTCACTGGCAGCGGTCGAGCAAACATCGACTACCTTTTGGAAAATATCGCCGATCCTAGCGGCGTGGTGAGTGCAGACTATCGAATGAGCCTGATCACGCTCAAAGATGGCCGCAGTCTGGGTGGCATCATTGCCAGCACGTCTGACCAGACGTTGACACTTCGCACGCTGACGGAAACGTTGACCCTGAATCGTGACGACATTACGCAAACAGACACTTCTCCTAATTCCATGATGCCAGAAGGTCTCCTCCTTGCCTTTCAGCCAGACCAGATTCGTGACCTGATCGCCTACCTCATGCACCCTGTGCAGGTAAAGTAGCCAGTTGCGTCAGCGCTTGGTTCATGGGATGTAGGGCGTTCCATGATTCCACCCAAGACCGTTTCTGAGCCACAACTTCTCCTGGCTTTCCTTTTCCAAACATGGCCGGAGGTGAAGCGCACCAACGTGAAACAATGGCTTAAATTTGGCGCTGTGCGTGTGAATGACCAAGTCGTCACGAGGCACAATCAGGAACTCAAGGCTGGTGACCAGGTCAGTGTTCACCCGACCAAAGCGCCGCCACCAGCCCCAGATCTGCCACAGGGCATGAGTATCCTCTATGAAGACAGTGACATCATCGTGGTTCATAAACCTGCTCATCTCCTGACGATCTCGACCGAAAAGGAAACCGATAAAACAGCCTATCACGCTATCACAGGCTACGTTCGTGACCGTGCACGCACTGGCGTTGCCCGAGTTTGGATTGTGCATCGTCTTGACCGTGAAACCTCAGGAGTACTCGTTTTTGCCAAGACCGAAGAGGCCAAAGAAACGCTGCAAAGCAATTGGGCAACCGCAGAGAAAAGCTATCTTGCTTTAGTCGAAGGGAAACCACCCGCCCAAGCTGGCACACTGCGCACGCATTTGGATGAAAGCCAGCCTCACAAAGTGTTTGCCTGCAAAGAAGGGCCAGAAACCCGTGAAGCCATTACTCATTATCGAGTCCTGCGTCAGGGCATGGGCCGCACGCTGCTTGAGGTCACTTTAGAAACTGGACGCCGCCATCAGATCCGCGTGCAACTTTCGCAAGCGGGTTGCCCGATTGTGGGAGACGAAAAATATGGAGCCAAATCCAATCCTGCAAGGCGCATGGCACTGCATGCTGCCGTATTAAAACTGACACATCCACACACGGGCAAGGAAATGATCTTCGAATCCCCCCTAGCACCGGAGTTATTAAAACTCCTGCCCAGCGAGGTCTAATCAAAGATCATGCCGATGCTGACGCGTCTCAGCTGCAATCACGTCGCTGAGACAGATCAGACAAATGAGATTGAGAATGGCCATCAGGCCATTGGCAGCATCTGAAAAGTCCCAAACCGCGCATGCTTTCTGGGTAGAACCAAAGAGTACCGCCGCAATCCAAAGCAAGCGATACGGCAGAACTGCACATGTTCCAAAAACCTATTCCGTGGCCTTTTCACCGTCATAGCACCTGCCAAGAATCGTGGAGAAAAAAAGTTAACAGGCCATAGGGAAAGCATCAGGAATCAACTTCCAATCCTTAAAGACTCTTTTCTCCCAGTAGGGTGCTGCTGCTTGGCACCACGTCACGACGTAAATCAAACTGTTTCACCGCGCGTTCTTGTAGATGCTGTACCGCTTCCTCCACACTATCGGTCCAGCAAATGAGATCAATGTCCTCTGGGCTAATCGTACTACCTTTGACCATGTGATCAATGAGGTGACGCAATTCACTCCAAAACTCCCTACCCATCACTACGACAGGGAAGTTTTTGACCTTCTTTGTTTGGATCAGGGTGAGTGCTTCGAACATCTCATCCAAGGTGCCAAAGCCTCCAGGCATGATGATAAAACCATAGCTGTATTTCGTGAGAAGAACTTTACGGACAAAGAAATAGTCCATCGTCACCCAGCGATCCAGATAAGGGTTATGCTTCTGCTCAAACGGCAGACGAATATTGCACCCCACACTGCGACCGCCGACATCTTTAGCTCCGCGATTCGCTGCCTCCATGATTCCAGGTCCACCGCCCGTCATGACGGTAAAGCCCATGTTCGCAATCGCCGCCCCCATCTTCCTTGCTAGCTTGTAGTGAGCATGATCTTCATCAAAACGAGCTGAGCCAAAGACGGTGATGCAGGGCCCCACAAAGTGCAGGGCGCGAAACCCAAGCAGAAACTCTCGCGCCACGCCAAAGATGAGTGATAATTCCTTTAATCGGCGGTTTGGACCTCGTAAAAAAGTGCGCTCCAAAAACTTTTGGGTGAACGCCACATCCTCCGAGCGCTCGTCTTCCGTCGTCAGCTGAGGAATGACTGAAGTCGTCTGACCTGTCAGCAAATCTTTGTTCTTATCTTGGAGAGGAGAATGAGGAGCAGTCATGTCAATGGTTGTATGACAACTTAGGTGCCAAATATTCAAAAATGAATTTTGATTTCTTTCAGTTTTATTGAGAGCAGTCAAAACAGATATCAATCGGCAGTCAGCCATTCGCGAATCGAATGGCAAGGTTGCAAACATCGAGCTTCTAAGGTAGCACGCTAAACGATGTTTTCCTTTTTACACCGATCCAGCCTCTTCAGCGCAGTCATAGCTACTGTCTCTCTGAGCATCCCATTGGACCTACTGGCTGAGGAGGCACCTCAATCTCTGCGCCTGCGATGGTTACCGGGCTACATCTACACTCAAGAAACGCTGACCGAAACGACGACGAGCCTAACTGCCATTGGTAAGCCTGAAGATCAAAAAATGAAGGTCATCCAGACCACCTTGATCGATGTGGTCGGCCATGAATCCGGTGAAAAGCGCGCAAAGGTCAACTTCAAATCCCTCACCGGCGAGGTGAGCCTTCAGGGCAAAAAACACGTCTTTGATTCGGCCGATCTGAGTCGGGCTGACCCAATGATCAAAGCCTCCGTGGGCCAAAGTGTCGGTAAAACCTTTGTGCTAGCTTACGGTCCAGACGATCAGTTCATCGAGGTCCGCGATGCTAGCTCCATGTCTTCTAGCCCAGACGGCATCGTGGCACTGGATCAGATCGCTGAGGCTAAACAAGTCGCAGATCTGTATCGGCGTTCTTTAGAAATGGGATTGCCTAAAATGGCAGTAAAAACTGGCGACCGCTGGACCGCCCAAGAGTTCGTCGACTTTCCAAGCGCAGGCATGGTCCATGTCGAGCTCCATGCCAAGATGGACGCCATCGTGGACTACGCGGGCCGACGTCATGCTAAAATCACCTTTGAAGGCGAAATGAAGCGCGCCAATGATTCAGTCGGCACCCGCATGGTGACTCTAGGGAATGGCTCCAAAACCTTTGGTCAGGTTCTCTTTGATCTAGAATATGGAAGCGTTTCCTACGGATCATTCAGAGCGGACATCAAGCTAGAGATTGGCGGTAAAATCGTCCCCGTGCGCCAGCAAGTAACCACCAGGCTGGCCAGCCTAGTCAAAAAGAAAGCAAGCTAATGCACCCATCGTTATGATTCGCGCCTGGTTAGAACTCGCCCGCATTTCCAACCTACCGACCGTCTGGACCAATGTCACAGCTGGCTGGTTATTAGCTGGAGGTTCTTTGCAGAATCCCATTCTAGCCTGGATGCTCCTAGCTGGCTCCCTCCTGTATACTGGAGGGATGATTCTGAATGATGCAGCAGACGCCAAATTTGATGCTGAACACCGCAGAGAACGTCCCATTCCCAGCGGTCGCGCAGATTTGACCACTGCATGGGTCGTTAGTTTAAGCATGCTGGCCAGTGGTTGGTGTGTCGCCGTCTTTTTGGGCGGCGCCTGCTGGGGCATCACTTCAGCTCTAGTTGGATGCATCCTCCTGTATGACTTCTACCATAAGCCCTGGATCGGTGCCATTTGGGTCATGGGCGCGTGCCGGGTGTTACTTTACCTCATGCCCGGAATGCCCTGCCAAATGGATGCCTGCATCCCCTGGTGGCTGCCCGCCGGCCTCCCTGCCCTAGCCCTCGGAGCCTACATCGTAGGCCTAACCATGGTGGCTCGCATGGAGGCCCAAGGATCCGCCATTTCCCACTGGCGTTCAGGCTTTGCTCGACTGCTCTTATGGATGCCTGGCATTCTTGCGGCAATTAGGCTCTTTGATGCGCAGCGCTTAAGGCCAGTCTTGATTCTTGCTGATTTCAGACCGCTGCTGCCACTGATCTTCATCTTTCTTTTCGCCGCCATCGTAGCTCTGGCCACCTGGATCATGAAACAAGGTGGACCCGCCATTGGCCGTGCCGTTGGCTTTTTATTAGCAGGCATAGCTGTTGTCGATGCCCTAGCTGTCAGTCAAATCTCCCTACCTTTAGCCTTTGGCTTTGCCGCTCTAGCCCCCCTGCTCCGCCTCTGGCAGCGCTGGATTGCTGCGACTTGATTCAGACCGGCGTTAGAATGAATGATTTTGATACGTTTTGATCTTTCCCTTTGAACGCTAGACGCATCAAGGGCACAGAGACACCCCGCCCATGTTGGAGAAGAAAATCAGGCTCGAATACGCCCACCGCATCCTTTTTACCCGAGATGTCTTCGCACCTGCGAATACGACAATCCGTGATCTGCTGCTCATGGATCACCCCAATAAGGTGCCACGCGTGCTGATCTTTGCGGATGAGCAGGTCATGGCAGCTAATCCAGACCTGAGCGCAACCATCCACACCTATGCCCGCACCCACGCCGAGGTGCTGGATCTAGCGGGGGAAGTGGTGATTCTCCCCGGTGGCGAGCCTTGTAAAAATGACTTTTCTCTCGTGCAACGCTGCTGGCAGGCGATCCACGATGGCATGCTTGATCGACACAGCTACGTCTTCGTCATCGGCGGCGGTGCAGCCCTGGATCTAGTCTGCTTTGCCGCCTCCACAGCCCACCGCGGCATCCGCCATGTGCGGTTCCCGACGACGACGCTAAGCCAGGGAGATGGCGGAGTGGGTGTGAAGAATGGCGTAAACTTTTTTGGCAAAAAGAACTGGGTCGGTAGTTTTGCAGTGCCCTTTGCAGTGGTGAATGATTTTGCCTTTCTCGAAAGCCTGCCTGAGCGCGGTCGCCGCAACGGCGTCATCGAGGCGATCAAGGTGGCCCTCATCCGCGACAAGGCTTTCTTTGAAGAAATGGAGGCCATGGCCGATGCCCTAGCGCAGCTAAATCAGTCAGCGCTTGAGCGTGTGGTGCAGCGCAGCGCCGAACTGCATGTGGAGCACATCGCCACAGGCGGAGATCCTTTTGAGTTGGGCAGTGCACGGCCTCTCGACTTCGGTCATTGGGCAGCTCATAAGCTGGAGCAGATCACCCACTTTCAAGTCACCCACGGTGAAGCCGTGGCCATCGGCATGGCCGTGGATTTGATCTACTCAGTCAAAAAGGGAATCCTCGATTCAGGGACTGCTGAGCGTGTGCTAGCACTCATTGAACGCATTGGCTTTGATACCTATCACCCAGGCCTTCTTGCCGCTGGTAAAAGTGGTGAGCCAGTCATTTTAGAAGGTCTCGAGGAGTTCCGTGAGCACTTGGGGGGTGAGTTGACCGTCACCCTAGTTCCGAAGATTGGTGAGAAGCTGGAAGTTCATGAAATGGAACGCCCACTGATCTTGTTAGCGCTGGATGAATTGGCAGAGCGGTGCAAGCCAACGCTGGTTTAGCCATGGCTTAGCCAATCACGCGCCAGCGTTTCGCCTTAAATTCATGACGCGGCAAACTGTCTGGCTCAGCAAGCTTGACTGGGATGCGCAGAGAAAAGGTATCGCGGAGTTTGGTCTCTAGCTTCTTCACTAAACTGGCTGCAGCGGCATCAGGCACCTCAATGAGCAGTTCGATCTCGTGCATCGCATCGATCTGCTGCTGCTGAACCAGATACTCAACAACCTCAGGAAATTGTCGAACCACGGAATCGATAGCACTGGGATAAAGATTCACACCCCGAACAACGACCATGTCATCGACACGACCGATCACACCGCCTTCCAAAGTCAGCCTACCGTGGACGATGCGTTTTTTCACCCAATCTCCGGTGCGATAGCGAATGAGCGGACACGCAGTTCGCTTGAGATTCGTGAGCACTAACTCCCCCTGATCACCATCAGCGACTTCTAGACCTGTCTGAGGATTGATCACTTCGGCAAAATAGGCCTCTTCCATCACGATAAGATGACTAGGCATCGCGGTCATTTCATAACTCACAGGTCCAACCTCTGTCATGCCGTGATGATCGTAAACTCGAGCATTCCAGAGTCTTTCAATGCGGGATCTCACCTCAGGGATGCTACCACCAGGCTCACCTGCGACGATGACTTTTTTTACCTTCAAATCCCGGAGCTGCACCCCGCTGACAGAACCAATCATTTCACCCAATCGCAGTGCGTAGGTGGGCGTGCAGCAGAGGGTAGTGGCCGCATAGCGTGCCATCATTTCTAGCCGAGCCTGACTGGACAATCCTCCACTAGGAATGGCGATAAAGTCGCGAGACGCAGCTTCGTAGGCGGTCCAGAAACCTAAGAAAGGCCCAAAAGAAAAGGCAAAAAACAGACGATCCTGCCCTCTTACCAAGTCGGCAGCTTCATACACCTGGCGCCAGCAAGAAAGCATGTCCTCCCAGCTTTCAGCCGTGTCCACGTAAGCCATGGGTTGCCCGCTGCTAGTGCCACTTGTCTGGCAAAAACGAGTGTAGTCGGAGAGTGGCTGCGTCAAATTGGACCCGAACGGCGGGAAGGCCAAATGATCGGCCAAAAGCTCCGCCTTCTGGGTCAACGGCACCTTTTCAACAAAGTCCGCCAACGATCCGAGAGTGGAGGCAGTCAGACCAGCCTGACGAAGTTTAATCCCATAAAATCCCTGCGATGGCAGCAATTCCGACACAAGGCAAGTGAGTCTGCGCCACTGGTTAGAGCGCAGACTTTCGCGGTCGATCATGGATGTCTGAGATGCCACAAATGAGCCATGGCGAGAGAGCTTCACGGGTCAAGACCTGAACAGCTACAGATCAAGCCCAGAGTCAGCCGCCGGAGCTAACTCAGCAGCGCTTTCGATGGGCCCTAGATCGACCATGGCAGGTGCCAGGATCTCTGCCTGCCAGGACATTAGATGTGTCAGCCCCTCCGGCTCTGAGATCACTTGCTCCAAGGTGCTGCGAGAACCCAGCAGACTGCCTTCGATCTCTAAGGTGACCGCGATCCGATCCCGATGCACACAAAGGCGGTCAACAGCATCTCGCTGAGCATCGGACATACGGCATTTGACTTTCTTTTGACGCTGCGGCCAAGCCGATTGCCCCTGACGAAAAACATCAGCAATGAGATCATGAAATTCCTTCTTCCAACGCGGGCGCCAGCCACCTGGAGGCTCCATCACACCGCCTGCTTCAAAGGTTTCCGCATAAGCCACCATCTGCTTGTTCGACATGATGCGGTAGCAGGGCATGTCGCGCTCTTCAGCAATGCCCTCACGCCAGTCCCACATGGCCTTTAAAATGGCCAAGCCTTTCGAATGAAGACGACCACTGCCCTGCACACGCCAAGGATCTTCGCGTGGAGCTAGGCTGCGTGCAACAACATCCGTCTGGAGCTCCCGACAACTTTCTTCAAACCAAGAATGACGGCCTTTTTCCCGGAGAATAGCCACAAAATGATCCGCGATCTTCAACAGATAACGGACGTCATCCACAGCATAGGACAACATGTGATCCGGCAGTGGGCGGCGGCTCCAATCAGCTTTTTGAGAAGCCTTGGATACGGTCACATTTAACACATTTTGCAACAAAGCAGCCAAACCAAACTGGCGACTCCCGGTCAAGCGGGCGGCGATCTGTGTATCACGAATGAGGCGAGGCTCCCAGTTATAGGTGCGCCGGAGCATGGTCAGATCGTAATCCGCCCCATGAAACCAAAGCTCATAACGATCCAGAAGAGCTAACAAACAGCTGACATCGGTCACCGCCAAGGGGTCCACAAGAGCAAACCGACCACCGCAAGCTATCTGGAGAAGACACAGCTTTTCATGGTAATGGTGAAGAGAATCAGCCTCTGTATCCAAGCAGACTCGTGTTTCTCCAATGGCCTGCAAGTGCGCGTCACTCTCGGCCACCCAGCACTCTAGATGGTCCAGTGTTGAAATGAATTCGAAATCCCGCACAGCCGCAGTTGGTGTCGATTGAACTGAAGGGGCCTCGCTCATTTCAGTCCTGTGAGAAGGATTTCCGCATTGTTGCTAGTGCGGTTAATATTGCGAATGAGTAACTCGAGAGCCTCGACAGCCGGCACCTGGGCCAACTGCTTCCGAATCACCTGCACACGCTTATATTCATCTGGATGGTAGAGCAGATCATCACGGCGAGTCCCCGACTTCAGCACATGCAGAGCTGGGAAAATGCGGCGTTCACTGATCTCACGGTCCAGTGTCGCCTCCATATTACCCGTACCTTTGAATTCTTCGAAGATAAGCTCATCCATTTTGCTTTCAGTCTCCACAAGAGCGGAGGCAATAATGGTCAAGCTACCCCCTTCTTCGACATTACGGGCTGCTCCGAAAAAGCGTTTTGGCTTCTCCATTGCCTTGGCATCCATACCGCCAGACATCGTGCGGCCTTTACCGCCAGAGAGTGAATTGTAACCACGTGCAAGACGAGTCAGTGAGTCCAAGAGAATGACGACATCTTTACCAGCTTCAACAAGTCTACAGGCACGCTCACGAACAAGTTCAGCAAGCTGGCTATGGCGTTTAGGGCTCTCATCAAAGGTGCTGGCGTAGATTTCACAACCAGTGACGGACTCCTCAAAATCAGTGACCTCTTCGGGACGCTCATCCAAAAGCAAAATGATCAGGCTGATTTCCTTGTGATTCTGCACAATGGATTTGGCGATCTCCTTAAGTAGCACTGTCTTCCCTGAACGCGGTGACGCATTGATTAAGCCTCGCTGACCTTTACCCAATGGTGCAACGAGATCCATGATTCGCGCAGAAAGAGAACAGGGCTTCGCGGTTTCCAAAATAATCCGCTGATTTGGGAACATCGCCGTCAGCTTATCAAAAGCCACCGGAGGCTGATAAGTATCGATCGAGATACCGTCGACCTCAAGAATGCGATCAATTGCCAGATATTTGTCCCTATCTTTCGGGGCCCGGGCATAACCGGTAATACGATTTCCTGGGCGCAGATTGAATTTACGCACCAAGAATAGCGGGATAAAAACATCCTCTGGTAATGGAGCAAAACTGTATTTCGGGTAACGAATCAGGCCGAAATTATCGCTACCAATCTCCAGAATACCATCCACCAAAATGCGGGTGCGATGATCAGCCATCCATGATAGGAGATCATAAGTCAGTTGGTGTTTACTACGACTAGCATTGATCCTGTAACCGACAGTCTCCGCCAACTTTTGCAGTTCGGCTAAAGATGACTCATGCAAAGAATTCAAAGAGATCTCCACGGGAAAGGGCGGTTCAGCCGTCGGTTGTGAGTGCTTCTCAGGGTTCGGTGCTTCAGGGGAGGTCTCTACTGAAGCAGCCTCCGTGGCGGTATCCGCAGCAGGAAGTATTTCAGGAGTGTTCACCAGCGTTTCCGTGGTGGTTGGGATAATCGCCTCGGCGATCTCAGGATTTTCGGTTGGATTCATCGTGCCAAATCTGTCTTGTCAGCGTCAGCAATTGAGCATCAAGCGCGGCTATGTCACCATCATTCCAAATGACCACATCCGCTCTTTCAACTTTGGCTTCGATGGGCCACTGAGATCTCAATATTTGCTCGATAATCGGCATTTCGAGATGTCGTCGTTCCATCAACCGCCTCACTTGCATCGCCGAGCTAGAAGCCACCACGATGATCAAGTCCGCTGTTACTGTTTGCCCAATCTCATAGTGCAGAGGCACCTCCGCAAGGAAAAGTTCTGCCCCAGTTTGCTCAGCCTCGCAGCGGCACCTCTCAAATTCAATCAAAACACGAGGATGCAAAAGCTTCTCCAGAGAGGATTTAGCCTCAGAATCTGAAAAAATACGCTCCCTTATCCAAGTGCGATCAGCCTTCTGTTGACCATCCTCGCAAGTAACGAGAGCTTTGTCCCCAAACAGCAAATGAAGTGCCTCCATGACTACTGGCTGATCCAGCAACCTCTGAGCTACCTCATCAGCAGAATAAAAACAGACAAACGAAGATACGTTCTGCTCAAAAGCGCGCATCACACTGCTTTTGCCACAAGCAATACCACCGGTAATAATCCAAGATTTCATAAAACAAAAAGGGGCAGGAGATATGAATCCCCTGCCCCCTAAAGACTAACAATCAATTAGTTACCAATTGAAGGAAGAAGAGGGTTGGAACCATCCACACCACCACCATCAGTCGCTGACTGTGGCGTGATACGCTGACCAGCAGGATCAATCAATGTGGCAGTGACAAAGATCATCAAGTTACGCTTGAAGTGATCTTCCACTTCCGTGCGGAACAAGCGACCAATGAAGGGTAGGTCACCCATTACCGGGAGCTTGTCTTCCACGTCCTGAACATCTTCACGGATCAGACCCCCCAGAGCCACGGTTTGGCCATCCCAGACTGTCACAGAGGTCTTCACCTTGCGGGTCGAGAAGATCGGCTGATTGATGATGTTGGGAGTAAGCTCAAGTTTTTGGGACGGACTACCTGCAGTGCCAGGAATCAGAGCGCCAGTAAATAGATTGATACTTGCGGCAACAACACCAGTTGCTGGAGTAACGCTGTAAATAGGACTTCCGTAGTTAATAAACCCGTCAAACTCCGTCACTTCAGGGAGTAAGTTTAGATCGATCGATCCATTCTCCCCAATGACTGGGTCAACTTCCATCCGGACACCGACAGGCCTCATTTCAAAAGCCGTAGGCGTGGTAGGAGTAACAGGAATGGATGAACTCGTTGTCGAACCACCAACAGTGCCACCGCCGCCGCCGCCGCCACCCACGTTGGTTGGGATTTGTGGTGGGTCAAATTCCGTCGGATAAATGAATTCACGAACAACTTCAACGGTTGCAGGTTGACCGCCTTTAGTGGTGACACTAGGAGCACTCATTAAATCAACACCCTTACGCTGAGATAGCGCGCGAATGACCATGCCAAATTGAGGATCGGTAAAAATCCCAGCAATCGACAAGACACCCGGAGCAACAGTATCCGTGCCCGCATCCACAGGATTAAAAAGCGAATCGATACTGTCACCACGAATAGCACGACTACCTGAACGTAAGCCACGAGTGACTGGAGCTACAGCTCCCGTGTTAGCAAGCGCAGCAAGGTTACCTGTGTAAGTAGTTCGAACACCTGTATTACCAGCAGTTCCCCCACTGACGCTGACTGGATTACTCCCGCCGCCACCGCCCAGCAGCCAATCAAAGCCAAGTTCATCGGAATTCTTTTGGGTAACTTCAACAAACTTTGAGCTAACATGCACCTGCTTGGTGACACGACCTCTGATCGAATCCACAAAGGCTTCGGCAAGGTCAAGGTTAGGTTGTGTATTCTTGATGATTAGCTGTGAAGTAACTTTATTGAAGACAGCCGAGGCCCCCTCAGGAAATGGAATCCCTTGAGATTTCAAGATGTCCAAAGCACTCTGACGAGCAATCAAACCAGAAGCTGCGGGAGCAGCAGCACCACCAGCAGCAAAAGGATCTGCTGCGGCTGCAGGCGCAGCGGCAGCACCACCGGCTGTTCCCATGCTTTCAAAGTCAGGTGGAACTTTGTAAATGCGGGTAAATTGTTCTGTCGTCGTTTCAGTCACAGGAACAATCAAGACAGCAAATGGCTCGACTTTGAACTTCATTCCTGCAAGCTCCGTTACGTAACGCAGGGCTTCGATCATCGGAACGTCTTTCAAAGATAGGCTGATGGAAGCAGCTGAAGCCGTATCACCGGCTTTAAGAATGATATTCACACCTTTGCGAGCAGGATCGGTTTCCGTCACGTCAAGATCTCTGCTTTTGACACGAAGAAACTCAACCGCCTCTTCAATAGTAGCCCCAGTAAACTCAACCTGTGGAAAGACAATACCCTCCATTTTCGCGCTTAAGTAGCCACTTGGAGCTTTTCCACCCGTGCTCGTTGATTCGATCGAAAGGCCCTTAACTGGCGGCTTGTATTCCCAAGCTTCGTTCACCATATTTAACATACGAGCACGCTGATGGTCACGAGCAGACTCAAAGTATTCAGAACGTTTACGCTCCGCGAGTTCCATTCCACGGCGAGCAGCGGTGTTATATGGATCGATGCGAAGAACATCTTCGTATTCACTTAAAGCTGAATCATATTTACCGATTTCAACGGAACTTGCGCCAAGGAGAAGACCTTTTTGAACCTTGGCCACATTCTCAATATGGTCAGGCGTTAGAGCTGGCGGCCAGCGATCTGGATCATCCAACTGCTGAGCAAAAAGCTTGGCAGCTCTGTGCCCTGGCACTGCAAGCAGAGCTTCGTCGAGCAACTTACGTGCTGCGACATAATCTCCAATGGCAGCTTTTTCACGGGCTACCTGGGAGGCACAGTCAGCAAACTTCAAATTGGCCAAATCACGCCAATCTTGGATGAAGGGTGCATTAGGCAGTTGGTCGAAAATTTCTTTAGCCGCACGATACTGGGCCAAGGCACCTTCATGGTCACCCTTGGCGTACAGTTCGTCACCCTTCTGCATCGCTTGGCGAGCATCCTCGATGCGGGCCATACGGCGCGAAATTTCACGTTCAGCGATGCCTGGAACGCTACCAAAGTTGCCTTCTCCAGCTTGGGAGTTCACGGCAACCATTGGCGCGAAGGCCGCTAACAAGAGGGCGATTCGGTTTTTCTTCATTCGGGAGGGATGGATCATAAAGTGAGCTAATTGAGCGAAAATTAACGATGGGTGGTATTGTTTATCAGGTTTAGCGCAAGTTTGGCGAGATGTTTTTTCGTTTTTTCAGGAAATTCAACCTTTCTTGACCGTAATTGACGGCCCAGAGGCTTTGGTGCCTGACCAAGGAACAATGACAGCTTGGTTTTCTTCAATGCTGATGACCTTGAAAGTCTCACCAATACCAGGAATTTGGAAAGTTTCGCCTTCACGCACTTTTCGCGGTTCAGAGACTCCGATGCGAAATTCAAATTCTGCTTCATAATCGGCGAGATTCGTCTCGATTCCTTTCACTACAACGAACTCGCGCTGGGTAGAAATATCGAAGCATTTGAGCTCTGACATGTCCTTCTCGAGGCCGGTGCTTGGCTCTTTGATTAATTTCTGCTCAAAACTAATCACCTTGAACCGAATCACGCCTTTGTCGAAACCGAACTCATCGCCTGGAGAGACAAATTTACTTGCCTTAGGCTCCGGAAAAGTTCGTTGAACCTGGTAGGGCGGCGACGTGCTATTCAGTTTGATTTTATAGTCATGGGTGATCCGCTGCTTGAGGAAGAGCTTCTGAACTTCCGGAGGATGAGATTTTTCATCCATCGGGTTGGTTTGTGGCTTGGCGAGGAATTCCTCTTCATTCGAAAATCCGTCATTATCGGGATCTAGGGCACTGACATTCGGAGATTCAATATTGGGCAACTTGTTGACAATAAGAAACTCATTCGTCATAGGCGCACGCAGAATAGGTTCTGCGGCGGCTAGATCAAAGAGCTGATCACCCTTTTGAAGAAGCATGATCGACTTATTCAAAGGTACTGGCTTGCCATTGATGATTGGTGAGACCCAATTGACCTTTTCAGTCAATTTTTTCATCACGACATTAACCGCCTCAGTCGGAGGTGGGTTGAGATTGTTTTTGGAAGAGCCCGCGAGCTTAGTGAGCCGATCCGGAAGTGTCTGGCTATCCCAGACAAAATATCCGACGGCCGCAACCGCGAAGATAGCGCCCGCGATGAGGAGCCCCTTCTCATAATTGCCATTCTTGTTCTGCATGAATTTAGTTCGAAAAGGTGAGTTCAATTAACGGGTGCCACTAGCAGACGCAGCTGCTTTGCGATCAATGAATTTGATCAAATCAATCTCCAGATAAGCCCTGATTCCTTCTTTGCCCAAGACAACAAGAGAGTCAGCAGTGGCTGGTTGAATGCCTTTAGGCGCAGGCTTTGACTCATCAACTGCTGGGGCAACGGGTTCACCAAGGTCAGTAGGCTCTAGTTTAGAGGCCAATGCTACACGTGCAGGGCCAACCTGAACTTCATTTTCAATCTGTAGTAGTCGAACCACAGTGAAATAAGGCATCTCAGAGGGGCTCGCAAGTTTGCTGAGGATCGTCTGTAAGACCCCTTGGTCTAAGCGGAGCATCAAGCGCAATTGACGTCTCTCTGTGATCTCTTGATCAGAGACTTCTGCTGCGCCACGCTGATTTTGACCATTTAAAGTGCCTTTATCATCGACTTTCTCAGCAGGCAGATCAGAGCGCTCAATCAGATCGATTGAGCCTACCCCACTTTTCAGGACCATCGTAGTAATCTCCTCAACAGCATCCAAATAACCTGATAACTCGGTGGCAACCTGATCTACTGTGAGCTTACCACTAGCCTTCGGAAGGTTATCGACATACTTATCAAAGGTAAGGTTAAATTCAGCTGGCAAGCGGCCTGCACCAAGTTTTTTCACCTCAAGTGTCCTAGCCTTCACTTTAGCTTGGAAGTCGGTATCACTCAATGGCTTTGGATCAGGCTGAAGCTTGTAAAGCACCAAAGCCATCTTGCCAGCAGAGTCGATGTATTCCTTCACCATGGCATGTTTAGCAGCCAAGTTTTCCGGTGTCGGCGCGATGTTCGCACTATTGAGGTTAGCTAAACTCGAGTTGATCGAGTCAAACGTTTCCTGAGCCTCAGCAGCAGAAGACCAGGCATTAAAAAGCATGGCTCCGAGTCCGAGCACTCCGGCTCCTGTAACCCCCAGAATCGCTGCGGGAACTTTGTTGTCTTGTATCCAGCTCATCAGTTTTTGAATTTCAGTGGCTGCTTAAGAGGCAGCGTAATGTTGAAAGTGTAGGCGTAACGGTTTTCTTCGACACCGCTCTCGGCGCTAACAAAATCAGCGCGCTTGGCTTCGAAATCAGCGATGTCAAACCAAGGTGACTTAGCAAGAGCCGCGGCATACCGATAAACAATCTGTTCGCCTTCAGTATTTTTTCGATAGAGTCCCTGGATTTTAAGACTGTAAACAGGCTCCGCAGCTGAAGCTTCATCCTTAGATTCGGTTGTAGATTCACCCTGTGCCATAAGCGCAGGTGTGATGGATTTGCCATCTTTTACAGGCTCCACAATGGTGAGCCAGATCAAATCATTATCGAATTTGTTATTGAGTTCGGTCAAAAGTCTGACCCACCAAGAACGCTCTGAAACAGCTTGTTCGAACTGCTTGCTGGAGGTCATCCATTGGCTTTGGGTGGCCTCAAGAGCAGCAATCTGGGAACCCAGTGCTTTCAAGGAGTCGTTCTTTTGACTCATGATGGTAAGCTCCTCTTGAATCACACGTTCTGTGTTTTGGAAATAGGTGACTCCAGCATAGAGAGCACCCCAAAAACAGGCAGCAGCTAACAACAGAGCCGGCATGCGGCGAGCTGCGTCACGGGCATTGGCGACAACTGTTGGGACTAACTCAACCTCACTCGGTGTTCCGCCAGCAGCCCTCAAGGCAAGGCCCACAAGCTCACCCATGAAAGGCGAATCAGCATGAGCAGCATCTGAATTGAGACTGCGATCAATTTGAACACCTCGAAGAGGATTAAATATCTCCACCGGAAGCTTCAGCTTTTCTTCCATGAAGCCCACCATACCAGAAAGGAAAGCGCCACCACCGGTTAAGAAGACGCGCTTGGGTGGGGACCCACCGTTTTGGGTGCGATAGAAAGTGATCGTCCGCATGATCTGCGTATGCAGATTCGTCGCAGCATTGCGGATGACTTTTGACAAGGCCGCTATTTCTGGATCACTATGCTCCTGAACGGATCCACCTTGCGAGACGAAGCCATTGGAGATTTTCTGAGCCTCTGCTTGGGAAAAATTCACACCAAACTCTTTGGCAATGGCCGCAGTGATGGAAGCACCGCCAACAAGAATGTTACGAGTAAAGAGTTTACCCTGATCGACAAATACCAAGTTGGTGGATCTCGCCCCAAGATCGATCAGCACAGAGGTCTCTTCGACATCGGGATAGCTGTAACGGAAAGTATTGAAGAGTGCCAGCGGTGCCACATCGACACCCGTAGTTTCAATGCCAGCAGAAATTACCTGTGCATTGATCTCATCAAGCGCATCAGACTTCATCGCAACGAGCACAACTTCCGTCTCACCGCCGCCTTCAGAAACGATCTCATAATCCCAAACAACTTCGTTGATTGGAAAGGGAACGTTTTGACGGGCTTCAAATTCGACGATCTGCGCCACACGATCGGACTTTACCGGAGGCAGCTTAATGAAGCGCGTGAAGACTGAGTGACCAGAAACAGCGAACCACGCGGCTGATTTTTTAATTTTCAGACGGTCGGCTAGCTCCACAAGAGCCAAGCGAATTTGTGAAACCCTTGAGACGTCCACCGATGGGTCGCCAGGCATGTCCACAAAGTCGTATTTCTTGAGAACAAGATCTCCCCCTGCTTTTGAAAAAATAGCCCCAGAAATACGCTGGGAACCCAGGTTCAGGACTGTGATGCTTTTACTGTCTGCCATGCTTGGAAAGTTAAAAAATTCGTTACCCTAGGACCCAAAAGATTGCCACAGATATTATTTACCTTTTGTCGGTAAATCGTAGTCACCCCAAAGTATGTCAAAGGGGGTTTCTTTGCGCGCAAGAATCACTGACTCACTGGAAATGAAACTGTCTGTTTTTTCCCACCACTTACCTGGAACACTCGTATCACCTGCAATCACCTGACCATCAACCACCACCTCAATGGCATAGGCCTTCATGTCAGAGCCGGCCGTAAAATTATCCTTCTCTAAGACGCGACGAAGTGTTGCCGGAGAAACATAAGCTAATGCATGGCAGCGCTCGCCAGCTGGAATATCCACATAATTGAGTGAACCTTTCAGAAGCTGGTATTTGCCCTCTTTTTGGGCATTCATGGCGATGTAAAAATTAATCGTCATGGCGGGTAAACTTCCATTACGTCCACCGGCAGCTGGAGGTAGTTTAATAGATAATTCCAGATCGACTTCTAACCACTCTTTCGGGCGCCAATTTCTCGCAGGTGTGTTGCCAGCCTGAAACTGCGGGGTCTGAATATTGATGATTTTCGGAGCCTTCACGCCCACTTTAACAGCGGGCGGTGTCTGAGCACGAATAGCTGATGCTACGAGCACAAAGAATGACAGTGCGATGAAATGCGACTTCATAGGAGGATATAAAAATGGGGGGGGATGATCAGGCAAAGAATGAGACAGGGATTGGTCTGCCGATTTGATGTCCTGAATTAATGTCTATTTATTCTTAAATTGCTCTTCGCATCAAGACTTGATTGCAAGAAAGTCACAAAAACTCGTGTTTGCCTGCAGAAATAACCCTTTCTTGAGGCATTTCAAATTTCACATCAGAAGGTTCATGATGTTCACCACGCTAAGATCTGAAGCTAATGAGACTTAACCGCCTTAGATTCTATGCCATTTCCGCAATTACAAAGATTCAACCTACTTTTGACATGCATCAAAACATTCTCTTCTGCACAGCTTTTTTAGCTCTTTTTAACCTTAAAGTTAGCGCTGATCCAATCCTCTTAGGACAAGGGACTTATCAATACCGCTGCCTGCCAGATTGGGGTAAAAAAGCTCTATCTCAAGTTCATGTGAAGAACGGTCATGCTGTTGCGGTTGACTCACGAAATCGTCTCTTTTTTCTGACTGATGACGCTCAAAACAACATCCTTATTCTTGATGCCACATCCGGTGATCTCATCAAACATTGGACTGCACGAATGCCTGGAGCACATGGCATGAGCCTAATTAAAGAAGAGAACCATGAAGTGCTCTACATCACTGATACAGTGCTGCATGAGGTTCGGAAACTCACTCTCGAAGGTGAAGAATTAGCATGTTTTGCTTGGCCAAAGGAAAGCGGTCTTTATTCCAAGGCTGAGGACTACCGCCCATCTAAGATCCTCGTTCATCCAGATGGCAGACTTTGGATCTTTGATGGTTACGGCAAGGACTACATTCACGCTTATTCAGCCAATGGCAGGTGGCTGAAATCATGGGGAGGCAACCTGGGCGAAGGCGAAAATCAACTGCGCCATTGGGGGCCACACGGTGGTGGGCTTGATCTCCGAGACCCGGCAAAACCCCATATTGTCATTGCAATGAGCGACCAACAGGAGATCAAAAACTTCACCCTTGATGGCCAATTCAGCAGCAAAGTTCATTTCCCTGGCGGAAATCCTCGGGATTTCATCCAGATTGGCGACCACAGCCTTATCCCACATCTCGGTGATAACTGGCCTCGGGATAAGAATTCAGCAGGCTTCATCTCCATCGTTGATCAGAACTTCAACATCCTATCGAATATCGGAGCTCCTGCTGCCATTTATAAAGACGGCATCCTACAACCCATGCAAAGCGACGGTAAAACCTTCATTCATCCCCATGGCGTCTGCACTGATTCTGAGGGGAATTTGTTTGTGGCTCAATTTGCCTCACCTTCCATGCCCTTGCTGAAATTAGAACGCATCAGATAACTTCATTCAGTAGTCCACCAGATCTGCGGAGAACGCTTGCCAGGACGCTCTTCACCTCCTGGAATTAAGATTCTTTGATGCCACTGGACGCATGGCGTGGTTACGAGAGAAAAAGGCAGTTTTCCCTGCACGCTCCACGAGTCCTTTTTCCAGTCGTATGCCAGGACATCACGGGGGAATCCGGGATGCTTATTTTTGGGCTCAAAATGAACCAAAGAACCATCGTCTCCACCAAGGACGAGAAACCGACCTTCCCGTATCGGTGCTGGTGATGGCGCCGCCACAGACACTCGCGGGAGATCAGTCAGTTGCTGCCAGCCCTCAGCTATCGTGAATTTCCACCCGTCTTTCAACCAATCTCTCGTAACCTTGCCATCAGCACCAAGCCTCAACGCCGCACCACTAAAAACAAACACCGTATCATTAATCGCCCCCAGAGTCGCTAAGATTCGAGGTTTCCCTGGACACGGCGGCATGGTTTGCCACCCCTGATCTAAGCGATCCAAGTCCAACGCCCAAAAATCAGCCAATGCTACGGCATCTGTTGGCTTTTCGACACCGCCTAAAATGTAAAGCTTTCTCCCACTAATGACGCCAGACATCAAAGCTGACGACCTTGGCATGGAAGGCAAAAGCTTCACACCCATTCGGCCGTTGACCCATTCCAGTCGAAACACTTCCTTGAAATTTTCTGAACTATCGCCTCCTCCGAGACAAATCAGGCCATGCTCATCTGTAAGGCTGACACCATAGCCGTTAGGTTTTGGCAGCCTACCTACATTCTCCCAGACACCTTTCGGATCGCGTAATGCTAGAACGGTATCATACCACACTTTGGTTCCGCCTTCCCAAGGCATTTTATCCGGAAAATTCGCTCCACCAGCCACCAGCAATACGTTCTGCGACACGCCCGCAAAGCCCCCAGCAAAACCCTCCTTATCTGGCAATGCAGTCAGGGTTTGCCAACTGCTGTCATCTGCACGCAGTGTGCGAAAAAAAAGACAAAAAGCCATCCACCACCGTGTCATAGTAGGACAAACTATCCCGTCAGAGGCAGAAAGGGAAATCAATTTTATCAACCTAGCTGCCATAAAGGAAACCATGGCTCACAGTGTCAGAACTCGTCACGAATTTCAGCATCAACCGAACTCCATCGCAGCCTGAAGTAGTTTTTCTTGGGTGACCTCACCGCGATCAAAGCTGCCACCGATCTGGCCTTCACGAAGCATCAGGATACGGTCGCTCATTCCAATAAGCTCAGGTAGTTCGCTAGAGACCAAGAGCACAGCCTTTCCAGCAGCAGTCAACCGATTGATCATCTCGTAGATCTCAATCTTGGCACCAACATCGATACCCCGTGTTGGCTCATCAAGCATAACAACCTGAGGATTTGTGAGTAGCGCTTTTCCAATCACGACCTTCTGCTGATTTCCACCCGACAAACGTCCAACGATGGCCTGAAGTCCCGTGGCTCTCACCCCCAAGTGATCGAAAATCTGACGGTTACGGGTGTCTTCTGTATGGTGATTAATGAAACCCCATTGAGTGACCTCTGGCAAACTAGACAAGCTGAGATTAAAGCTAATTTCTTCTTCCAAGATCAAACCATATCGGCGACGATCTTCACTGACTAACGCTAAGCCAGCGCGCAGCGTCTTAGCTGGACTGTTGCTTGACAACTCAGCACCATGAAGACGAACCGATCCAGATTGCCTACCCCCCCAGGAACCATAGAGGTGCATGAGCAATTCAGTCCTGCCGGCACCCATGAGCCCGCCAATGCCTAGAACTTCACCCGCGCGCAAATTAAAGGAAACATCATGCAAACGCCGACGCCCCATAGCATCATCAACGGAAAGAGACTTCACCTCAAGCAAGACATTCCCAGGTGCGCTAGCCCGCCGAGGAAAGAGTTCACCAAGCTCACGCCCAACCATCTTTGCGATCACTTCGTCCTTGTTCGCTATTTTCGTGCTTAAGGTGACGATCGATTTTCCGTCTCTCAAAACGGTGATACGATCCGCGATAGCAAAGACTTCCTCCAGCTTGTGCGAGATGTAAATACAGGCAATTCCGCGACGACGTAAATCCCGAAGAATGTCTAAAAGAATCTGAACTTCATGCTCAGAAAGGGCAGCTGTGGGCTCATCGAGAATCAGGACTTTAGAGTTCTTACCCAATGCTTTGACGATTTCGACAAGCTGCTTTTGTCCAATCCCTAAATTACGGACTAGCGTCTCAGGATCAAGATTCACCTGAAAGCGATTCAGCAAGGCTTTGGTATCCTGATGCATTTTACCCCAATCAACCAATCCTCCCCAACGGCGGGGTTCACATCCGAGAAAGATGTTTTCCGCCACAGTCATTTCATCCACGAGAGATAGTTCCTGATAAATGACCGAAATTCCAATATGCGCGGCATCAGCAATCCCATTTAATCTGGCTTCTACACCAGCCACCTCAAAATGACCTTCATAGCTACCATGAGCATGAATGCCTGAGAGTAACTTGATGAGAGTGCTCTTCCCTGCCCCATTTTCTCCGCAGAGTGCGTGAATCTCACCATGAGCCAAATCAAAAGAAACGTCACTCAGTGCGGTAACACCCGGAAACTTTTTGGTCAGATTTTGTGCACGAAGGATCATTGGAATTGAGGTTTAACCTGCCAAAAAACGGAAGAGATGCCAAGCCTCAATGAGGTCAAGCATCTCTCCCATCTTATAAATCAATACCTAAGCTCTTGAAACCGCGTCACCAAAGCAGATACCAATGCTACGTCCTGCACGGACGATCTCGCTATTTGGCTGTACGACACGAAGTTGATTGACCGCTTCTTCAATGCTGACGTCTCCCACCTGATATTGCTGATAGGAAACCATGCGGCCGAATTTGCCCTGCTCGATCAAGTTCACGGCCATGGCCCCAAAACGAACTCCAAGGATGCGGTCCAGTGCGGTGGGAGCTCCTCCACGCTGAAGATGCCCGAGGGTGCAGGAGCGGGTTTCTTTACCGGTCATAGTCTCAATTTTCTTAGCCACATGCTCACCAATTCCGCCAAGGCGATCTTCGCCGGTACCACCAACATTTTCTTTCTTGAGTAGTTCACCCGTTTCCATTCGCGCACCTTCGGCAACAACGACGAGAGTACTATGCATGCCGCGCGCATCACGGAGACGAATGGAGTCAGCCACATGCTGCATGTTAAAAGGGATCTCAGGGAGCAAAATCACATCGGCTCCGCCCGCCATGCCACCATAAAGGGCAATCCAACCTGCGTGCCGCCCCATGACCTCAAGCACGATTACCCGCTTATGACTTTCAGCCGTCGTGTGCAAGCGGTCTAGAGCGTCCACGACAGTCGCAACAGCAGAGTCAAAGCCAAAGGTCATGGCTGTAGCCTGGATGTCATTGTCGATGGTCTTGGGCACTCCAATGACAGGGACTCCCATGTTGTAAAGTTGCAGGCCGGTCGTCAAAGAGCCATCTCCACCTACAACGATGAGCGCACCGATCTCGAGATGCTTCAGGGTTGTCTTGGCCTTTTCAACAATCTCTTTTGGCACTTCGGAGACATTGCCTTCACCGACTTTAGCCACGAAATGTCCTTTATTGGTAGTTCCAAGAATGGTTCCACCAAGTTTGGTGATGCCCACTGTTCGTGATGGATCAAGGAGCATATAATCTCCGGGGGGGAGTAAACCTTCAAAACCATCTCTGAACCCAACGACCTCCCAACCAAGAGTATGGGCAGCCCCAACAGCGCCATGAATGACTGCATTAAGCCCAGGACAATCTCCGCCGCTGTTCAAGATACCGATGCGCATGTTTTTAGTAGGTGTTGGTTAAATGAATTGTCTCGACAATGATCAGACCAAAAGTCAATCAGTAGTGATTGAGCAGCTGCTTCTTATCCGTAATCGGACGTCCAGCGGCTACCCAGCGATCGTAAGCATTCCAGCCTTGAGCAACAAGCGCCTGAGCCTCACCGAAGGGATTCGATGAGCCGATGACGACCACAACGAGACGATGACGATAAACGAGGCTGCTGCCATCTGCCTGCTGAAGGACTGACGAGGGCCGCTCAGCGGACAGTGCTACACAACCGCCGGAGCGTGGCGTGCTGGCAGTCTTAACTCCATCGATGTTGGAAACTCCCAAGAGCAGATTGGTATTGGTAACAGGAACTGAAACCTGCCCTCCATCACGATAGATGGTGATGTTCCGTGAGCGTTGATTTGTATAAAACCGCATAGCTGGCCGCGAGACAGCATACAGAGTTAAGCGTGCAATATCAGCGGCAGTGGAATAGGCCATAGGACGCGTATTTTCATAACCATGCGCATTCACAAAACGAGTGGCGGTCGTGCCTTCACGGAGAGCCAACTGGTTCATCTGACGAACAAACTCAACCTGCGGGTCGCCTTGATGACCTAACCGATACAAATGGTCACGTCCGACAAAATCGGCCAAGGTGATGGCTGCAATATCATCGCTGCCCATCATGGTGGCATAAATCAGATCACGAAGAGTGAGTTTATCTCCCGCTTTGAGGCCGAGTGTGTTAGCTCCCGCCATAGAGGCAGCATAAGCAGGAACTGGGGCCAAAATGTTAACACCAAGTTTAGAAGCCTGCGACCAGTCCAAGGCAACCATTCCTGTGGCTATCTTTGCCAAACCGCCCACAGCAGATCGGGATTTGGCATTTCCAGCCACGTGGACCTTGCGGTTAAAACTGTCCACCACAATGACTGCGGACTGAGCAAAGACCGAACAAGTCGAGACTAGGAGGAAGACTGCGATGAGATATTTTAAAAGCATTCGGAGAACCATTTCACGGTGCATGACAATGCTTTCAATTAGCATTGCTTTCACCATGGGCAACCCTGGATTCCGTGTAGGACAGGGGACAACCGAATAACTGATGAAAATCCAAAGATAAAACGGCACCCATGAATGGGCAAAAGGCAGGATGAACACATCCTGCCTTGCTTCTGTAACTTAAACTTCCGAGGATTATTTTTTGTCTTCGGTCGCCGCTTTACCATCCAACGGGGTAATGATCGGCCGGTCTTTCATTTCTGGCCAGATTAGCCAATTTTCGCCTTCTTTGACGAATGAGATGAGGAAAAGCTCCTCAATACGATCCGTTAGCGTCTCTTGAGAAGTTCGAACCGTGGCGTGAACGTAGCCTTTGTCTTTTTCTTCAACTAGACCGAGAACATCAATCTTCAGAGTGTCCTGCTTACGCTTAGTGACTTCAGCAGCAGCGTTGATACGCTTATGCCAGGCATCGCGATCCAGCATGTAAAACTCTTGTGGGGTAAGCTTTTCTAGGTCGCGAATCTCTTTGACGCCAAAACGCTCCAGCATCTGAGCTTCTTCTGTCATTGTGGGAGCAGTCTTGATGACCGACACTGTTTCCTTCTGCTTGCGATCTAGGGAAGATGGTAATAACAAAACAGCAGCAGTCTTCCAATCCTGCTGAACAACACTGGTAAGATACTTTTTCACCAAGGCCGAGCATGGATGATCGGCAGGCAGTGGAGCAGCGGAGACAGGCTCAATAATGAAAACAAGGGTTAGAGCCAAGGTGAGAAACAAGGGACGGGAGATTTGCATAAGGACTGCTTAGACCGAAGAAGTGTAAAAGTGTTCGGGTGAGTTTCTAGCCCTCGCGTATGGCTGCGTCAAATGAAGAAAGGAATCATCGAACAGGCAGCTTTCCAAGACTTGCCTCGGGCACCTCAAGAACTTTTTGCCGACTGGCCTCGCCTCTAAGTAAAACCACTTGGCTTTTGGCGCAGTCTAGCAGTCTTGCGATGAACTTAATCAGTTCCAAATTTGCCTTTCCATCTACAGGAGCAACCGCAAGCTTGACCATGAGAACGGAGCGCCCCTTTTCATCCATTCCCCAACCCAGGATTTCAGAATGCCTCGCATTCGGCGTTACACGCACCACCAGTTGAGAACGCGCTTGCATCATGATTTTGAGGCCAAGATGCCAGCCGCTATTGATTCTGCCAATTCTTGCCGATACACAGAATTCGCACAGCGCCTAGCTTCGGTGAGATTGCTCAGGTAGGCACACTCGATCAAAACCGCAGGCATCAGCGTATTCGTCAGCACTTTAAAAACATTGTGCGATAGCCCCCTATTTACACCCTTTAGATTATTATCCATCTTTTTTAAAATGCTGGCTGCAAGCTCCTTGCCCTTGGCACTCCGATAAAAAACCTCCATGCCACTACGTGACCTTACTTTAGAGGCATTGAAATGAATGCTCACAAAAACCGCCTTCGAATAGCGATTGGCAAGGCGGGCACGATCCTCGAGGTCTATGAAGGTATCGCTACGACGAGTCATGATGACTCGCAGTCCTTTGGCCCTTAGCGCACGCTCCAGCCGTAGGGCGGTATCCAAGCAGATTTTCTTCTCGACCAAACCATTCCAAGCACAGCCGCCATCCTTACCGCCATGTCCAGCGTCAATCACAACGGTATGAAAGGTCAGTGCATGCAGTTCATGGATCTGGCCAATCCAAAAGATAGCAAAGATAAAAACCCGGCCAATCATGAAATCGATCTCTAGGGAATCTTGAGGGACTTACCGGCACGAATGTTATCCGAGGCAAGCCCATTGACTGCCTTTAACTTTGCAACGGTGGTGCCGTTACGGATGGCAATAGCACCCAGAGTATCTCCACTTTTAATGGTGTACGAGCCGGAAGAGCCTCTGCTAGATGATTTGGATTTACTAGCGATAGTCTTCTTCTTTGAGCTAGACACCTTGCGCACTGGAGATGGGTTTCGCCTTGAAACCGTTCCATCATGGGAAGACTGCCAAGACTCATAATCTGACTGTGGTTTTGAACTGGCTCCATCATTAACCCAGGTCGTCATGTAATCGCCGTTGGAATCAAAGGGATAATCTTTTTTGCCCATGGAATGACTCGGAGTCTCAACGCGTCCGTGCAGATGGATCACAGGCAGATTCTTTGGAACGCCTTTGATACTTGGCGAAGAACCACAAGAAACAAAAATGGCGGGCAAAACAATGAGACAGGCGATGGCGCGAAAATTCAAAAATGACATGCTTCCTATTCTGTGTGCAAGAAGGCGCGCTGCAAACCGATAGTGTTGAAGATCTTTCTTTCAGTCCTGAGGGCCGGCACTTGAAACCATGTGAGGATAATCCAACAACTGCTTTAACTGAATACCATATCGTCCAGCAATAAGGTCAGCCTCGGAGTCAGGATAATCATCACGATAATAAACCTCTTTTACCCCATAAGCACAGAGCATCTGCATGCAGCTCGTGCAGGGCTTTGTCGTACAAGCGACCAAGCGGACATTGCCACGGGTAAAGAGGCTGCATAAATTCACCTCAGCGTGAAGCATGTACTTCCGCCGCTCATCGCGGTCGTTCCAGAAATCAGGATTGGCATTGTAACCAGGAGCCAAGCCGTTGTAGGCCGTCCCAATAACGCGATTATCAAAGTCAATCGCCACAGCACCTACCTTTCGGAAAGGATCTTCCGAGCGCAAGCTAGCTACATGCGCTAAAGCCATAGCATATTCCGGCATGCTAAGTCTGGAGATTGGAGCAGAAGAATTCATGGAAAAAGAATCAATCCTCCTCATCTTCAGCGCCCTTACCGCCAGCGATGATGCCACGCTTTGCGGTTGAGACGAAATTAGCAAAATGAGCAGATTCAGCCGTTAGCTCATTTTGGCGGAGTTCTGCAACTGCCTGAGCATTGTTTAGACCGCTTCGATAGACTTTACGAAAAGCCTCTCTGAGTGCGCGCATCTGATCACGAGAGTAACCTGCACGCTTAAGGCCAACGATGTTTAGCCCACGCGCGCGAGCGGGATTACCATCCGCTGTACAGTAAGGTGGCACATCTTGTACGATTTTAGAACAGCCTCCGATAATGCTGCGCGTGCCCAACCGGCAAAACTGATGCACTGCACTAAGCCCCCCCAGAATCACATAATCCTCGACGATCACATGACCAGCCAATGTGCCATTGTTGGAGAAAACCACATGATTCCCAACCATACAATCATGAGCGATGTGGACGTAGGCAAGGAAACTGTTATTGCTGCCGATCACCGTCTTATCACCTGGAGAAGTAGCACGATGAACGGAACAAAATTCACGAAACGTGTTATTGTCACCGATTTGCAGAGCCGTCGGCTCACCATGGTATTTTAGATCCTGCGTTTGCTGACCAATGGAGCCGTAGGCGTAGAAACGGTTGTTTTCTCCCATCTTCGTCGGCCCCATGACGGTAACATGGTGCTGTAGCCAGCACCCTCGCCCCATTTCTACATCGGCACCAATGATGCAGTATGGCCCGATGGTGACGTCTTCATCAATACAAGCGGTGGGATCAATGATGGCGGTAGGATGAATGGGCATGGATAAGATATGGACAAGAAACTAACGAAAATAAGAGCATTCAGCTTTATGCCAAAAACTCAGGCTTCATTCTTTAACGATCAACAACACTGAACATCAAGTCGGCTTCAGAAACGACCTGACCATTCACGACACAACGCGCAACAGCGGTGGCAATGCTACGCTTAACCTTCAACATCTCAGTCTCAATGACCAAAGTATCTCCGGGCATCACAGGCTTACGCCACTTCACGTTGTTGGCACTCATGAAGTAGCCAATTTTTCCCTGATTGGCAGGAAGCTTCATGATGACGATGCTAGCCACTTGAGCCATAGCCTCTAGTTGCAGGACACCAGGCATGACAGGATGTCCAGGAAAGTGGCCTTGAAAATAGGGCTCATTAATGGAGACATTTTTGACCCCAGTGCACTTATTTTCGCCCTCAAAGCCGATGATACGATCCACCATCAGGAATGGATACCGATGTGGCAGAATACGCATCACAGCATTGACGTCCAAGACCACTTCACCATTGGGAATATTCAGCGCTGGCGGCATCATTGCATGCATGGCTTTGTATTGGCCATCAATGGCACGTGCCATTTCGGTATTGGGACCGTGGCCAGGCCGAACTGCGATGACATGACCTGTGATGCGGCGTCCCGAAAGCATGAGATCACCGATGATGTCGAGAATCTTATGGCGAACAAACTCATTATCGAAGCGTAGTGGTTGCTTAGATAGCAGCGTCTCCCCACGCACTACCACCGCAGCTTCTAGCGTGCCACCTTTGATGAGTCCCTTCTCCATCAAGTGAGCGATATCCTCATAATAAACAAATGTTCTCGCAGCTGCGATTTCTTTTTCGTAAGTCTCTGGGTTGATTTCCAAGGAGAAGTATTGGGTGAACCGACCCTCAGGCCCAACATTAGTGCAGCTAATACGAAATTTTTTATCGGGAACAATAGTCAAAATGGTTCCATCTCTTGTCTCTTGATAGATTGGCTCACGAATCTCAAAGACTTTCCGAGCGGCTTGCTGCTCCTGCAATCCCGCTTTCTTGATGAGCTCAACAAATGGCATGGAGCTCCCATCGACGATCGGAGGTTCATTGGCATTCATCTCAATAATGGCATTATCCACCCCCATGCCTGCCAAAGCGCTAATCACATGTTCAACGGTATGAACATTGACACCACCCTCAGCAATGGTCGTCGCGCGTTCAACCTTTTGGACTTTTTCAACAAGTGCGGAAATGAAGGGCTTATCCTCCAAATCCATCCGTCGAAATTTAAAGCCAAAATTTTCAGGAGCAGGCTGTAACGTTAGAGTAACCTGCTCGCCTGTGTGAAGAGAGGTTCCCGTGATGGAAGCGGATTGAGCGAGAGTATGTTGGCGGTCGGATACAGACATGATGTAATAGGGGACTTTGTTTTAACCGCTTGCCGGAGCAGGGTCAAAGAGAAACCCACAGCGTCCTAAAAAGTAAAAAGCAGCAGACGGATGTCTGCTGCTCTTCAAAATTAATATCCCAAAGAAAACTATTTTTTACCTTTGGACTTAGCCTTGCCTGATGCTGCACCTACACCAACGCCCTGACCACTTGGTGAACCAGAGAATGGAGCTGCGTTGCCACCACCACCACCATCGCTACCACCACCGTCGCCACCACCACCACCACCGTCGCCACCACCACCACCGTCGCCCTTGCTACCACCACTTCCATCACCCTTGCTGCCGTCACCCTTGCCATTTCCGCGACCTTTGCCGCCAGAGCCACCTTTGCCAGAGGCAGCTTTGCCTTTGCCACCGGACTTAATACTGAATACGCCAAAGGCTGGTGGATTGTAATCTGGTTCCCAGCGCAGGGCAAGATAACGTGTCTTCACGGCTTCCTCTGGAGTCATATTGACCACGCCTGATCCCTGCGTGTCTTCGCCTCTGGCGACTGGCTGTGTCGTATCAAAAACAGCTGGGTCAAAGGTTAAGCGACCACGCCAGTCTTCTTTCTCTGGAAGAACATCAAAAGCATAGACCGTCATGCGAACTGGGCGGGGCGAGTGAACGGAACCAAACTCAGTCATCGTGCGCACTTGACCCAAGTCATAAACAGCAGTGCGGAATTTCTCATTGGATTCAGGGAAACTGATTCCACTTCCTGCGTCGGAATCATTTCTGGTTCCATAAGACTGAGGGCTTTTGTAAATCAAGCGCCCACCACCAAAAGAGGAAGTGTAATTCACGGGTGAATCTTCACCTACCTCAATTTCATCGGCTTGTTGACTTGTCAGTGAACCAAAAACCTCAAAACCTCGAATACTGCCCCCATGAATCAATTCAAATTGAAGACGCAGATAACGGCCCTGAGCCGCGCCAGCATTTAATTTAATTTGTTGGTCAGCTGGAGAAAAAACCGTTGATGCAACCTGACTCCATGATTTGCCATCCGCACTGACAGAAGCATCTACTTTTCCTTCTAGTCCACTACTTACAAAAGAAGCTGACTTGACCATTGATTGCTTTGCAAATTTGATCACGGCTTCGCTTTTGCCTGCGGCGACAGTGATAGGCTTGATAACATCTCCGGTTATGAGTCCGCTAGAGGGGTTAATGCCTGAAGAACTCTCCACGGAGGTGCCTACATAACCGAGGCTCATATTGACGGCCGTTGACTCGGGGCTTGGGATTCGACTCCACTTAGCTAAAGATACGGAAATCAAGCAAGCTGAAACCAGCAACGCGTAGATAGGGGCTTTTTTCATGATGGTAATGAGAATTGAAGAGAGAAGAACTAATCCAATTAAGGCAAGAATAATTTACAACTACACCATTTGAATCACATTGGCGAGCGAATGTAAAACTCTTTTCATGATCAATTTGCGATATTTCTGCCTTTGAAAAGTGACCAAAAATTCACCTAACTTCTGCTTTCAAAAGCAATTCACCTGAAGATTTGCATAAAAAACCGCCGCTAGAACGAAACTAGCGGCGGCGCTTTGAATGATTCGAGGTGTCAGAAATAGCTTCCACTAAAGCTATTATTTTCCGGGGACACCAAAGACCTGGACTTCGCAGTAGTGGTTTAGTTCGTTGGATGTGTTACCGTTGCTCGTTAGGCGGACGTATTGGCCCTTGGTCTTTTTACCATCAACCACGCGGCCGTGATTGGTTTCGATGTAGGCCGGGTCTGTTCCTGCACCCATTTTCAGAGTATCATCATGGTCGGAGTTCCAGACGGTGGTGACACCGGTCTTGAATTCTTTGTCATCAGAGACCTGAACGATGACATCCACATAGGCCTGAGCTTGCTTGTGGTAATGCCACATGGCAATTTTGTCGATGGTGGTGCTGGCACCGAGGTCGATCTGAACCCACTGTGGACCTGGGGCAAGTTCGACGAAGCAACCATCCGAACCATCAGCGTCGCCATCCGTGACGAGAGGAAGGTCACCGATGATTGGGGCTGGATCACTGGAGGTGACCTCTTTGTCCTTAGCAAGGTTTACGGTGCCTTTGGCAGCAGTGAAGGACTTGATGATTTTGCTTGGATCAGGGGTTTCCAGATTTGGCAACTTGGCAGGAACCGGAGTACCAATGAACATGGGCTTCGGAAACTCGATTTTGATTTCTTCCGTCTCTTGGGCTGAGAGGCTAGTGCTGATGACCGCGAGAGCGGCGATGGCTAGTGTTGTGTGTTTCATGTGGGGGAATTGGGTTTTGACGATGCAAGGATTTGCACGCCGATTTGTCTGGCGATTTAAACGGTAAAGTCTTCAGGGGTGAAGGTGTATTTTTGTCCGGTCTTTAGGCACTCGTAGGCTTTCAGCACGGTAACACAGGATTTAAAGGCATCCATGACGTTACAAGTCAGGTGATTCGGGTCCTTCATCTGCACGGACTCAATGAAATTGGCCACATGTGGAGTGTGCGGATACACGCTCAGGGTAACCGGGATTTCCCAAGGATCTAGAGCTTTGGACTCGCGGGCATCAGCCACGGCTTTGGCTACACCACTGACGGCATAGGACTTCGGCGCTGGCTTGGCCCAGTTCCGCGAGTGCTCCCAAAACTTGTTTTTGATGTTGTCCGGCGCTTTGACCAGAACTGGATTGTCGCCTGTGGTCCATTTTGACCAATCCTGTCCAGGCTCAGCATAGACTTGATTGGAAGTTGGGCTTTCAGAAATGAGTGCAGACCCATTCACGCCCATATGCTTTTCATAGTAGCCTTGGCTACCAGTCGTAGTCAGCACCTGGTAGTAGGCACGCATGACACCGGTTGGTAGCTTGTATTCGTATAGGCACATGACGTTATCAGGTAGCTCAAACTTGGCTTTCGGCTGCCCGTCTTCTCCGGGAGTTCCATCGTAATAGTCGACACCGCCTGAGGCGTAGAGTGAAACAGGCGTTGTTCCATACATCCAGTTGAACATGTCAATTTGATGAGCGCCCAAATCAGAAATCGGACCGCCACCGTATTTGGCAAACCAACGCCAGTTCAGAAACTCTTCCATGCTGCCGTAACCGTAACGGGTTAACAATTCGGGAGAGACTGGATTTTTCTTCGGTGCACCCAGAGGAGTACTCGCAGAAACGCCACGATTCCATTGTCCGTAGCAGTGAGTGACGCGACCAAGAAGATTATTTTTGATCACTTTCTCACGCAGATGGATGTAGCGTGGGTTGGAGTGACGTTGATGACCGATCTGGAAAATGCCATTGAATTCGCGTCCAGCTTTAACCATGTCTCGCGCACCTTCGATGGTGTTTGACATCATTTTCTCACAGTAAACTGACTTCCCTTTAGAAAGGCAGAGTCGTGAGAATGGAGCGTGCAAGAAGTCGGGCGTGGAGATTAAGACGGCCTCAATGTCCGTTTGTTTCTCTAGCATCTCTTCGATGGTCTCGAAGAGTTCGACCTTGCCAGTGACTTGGTGCTTGTTTTGGAGCTCCATGTAACGGCCCATGACGCGGCGCTTGTCCTCTCGGATGTCAGAAACGGCGACCCATTGGATACCGGCAGGAATTTGAGAGGCCGCAGCTCGTAGGCGGTCGCCTTGTGCACCGCAGCCGACGAGGGCACACTTAATAGTGCGTCCGGCCTGTTCGCCTTGAGCAATTGCACTCTTACTGGTGGCTAGGTAAATGCCAGCTCCCGAAACTGCACTGGTGCGCAGGAAAGAACGGCGGTCCATGAACTTCGAAAGTCCAGAAGGCTGAGGGGTAGTGATCTCGGTGCTCATAGGGTATGTGCGAGGGTTACGTCCTGTCTAAGATCAGGCGTCTGCACTTTTCTTTTTACGGCTCAAAATTCCATCAATGGAGAGGAAGCCATTTTTGGCGGTGGTCAGGGCAAGATAGGTGATGATGATACCGATGCCGATGTTCACCCCCAATTCGGTGTCATCTGGAAGAGCCGCCAAACCAAAGCCGAGTGATAGAAAAGTCATTCCAGCAGCCAGCAGTGAAATTTCACTAAAGATACCCAGTGCGACCCAGACACCCACAAAAAGCAGGGCATAACCAATGCCGTGTGCATAGGCGTCGATAGCCGCGGGCGGCAGGAAAGCTGGCAAGAAGCTGTTATCAGTCATCAGCTTAGCGATGACGCCAGTCTTGGTGTCGTAGTTGCCTGCATTGAAAGTAGCCGCGACACCGTCGCCAGAGCGGAATTTGTCCACACCTGCCATAAATAGACGCATACCGACCCAGAGGCGGGTAATTAGATTGGCAAAAGCGAGATCAAGGCGAGGGCAGCAGGAGGTAGTGGAACAGGTCTTATCTGACATGGATTTATTGGGTTGGTCGGTGAATGAGGAATGCGAGTTTGAACGAAGCAGTGAGAAAATCCAGCGAAATCTAGAGACCTAAAATATCATTTTAATATTAATCAGAACTTTTTAAATACGCATTTTATCATAAAAATATTTCCGCCTTTTTAAAACAGCCAGAAATGCTATGACGATGAATGCGTTTTTTATGCGGTTCGATCCTGGCAATTTTGTCCTCCATTTCAGCTCATGGTGACCCAGCAGACTGGTATGCTATCCATGTGATCGATGATACCAGTGAGCGAGGCGTGCCGTTGGTCACACTGACGACGGTCAATCACATTTCCCACACGACAGACAGTGCTGGCTGGATTGCTTTTCACGAGCCCGGACTGATGGAGAAAGAGGTTTTTTTTCATGTCAGCACACCCGGCTACAAGGTCGCCAAAGATGGCATCGGCTACAGTGGCGTGCGTCTCACGCCAAAACTCGGAGAAACCCATGAAATCCCCATTATGCGGCTCAACATCGCCGAGCGTTTACCGCGTCTCACCGGCCAGGGAATTTATCGTGACTCGGAACTACTGGGAAAGGAAAGTCCGCTACCACGCGCCAATTTTAACACGACGCTGGGACAGGACAGCGTGCAGGCCCTTCCTTGGCAGGGGCGGCTTTTTTGGCTGTGGGGTGACACAAATGTAGCCCACTATCCACTGGGGAACTTTCACACGACTTGCGCTTGGTCGGACCTACCTAACCAGGGGGGGCTGCATCCGGCAGAAGGCGTCCATCTGGAATACCTCACGACCAATACGGGCGGGATTCGTCCCATGCTTCCCATGGAGGCCCCTGGACCCGTATGGATTTTTGGCCTGCTGACTGTGGAGGATGCACTGGGTAAAGAACATTTGCTGGGGCATTATGGGCGCTATAAAGACCTGACTAAACGACTAGAACACGGCATCGCCGAATACGAGGAAAGCCTCGGGCGCTTCACGGTCATAACAACTCTCGGAGATGAGTTTGGCTGGCAGCATCCAGAGGGGAATGCGGTAAGGGTCAAGAATGACGAAGGCGACTTCTTTTATTTTTCTGAAAGCTTCGCGGTAACTCGTGTCTCTGCCAGATACGACGACATTCTCAATCCTAGTGCCTATGAAGCTCTAGCCTGGTCGAAATCTGCGCAAGATTACGTCTGGCAAAAGACCGAAGTGCCCGTCACCCAATCGATGGAGGCTAAAGCAATTTCTGAAAAACGTCTGCCTCTGAGCAGTGCCCGACTTCAGCTGAAAGACGCCATCACTGGCAAACCGGTCATCATCCATCGCTCCAGCGTGAATTGGAATACCTACCGCAAATCTTGGATCATGATCGGCAATCAAAATAAAGGAGATGTTTCCCAACTCGGCGAAGTCTGGTTCGCTGAAGCTCCCACGCCTAGCGGTCCTTGGACAATAGCGATGAAAATAGCCTCTCATCCCGACTACACTTTTTACAATCCCCGCCAGCATGTCTTTTTTGATCAGGACGGTGGTAAAATCATCTACTTTGAAGGCACTTACACGAACACTTTTTCCGGCAATCCGGTGGCCACACCGAGATATGATTATAACCAAATCATGTATCGGCTGGACCTCAGTGACCCGAGGCTAAACAGCCTCAAGAAATCGAAGTGATGAGCCTCTGGAGCCGCGAATACTGGCTAACCCTACGCCAGACCCACCTGACTCGTGTGGCCCCTGCCGCAGACGCTTTTGTGCTGCGTCGAAGCCGCGATGAAAAGCATCCCGTCCATGATTTCCTTTTTACGTATTATAACTTTTCTCCTGCTAAGTTAAAGCAGTGGCTGCCACCTCATGGCGTGACCTTAGAAGTCACCGCTACTGATTTGATGAAGCTACCATGGATGCTCAAAGTGCCGGTGATTCATGAAAGTGATCACCTCCAGCTTGATGCAAAAGCCATCAAGCCACATCTCAAAGATCTAGCGCGCTGGGTCATGACGTTGTGTGATAACATCCAAACGCGTGCCCCACGCTTCCGCTGTTTCGGCCTGCATGAGTGGGCCATGGTTTACCAACAATCACGCGATGAAATCCGTCATCAGGGCCATGAACTCCGCCTTTCACCAGAGGAACTCGCCAGCTTCGTCGAGTCTCAGAGCATCTGCTGCTCTCATTACGATGCCTTCCGTTTTTTCACTCCCACCGCCAAGCCCATGAACGTGCTCCAACCTGTTTTGGACACTCGCTTAGACATGGAGCAAGGTGCCTGCCTGCACGTCAATATGGACCTCTATAAATGGGCCAGTAAACTCTGGCCATGGATAGGATCAGACCTCATCGGCGAATGCTTTGAGCTGGCTCAGGAAGGCCGTGATCTCGACATGCGCGCCAGCCCCTATGACCTAGCTCACCTTGGTTATCAGCCAGTATTTATCGAGACCGCCACGGGTCGCACTCAATACGAAAAGGAGCAACGTGGCCTGGCCGCCAAAGCCGAACCGCTACGCAACCGACTGCGTGCAGCAGCCCAGGCCATTGCCGAAAGCTGAGTCGGTTACTGAACGATGCTTGTCACCTCACCGCGCTGAAGTTTCGTCACCAGCTTATCGCCTTTTTTGATCTCCTTGGCATCACGCAGCCTCTTGCCATCAGTCGTCATCGTGTAGGAAAAGCCACGCGAAAGAATGGCATCAGGCCCCAAATGACGCAGCAAATCGGCTCTGGCTCGTAAACGATCCTCCAACCGCACCAGCCGATGCTCCACATATTGGCGCAAACGATCCGCACTGGATTGCACGCGGTGCCCCGCCTCAGAGATCATAACTCGGGGGTGATATTGCTGAAGAACCTGCTGCCTGTCTTGAAGCTGATCGGAGAGAGAACGAACCTGCTCACGTATGGCGCTACTCAACCGCACTTCTGCATCATCTACCGACTGTTCAGCCTGCCGGATTTGCTGCTCAGGTTCATGCATCAAAGGCCCCTTAGCCGTCAGCTCCAGCACCTTTTCATGATGATCTAAAATAGACTGAACTCGCTTAGAAAGAGTGCGCTCTGTCGATTCAAAGTAGCGCTTCAGCTCACTCACATCAGGCGCTAAAAGCTCAGCCGCCGCGCTCGGTGTCGGAGCACGTAGATCCGCTACGAAATCAGCAATGGTGAAATCAATCTCATGCCCAACGGCTGAGATGATCGGAATCCGAGAAACAAAGATCGCCCGTGCCAGTGACTCCTCATTGTAAGCCCATAAGTCTTCAATGCTGCCACCGCCGCGACCGATCACGATCGTCTCAGGTCGCGGCAAACCAAACTGCTCCGCCGCGTTGAGCATTTCAATGGCGCGGATCGTCTCCCGTTCCACGCCTTGACCTTGAACGCGAACCGGAAAAACCATCACCCGCACCCAGGGAGCACGACGAGTCAAAATGTTCAGCATATCCTGAATCGCCGCGCCCGTCGGCGAGGTCACCAGAGCCACTGTTCGCGGAAATTTTGGAATCGCCTGTTTGTACTCTTGATCGAAGAGCCCCTCGTCAAAGAGCCTCTTCTTCAGCGCCTCAAATCGTGCCTGCAAGCCGCCTTGCCCCTTCATCTGCACCTGCTTCACCACCAATTGATACTGACCGCGTGGCTCGTACACTGAGATTTCACCCTGCACCTGAACCTGCACACCATCCGTTAGTCGTGCGCCGCTGCGACTGGCCGATCCACGGAACATCACACAGGAAATTTGTGAGCCGCCATCCTTCAATGTAAAATACTGGTGCCCGCTCGTTTGTAATCGGTGATTGCTGATCTCTCCCTCGACCCAAACCGTGCCAATGCGCGCCTCCAGCACTTCGCGAATCTCGCGCGTGAGTTGAGTGACAGTTAAGACGCTATCGGGTGCTTCCATGAATTGGAGATGGTGGCGGCGGCTCGCTCACATGCCAACAAGAACTCACCAAAACCTACCAAGCACCAAATCCCACAACCAACCAGCCATCCCCATCCAGCAGCGACCCACCTCTAAAAAACTAAGCCCTGGCGAAGGTGACGCAGCCAAAAATAAGCCGACGATCAGCGCAACGTTAATCAGGAAAATCAGCAACATGGAAAAGAACTCCCCATTCCGCTCCAGATCACTCTGCCGCGCGATCACTGTCTTCAAAGTATAAGTGATGTGAAACCACCAGCTTAGACCCAGCAAGGCATAAAAAATCCATACCGGCCGCATGTGAACGACATGACCCGCCAGAGAGATGGCCCGCGTCTCCTGCAAATGAAAAAACATGCCCACAAGCCCAAACACCAGCATCACAATCACCGAATAAAAAGGAATCAAATAGGGAGCCAACGTGATCCAGGTATTCGACTTATTTGTCTCCACATAACCTCCTTGTGCCGTCACGCTCCAGCTAATGATTTTGCCCCCAAAAGCACGCGCTACGATGAGATGACTCAGTTCATGACCCAGGACATACATCTTCACTGGCTGAAAACCCGCCATCCAGACCACGCCCCACGCAATGCCGCCAAGAGTAAAAAAAGCAAACTGTTCGGATCGCCAAAACTCCATTCTCGTCATCGCCCTCCAAAGTAGCTCTCCTAAGGTCATCGCCGTGATAAGTCCCATAGGCAGGAGCAGAAGCACTGCCAGCCAGCTCTTGTATAGCTTCACCCGACTCTGCTTCTGCACTACCGGATGCCGCCGCACATTCGCAGGCTTGGAACGCTCCATTTGCTGGGAGGCTCGATCTCGGCTGTTGAGGCGATAAGTGTTAGCTGACATGAATTTTGACGAATTATTTAGCAGATCTTAACATTTTAACAATATGAGATGTTTATATGTCTAGAACTTCACCAATAACTTTCCTTTATCTTGTCCAAACAGAGTCGCCTGTTATCTGCACCGAATTAAACCAGCAGACACGCTGCGTTCAGAAAAAAGTATTTGCACACTCCGCATGTTCGCGCGAACAGAGTTCATATGTTTGGAACTCCCATCAAACTCACTGAACGTCAACAAGAGCTGTTGGACTACTTGCGTGCCCATCAAAAATCAGAAGGCGTTATGCCCAGCACGCGCGACATCCAGAAGCATTTTGGCTTCTCCAGTCAAACGGCAGCGATGAGCCACCTACGGGCGCTCGAAAAAAAAGGCGTCATTCAGCGCCACCATCACAAAGCACGCGCCGTTGTCTTTCCTGAGGATTTAGAGCGTGGTGAGATCATCGACATTCCTCTCTACGGTAGTATTGCGGCAGGTTACGCTGAAATGCAGCATCAGCAGGCAGACGGCAGCATCTCTGTGGATACCGCCACTCTAGGCCTAGGCCGCAATGCCAAAGCCTTCGCCCTCAAAGTTCGCGGTGAATCCATGATCGGGGCCAATATCTGCCATGGCGATGTTGTCATTCTTGAAATGAAAGAGCCACGCCCTCGAGACATCGTCGCCGCTCTGATTGACGGTGAAACCACGCTCAAACGCTACGTCGTCGAAAATGGTCGCCCGTTCCTGCACGCAGAGAACCCCAGCTTCCCTGATTTGATCCCAGCTCAGGAGCTTGTGATCCAGGGTGTCATGCAGACCCTGATCCGCCGACTTTAAGGGCTCGATTTTGAGGTCCCTTAAACCGCCTCACTCCTCAGTTGCTTATTCGCCCCAGCGCGCCTTCTTGCACGCCCCTTATGAGCGAGCAGCGCAAAGCATTTCCTTTTTCTGAGTTTGAACCCAAGTGGCAAGACGAGTGGGAGGCCAAAAAAGCCTTCCACACGCCGAACCCCGGTGATGCAGACTTTGATGCCACAAAGCCGAAGTACTTCGTGCTGGACATGTTCCCCTACCCCAGCGGCGCAGGTCTGCATGTCGGCCATCCTGAGGGTTACACGGCCACAGACATCATTGGTCGCTTCAAAAAGATGTCCGGCTTCAATGTCCTGCATCCCATGGGTTGGGACGCCTTTGGCCTACCGGCAGAGCAATACGCCATCAAAACGGGTCAGCACCCGCGCATCACGACGGAACAAAACATCGAAGGCTTTCGCGGTCAGTTGAAGCGCCTCGGCTTTGCCTATGACTGGGATCGTGAGGTGAACACCACCGATCCAGGCTACTTCAAATGGACGCAGTGGATCTTCCTGAAACTCTACAACGCTTATGTGAACGAGGAGGGCAAAGCCCGCCCCATCTCAGAACTGGAAGCGCAGGGCCTCAGTCGTGCGGAGATCGACTCCCGCCGCCTTGCCTACATCAGCGAGGCCCCCGTCAACTGGTGCCCTGAGCTCGGCACCGTTTTGGCCAATGAAGAAGTCGTGGATGGCAAAAGCGAAGTCGGCGGATTCGCCGTCGAGCGCCGCCCCATGCGCCAGTGGATGCTGCGCATCACCGCCTTTGCCCAACGCTTGATCGATGAACTCGACGGTCTGGATTGGCCGGAAAGCATCCGCCTGTTGCAGCGCAACTGGATCGGACGCTCCGAAGGCGCTCATGTGACCTTCCAAGTCGCCCATGCCGACGCCGAAATCACCGTCTTCACCACCCGCCCCGACACCTTGTTCGGAGCCACCTACATGGTCATCGCTCCCGAGCATTCGCTCGTCGATCAAATCGCCGCGCCTGAGCAGGCCGCTGCCATTGCCGCCTATCGCCGAGTCGTCGGTTCCAAGTCGGACCTGGAGCGCACCGAACTGGCCAAAGAAAAAACCGGCGTCTTCACCGGCGCTTACGCCATCAATCCGGTCAATAACGAGCAGATCCCCATCTGGATCGCCGATTACGTCATGATGGGTTACGGCACCGGAGCCATCATGGCCGTGCCTGCGCATGACACCCGTGACTTCGAGTTTGCCACCAAGTTTGAC
>Ga0164295_10000332_pt1 | contig 40274 bp, 58 predicted proteins | sample GEODES006metaG_FD_111798 | JGI IMG/M metagenome (GOLD analysis project Ga0164295, IMG submission 111798) | Oligotrophic lake water microbial communities from Sparkling Lake, Wisconsin, USA - GEODES006 metaG | ecosystem: Environmental > Aquatic > Freshwater > Lake | place: USA: Sparkling Lake...
CATCCTGGGGCGGTAGTACGTCCCAAGGGTTGGGCTGTTCGCCCATGAAAGCGGTACGCGAGCTGGGTTCAGAACGTCGTGAGACAGTTCGGTCCATATCCGGTGTGGGCGTTAGAGTATTGAAAGGAACCTTCTTTAGTACGAGAGGACCGAGAAGGACAGACCGCTGGTGTACCAGTTATCATGCCAATGGTAAACGCTGGGTAGCTACGTCTGGAAAGGATAACCGCTGAAAGCATCTAAGTGGGAAACCTACCTTAAGATGAGTACTCTCATCCTTTTGGAGTAAGATCACGGCAAGATTAGCCGTTTGATAGGTATCAGGTCAAAGTAAAGTAATTTATGAAGCTAAGATATACTAATAGATCGAGGACTTGAATTTTAGTTACTGTTTTTCAATTTTAATAGAGTGTCTTTAGCATAGTGGAACCACATTGATCCATTTCGAACTCAAATGTTAAACATTATAGCGATGACAATACTAAAAGGGTAACTTTTTGGGAATATAATTCGATGCTCTATTTTTTTTTTTCAAATCAATTTATTTAATTTTTTTTCCTGTTTTTATTTTTTAAATAATTTAAAAATTAAAAATTTTTAAATTATTTATTTTTTAGTTTTAAAACGCTAATTTAGTTAAAGTATTACTAAACGAGAGTTTGAAATACTCGAATTATATTTAATAAAAAAAAAATAAACGTTAAAATCCAAATTAAATTATTTAAAAATTCTGAAGTTTTACGATTATTTGTAAAAATTGAAGAATTTAAATACCCCCCATCTTTTTCGGGAATACGAAGTAAAATTAGCAAAATTAAACAAATACTTGTCAATAATAATAATATTTGGAGCATTTTTTATTTTAGAAAGTTATACGTTAACTTTTTTTTAGAAATTTAGAACTAAATATTGAAATTTAATTTTAGAATCTATTTACCTTGAATTTTTAAAAGGGCAAAACCTAGCGAAAGCCCAAAAAGTGTCATGAAAATAACTGTTCCAGATGTTTGTAAAATTTCATTCACGAGCATACAATACCTTCCTCTTTTTATTTAATAAATATTTATATTTGAATTAAAATCCATTTCGACCCCAAACAACCAGAGACAACGAAAATGTAAAAACAGTCATTAAAGCTGCCCAACCTAAAGTTAAAATATCCATGTTTAAAATAAATCCTTATATCTATTTAATGTACTTATTATACCTCATTTTAGCTTACAGTACCAATATTTAGCTATAAAATAAAAAATCTTAATCATTACTGGACTAGAAGCCTTTAAATATGATATTATGATTTTATAGCTAAAAAATATTTTATGAAAAATAAATTAAAAACGCGTCGAGCTGCTAGCAAACGTTATCAAATCACAAAAACTGGAAAAATTTTGCATAAAAAACCCTTTCGAGGACATATTTTAGAAAAAAAATCATCTAAACGTAAAAGGTTTTTAAGACAAAAAGGGGTAGTAAAAAAGGGTGATGTAAAATCAATTAATCTAATGTTACCAAATTAATTTAAATTAAAGGAAAAAATGGTTCGAGTAAAAAGAGGAAATGTAGCTCGCAAACGTAGAAAAAAAATACTATATTTAGCAAAAGGATTTCGAGGTAGTCATTCCAAAATTTTTCGTATCGCAAATGAACAAGTAATGAAAGCGTTAACTTATTCATATGTTGGGCGAAAAAAACGTAAAATTCAATTTAGAAAGCTTTGGATAACACGTATCAATTCATTTGCTCGTAGTACTTTTAATATTACATATAATAAGTTTATTTATAATTTACGCTTTTTGAATATTAAATTAAATCGAAAAATGTTATCTCAGCTTGCAATTATTGATCCTTTAGTTTTAAAGTCATTAATATTTTAAAATAATTTAATAATAATAATGTATAATATTTTTGCATATTATTAAATTATTTTAAAATATTAATGACTTTAAAACGTGGTTCAAATGTAAAAATTTTAAAAAAAGAATCTTATTGGTTTCAAGAAGTTGGAAAAATTGCTTCAATAGATGACACAGAAGTACTTTATGGCATAACTGTTCGTTTTGAAAAAGTTAATTATAACGGTGTTACTACAGCAAATTTTCATAAAAATGAAATAATGGAGATTAGCTAAGTTTAGCATTTTTAAAAAAAATAGTTAGCATAAAGAAAATAGGGAAGGTATCAGAAGGATTTGTTATTTTGAGAAGACTGAAATTTTTTTCAATGATATTACATTCCAAACAATAGAATTTTTATAGGAAAAATACTTGTTTAGCTTTTATTATACCTTAATAGCATTAATTAAAAATATTTTAGCTTCCAATTCAATTTATATTCGCTATTATGCAGTCATAGCAAAAGAGATACCAAAAGACCCAATAAGCTATATTGAAGCCTGTAAAGGATACTCAATCTATAAAGCAATTAAAGATGGCATTGGTAAATCAAATATAAAAGGAAGTGATTATCTAATGATCAATTCAAATTGTAAAACTTTAACAATTTGAATTGATCTTTATTAAGAATCCTCCAATTGCTAATATATAAAGGAATTCTGATAATCCTATTTATTAGACACGTGTAATAAATGGCTAATTGATTCTGTTTATCATAATAAGCCATATTTTCTGGGCACCTACAGATATAGGTGTATTATTAGATTTGATTAAATTAATTAGTTTAGCAGGATCTAATTTTGGTGAGGGTGTCAATTAGTTTGCTTCTCTTTTGGTTTTTCAAACAAAATCAATTACGCCTTCGATTTTCAGAATCTTTATTGTTAAGTCAAAAAGCAAAATAACTAGGATTATAAGATTAACTATTTACCCTTTAAATAACAATTCTTATTTAGAATCTTTATTTAAAGGGTAAACACATAAGAAACGGTAAGCCCCCTTACAGTTTCTTGTTTGTTGTTTTAAATTATATAAGAGGCGAGTACCACTTAAAAGTTCTGTCAATAGCATCTGACCAGATGCCTAACGTGGTACCTGCAATTACAAAAGGATCCACCAAATAATCATATCGAGTTCAACCAATAAGTTTCGATGAGGTTAGGAGAATTAAGGCGCTGCCAGAAGTTAAAGTACTTGTTGCACAAACAAAAAATAAAGGCGAAAACCCGTGTTCAGAATATTTTTGAAACGTTATTGCAGCACGTCTTCCAGTTTTTGAAGCAAGTCCGATTTCTACTATACGATCTACTACCATAGTTTTAATTTAATCCTTTTTATACTTTATACATCTTTAAAATAATTCTCTTAGATTATAATTACTAAAAATTTTTGACTTTTAAATTTAAATTTACTTTTACATTATCATAATTTTTTTTTAACTAAATCATACCGAAAAGCTTACCTGTATAGTTAAGCTTTTCGGTGTGATCTTTCAACTTTAATTTAAGAAAGTATCAGCAACAATACTATAATTTATTTTTTAATCAAATTCTTCCATACGATATTATATCGTTAGTTAATTTGCGGAGAATGGATTTGAACCATTGACCTTCGGGTTATGAGCCCAACGAGCTACCGAGCTGCTCTACTCCGCGTATGACACAACAAATTTAACCTTGTAAGCAAAAAAAGTCAATAAATAAAACTCTATTTATTTTAAGCGGGTAACGCGATTCGAACGCGCGACATCAACCTTGGCAAGGTCGTGCTCTACCACTGAGCTATACCCGCTACAATAATAATATCATATCAATTTTTTTTGGTTAATAATTTAATTAATAATTTAAGCGGGCAAGGGGAATCGAACCCCTATCACAAGCTTGGAAGGCTAGGGTTTTACCACTAAACTATGCCCGCTAATAAACATATCAAGACATGATAACATATTCTTTTAATTATTGATATTTAATTTTAAATCAACTTTTAAAATTTTTGCAATAAAAATTGCTCGTTCTTCTAAAAATGATAATTCATCCAATTGATTAGATAAAGTTAAAGGAATACGTCTATTATCTTTTAAAATCAAATAGATAACTCTTTTTGGATTTAAACCTGACAAAAGCTCTAATTCAATTTTCAGGATTTGTGAAAAAGGATATACTAAATAAATATTTGAGGATTTTAGTTGAAATTTATTTGTAAAAACTGGAAAATTCTTTCTTGTAATACGTATAACTTTACTTTCTATATCATAAGTATTTACTCCACTACCTAAATCCAATTTTATTAGCCAAAAAATTAAAAAACTTAATAATATTGAGCATGTACCATAAAAAACTAATAAGATTCCTTGCGGTAAATATTCAATTTCGGTGAAATTAAAAATTAAAAAAGTTTGCTTTTGAAAGTTAAGATAGCTTGAAAGTCCTGTTAGAAAAAAACCACTACCAAATGAAAAAAGAATAAATGACCAAAAATAATTATTTAAGCGACTTGTACCTTTTAAAATTTCGGAATAAGCAATAACTTTTCCTTCTTTTTTAATAATGTATTTATTATTGGTTTTAAGGTATTGGTAATTGTAGGATTCAATCATTTATAATGAAATTTAAGATATTAAAAATAAAGCTTCTAATTTTTATGTTCGTTTTATTTTTTCCTTATTCTCATAAGGAAAAAACTAGTAAAGAGTAAGTAATATAGTTTATCTTCTTGGAGGTTTATTCATAAGTATCGCTAAATAAGTTCAATTGCTTTAAATCCTAAATAAAGACTTGCAGCTAATGAAAAAACAATACTTAAAAGTAAGAAATAATCAATCACAAGCATTTTTAGTGTGTTCCTTAAGTTTTTATATGTAAAATTTTAGGGTTAATAAAACGTAAAATTTGTATTTTACCAACTTGCTTTTATTAATCCTGGTAATAAACATTGATGAGCCATTTCGCGTATAACATGTCTCGATAAACCAAAATCACGGTAAACACCACGACTGCGGCCTGTTTTCCAGCAACGATTTCTTAATCGTATTGGCAAGCTGTTTGGTGGCATTGATTGTAATTCTTTTTGTAAAACAAAAATTTTTTCTAAATTTCTTTCTTTTTTTAACTCAAAAAGAATTTCTTGACGTTTTTTTGAATATTTTACTACAAGCTTCACACGCTTGAGTTCACGCTGTATCATACTTTGTTTTGCCATTATTTAACCATAAAGTTTTTTATTGTGCATAATACTATATCACTTTTAATATAGTTTAGGAAGAGGTTTTACTCAAATCTATTAGCTATTAATTAGCTTTGTAAAACACTAAAAATTCGGCTTTGTAAGAAATCTTTTATGTCTAAAGTAACAATATCTGATTTTGATAATTCAACAGTTGAATTTAATTCAAAAATACGATTTGCTTGGCGCATACGCGCCCTATCAATAGCATTTTTTATGCTTCTTGCATTTGCAAATAAGGGTTGTTGTTTACGTAATTCAATATATTGTAAAAAAACTTTTTTTCCTTCTTCCGTGATTCGATATTGTTGTTCTGCAAGCATAATCTCACCAATTTTTAGTAATTCTTCAGCTGAGTAATCTGGAAAATGGATATGATTGGCAATTCGAGATGCAAGGCCTGGGTTTGATTGATAAAAAATATCCATTCGATCTTTATATCCCGCTAAAATAACAACTAGATCATCACGCTGATTTTCCATTACTTGTAATAAAATTTCAATTGCTTCAGATCCATAGTCACGTTCATTATCTGGTTTATAAAGGTAATAGGCTTCATCAATAAATAAAACCCCACCCATTGCTTTCTTTAGGACTTCTTTTGTTTTTGGGGCAGTGTGTCCGATATATTGGCCAACTAAATCATCACGAGTTACAGTTAATAAATGGCCTTTACGGATATATCCTAATTTATAAAGAATATCGGCCATCTTTAAAGCTACAGTTGTTTTACCGGTTCCTGGGCTACCTGTAAATGACATATGAAGACCTGGATTACCGCCTGTTAAACCTAAATTTTTTCTTAATTTATCAATTAATAAAAGAGCGGCAATTTCACGTATTCTTTTTTTAACTGGAATTAAGCCTATTAGGTCAGAGTCTAAATTTTTTAGAATATTTCCAATTTCTGTTTTTTCATATTCATCTTTAACGCAAAATGATACTTCTGTCATTTTTTATTTTTGTATATCAAAATTTAAAACACGCAAAAACTCAACTATTAGTTATATAAAATTTTTTTTTCTAGGCCGAGTTGGATTTGAACCAACGTAGGTGAAACCAGCGGATTTACAATCCGCTCCCTTTAACCACTCGGGCATCGACCCTCTTACATATTAATTATAAGAGAAATTAAGAAATATAAAAATAAAATTTATAAATAAACTTAAAAATAATACTTTTAATATTTTTCTTATATTAAGTTTAAAACTAATAAAAAAATTACTATTATCAATGAAACTATTAGACTTACAATAATAGGAAAAAATCCTTTTATTTTAAATTTTTTTAGGCTTAATATAAAACTTGAAATAATGATGGTTATCAGACCAATAATGCTTGATACTAAAAATTTTGGGTACCGAAATAAATTTTTTAAGAACATTTTAGTTTTAACCTTAAATTAAAAAAACTTTAAATTCTAAATATTTAGAAATACTGATTAATGTTACTCTATACCAATAAACTCTTGTATGTTAAAATAAGAGAATAAAATTACTTTATGAAATAAGAAATGTCACGTTATATTGGACCAAAAATTCGTATTATTAGACGATTAGGGGAATTACCCGGCTTAACAAAAAAAACATCGGCAAGAAAATATGGGCCTGGTCAACATGGTCCTAGTAAGCTAACTAAAAAAATTACTCTTTCAGATTATTCATTGCGTTTACAAGAAAAACAAAAATTACGTTATAATTATGGTATATCAGAGACGCAGTTATATAAATATTTTAAAGAAGCACAGCGTTTAAAGGGTTTAACTGGGACATTAATATTACAGTTACTTGAAATGAGATTAGAAAATATTGTTTATCGCTTGGGTTTTGCTTCAACAATTGCGAGTGCAAGACAGTTTGTTACTCATTCGCATGTTAATGTGAATGGCAAAAGCGTTAATATTCCTAGTTTTCAATGTAAACCAAATGATTTAATTTCAATTAAAACACGTTTAAATTCTAGAGTATTAGCAAAAAAGAATTTAGACAATTCTGTTAATTCAATTCTACCTACACATTTAGAGTTAGATAAAGAAAATTTAACTGGAAAAGTAAAAGGATTAATAAAACGTGAAGAAGTCAATCTGATTGTCAATGAATTATTAATAGTTGAATTTTATTCAAGAAAATAAAATTTGGTGGTATAATTTAAAGGCAAATGTTTTTAAGTGCTATTTTATAGCTTGAATTTTTTTAATAAATTCTAAGAACAAGCAATTTTAATGTCAATATCCTTAGGAGGAATTCATATTCATGTCTCAAACTGTAACAGTATCAGAACGTACACGAATTAAAAGCGAGCGTTACGAATCTGGTGTAATCCCATATGCAAAAATGGGCTATTGGGATGCATTATATACTATTAAAGCAACTGATGTTCTTGCACTATTCCGTATAACACCTCAACCAGGTGTTGACCCAGTAGAAGCAACAGCAGCTGTAGCTGGTGAGTCTTCTACTGCAACATGGACAGTAGTTTGGACAGATCTTTTAACAGCGTGTGATATTTACCGTGCAAAAGCATACCGTGTTGATCCAGTACCAAGTGTAGAAGATCAATATTTTGGTTATATTGCTTATGAATGTGAATTATTCGAAGAAGGCTCATTAGCAAACTTAACTGCATCAATTATTGGTAACGTTTTTGGATTTAAAGCTGTAAAAGCTCTTCGTCTTGAAGATATGCGTATTCCATATGCATATTTAAAAACATTCCAAGGTCCAGCAACTGGTGTAATTGTAGAACGTGAGCGTTTAAACCAATTTGGACGTCCTTTATTAGGTGCTACAGTTAAGCCAAAATTAGGTTTATCAGGTCGTAACTACGGTCGTGTAGTTTATGAAGGTTTAAAAGGTGGTCTTGACTTCTTAAAAGATGACGAAAATATCAACTCTCAGCCATTTATGCGTTGGCGTGAGCGTTTCTTATACGTTCAAGAAGGTATTGTACGTGCATCTGCAGCTACAGGTGAAGTAAAAGGTTCATACATGAACATTACTGCAGGTAATATGGAAGAAGTTTATGAGCGTGCTGAATATGCAAAAGAGATTGGTACGATTATAGTAATGATTGACTTAGTTATGGGTTATACTGCTATTCAATCAGCTGCAATTTGGGCTCGTAAGAATGATATGATTCTTCACCTTCACCGTGCTGGTAACTCAACATATGCTCGTCAAAAAAATCATGGTATTAACTTCCGTGTAATTTGTAAATGGATGCGTATGGCAGGTGTAGACCATATCCACGCAGGTACAGTAGTAGGTAAGCTAGAAGGTGATCCATTAATGGTTAAAGGTTTCTACAATACATTATTAGATGTAAAAACAGACATCACACTTTCTCAAGGTTTATTCTTTGCTCAAGATTGGGCTTCTCTACGTAAATGTCTACCAGTAGCTTCAGGTGGTATCCACTGTGGTCAATTACACCTTCTATTAAATTATTTAGGTGATGATGTGGTATTACAATTTGGTGGTGGTACAATTGGTCACCCAGATGGTATTCAAGCTGGTGCAACAGCAAACCGTGTAGCCTTAGAAGCTATGGTTCTTGCACGTAACGAAGGTCGTGATTATGTTGCAGAAGGTCCTGATATTCTTCAAGCTGCTGCAAAAATGTGCGGTCCTTTACAAACAGCTTTAGATTTATGGAAGGGTATCTCTTTCAACTACAGTTCAACAGATACTGCTGATTTCGTAGAGACTCAAACTGTAAACGTTTAATCTACTAATAAATCAAACTAATTTTAAATAAAACTAAGGAGTTTTGACGTGAGACTAACACAAGGCGCTTTTTCATATTTACCAGATTTAACAGACGAGCAAATCAAAAAACAAGTTCAATATTGTATTAAAAAAGGCTGGGCTGTAAATATTGAATGTACTGATGATCCGCATCCTCGTAACATTTACTGGGAATTATGGGGTTTACCATTATTTGATATCAAAGATGCTGCTGTAATTATGTTTGAAATTGACGAATGTCGTAAAGCTAATACAACAGGTTACATTAAAGTTCAAGCTTTTGATGCATCAAAAGGTTGTGAAAGTTGTGTTCACTCTTTCATTATCCAACGTCCAAAAGTAGAACCAGGTTTTTATGTTCAACGTACAGAATCTAATGGTCGCTTCCAACGTTATACAATTCAGTCTTATGCTGTTCAAGCTAAACCAGCTGGGCATAGATACTAATTTTAAAAAATTTTAATTAAAAAAAATACATTAGAAAATATTATTTTCTAATGTATTTTTTTTAACTATACTTATACATCAAGATTTGCATTAAATTTTGGTTCTTAAAATATTACCCAAATTAATCGAAATTTAGAGTCACTTATCTTCAAATCTAATTTAATTATTAAAAAAAATTCTAAAAATTTATAGTGATTTTAAATTACAATTTTTGAAAGCAAAAATCGTCAAAAATTTTTAATTTTAATGTTATTATGTTTTTTAAATTTTTTTCAAATTTAAAAAATTTATTCTTTTAAAACTAAAAATTAATTTATTTCAAAAAGTCTATTTAATTAACTATTTGTTTTAAGCGTGTTGCTTTACCATAAAGGTTTCTTAGGTAGTAAAGTTTTGAACGTCTAACTTTTGAAGAGCGAATAATTTCAATATTCTGAATTTTAGGTGAATGAATTAGAAAGCATCGCTCAATTCCTACACCTTGAAAAATTCGGCGAACTGTAATGATTTTATTTAAACCAACATTTTTTTTTGAGATAATTACGCCTTCATAGTTTTGAATTCTTGTTTTTTCACCTTCTTGAATTTTTAAACCTAATTTTACAGTATCCCCAATAAAAAAATTTGGGATATTTGGTTTTAAAAAATTTGATTCTAATTTTAGTAAAAGTTTTTGGTTGTTAATAGTCATTTTAATAATATACGAATTCATTTCTATCATATCATAAAATAAAAATAAAAAATCTAATTTTATTTATAATTCGCAAATAAAATTAATTTATTTAAATTAACGTTTAATTTCATAGCTTAAAAAGGCATACTTTTAAGCTTTTTTTATCAATTACAATTATATTTAAAAATAATTATTCATTCGCTTTTTATTTTCTTCAAAATCTTAGTTGAAACAAATATATGTTCTAGTTACAAAAAACAACTGGCCATAGAAATGGGTAATCTTTAATAGAATATTTCAAGAATTCTATTATTTGGGGCTCTCCTTAAATATATGGATATTAAAAAACATTTTATTTACTATGAAATTAGTCTAATTTTTTTAATAGGGATCTTATTTTAATTTTGTATCACTTCTTTATTACAATCATAAATAAAATGCTTATCTTAATAATATTTGAGTTTAAGTTTTAAATAGCTTACTGTGAAGTACAATTCAGAGGATTCTTATTCCTAAGTTCGATTCTGATTTGTTCTTTAGTCCCTAATTCTCTTATTAAACAAGCTAAATGACAATTTTATTATCAAATTATTTAAAAGAAATATTAATTTTTGAAATTAAATTTGAAAAAATAAATTTTTATTAGGATTTTATATTTAATTTAACAAATTTAATTCAAACTTACCCTTGACAAAAACGATATTGGTGGTATAATATCTTTATTAATACTTAATAATTTCTATAAGGACACCATATGGTAACTTTGGATGATTTTTACATATTGATCGCGTCGAATGACTTTTTATATTCTTGCGTTCAATTGTTGTCTTACTTTCTCGATTTTTATCTTACTTGTATAGAATTACGATTCTGTATAAGCTGGTTTTTGAATATAAATCCTTACTTTGAGCCTTTTAACACGCTTTGGGAGTGGACTGATCCCTTCTTTAATTTCGGTCGAGGTATGTTTCCCAGAATTTTTATGATGGATTTTTCTTCAGTAATAAGTTACCAAATTTTAGCTTCGATACGAGATGCATGTGACCGTGTATTTTATATGCATAAGATTTATGTTGGCGAACCGCTTAGTGCGGAAATTCAACGATTTCTTGAAACCTATCATCAGTCTCAATAAATTGTATATTAAATTTTAAAAATTATTAACTTCTTTTTATTAGAATAGAAAGAAGTTAATAATTTTTAAAATTGATATTACAAACTTATTATTTACTTTTATCGATTCCTAACTTTTTTATTTGATTTAATTTTTTTGCTTTTACTTAAAATTTAGTTCATTTATTAAATAAAGGGACTATATTATTTTTATTTTTATTTTCATTTGATTATTTATTATAATTTAAGGGGGTCTTTTAATGTTACTGGTTTAAAAATATTTTTTAAATATAAACTTTTATTTTAAAAAGTATTAGTTATTTATTACATTAATACTTAACAATAAAAAATTATTCCTAATTGGCACAAAAACAAATCATTCGCAAAGGAATTTGTAGAAAATGACTGCAATAATATTAGAAAAAAATTTAGGCCAAACAAGTACTTGGGAGCGTTTTTGCTCTTGGATTACATCAACTGAGAACCGTTTATATATCGGTTGGTTTGGTGTTGTAATGATTCCATGCTTGCTTACAGCAGCATCATGCTACATTATCGCGTTTATTGCTGCTCCACCAGTTGATATTGATGGTATTCGTGAGCCTGTTGCAGGTTCATTAATGTACGGAAATAACATCATTTCAGGTGCAGTAATCCCTTCTTCTAATGCTATTGGAGTTCATTTCTATCCTATCTGGGAAGCTGCATCTGTAGATGAGTGGTTATATAACGGTGGTCCTTACCAATTAGTTGTATTACATTTCATTATCGGTGTTTGCTGCTGGATGGGTCGTGAATGGGAATTATCATACCGTTTAGGTATGCGTCCATGGATATTTGTAGCTTTCTCTGCTCCAGTAGCAGCAGCTTCTGCAGTATTCGTAGTATACCCAATTGGTCAAGGTTCATTCTCAGATGGTATGCCATTAGGTATTTCAGGTACGTTTAACTTCATGCTTGTATTCCAAGCTGAACATAACATCCTTATGCACCCATTCCATATGGCTGGTGTTGCTGGCGTATTTGGTGGTTCATTATTCTCTGCTATGCACGGTTCATTAGTGACTTCTTCATTAATCCGTGAAACAAACGAATTTGAATCATCTAATAATGGTTATAAATTTGGACAAGAGGAAGAAACATACAACATCGTAGCCGCTCACGGTTACTTTGGACGTTTAATTTTCCAATATGCTTCATTTAACAACTCTCGTGCATTACACTTCTTCCTTGCAGCTTGGCCAGTAGTTGGAATTTGGTTAACAGCTTTAGGTGTTTCAACTATGGCTTTCAACTTAAATGGTTTCAACTTTAACCAATCAGTTGTTGATTCTCAAGGTCGTGTTATCAACACTTGGGCAGATATTATTAACCGTGCTGATTTAGGTATGGAAGTAATGCATGAGCGTAATGCTCATAACTTCCCACTAGATTTAGCTGCAGGCGAAATATTACCTATCGCTTTAGTAGCTCCAACAGTTAATGCTTAATTAAATTGTTCTAGTTACATAGCAGATAACTAACTTCTTTATTTTAAAGAAGTTGGTTATCTTCCTTTTTCATTAAAATTTCATCAAAATCTCATCAAAACTTCATTAAAACAAAAAAACCATAAATCCTATGTTAAAAAATTTATTAAAACGTTTAAGTAGTTTAGGGGCCAACAATATTAATATTATAGTTACTGTTACCTTATTTACGGTTGTTCTTGTTAAAGTTTTGCTAACAGATTTATAAGATAAAGAAATAAGGCCAATCATTAGTCCATAAGATAGCTAATGTATTGGCCTTATTTCTTTATCTTCGAATTAAAGCTGGTAAGCGGACTTGAACCGTTAACCTACTGATTACAAATCAGTTGCTCTACCAATTGAGCTATACCAGCTAATAGAATTATACTTTAAGAGTCAAAATTTTACTACATTGAGTATAGCAATATTTTTCAATGTAGTCAAAAAATTAACGACAATTTATTTAACAAAAATTAATTTATATATTTTGCTGAATTATTTTATTCTTTAAAAGTTATAACAGATTATTTAACATATTAGGCTTAAATTTCTGAAAAATTTGAAGTTTTGCTTTTAAATAATTTTTATTTTGACATTTAAGAATAATCATTTTTTTTTCTTGTACTACTTTTTTTATTTTTGGAATATGCTTATCCAATAATATTATAATTTGAGCTTGAGAAATTTTGTTTGTAAATATTAATTTATAATTTTTATTTTTAAAACAATCTTTAATCAGATATTTTGAAATTGAGTAATTATAAATATAAAGACAAGGTAAATTTTTTTTTTCTTTTTTTTCAGTTAAGCTATTTTTATAGTTTGAATTTAAGTTGTTAGATATTATTTTAATTTGTTTTTTATTATTATAATTTCGTATTTGAAAAAGTGGGTTTATTCCTTTTAAGATTCGATCAATTGCTAATTCACTATTTTCATATACTATCCATAAATTGTTTGCTTTTAATTCAATAATAATTTCAAATGTTGACAAGCCCTTTCTTTCAATAATCGTTTTTTTACTGTTTCTTTTTTTTGCTTCTTCATCACCTAAAGTAACATATTCTAAACCTCCAATTAATTGAGAGAGCGTTGGATTTTTTAATAAATTTAATAAAAAATAGCCATGTGCTGTGGCAATTAATTGGACACCACGTTCAGCAATTGTTTGTGTTGTTTCAGCTTCTTTTTGAGTTCCGATTTCATCGATAACAATGACTTCAGGTGTATGATTTTCGACGGCTTCAATCATAATCTTTTCCTGGGGTTTGTTTGTTTCAAGTTGCATACGGCGTGAAGAACCGATTCCATTATGACTAATATCATTACCACCACCAATTTCATTTGCAGTATCAATTATAATAACCCGTTTATCATTTTCTGATGATAATACATTCGATATTTCACGAATAATTGTTGTTTTTCCTGAGCCAGGTTGACCTAAAAATAATATTGATTTTTTTGTTTCAAGTAAGTCGCGAATAATTGTTATTCCTCCAGAAATATTTCTTCCTATACGACATGTTAAGCCTATTACCAATCCATCTTTATTTTTAATGCAGCTTATCCTATGTAAAGTTTTATTTATTCCTGTTCGATTATCATTATTAAATTTGTTTAAAGAATTGATAATGTTACTTATTTCAAAATTATTGATTGGTTTTAATGATATATATTCATAATGACTACAAAATCGGGCTTGTGGTATTTTGCCTAAATCAATAATTATTTCAATTAATTTTGATCTTTCAGGGTGTACTAACAAAATTGATTTTATTCTATCAGGAAAAATATTTAATATTTTTTCTAAACTATTTTTTATTTCCATTTAAAAATTTTTTACTTTAGTTCAAACTAATTTTTTAAGTGGGTTGCCTGGGATTCGAACCCAGAACTTTTCGGTTAAAAGCCGAGTACTCTACCATTGAGTTAGCAACCCCATGAGCCCATATTAACAAAATTTTTTATTTTTATAAATATTAAAATTTTATTTACTTTATTTTAAATTTGATATATATTCAATTTGCTAATTTCTATTGATAATAATTTAAATTAAAAATTTAGAGGAAATAATAATGTCAAATATCCATGTAATTGGGCAATTACTTTCATCAGCCTTAATTTTATTATCCGGTCCAATTGTTATTTTATTACTTTCTATTAAGAAAGGTAATTTGTAATTATCTGTTATGAGGAGTTATTTAACTCCTCATTAGTTTACCTATTTACATTTTTAAAAAATATGATTTAATTAACTGTAGGGTGGTTAGCTCAGCGGTAGAGCGTCTGCCTTACAAGCAGAGGGTCACTGGTTCGAATCCAGTACTGCCCATTTTAGATATCTTTCTCTTCTTCTTTTTTTAAAATAATACCCCTTAGTCGTATATTTTCCCATCCGATACCGCATAAAATTATAAAAATTAAAACTTGGCTTAATAATAAAATTGGATCAAGTCTCCATCCATTTAAAATAATAATACAGCTGTAAGTTACTCCTAATGTTGAAAAAAAGAGGTCTAAGTCTCTAGACAAATTATATTTTATGATTCTTAAGAAAAATAAAATAAAAACAGCAAATAGAATAAAAATACCTAATAAAATTGCTGGGTTAAACCCTATATTAATCATTTTTAATTGCGTGTAAGAGGATCATTTGAGCTTACCCAAATAACAGCACCACTTATTGCAATAAGGACTGAAGCACCTGCAATTATACTCAAAACGAATCCAGATAAAGTTGATGTCATATTATTTTTATGATTTAGATTTTGTAGTATTAAAAATTATAGTTGAAAATTAAATTTTTAAATTAATATTTTTAAAGCTGATAATTTAATCTTCATGTTCTTCAAATGGATCGGTTAATGATTTTGATTCTGGTCCAAACGAACTATAGACTGAATAGCCTGTTATACCTATAAGTAATGATGAAATAAAAATAATAAAAATTAAAGAAGTTTCCATTTTCGATTTTTATAGAACATTTACTACTATTTTAGCATTTTTTTTTTAAATTGTAATAAAATTTTTAAGAATAAAAAATAAATAAGTTTTAGAATTCTTGATAATCATCTTTTAATTATCAAGAATTTCTATATTAAATTTGTTTAAATGTTATCACTCCAAGTTACATTAACATTATCTAATATTAATGATGAGTTATAAATTTGAAGAATAATTAATAAAAATATTAAAAATAGTACCATCGTTACTGCCATGATTGGTGTTGTACCCCAACCTGGTGCAACTTTTCCGTATTCTGCATTTAGTGGGCGTAAAATTTCTCCTAATCTTGTTCTTAATGCCATAATTTATTATCAAATATACTATGAATACATGCAATAGTCTAAATTTTATATAAAAATTTATAAAAATTTTAGTTTTTCGTTACTTACCAAGTACACGTGGAGTTTCTCTAAAGAAAACTGCAAAAAATAGGATCAATAATGTTCCGATCAATAAAAAAGTATATACTAATGCTTCCATTTTTTCTTTATAAAGATTTTACTATTTGTTAAACGGTACCTTGTTTACGAGTTGATCTATCACCCAATTTAGTATAGATACCAAATTCTACTTGCTCCGTAACTTCTGCTCCAATACCTGTAAAAACATCTCGGAATAAAGTACGTGCACCATGCCATAAATGTCCAAAGAAGAATAATAGGGCTAAATTTACATGTCCATATGTATACCATCCACGTGGACTACTACGGAATACGCCATCAGATTCTAAACTTGTACGATCAAACTCAAAAACTTCACCTAATTGAGCTTTTCTAGCAAATTTCTTTACAGTTGGTGCATCTTTAAATGATTGTCCATTTAACTTACCACCATAAAAATTCACATTTACACCTACTTGTTCAATACTATATTTTGATTCAGCTCGTCTAAATGGAATATCTGCTCGAATAATACCATCACGATCAACTAAAATAACGGGGAATGTTTCAAAAAAGGCTGGCATACGACGTACAGTTAATTCACGACCTTCTTTATCAAAAAAGATTGGATGCCCTAACCAAGATTCGGGAATTCCATCCCCTTTATTCATTGGTCCTGCTCGGAATAATCCACCTTTAGCAGGGTTATTACCAATATAATCATAAAATGCTAACTTATCCGGAATTTTAGACCATGCATCTGCTTGTGATAAACCTTCACTTACAGAAATTTCTACACGACGTTCAATTTCTTGTAAAAAATATCCACTATCCCATTGATAACGTGTTGGCCCAAATAATTCGATTGGAGTAGTTGCATTTCCATACCACATCGTACCAGATGTAACAAATGCAGCCCAAAATACTGCTGCAATACTACTAGATAATACAGTTTCAATATTACCCATACGTAAAGCACGATATAAACGCTGTGGTGGTCGAATTGTTAAATGAAATACTCCTGCAAGTATTCCTAATGTACCAGCGGCAATATGGTGAGATGCAATACCACCACCGCTAAATGGGTTAAAACCATTTGCACCCCAATCCGGACTTACTGGTTGTACTTTACCTGTAATTCCATAGGCATCTGATATCCATATTCCTGGTCCAAATAATCCTGTTACATGAAATGCTCCAAATCCAAAACATAAAAGACCAGATAATAATAGATGTATACCAAAAATTTTGGGTAAGTCTAGTGATGGTTCATCTGTTCTTGGATCGCGGAATAGTTCAAGATCCCAATATACCCAATGCCAAATTGCAGCAAGAAAACAAAGGCCCGATAAAACGATATGTGTTAAAGCAACGCCTTCATAACTCCATAGTCCAGGGTTTGAAACGCTTTCGCCTGTAATACTCCATCCACCCCATGAATCTGTAATCCCTAATCTTGTCATAAATGGCATTACATACATACCTTGACGCCACATTGGATTTAATACTGGATCAGATGGATCAAAAATTGCTAACTCATAAAGTGCCATTGAACCAGCCCAACCTGCTACAAGTGATGTATGCATTAAATGTACTGCAATTAATCGACCAGGGTCATTTAAAACAACTGTATGAACGCGATACCAAGGTAGTCCCATTTTTATTGGTCTCCTAAATTAAAAAAACAAAGTTTTTAGCTTTCTTACATATAAATACACAAATAAGATTATAGTCTAAAAATATTAGGATATTAATATTAATAGTCTAATATTTTTAGATTTAATATTATTTGATAATTGTCTTTACTCCTGATGGTAAATTAATACTTAATAGGGAGTTTGTTGTATCTTGTTTTATTGGGTAAATATCTATTAGACGTGAATATTTTTTAATTTCAAAATGCTCGCGTGCATCTTTGTTAACATGAGGAGATCTTAAAACACAATAAATTCGTTTTTTTATTGGTAAAGGAATTGGGCCAACAATTTTTGCCCCTGTTAGCTGAATTTTATCTATAATTTCTTTACATGAAATATTTATTAATTTAGAATCGAATGATTCTAATTTGATTCTTATTTTTTCTTTTGTTTTAACAGTCATGTAAATTTAAGTTAAAATTTTTGATACAACGCCCGCACCGATTGTGCGTCCACCTTCACGAATTGCAAATCGCATTCCGGCTTCAATTGCAATTGGACAAATTAATTCAGCAGTCATCTTGATTCTATCACCTGGCATTACCATTTCAACATCTGTACCATCATCGGCTGTAAACGCTTTGATATTACCAGTTACATCAGTTGTTCTTACATAGAATTGAGGTCGATATCCTGTAAAGAATGGTGTATGTCTTCCACCTTCTTCTTTCGTTAAGATGTAAACTTCACCCTCAAAAATAGTATGTGGGGTAATTGTACCTGGTTTTGCTAAAACCATTCCTCGTTCAATATCACTTTTTTGAACACCACGTAATAAGATACCCACATTATCACCAGCCATTCCAGAATCTAATGTTTTTTGAAACATTTCTACTCCTGTTACTGTTGTTACTTGAGTATTACGTAATCCAACAATTTCTAAAGTATCACCAACTGTAACAATTCCGCGTTCGATTCGACCTGTCGATACGGTACCTCTTCCTGTAATTGAAAAAACATCTTCAATTGCCATTAAAAATGTTTTTTCTGTATCACGTATTGGAGTAGGTATATATTTATCAACTTGATCCATTAAGTTAAATATTTTATCAACCCATTTATTGCTTCCGCGTGTTAGATCTGGTTTTGCAAGTACTGCTTCTAAAGCTTGTAAAGCTGAGCCAGGCACAATTGGAATTTCGTCACCTGGAAAATCATAAGTTGATAATAATTCGCGTACTTCTAATTCCACTAATTCAATTAATTCAGCATCATCTACCATGTCTTCTTTATTTAAAAAAACAACAATATTTGGAACACCGACTTGTTTTGCTAGTAAAATATGTTCTCGTGTTTGTGGCATTGGACCATCAGCTGCTGAAACAACCAAAATTGCTCCATCCATTTGTGCTGCTCCTGTAATCATATTTTTTACATAATCAGCATGACCTGGGCAATCTACATGTGCATAATGACGATCTTCTGTTTCATATTCTACATGAGCTGTATTAATTGTGATACCACGTGCTTTTTCTTCTGGTGCCGCATCGATGTCACTATAATTTTTTAAAATTGCATTCCCTAATGTTGACAAAACCGCAGTAATTGCAGCTGTTAATGTTGTTTTTCCATGATCAACATGTCCAATTGTTCCAATATTTACGTGTGGTTTATTACGTTCAAATTTTTCGCGTGCCATTAGTTAATCCTTTATATATATTTATTTTTACATTTGGCAGTTTATTTATGTTTTAGCGAAATCTAAATTGGGCAAAAGCTTTATTAGCTTCTGCCATTTTATGTGTTTCATCTCTTTTTCTGATTGCATTTCCAATTGAATTTGATGCATCGATTAGTTCGCTTGCTAGTTTTAATGTAGTTGTACGACCAGATCTTTCTTTTGCTGCTTTAATTAGCCATCTTAAGGCTAAAGTTGTTCCTCTATATCTACTTACTTCTAAAGGAACTTGATACGTTGAACCTCCAATTCTGCGTGCTTTTACCTCAACTAGTGGGGTTGTGTTTTTTATTGCTGTCTCAAAAATTTTTAAAGGTTCAGAATTTGTTTTTTCTTTTATTAAGGCAAATGCTTCTAAAACAATTTCATCAGCAAGTCTTTTTTTTCCTTTTTTTAAAATTCTTGCACTTAATAAACTCACTAACGTGCTATTGTATTGCGAATCTGGTAATGGGTAGCGTTTCTTAACTATACTGCGTCGAGACATATTATATATATATTAAATTAATCTTTTTTAGGCTTTTTAACGCCATATTTTGAGCGTCCTTGAATTCTATTTTTAACGCCACTACTATCTAATGCTCCACGTATAATATGATAGCGTACTCCTGGTAAATCTTTTACGCGTCCGCCTCTTAATAAGACAACCGAATGTTCTTGTAAATTATGTCCTTCACCTGGAATATAAGCTGTTACTTCAAATCCTGTTGTTAATCTTACTCGTGCTACTTTTCTGATAGCTGAGTTTGGTTTTTTTGGAGTAGTTGTATACACTCTTGTACATACTCCTCGACGTTGAGGACAATTTTTTAAGGCTGGTGATTTTGTTTTCTGTATAGTATTGACACGTGGAGAACGTATTAATTGTTGTGTAGTCGGCATTTTTTATTTTTTAATTTTTTGAACTATATTTTTTCATAAATCTTTCAACACGCCCTTCTGTATCTAAAATTTTTATAGATCCTGTATAAAATGGATGGTTCCCCGACCATACATCTACATTCAATTTTGCTTTTGTCGAACTAGTTTTCATTATTAGTTGGCCATCACAATAAACTTGGGTTTCCTTAAACCATTTTGGATGTAAATTTTCTTTTGGCATATCAAATATGTATAAGTATAATAGATTTTAACGTTTTGAAAATTGTGAAGCTTTTCGTGCTTTCTTTAATCCATATTTTTTTCTTTCAATTTTTCTGGCATCACGTTTTAATAAGCCAGCAGTTTTTAAAATTTTTCGATTTTCAGTGCTCAAAGTTGTTAATGCTCTTGCAATTCCAAGAATTATGGCATCAGTTTGACCTGTTAATCCACCTCCTTTTGTTTTTACATAAATATCGAAACTATTTTCTATTCCTAATAAATTAAGCGGATTAGTTATTTTTTGTAAATAACTTAAATTATTTTGTAAATATTCTTTGCCCTCTTTTTTATTAATTATTAATTTTCCAGTTCCAATTTGTAAAATAACTTGTGCAACAGCTTCTTTTCTTCTACCTATTGCATATAAATTTAGATTTTCTTTACTCATCTTTTTATTTTAAAAATTTATTAATTCTGGCATTTGAGCTTCATGTGGGTGTTTTTCATTTTTATATACTTTTAGATTTGTAAAAATTTTTCTCCCTAGACTTCCTTTTGGTAACATTCCACGTACTGCTGTTTCAATTATTTTCTCTGGTTTACGCTGTCTTAATTTTTCTAAAGTTTCAATTCTCATTCCTCCTGGTTGTCCAGAATGATTTCGATAAAGTTTTTGACTTTCTTTTTTTCCAGTTAATTCAATTTTTTCAGCATTTATAACAATTATATTATCACCTGCATCTAAAAAAGGTGTATATATGGACTTTTTTTTTCCGGTTAGTATTTTACTTATTTGGCTTGCTAATCTTCCTAATTTTTGATTTTTTGCATCAATCAAAAACCATTTTTTTAGGATAAAATTTTTTGATGGTATAAATGTATCTTTCATGATTTTAATTATTAGAATTTTTATTATTATATTTATAAAAATTTTGAAGAAGACAAAGTTATATTAAATTTATTTTTTAGGGCTTGAAACACTTCAATAGCAGATTTTTTGCCGAAATTTTTAATTTCGCTTATTTCTTCTTCAGAATATTGCGTCAATTCATTAATTGAATTTATACCTGCACGTTTTAAGCAATTATAAGCACGTATTGGTAACTCTAATTCTTCAATTAAAATAATTTCATTTTTTTCAATATTTATTTCAGGTTGAGTTAATTCCGGTTCAAAAAATTTTTCATTTGTAAAATTACTAAACCACATTATTAATTTTTGAGATGCCTTATTTAAAGCTTCTTCAGGAGTTATGCTACCATTTGTTGTTATTTCAAATTCAATTACTTCAAATGTCTTATTGTAACTTATGTAGATGTTATTAATTTTATAATTCACATTTATGACAGGCATAAAAACTGCATCAATTGAAATAAAATCTGAAAATTTTTGATCAACTGGGTCAGTAGGGTTATACCCAATTCCTGTCTCTGCAATTATCTGTAATTCAATGTTTATTTTTTGAGATACGGTTGCTATATATTGGTTTGGATTTATTATTACTACATTATTATCAAAACTTAAACAATTAGCTGTTATAATACCTGGACCTTTGACTTTTATTTTACCGTAAATCTTTTTTGGTTCTTCTGTTTTTAAAACTATTTGCTTTAAATTTAAGATAATTTCTAGGATATCTTCTCGTATGCCTGGAATGATTGAAAATTCATGGACTACATTTGGAATTTTAATACCAGTTATTGATGTTCCTTCAATATTTGATAAAAGGACACGTCGTAAGGCATTTGCAATGGTTAAACCTTGCCCTACTAATAAATTACTCATTAAAAAAGATCCTGTTATAGTACCTGATTCATTTATCGTAGATTTAACAGATTTAAACTTTAATTCCATAATGTTTTCTAAACTCGACGTTTTTTAGGTGGTCTACAACCGTTATGTGGTACTGATGTGATATCTTTTATTGATTTTATTTCTAACCCTCGATTTTGAACAGCCCTAATTGCTGTTTCACGTCCTGGTCCTTGTCCTTTTATAAAAATTTCGACACTTTTTAAACCTAAAGTAATTGCATTTGAGGTTGCAAGTTCTGATGCTGTTTGAGCAGCAAAAGGTGTTCCTTTACGTGATCCTTTAAATCCTGTGCTACCTGCTGATGACCATGAAATTGTATTACCTTTTAAATCTGTTATTGTAACAATTGTATTATTAAAAGTCGAATTTATATGAACTACACCTGTAATAATTTTTAGCTTAGTTTTTTTGACAGCTGATGTTTTAATTTTTGCTAACATTAATTTTAATTTCTAATACCTTAAAATTTATTTTTTCTTTGCTGCTACGGTTTTTTTTGAGCCGCGTCTTGTACGCGCATTTGTTCGTGTACGTTGTCCTCTTAGTGGCAATTGTTGTCTATGTCTTTTTCCTCTATAACAATTTATTTCACCTAAACGTTTAATATTTAAGCTAACTTTTCTTTTTAGGTCACTTTCAACTATATAGTTTGATTCTAAAATTTCACGTATTACACTAATATGTTCATCACTTAATTCATTTGTTCTGAGATCATTATTAATATTTGCTTTCTTTAAAATACTTCGTGAGCTTATAACTCCTATTCCATATATTTTTGTTAAAGCATATTCAATTCTCTTTGTTTTTGGTAAATCTATTCCGGCTATACGTACCATTATAAAACTCCTTTTTCTATTAACCTTGTCGTTGTTTATGTTTTGGATTTGTACAAATCACTCTTACTATTCCTTGTCGACGAATAACACGGCAGTTTATACACATTTTTTTAACTGAAGCTCGAACTTTCATAAATTTAAATTTTTAATTATTCACGTTTTAATATTTGGATTTGACGAATTACTTCAAGAATAACCCCGATTACAATAATTAATGAAGTAATACTTAATCCTGAATAGCTTCCAATATTTGGAATAGTCACAAGGGTTGCTAAAAAAATTGCACCAATTTTAGTTAATCGATTTAATGTTTTTTTTAGAAATGAGACTGTTTGTTGCCCAGGCCTAACATTTTTTATTGTTACGCCCATTTTATTTAAGTCTTTAGCAATTTCTTTAGGGTTTAAAATTAAATTTGAATAAAATATCGTAAAATTAAAAACTAATAAAAAATTGACAGTTGTGTAGATTATTCTTATTAAAAATGGATCTACAGAAATATGTAAAAAATTTATAATTGAGTTAAAAATTATAAATAAAAAGCCTAATATAGTAGAAGCAAAAATAATTGGCATTACTCCTCCTTGATTTACTTTTATCGGAAGGTAAGAAACTTGTTTTACATTTTTATTTTTTTTTAATAACTGATTAATTGTTATTAGGGGTACAATTTTTACTGCTTCTTGAAGATAAACAATTCCAATAATTAGGATTATCAAGCTCAAAAAATTATATGGGTTAGCGTTATTATTTTCTGATTTTATAATATTAGTCAAAACATTGGGTAAACCTGATAAAATATTTAATGTAATGACAATTGAGGAACCATTTCCTATTCCACTTTCCGTTATTAAATCACTTAACCAAAGAACAATCATTGATCCAGTCATCAACACTAAAATTATTTCAAAACAAGATCCAATATTCCAATTAAATAAAATTGGACGCAACGCTAACGTTATTGATAAGCTTTGAATAAATGCAAATATTACTGTAAGCGTACGCGTGTACTGCTTTATTTGGCGTCTGCCCGTTTCTCCTTCTTCTTTTTGTAATTTTTGAAAATAAGAAAATGAGCTTGTTAAATATTGAATAAGAATTGATGCATTTAAATTTGGAATTATTCCTACGCTAAAGACACTAAGTATAATATTTTTATTGTTAAAAAATGGTTTTAAAGTTAAATTTGAGTTAACTAAATTTACTAAGTATTTTTGATCAACATTTGGAACTGGTATAATATTCCCAATTCGTAGTAAAATAATTATCAATATTGTAAAAATTATTTTTTTTAATATATTATTTTTACGTTGATTTTTCATTTATTAAGTTTTATGGAATAAAATGTTCAATTGGTAAATCTCTTTCATTTGCAATATTTTTTAATGTTCGTAAATTTAATAAAGCTGCGATTGTTGCCCGCGCATTATTAAGAACATTATTGGTCCCAAGTTGTTTTGCTAAAATATTTTTAACTCCGGCTAATTCCAGAACAAGTCGGATTGAGCTACCTGCAATTACCCCTGTTCCAGCTGAAGCTGGTTTAATAAGGGTTTGGCATGCACCATAAGTCCCAATTGTTAAATGAGGTATTGTGTTAGTTTTTGTTAACGGAACAGAAATAATATTTTTTTTTGCGTCATTTATTCCCTTTGTAATAGCATTAATTACATCGTCAGCTTTCCCAATTCCAACTCCTACCTGACCCATTTCATTTCCAACTATTACAATCGCTTTAAAACTTAATTTTTTTCCACCTTTACACACTTTTGTCACTCGACTAATTTGTGCAACACGTTCATTCCATTTTTCTTTAGTCACATTTATTGGTTTCAATTTTTGTGGCTTTAAATTTTTTTCTTTATTTTCGCTATTATTTGACATATTTTTAATTTCTAATTAGAAAATGACTTACTTTTTACCTGATTTACCAGCTTTTCTTAAAATTATTTCATTTGCATATTTAACTCCTTTACCTTTGTAGGGTTCTGGAGGTCGAGTTGCACGAATTTTTGATGCTAATAGGCCAACTGCTTCTTTATCTGGTCCCTTAACTGTTAAATTAGTATTTGCCTCAATTACGACTTCCATACCTAAAGGAATAGAAAAAATAATTGGATGCGTACACCCGACATTTAATGTTAATTGATTACCATTTACCTGAGCTTTATAACCAACTCCAATCATTTGAAGCTTTTTTTCGAATTTTGTTGAAACTCCTAAAATCATGTTTTTTACTAATGAACGTGTTAATCCAAAAATTTGGTTTGCAACACGAGTTTCTTCATTTTTTTCAATTTTGAGAATATTGTCAAGGTATGTTACTTTGATTAAGCTAGAAAGTTTATGACTTAATTCACCTGTAGGACCTTTAACTTGAATTATGCAGTCATTGAATGTAACCGTTACATTCTTGGGTACTTCAATAGGTTGTTTTCCAATGCGTGACATGATTTTCCTCTATTTTTTACAATAAGACTTAATTTTTTTAATAGATATACGTAATTTTATAAATTTTCATTTTTTATGAAATTTTACAAAGAATTTCTCCTCCAATATTTAAAAATTTGGCTTTTTGATCAGTCATAATACCTTTTGATGTAGATACTATAAAAATCATAAAATTTCCTATTTTTTTCGAAATTTTTTTTTTATTCTCATAAATCCTTAGTCCCGGTTTACTTATACGTTCTAACTTTTGAATTACTGGTTTTCTGTTTTGGCCTCTAAATTTTAATAAAAGAATTATGGAATTGCTTTCATTATTGACTTTAAAATCGTTTATCAGTCCTTCTTCTTTTAAAATTCTTGTTATACTTTCAGTTATTTTTGTATATGATATTTCAACTAGCTCATGTTTAGCACTATTTGCATTTCTTATTTTGGTTAACATATCTGAAATTATATCATTTACCATTATAATTTTCCTTTAAATTAAAACTTAATTATGAAATGGTAAACCCATTTTTTTTAATAAACTTAAACCTTCTTTTGCATTTTTTGCTGAAGTATTTATACTGATATTAAAGCCAAGGCTTTGATCAACACTTTCGTAATCAATTTCGGGAAATATTAATTGATCATTAACTCCAAACGTATAATTACCATTCTTATCAAATTTTTGAGGATCTAAACCTTGAAAATCTCGAATTCTAGGTAATGCTAGATTTATTAATCGATCTAAGAATGAATACATTTTTTCACCTCTTAAAGTAATAGTAATACCTAGTTCCATTTTTTCACGGACTTTAAAACCTGCAATTGATTGTTTTGCTTTTGTTACAATTGGATTTTGACCCGTTATTGCTCTAAATTCTTCAATGCTTTTTTTTAGTATTTTTGTATTTTGTGCTGCTATACCTAGTCCTCTATTTATTTGAATTTTTTTAATTTTTGGAATTTCTTGAATATTTTGATATTCAAAGTTTTCTTTTAAATAGGGAATAACGCTTTCGTTATATAATTTTTTAAATTTTTCTACCATTTTTAATTTTTATTTTTAAAATTCTACTTTCGTTTTTTTAAAAACTCTTAATTTACCGTTTTTAGAGTTAGTAAAGCCAATTCGACTTATGACTCCATCAGAATTGCACATCATCACATTAGAAATGTGTAACGGTGCACTAAAATTTATTATTTTCCCAATTTTATCTTTTTGAGATGGTTTTAAATGTTTTATTTTATTATTAATCCCTTCAATAATGATTTGATTTTTTTTATGTATAACACTTTTTATTTTCCCAATTTTTCCTTTTTCATCACCTAATATGACTTTAACGTTATCACCAATTTTTATTTTTTTCATTTTTAATTCCCTTATAATACTTCAGGTGCTAATGAAACAATTTTCATAAAGTTTTTATCTCTTATTTCACGTGCAATTGGTCCGAATACTCTAGTTCCTCTTGGGTTGTTTTCTTTGTTTATGATTACGGCTGCATTATCATCAAATCTAATGCTCATCCCATCATTGCGTTTTAAAGTGTGAGTTGTTCTTACTATAACAGCACGTACAACTTCTGATTTTTTTACTGGCATATTTGGAGTTGCATGTTTAACGACTCCAATTATCGTATCGCCAATTTTTCCGTATTCTTTATTACTTCCCAATATTCGTATGCACATTATTTTTTTTGCACCGGTATTATCAGTGACATTTAAATAGGTTTGAGGTTGAATCATTTTTTAATTAGAAATTTTAGTTTTAGTTAAAATTTGTTTTACTTCCCATCGCTTATTTTTGCTTAAGGGTCGAGTTTCAGTTATTAAAACAATGTCTCCCATTATGCAATCATTTTTTTCATCATGAGCCATAAAGCGTCTTGTTTTTTTTAATGTTTTCTCATAGATTGGGTGTGAATATTTATTTTCAACTGCAATTACAATTGTTTTATTCATTTTGTTACTTACCACAATTCCTATTTTTTCTTTTTTAGTCATTATTTTTATTCTTATAAAATGGGAGACTCCTTAAGAGTATCATTAATTTTAGGGTTAGATAAAATTTCTTCTGAAGTAAGTAATCTTGCTAATTCTTTTTTAGTTTTACTAAATTCATTTGCTTGAAATTTTTGACGAGTTACTTTTTTTATTCGTAGCTCTATTAATTTTTTAACTAACATGAAACTTCGCTCTTTTTTATTATTTTCATCAAGATTTTCCATTTTTTACTATTCTTCTTTTTTAATAAATTTTGTTCGAACAGAAAGTTTATAGGCAGCCAGTTTTAAAGCGCTTTGTGCAATTTCTGGAGCAACACCAGCTAGTTCAAATAAAATATTGCCTGGTCTTATAACAGCAACCCAGTATTCAACAGCTCCTTTACCTGAACCCATTCTTGATTCTGCAGCTCTTGCTGTTATTGGTTTATCTGGAAAAATTGTAATCCAAAGTTTCCCACCACGTTTTATACTACGTGTAATTGTACGTCTTGTAGCTTCAATTTGACGTGAAGTTATCCATCCTGGTTCTTGTGATTGCAAACCGCAATCCCCAAAAGATATTTTATTGTTTCGATACGCTCTACCGGTCATTCTCCCGCGATGTTGTTTTCTAAACTTTGTTCGTTTTGGACTAAGCATAAATTTTATAAATCAAAAATTAAATTATTTCACCATTAAATAACCATATTTTTATTCCTAGGACACCATAAATAGTATTTGCTCGTTTTTCTGCGTAATCAATATCGGCGCGCAAAGTTTGTAAAGGTACACGACCTTCTCTAATCCATTCTGTTCGTGCCATTTCTGCTCCATTTAATCTTCCAGCAATTTGCACTTTAATTCCTAAAATTTTTGCTGCTTGTGCACGTACTATTGCTTTTTTTACTGCTTTTCGAAAGGCAACTCTTTTTTCTAATAATTCCACAATAATATCGCCAATTAATATAGCTTTTGAGTCTGGCTGTTTAATCTCAACAATATTTATAAGAATATTTGATTCCTTTTTTACTAGTTTTTTTAAATTTTTGTATAATTGCTTTAACTCGTTGCCTTCATTTCCAACAAAAAGACCTGGTCTGGCACTATGGATTGTAATTTCAATTTTTTTACAATTTCCATTACGTTTAATTTCGACTTTTGCAATTCCTCCAATTTTACTTTTTTTTTCAATAAGTGTTCTTATTGCGGTATCTTCAGCTAATAATTCTGGATACGTTTTGAATTCTGTGAACCATATTGATTTATGGGTTTGAGTCGTAACTAGACGAAACCCTAGTGGATGTACTTTCTGTCCCAAAGTTAAAAAATCCTTTTATTTATAAAATTATTTTATTTTTTCTTTTACTGTTATTTCAATATGACAAGTAGGTTTTCTTATACCAAAACCTTGACCTTTTGAGCGTGGTCGGAAACGTCTAAATACTGGGCCTTCATTTGCAAATGCTTCACTAATGACTAAATATTCTTTGTTTAAGCTTAAGTTGTGCTCAGCATTTGCTGCCGCTGAATATATAACTTGCCAAATTGGCCCACATGCTTTGTAAGGCATAAATTCTAGTAACATCAACGCTTCTTTATAAGTTTTTCCACGAATTTGATTGAGAACACGACGTACTTTTCTAGGTGATATACGAATATAACGTCCTACTGCTTTTGCTTCTTTATTATTTTTCTTATTTTCAGTCATAAATTTTATTAAAATTTAATTTAGCGACGCACTTTTTTATCACTTTTTACATGTGAACGGAAGGTTCTCGTTGGAGCAAATTCACCTAATTTATGACCAACAATTTGTTCAGAAATAAAAACTGGTATATGTTGTTTACCATTATATACAGCTATAGTGTGACCAACCATCGAAGGTAATATTGTTGAAGCACGTGACCATGTTTTAAGTGCTATCTTTTTACCGGCTAGATTCATTTCATTGATTTTTTCTAAGAGTTGATAGCTAACGAATGGACCTTTTTTTATTGATCTTCCCATATCTATTTATTTTCTTCTTCGTACAATGTATATATTGCTTACTTTATTTTTTTTACGAGTTTTGATGCCAAGTGCTGGTTTTCCCCATGGTGTTACTGGTCGTTTTCTTCCAACAGGTGATCTACCTTCGCCCCCTCCATGAGGGTGGTCACAAGCATTCATTACTACACCTCTTACTGTTGGTCTGATACCTAACCATCTCTGTTTACCTGCTTTACCAATTGTAACATTGCTTGAATCTGGGTTATCTAAGATACCGATTGTTGCAAAGCATTCTTTTTCGATTAAACGAATTTCTTTTGATGGTAACCTTAAGGTTACATATTTTCCTTCTTTTGCCAAAATTTTTGCACTTGTACCAGCTGCACGTACGATTTGGCCTCCATATTTAGGCTTTAATTCAATATTATGAACATCTAGGCCTAATGGAATATTTTCTAAAGGTAAACTGTTACCAATTTGAATATTAGAATTTGAGCCAGATAAGATAGAATCATTTACCTTTAGATTCTGTGGTAACAAAATATATCTTTTTTCACCATCTTCATAGTGAATTAATGCAATTCTTGAATTTCGATTTGGGTCATATTCAATACTACTTACTTTTCCTATAATATTATATTTGTTTCGTTTAAAGTCTATTAATCGGTAAAGGCGTTTATGGCCGCCACCTCTGTGACGTATTGTTATCTTACCTTCATTATTACGTCCCTTAGCTCGATGATTTGCAATTGTTAATAATTTTTCTGGTTTAGTTTTTGTAATTTCATCAAATAATAAAACTCCTCGATTTCTTGTTCCTGCAGTTTTTGGTTTAAAAATACGAATTGACATATTTTTTAATAATTAATTAATTAAATATCAGGAAATAGATTAATTCTATCACCACTTTTAAGTGTTACAATTGCTTTTTTATACTGTGTTCGGTTCCCTGAAAAACGCCCAACCGTTCGTTTTTTCTTTGCCATGATTAAAGTATTTACATTTACTACGTTTACATTAAAAACATATTCAATTATTTTTTTAATGCTGTATTTATTAGCTTTTTTATCAATCATAAAGCTATACTTATTTAGTTCCAATAATCTTGTTGCTTTATCACTTATTAGTGGATATTTTAGAAGATTAAGTAAAACTCTTAAATTACTATTTTTTAAATTTTTTCTTTTATTTATTTGCATTGCAGTATGTTTCCTTTATAATATCAAATGAGGTTTCATCAAGAATAATTTTATTAGCTTTAGTTAATTCACTTACATTTAATTGATTAGCTAAAATATACTGAAAATTTTTTAAATTTCTTAATGAAAATTGTAAATTTTTATTTGGTTTTGATGATATAATAAGTACTTTTTCGTTATTTTTTTTTAAATCAATAAAATTTAAAAATTCTAAGGTTTTTGGTTTATCTAATTCTAATTTATCAAAAACAGTGAATTGTTTATGTTTATTATAAAGAATTGTTCTTAATGCAAGTTGTTTTTCTTTTTTATTAATCTTTTTGATTACAATTCTTGGTTTTGGCCCAAATGTAATACCCCCACCTCTCCATAAGGGTGAACGTTTAGAACCTGCTCTAGCATTTCCTGTTCCCTTTTGTTTCCATGGTTTACGGCCACCACCGCGCACTTCACTTTTTGTTTTTGTTGAACTGATGAATTCTGAGTGATTAATGTTCGCAGTTGTTACTGCTCGATAAATTGTATATAATGCCTTTTCAGCAACATCTATTGAAAATTCTTTTTTTTTTTAAAGTTTCAATTTCTGATAAAGAATGTTTTAAGACTGTATACTCGAATGTTTTAATAACCATTTTTTCAATACTAAGTTAATTTTTTTACATTGCTCGCTTTGTTGATTTAATACTTAATAAATTACCTGGCTTTCCTGGTAGAGAACCTTGAATAATTAATAAATTTTCATCTATGTCAATTTTATAAATTTTTAAATTTGAGATCGTAGTTTGTGTTCCTCCTAATCTCCCTGCCATTCTCTTACCAGGAAAAACTCGCCCAGGGGTTGTACTTTGACCAATTGAGCCAGGTTCACGATGATTTTTTGAACCATGTGTCATTGGACCACGACGAAAATGATTTCTTTTTTGATTACCACTAAAACCTTTACCAATAGATTTTCCAACAATATCAACAAATTCACCTTCTTTAAAATATTTAACATCTATTATTTCACCAAGCTTAAATTTTTCAATATCTTTGACTTTATATTCTTTTAAATATTTTAAGCTTAATAAATTTATTTTTTCTAAATGACCTAATTCTGCTTTACTAATTTTATTTTTTGAAACTTCTTGATAGCCAATTTGAATTGCATTATAACCATTTACATTTGTCGACTTTATTTGTGTAACATAGCATGGTCCTGCTTTAATTACTGTTACTGGTATAGCATTTCCATTTTCTGTAAAAATTTGTGTCATTCCAATTTTAGTGCCTAATATGTGTGACATGAAAGTTTCTCCCTTTATTTTTTTTTTTAATTATTTTTTTCAAATTTTAAAATTTTATGCTTTTCAATCCTATCTAATTACCTTTATTTTGTCTAGTTTTTAGAATTTTATTTAATAAATTAAAAATCTAGTTATATTTACATTTTATTTTTTTTATTTTATAATTAAATTGTGGGCTTATCGTCCAATGGATAGGACAAAAACCTTCTAAGTTTTTAATGTAAGTTCGATTCTTACTAAGCCTACAAAATTTATAAAAAATTTAAATTATTAGTAGTATAATCAATGTATTAGGCGAGCGTGGCCAAGTGGTTAAGGCAGTGGGTTGTGATTCCATCATTCGCGGGTTCAAGTCCCGTCGTTCGCCCTTTAGATCTTTTTGATAATTTAATATCAAAAAATAATTTAATCTTACAAATTCAAAATGATGTTTTAAAGATTACTATTTATCATGAATAAACTTCATTTATGATAAGTAATATAATGAATAAAAAATAAAGTGTTTCGTTTTTTAAATTTAACATTACGCTGGGGTGGAAGGATTTGAACCTTCGAATCGCGGAGTCAAAGTCCGCTGCCTTACCACTTGGCGACACCCCAGAGCTTTCACTTAACTTTAATTGATATGAGAAGTGAAAGTCAATTTAAATATTAAAAAAATTAAGAGTTAAATTATTCCTTATCATAAATAAGGCTTAAAAATTCTATCCTTAAATTTAATTTTGCACGGTTAGCTGTTCCTGCAATAAAAAATTTATTTTGATTTTTTGATAACCAAAATTGGGTAAATGAAAAGTAACTTATCAAAGTGCTAATCATTAATAAACCAAAACCAAAAAAAATGAAAGGAATTCCAGGATCTAATTTAATTTGTAATCCTGTCTCATTTACAAATTCCATAACTTCTAATTTAAAACTATCCAAGATAACTTCCCCTAAAGTAAAAGTGCCAAAGAATTCACCATCATTATTGTAGAGTGAAAAACTTCCTTTCAAGTTATTGATTATAAAAATTAAACCCTGATTACTTGCGTTATCAATAGGTATCCAACTAACACTTAAATTTTTAACTTGTGATAGGCTGCTTAGTGGGAGTTGATAAATTTGATTATTAAAATTAATTCTTAAACCAACTACATTCCAATCAGTTTGGTAAAAAGTTAAATCTTGAAAACGTAAAGGTAAATTAACATTAATCGTTTTTTGAACTTTTTCAATTCCCTGTTTATCTAGAATTGATAAATCCGAATAAAATTGTTCGATATTATTGTTTTTACCATACTCAATCCAAAAATCATTAACACGAACAGAATTTTCTGGAAGATTGCTAAAATAATTTTTTGTTATAATATTTTGTAATTGAAAAATTTCTCCTTTAACAATTAACTCTTGAGAATTAAAACTCCCAAATGCAGCAATTACATTACCTGTTAAAATTAATAACATAGCCAAATGAACAACAATTGGGGCAAAACGACCTAATATTCCTTTGTATATGTAAATTATTCTTTTTTGTTGAAAGATGTTATATTTTTGAATTTTGAAATTATTTAATATCAAAAAAAAATAGCAAAAATTTAAAATTGTGAAATATTCTTGATTTTCAAATTCTTGAATATTAAATTTAAAATTACAGCGTCTTGCTAATTTTAACAAAGGAAATTGTTGTAAAAAAGTACAAATTATTAAGCAACTGCCAAATAAAAATAATAAAGTAAAAAACCACCAAGTTGTGTAAACATGATTAATTCCAAAAAAGATAATAATTTTAAATAAGCTTATTCTATCAAAAAAAAAAACTGAAGAGTATTGGCTTTGATAATAGTCTAATGGTTTATCTTGTTCAATAATTGTGCCTAATATACTGAATGCAGCAATTATCAGCAATAAAAAAATTGCATTTTGTAATTGTGCAAAATTTTTTAAAAAATTTAATTTCATTTGTTATAACTAAGATGCTAATCTAATTTGTCCTGATAAAGCTAAATTCTGAATTTGTTTAATTCGTTGAGAGTTAATTTGAGAAAGAGGAATTATAAAATTTAGTCCATCTAAGATATCGAGTGTATTAAATTCCCTTTTTTGGTTAAATGCAATATGCATTCCTTCAATTATAGCTTGCTCAATCTCTGCTCCAGAAAATCCTTTTGATTTTTCGCTAAATTGATTTATATCGTACAAATTATAACTAATTAAACGAAGACGTTTTAAGATTACTTCAAATATTTTTTTTCTTTCTAATAAATTTGGTAAATCAATAAAAAATATTTCATCAAATCGACCTTTACGGACAAGTTCTAATGGTAAAACAGAAAAATTATTTGCTGTTGCTACTATGAAAACTTTTGATTCTTTTTCTGATAGCCATGTAATAAATGTTCCTAAGAGTCTATTTGTTGTTCCGCTGTCAAAATTTTTTGACTGTTCAGAAAAAGCTTTATCAATTTCATCAATCCATAAGACACAAGGTGCTAATGCTTCTGATAATTTTATCATTTCTCTTATTCTATTTTCTGATTCGCCAACAATTCCGGCAAAAAGACGTCCAACATCTAACTTTAAAAGTGGCAATTTCCATTCATTTGCAATTGCTTTAGCGGTAAGCGATTTACCTGTACCTTGAATTCCAATAAGCAAAACGCCTCGAGGAGAAGGTAAGCCATATATCTTTGCTTTTTTACTAAAGGAATTTTTTCTATTTTTTAACCAACTTTTTAAATTTTCCAAGCCTCCAATATCCTCAAATTGAAGGTAACTATCACAAAACTGTAAAATTTGAGTTTGACTTATAATTTGTTTTTTTTCTTGTAAAATTAGGTTAATTGTATTTTTATTGATAGAGCCATAAAGAGCAATTGATTTTGATAAAATAAGTCGAATTTTTTCAAGTGTCAAACCTTGGCAAGAATTTGTGAGTATTTCTAAAAATTCTAAATTAAAAATACTTTGGATTGCTTTACTTAATCGAATTAATTCTAACTTTATTTCTTGTTCAGTCGGTAATAAAAAATCAATAACAGTAATATTTTCTGCTAAATCTTTGGGTATTTGAATTTCTGTTGAAATTATAATAATACTTTTTGATTGATTTTTTAAAATATTTAGTAAATTTTTTATTTTTCTTAAAACTGATGTATCTGATAGAAACTTATTAAAATCTTTTAAAATAAAAATGCTTGAAGTTTCAGCATTTAAGTTATCAATTAACTCTAGAGCTTGCAAAGGATTTTTTGCAGCAAATTTTGAATTATTTATCTTTGTTTTATAACCATTAATAAAATCCCAACTATATATTGGTTTGCTCTGATATAAGTTGATTGAGCGATGAATTGTATATTCTAATCTTTCTTCCTCTAAACTAGAAATGTAAATTATTGGGTAACGTGCTTTTAAAAGTAAATACAATTCTTTACTAAAAATCATAAACTATGAGTTTTTAAAGCCTAAATACTTAAGTTTTTTCTACCTCTTTTTCTTCTTGCTCGAATTATATTACGTCCAGCACTTGTTTTCATACGAGCTCGAAAACCAGAAACTCTTACAGCTTTTCTATTTGTACCACCTAGGGGTCGTTTTGTCATTGTTAATACCTTTAATTTATATTTTTAAATTTGTATTTGAATTTTTAAAAAATTATATACTGAATTATATTTTATCTCGGAAATTGTTTCAAGGTATAAATTAGACGCTTCATTCTTATATTCAATTAAAGGATCAAGCTGTCCATAAGTACGCCATCCGATTGTTTCTTTTAAACTATCAGATTTTTGTAAATGTAATTTCCAAAATAAATCAATTTGTTTTAAGATAACTTGTTTTTCAATAAATCGAACAAAACCTGGTCCTATTAGTTCTAAATTTTGTTCAATAGAATCATAGATTTCCCAAAAAATTAAGCATAACTTCAATCCTATTTCTTTATAATTTAGGAGTTTTACTTCTTTATAACTTAAAAAACTAGCTGAGCTATTTAAGAAAGCGGTAATTTCAAAATTTAATTTTTGAAATTCTAATTCTTTATTTTTTTCATTTAAAGAAGAAAAAGATTTAGCATAATTAAAAATTAGCTCTTCTCCATATTGAATCATTAATGAACGCAAATTTAAAGAATTTAAAATTTGTCTCCTTTCTCTATAAATTGAAATACGTTGAATATTTATAACATTATCATATTCAAATAATTTTTTTCTTGTTTCATAGTAGTATTCTTCTACTTTTTTTTGCCCATTATCAAGTGTGTTAGTTAAAAAAGTTGAACTTAAAGTTATATCCTCAGAAAATTTTAATTGTTCAACTAAATTTTTGATATTATCACCACCAAAAATACGAAATAAATTATCTTCTAAACTAATAAAAAATCTAGAAGTTCCAGGATCACCTTGTCTACCGGCTCGACCACGTAACTGATTATCAATTCTTCTTGATTCATGGCGCTCCGAACCAATAACATATAATCCACCTAAATTTTTTATTAAATTTTTTTCAACATCACAATTTTTTTTATTTTTTTTATAAAAATAATTATAAAGAGATTCAAAATATATATAAATTGGGTTCTGAATATTTTGATAACCATTTTCGATCAAGTTAATTAAAATTTCATCAATAATAGATTTATTTAGTAAAGAAATAATTTTTAAATTGAAAAATAAATCTTTTGAACTAAAATAATTATTTTTATAAGATTTTAAAGTATCTTGAAAAATTTGTTGAATTTCAAATTGTCTTAAATAAAAGTCTAAATTTTGAAAAACGGCAGAATTTAAAATCTTATTTAAATTTATAATTTTTGGATTTCTAATTTCAGAAAGAAATAAAAAAATATTTTGGCGAGTTTGAAAATCTGGATTACCACCCAAAAGAATATCAGTTCCTCTCCCTGCCATGTTTGTTGCAACTGTAACAGCTTTTTTTTTACCTGCTTGAGCTATAATTTGAGATTCAAGATTAATATTTTCTGGTTTAGCATTTAGTAAATTATATTTAATACCAGAAATTTTTAATAATTCAGAAATAATAATTGATTTTTCAATACTTGTTGTTCCAATTAAAACAGGCCTACCTATTAAATAAAGCTCTTCAACTTGTTTAGCAATTTCTTTCCATTTTCCAAATTCAGTTTTAAATATTAAATCTGGTAAGTCTTGACGAACCATTTTTTCATATGTTGGAATAACAAAAACTTGCTGATTATAAATTTTTTCAAATTCACTCTCTGCTGTCTTAGCAGTTCCCGTCATACCGGCAAATTTTGGAAATAACAAAAAAAAATTTTGGTAAGTAATAGAATTTAAGGTTTCAGATCCTTTTTTAATAGGTACTTGTTCTTTTGCCTCAATAGCTTCATGTAAGCCATTTGCCCATCTTCTATCTTGCATAATACGACCTGTAAACTCATCAATTATATAAATTTGATTATCTTCGACTATATAATTGATATCTTTTAAATAAAAAATTTTTGCTTTTAAAGCATTATCAATATAAGGAATCCAAGGGTCATCAATATCATACAATGTTACAATATCAAGTATTTGTTCAGCTTGTTTAATACCATTACTTGTTAAAATAATATTTTTATTCTTTTCATCAACACGATAATGCTTATTATACTGAAGAAAATTACAAACTTCATCAGCTTTAATATACTTTTCAAGAGGGCCTTCTGTCACTCCAGCAATAATTAGAGGGGTTCGGGCTTCATCAATTAAAATCGAATCAACCTCATCTATAATACAAAAATTAAAACTACGTAATACAACATCATCAATTGATCGAACCATATTATCTCTTAAATAATCAAATGCTAGCTGACTATTAGTCACATAAGTGATATCGGCTAAATAATTTTGTCGTCTTTGATTTGAACTCATATTTTCTTGAATTAAACCAACCGAAAGCCCTAAATAGCGATATAGGCGTCCCATTAATTGTTTGTCACGTTTTGCCAGGTAATCATTTACCGTAACAAGATGAACGCCCTTTAAAGAAAGTGCATTTAAAACAACAGGTAAAGTTGCCACTAAGGTTTTTCCTTCTCCCGTTTTCATTTCAGCAATTTTTCCATTATGTAAAACCATCCCACCCATTAATTGCGTATCAAAATGCCTTAGTCCAAGTACTCGTTTACTAGCTTCTCTTGTAAGAGCAAAGGTTTCAATTAAAATTGAGTCTAATTCCTTTTCCAATTGATATTTTTTTTGTAATCTATAAATTTTTTCTTTTATTTGACTTTGGGTTAAGAAAATAAATTCATTTTCTAAACTATTTATTTTTTGAACTTGTGTTTTTAAAGAATCGATACTATTTCTATTGAATTTAGTAAAAATGTTAAACATAAAAAATTTTATTAATAAATTAAATCTAAATTTTAACTTTTATTTTTTAAAATTTATATTACGATAAAACTTATCATACATTAATATATTATTATATTGTAAAATAATATAAAATAAGTACTAGCATAAAGTAAAACTACTATAACTAAAAAAAATGAAGGCAATTATAAAGAAACTTGGACAATTAATGCGATATTATCCGAACGTGGAAAAATTTGTCCTAGAAAGAAAAAATCCGATAATCTTTATTTCAACAATAATCTTTTTAAGTATTTTTGGAACTGGAATTTGGGAAAGTATTTCTGATTTTTGGTTTATGGTCACATATAGAGTAAATAGAATTTGGATTAATGCGTTTCTAGTCTCATGTGTAGCAATGCTTTTATATGAAATAAACACAATAATAAATAATAGAAACAAAAAGGAAAAGGAAAAAGTAGTCACAATAGCTGAGCGTATTATTGTACTTATACCCTTTTTATGGATTGTTTTTGCTTACAATTTAACAACTTTAGACTACACTTTACATTTTTTACGTCTTGGAATTTCAAGAGGTGCTTTTTTAGATTTCGAATATTATTTTCTGAATCCATCTATCAGGTTTTATAGCAGCATTCCAATTTATATTCATTACGTGATTTTCTTTATGGAATATGCAAGTGCTCGTCAAAAAATATTTTCTTATTTTGTTCGCTATCAGATTTTACAAATATTATTATTTCAATCTATTGCTTTCTGCTTTGACCATTTATTATTAATGTGGGTAAAATACTCTGGAGAAGGTCTAGCGGAGGAAACACTTTTTATAGGATTTAATGGTTATTCAGTAATTACTGCTTTCATAATCTATGCCTTTATTAGTATTTTATTGGGAAAAGAAACTAAGCTTCCATTTTTTGATAATGCAATTCAATTTCATATTGGAGCAAGAAAAAAAGGAGAAGATATACTTTAAAAATTATCTCCCCAAATTGGACTTGAACCAATGACCATTCGGTTAACAGCCGAACGCTCTACCACTGAGCTATTGAGGAGCACAAAGTATTATAACACTTTTATTTTAATTTTAATCTATAAAAATAATTTTTACGCATGAATACTTCTACTAAAAATTTAGAGCAATTAATAAATGAACCTTATAAATATGGTTTTAGTACAAACATTAAAATCGAAACAATTGAAAAAGGCTTAAATGAAGAAATCATTCATTTAATTTCATCCAAAAAAGAAGAACCATCTTTTATGCTAGAATTTAGATTAAAAGCCTTTGAAAAATGGAAAAAAATGAACGAACCAGAATGGTCTTTTTTAAATTATAACAAACCAAATTATCAAGAAATACGATATTACTCAGCTCCTACGAAAAAAAAAAAATAAATAGTCTAAGTGAGGTTGATCCTGAATTATTAAAGACATTTGAAAAGTTAGGAATTTCTATTTCTGAACAAAAAAAATTAACAAACGTAGCAATTGATGTTGTGTTCGATAGCGTATCACTCGGAACAACCTTTAAAGATGAATTAGCAAAATTTGGCGTTATTTTTTGCTCAATATCTGAAGGTATTAAAAAATACCCAGAACTTGTTAAAACTTATCTTGGGACAGTAGTTCCAACTGGTGATAATTTTTTTACAGCATTAAACTCAGCTGTTTTTACTGATGGTTCATTTTGTTACATTCCAAAAAACATAAAGTGCCCTCTTGAATTATCCACTTATTTTAGAATAAATGACCAAGAAAGTGGTCAATTTGAAAGAACTTTAATTATTGCTGAAGAAAATAGTGAAATTAGTTATTTAGAAGGTTGTACAGCCCCAAAATATGATAATAATCAATTACATGCAGCAATTGTAGAATTAATTGCACTAAATAATGCGAACATTAAATACTCAACAGTTCAAAATTGGTATGCCGGTGATAAAAATGGTAATGGAGGTATCTATAA
>Ga0164295_10000334_pt1 | contig 40246 bp, 35 predicted proteins | sample GEODES006metaG_FD_111798 | JGI IMG/M metagenome (GOLD analysis project Ga0164295, IMG submission 111798) | Oligotrophic lake water microbial communities from Sparkling Lake, Wisconsin, USA - GEODES006 metaG | ecosystem: Environmental > Aquatic > Freshwater > Lake | place: USA: Sparkling Lake...
CGGCGACGGCGGAAAAACTGAAACGCTTTCCTGCCAGCCGCGAGATTTTCTTTAAAGCCGATGGCTCGCCTTTGCAAAAAGGTGATTGGCTGATTCAAAAAGATTTGGCCAAAACGTATCGCGATGTCGCACAGCATGGAATCACCTGGTTTTATGAGGATGAATATGCCCAAAAAGTCGATGCATGGATGCAGGCCAATGGCGGCATAATGAAAGCGGCAGACTTTGCGAATTACAAGGCTATCGAGCGTGAACCAGTGCGTGCGACTTATCGAGGTTACGATATTGTCGCCATGCCGCCGCCCAGCAGTGGTGGCGTTCATGTGGCACAGATCTTGAGTATTCTAGAGCAGTTTCCTGTTCGTCATTTCCGTGCCAGCAGCCGAGTGCATGTGATCACAGAAGCCATGAAGTTAGCTTTTGCGGATCGCGCTTATTGGCTGGGAGATCCTGACTTTGTCAGTGTGCCACAGGGCTTAATCGATTCTGCTTATGCCAAAGAACTGGCAGCAAAGATCAATCTAGATCATACGACTCCTGTGCCTGCTCATGGCACACCACCACGCTGGGAAGGCGATATCTTTGGTAAACACACGACACATCTGAGCACTGCCGATGCAGAAGGAAACTGGGTGGCCCTGAATCAGACGATCAATACCGCATTTGGTAGTAAGGTCATCGTACCTGGAACAGGTGTATTACTCAATGATGAGATGGATGACTTTGCCGTGCAGCCGGGAGTGCCCAATGCCTTTAAGCTGATTGGAGCAGAAGCTAACAGCATCGCTCCAGGCAAGCGCCCCCTTTCCAGCATGAGCCCAACTTTAGTTTTTAAAGATGGGAAGCCCCTATTGACGGTGGGTGCCGCTGGCGGTCCAACGATCATTACACAAACGTTATTGCTCATCTCCAACATCATTGATCAGGGGATGGAGCCGAATGCCGCTTTAAAGGAGCCACGCTTTCATCAGCAATGGCAGCCAGACGAGCTTAAGATTGAAACGACCTTTGATGAGACTACGCTGAAGCGAGTTGAAGCGCTCGGGCATCACCTTGACCGATCAGCTGGATTTGGCGCCTGTCAGTGCGTGATGTGGGACGACAAGCGGAAGCTCCTGGTGCCGGCTCATGATCCCCGAGTTCCAGGCAAGGCAGCAGGCTTTTAATGAAGAAGAAGCTGTGGCCCCAAGTTAATTTTTCATTCACCGCCTTCACTGACTAACACCCCATGCTTTACGCCAAATCATTGATCCCAGTCTTTATCGTTTTTTTTCTGGTGCATTACAGCACGCGGACGCAATCGCCCCTGATGTCAGATCGCTCACGTGGTCTGGCCAGACTGGGTTTTGGTTTAGCTAAATTAAGTCTGCTCATTTTGCCTCTAGAGTGGATGATCCATTTGTTCCAGCATGCTGAGCCTGCGGCATTCACGGGGAAGGCCTTTTGGATGGCTTCTTTAGCTCAGACAAGTCAGCTTTATTTAGCCATCTCTGGCTTGGCGGATGTTCTGATAGCGATGTCGATGATCAAGGGGCAGCCACGCGGAGAGCTGTGTGATGCGCCGTATCGACAAGGCAGCTTTCTAGGACTTTGGAAGCATCTTCATCTGGGACTCTCGAAGCCTGCGGGGCCGCCTTTAGGGCAGGCGCTGCCGACTGTGGTTTTGGTGGGTGGTGTCGCAGTGCTATGGCATGGGAATCTGGGCTCTGTTTCAGTCTGGTTTCTCATTCAGTTCGTCATTCTTTCTGTAGAAGTTTGGCGCAAAAAAAGTCTCTTTGCTCCATTGCCCATGCCATTCAGAGTCATCGGAACAATGCTGCTCTTTGTAGTCACGAATGTGCTGCTCGTGACTCCTGATTTGATGACAGCCGTGAATGGCTGGCAAAGGATGTTCACCATGGGCTCTAGCTCCATTTATGCCGCCATGTTGGAAAAGCGCATGACGAGTGGTTGGTTACAAAGCATGCAATTCATCGCACTCCTGACGAGTGTTGGTTTACCAAGGCTCCCATTGCTCTTGCCAATGCAGATCAAAACATGGCGCATTCTTGGTTTTGCACTGTTGCCGCTTGCCGTGCTTTATCCATTTCGTGATAGCTTCAATGCGCCTGCTTTCATCAAGCAGATCGCGCAGTGGCCAGTGACGTGGATTTTTGATGAAGGGAATGCCCAAGTGCACCTCGGTTACAACGGCTGGTTTTATCCCATGCGTGAACTGGATCGCTTGACCCTGCGCCGTCAAACACCAGGAAAAACAGAGGACCTCGTCAAACAGGCCCGTACCTTAAAATCATTGGGTGTCGGCTTGATGGTGATTCCTATCCCAAGCAAAGTGGCTCTGTATCCGCAGCACTTTTTCCGTGGGGATTATCAGGTGCCACTGATGCCGCCTGGACAGAAGGTTAAAATCGATCAACTCACCGCTGCTGGCATTGCCGTCGTTGATCCCGCTCAGGCGCTGTGGGATCGTTTACTGAAAGAGCAGGCTTTTTATCAGAATGATAGTCACTGGACCGACGATACCATGAAGGTCGTGGCAAATATGACGGCGAAAGAGATCCGCAAACGCTGGCCTGAACTGCATCAATCTGAGACACCTTTGATTCAAGCCACGATTCTGGAGCGAACGGAATCAGGTGATTTAGTGAGAAAACTTTTTCCTCTGGGCCAATCACAATTCGGGGAAGAAACGGCACAACTCGTTTCCATTGCCGGGCTGGACAATGATCCAAGGTCTCCCATCGTCGTGTATGGCGATGATCTCATCGACGTCTTTGAATCTGCAGAAGCAAGCTTTGGAAATACCGCAGGCCAAGCTCAGCACGCTGGTTTTGTCACTCAACTTGCCTCTCTGTTAGGCAGGCCGCTTTCTTTGCCCTCAAATCAGCATCCGCTCACGACCAAGAAGCTTGTCATTCACCTTCTCTGGGCGGATGAACTCTGAGTTTATTCTGTGGGGACCACTCTAGTCAAAGGAGCAACCACATGGATGTTTAAAGGACGAAAGCGCTCGAAGATACCTGGGGCTAATTCTTTGGAAGTCTCATAACCACGACGCATCATTTCCATTTTCGCGTCGATGTTATCTACATGATGCAGAGCCAAGGCTTCCGGTGTCTTGGGCAGAACTGGAGATCCAAATTCATACTGGCCATGATGCGAGGCGATGAGGTGCAACAGGTGCAAGCGCACCAGATCGCTGGCGGGTTCCAGCATCGTCCATTCGGCTGCCTCAGGTCGATCATGCATGTCACGCCAGAGTTTATTGACCAACTCCAGGCCTAACGTGATATGGCCGAGCATCTCACCGTGAAGCTGATAAGGCATGGCAAAACTGTTTTCGGGATAGACGTTTTCCCAGAGCTTTCCGCAATCATGAAAGAGCACACCAGCGATGAGGAGGTCTTGATTCAAATGTGGATACACGCCAGAAATGGCCACGGCACAGCGCATCATCTGAGCCACGTGCTCGACGAGACCGCCACGCCTAGCGTGATGATTTTCTCGTGCAGCAGCTGTTCGACGAAAACGCTCGCCATGCTTTTCTAAAAAGAGGCTACTCAAACAGCGCAGACGTGGATCATGAATGGCTTCTACAAAGCTGGTGATGTCGTTAAAGTCTACTTGCTGACGGCTAGCCAGATCAGGATCGCCACCGAGAACGAGGAGTTTTTCTTCTTCACTCAGGAGTCGCATCTGCGGCTGCCTAGGTTCGATGCCATATTTCCCTGTATCAATCCATTGAGCCGTTAACTCAACAAACTGCCCTCGCTGCAAGGCCCGCGCCTCAGCAAAAAGCGGGTTATTATCAAACACACGCCAAACCATGGAATCGCCGGCATCAGCCAGTTTGATCTCAAGAAACGGAGCGCCACCTGCCGTCTGCTTTTCGCTGCGTTGATCGACTTGCACACGTACCCGATAAGGCTGAGGTGACGGGCCCGCTACCTGACGAAGTTGAGTCAGAGTCAGTAGGTCAGGTAGGTCGTGGCTGTCTTCCATGGCTGGATTGAAGGTTTGATTCTCAAAAGATCAAAGGGGAAACTAGCCGCCCTGGACGGGTGGCATGATGGCGACTTCGGCGTTGTCGATTAGGCAAGCCTCTCGTTTGACATACGTTTGATTGATGGCGACGAGCAAGCTGCTGTCCCAGTCGCGAAGTTTCGGCCAGCGCTCGTAGAGGCTGTTGAGTAGATCTGTGACTTGTGTGCCCGGGGTGCTGATCCAGGCTAGCTCTGCGGTGCCGGTGATGTCTTGCAGCACGGAAAAGAAAAGGAGTTGCAGTTTCATGGCTTGAGAATCCCGATGCAGGGTAGATTACGAAAGCGGCCCTGATAGTCCATGCCGTAACCGACAACAAACTCATCAGCAATTTCAAAGCCGCAATAGTCGAGCGGACAATCATGGGAGCGAGGGCGCTTTTTATCCAATAAGACGGCTGCGCGCAGAGTGGCTGGTTTCTCTGCCATGAGTCGCTCCCTGAGGGCGCTGAGGGTGAGCCCTGTGTCCAAGATGTCGTCTAAGAGCAGAATGTCCTGGTTGACGAAATCAGCCCCAGCTGGCCACTGGATCGCCACTTGGCCTGTGGACTGGGTACCGCCATGGTAACTGCTGGCTCCGAGGGTAACGAGCCGAATGGGTAGATCGATTTGGCGTAAAAGATCAGCTACGAAAAAAAGGGCACCGTCCATGAGAACGACGACGGTGATGACCTTACCTTCGTAGTCTCGCTGGATTTGGGCAGCCATGTTAGCCACACGATCATGGATTTCCTCCGCGCTGAGCAGCACGCGGTCGAGGTCGCTCAAAATTCCGGTAAATGAGGTCATGGGACAAGAATCATGCATCAAGGCGCAAACAAGGGATTGCCGCAATGGCCTGACGCGCGTTTCTTCTCCTACCATGATCGATTTTCCGCCAACCACTCTTCGTGACCTTCGCGTCAGTTATGATCTCGACAACCTGACCGAGGACAAAGCCCCGGCTGATCCGCAGGAACTGTTTGAGGCCTGGTTAGAAGATGCGCTCGTCCATCAATTGCCTGAACCCAATGCGATGACTCTCGGTACGATCGGTTTAGATGGGGCTCCAACAGCGCGCACGGTTCTTCTCAAAGGGTTGGATGCACAGGGCTTTCATTTTTACACGAACTATGAAAGCCGGAAAGGTCAGGAGATGGCGGCTAATCCAGCTGCGAGTGCGGTCTTTCTATGGACACAAAGACATCATCAAGTGAGCATCCGTGGACTCATCGAGAAGTTGCCGCCAGCGGAAGCGGAGAGCTACTTTGCGAGTCGCCCTCGTGGCCATCAAATTGGGGCTTGGGTGTCTGAACAAAGTCAGGTAATTCCTGGGCGCGAATGGTTGGAAGCTCGTCAATTGGAGATGGAAACACGTTTTGCCGACAAGGAGATCCCGTGCCCGCCGTTTTGGGGGGGCTATGCATTGAGGCCAACTCAGATCGAGTTTTGGCAAGGGCGGGTCAGTCGCTTGCATGATCGACTCCGCTACACACGGAACGGGTCCAATTGGAAAATCGATCGACTCAGTCCATGAGCAGATTCAATCGCTTTTTTTGAGTTGGCAAATGACGGTGTGTTTCCAGACCGCCACGATGCCGAGCATCAGCAGAGGATAAACGGGCACAAAGTAGCGCGGCAGTGCTGGCGCTAGGCTGCTACCACCCAGGTAAAAGGCCGTAAAACCCATGAGAAACCAAATCTCCACAGGAACAGTGCGCCATCGCCACAGGCCGAGAAGCCCCATGATTCCTGCTAATAAGATGAGAGGTCCATTGGCGATGATAAAAGCCACATACCTTAATTCTTCAACTTGATGAGAACGCGGAAAGCCAAAAGCCAAACGTGAGAGATTGCAGAGCCAGTTGTATCCAACTTGCAGAGGATGCGCCTGCAAGTTCGCGGCAGCAGCTTGTTTAAAAAGGGCTTCTCTTTCGAGAGCTGGTTTCTTCAGCACAGCCGTGAAAAAAGCTGCATGTTTCCCCGCAAGCATTGGGTCTTCCTTGGCATCTGAGTAGCAAAACCAATGTCCATTTTCACCTTCGTTCGTGCTGCACATCCAATACAAAAGTTCGCCACTGTTGGTGGACCAGCAAAGAACTTGTCCGGTTTTTTGCCAAGTATGGAACAGGTAGGGAGTGCACAGAAGAAAGGCGCCAGATAGGATCAACAAAGCACGGCGGATCTGAACACGCCATTCGCGATTAATTAGCAACATCAAACCCATGACTGCGCTGGCAACGATCACATGGCCAAAGAACACTCGGGTCAACGTTAACCATCCAAGAAATAGAGCCGCAGTGATGATCCAACGCCATGTGCCGAGGCGCAGGGCATGACAAAAAGACCACATGAAGCCTGTAACACAGAACATGGTAAGAGGCTCTGTCATGATCGCAAATCCAATCCATAGCAGGGATGGATGCAGGCCGATAATCCATGCGCCCGCAGCAGCCCAACCTGCGCTGGCATACTGACGTAGGGTCAACCAAACAAAACTGGAGGCGCCTGCGATCAACACGGCATTAAGCAGACGAGCCATGAGCCAACCTTGTGTGCTCCAACAAAAGGGCATCAGCACAATCGGGTAGCCTGGCCCATTGACGAAGTCTGGGTCAGCGCTGTCCACGTAGAAACCCTGAGTCAGATTTTTTGCATAGATCAGGTAACGGCCCTCATCCCAAATCAAAGTTTCAGAGTGGCGCAGGATGGCTAAAACACTGTAGATAAGCAGCACGGTTATGGCCGCGATGATACCTGGTAAATGAGTGCGAAAAGTGGAGGCACTTGGACTTGATAAAGACATCAAGTACTGACGAGAACATTTCTCAGTGGTCCAGTGCTATTTGTCTTTTGAATACGCTATTGAAAGACGATCGTTCTCCAACGATCAATCAAACATGAGTCTCTTCCTGATTAAAAAAAATTGTCCTGAAACCGCCGTCATTCTTGGTTCTGGGTTAAGTGGTGTGGTGGATGCCTTTGGTGTCGAAGCGGAAGTCTCGTTTGCAGAAGTTCCAGGCTTAAGTGCGTCCACGGTTCCCGGTCATATCGGTCGCTTTGTGCTTGTTAGGGTCGCAGATACACCTGTGCTTTTCGCGCAGGGAAGACGGCATTTGTATGAAGGTCTCAGTGCTTTTGAGGTTACCGCCAGCATTCGGTTCATGCACCATCTCGGCATACGACGGGTGGTGCTCACCAATGCTGCCGGGGCTATCAAAGCATCCATGGCCGTCGGTGAACTCATGCTGATCAGCGATCATCTGAATTTACAAGGAACAACGCCGCTGTTAGGTGGCGCTCACTTTCATGACATGAGTGAAGTGTATTCATCAAGCTGGCGTCAGCGCTTTCATCAAACGGCAAAAGATCTACAGTTGCCCTTGCACGAGGGAGTCTATGCCGCGCTGCTCGGGCCCCAGTATGAAACACCCGCGGAGATCCGAATGCTACGCACCTTGGGCGCTGATGCCGTTGGCATGTCCACCGTGCCCGAGGCCATTCAAGCCCGTGCTCTCGGCATGGAGGTGGCCGGGATTTCGATGCTCACGAATTGGGCCGCCGGTTTGAAACCACAGAAACTCGACCATACAGAGGTGGTCACCGTGGGAAGACAAGCATCCTTCGGACTAGCAGCTCTGCTCAAGGCTGCTCTCTAATCCGTGAGCTCGCATTGAGGTTTTCCCGGAAGGTGACTTCAGCCTTGCCCCAGAGATTGGAATGGGTCTGACAGAATGGATCTGTTCATGACGCCTGAGCAAATTGATGCGATCTAACCTTTGCGCTTCCCCTGCATTCGCGCCATATCTCAGAACCATGCTCGACATCACCGGTAAAAAAATCGCGTTGCTCAAAGGCGGTCCTGGCAACGAACGCCACGTCTCCATCAAAACAGCTGAAAGCGTCGCTGAAGCATTACGCTCCGTGGGCGCAGACGTCGTCGAAGTCGATGTCACGGGACCCGAGTTCGACATGCCCGAGGATGTCTTCATCGCGATGAATCTCATTCACGGAACCTTTGGTGAAGATGGCGAGATCCAAGCCATCCTCGAAGCACGCGGCATCCGTTACACAGGCGCTGGCGTGATCACCAGCCGCATCGCTTTTGATAAAGCGCTAAGTAAAGAAAAATTCATCGCCGCAGGTGTCCCCACGCCACGTTCCCAGATGTACAAACTCGACGGTAGCGAGCCCATAGCGATTTCCATTCCCTTGGTCTCCAAACCCCCTCGTGAAGGATCCAGCGTCGGCGTCAACATCTGCCGGACCGAAGAAGAATGGGAGAAGGCCATCGTCGAAGCCAAGAAATACGGCACCGAGACCTTGGTCGAAGAATTCATCGAAGGCAAAGAACTCACCGTCGGTATTCTCGGAGATCAGGTGCTGCCCGTCATCCACATTGAGCCCGTGGATGGCTTCTACGATATGAACAACAAATACCCGTGGATGAATGGCACGGGTAAAACGCTCTACCATTGCCCCGCCGAACTCGATGCCGAAACCACCCAAAGAGTCCAATCCGCCGCCATGGCTGCGTTCAAGAGCTGCGGCGCAGAAGTCTATGGCCGAGTCGATGTCATGCTCCGCGCCGACGGTTCGCCCTTCGTCTTGGAGATCAATACCATCCCCGGCATGACCAGCAGCAGTCTCCTCCCTAAGGCTGCCAGAGCCCTCGGCATTGAGTTCCCCGAACTCTGCGTCCGTATCATTGAGCTGTCATTGGCAGCGCGTGGTTGAGGCAGTTCTGAAATTCTTGACGGTGGTCTAAACTTTTTGGCTGCGTCAGCCAGATTGGCAAACACGTAGTCATTTGAAAGTTGGCAAACAGTGGTTGTCTCGCCATTTTATTGCCCCCCAATGCGATCCTTTGCGCTCTGTCTTCTCATAACGACCTCGGCCACTGCGGCCGAGATCAATCTTCATCGTTGGTCTGGTGCCTTAAATGTGCCTGATCCGGTCGCTTGCACCGTTGATGAAAAGGGTCGCGTTTATGTGTCTGCGACCACGCGGCGAAAGGTGGCGGATCTAGACATTCGCGAGCATCCCATGTGGATCGCGGATGATGTGGGTTTGACGAGCGTGGAAGACAAACAGGCGTTCCTAAAACGCGAGTTGGCTCCGGGTAAGCTGCGTCTGCCTCGTGGCGGACTGAAAGACCACAATAAAGATGGCTCTATCGACTGGAAAGACCTGACCGTTCATAGCGAGCGTATCTATCAGCTACGCGACACCGATAGCGACGGCACAGCAGATAAGATGACTGTTTTTGCAGAGGGCTTTAACACCGAAGTCACGGGCATTGCTGCCGGCATTCTTTATCATGACGGCTGGGTCTATGCCACCATTGCGCCAGATCTTTGGCGGCTCAAAGACACAGATGACGACGGTGTCGCCGATGTGCGGGAGGTGGTGGCGCATGGCTTCGGCATGCACATCGCCTACGCGGGCCACGACATGCATGGGCCGCGTCTAGGTCCAGATGGGCGCATCTACTGGAGCATTGGCGACAAAGGCGTGAACGTCATCAGCAAGGAAGGCCAACAGTGGTGCTACCCGCATGAAGGCTGTGTCTTGCGCTGTGAGCCGGATGGTCAAGGCTTTGAGGTCTTTGCCCATGGTCTGCGCAATGTTCAAGAGATTGCCTTTGATGACTTTGGAAACATCTTCGGTGTGGATAATGATGCTGACATGCCCGGTGAAAAAGAGCGTTTTGTTTACATCACTGAGCAGAGCGATTCCGGCTGGCGTTGTGGCCACCAATACATGAAAACGCAAAGCCGCTGGATGCGTGAAGGCCTATGGCAGGCCGTAGCCGCGGGCGCAAGCCCGTGGTCAGCGAAGTTTCCAGACCACACCCTGGCGGGCGCGGCTACGCCGCTCTTCATCACACCGCCGCTAGCCAATTATTCCAATGGACCAGCAGGCTTTGCGCATGAACCGGGCACGGCGCTAGGTGAGCGTTTGCGGGGTCACTTCATCTTGGATCAGTTCCCTTCTGGCAAGATGGAAGCTTTTACCATCCAACCTAAAGGCAGCGCCTTTGAAATGAGCCGCCCCCGCCTCATCAATGCAGGCATCATGGGCATCGGCCTTAGCTTTGGACCCGACGGAGGTCTCTACTTAGCCGACTGGTCTGGTGGTTATCCCACCGATGAAAAAGGTGCCATCTGGCGTGTCGATGAGCCTGGTAAGGCGAGCCCTGCACGCATTGAAACGCAAAAACTTCTCAGCACCGGATTTGATCATCGGCAAGCCACCGAACTCCAAAAGCTGCTAGGTCATGCCGATCAGCGTGTCCGCGTCGGTGCTCAGCTAGCCTTGGTGAAACAGCAGGCTTGGACGGCGTTCGTGAGCATCATTGCTGATACTAAGGCACCCCTTTTGCAGCGCGTACAAGCCCTCTGGGGTTATGGAATCGGTCTGCGCCGCGGGGACGTCTCGGATGAGAGGCTGCAGAGTGTGCTTGCTACTGAAACAGATCCCGAAATGCTGGCGCAGTTCGCTAAAGTGCTCAGTGACGGTCGAACAAGCGAGATCAATCAAAAGGCCATCACCAAGCTTCTAACTTCCACTCATAGCCGCGTGCGCTTTTTTGCGGCAATCGCCATCGGCAAACTGAAAGTGACTCGTGCAGAATCTGCTCTCTGGGCAATGGCAGGCAATGATGCGAATGACGCTTGGCTACGCCATGCCGTGGTCACAGGTCTAGCCGGGGCCGTGACGGCTGAAAGTCTAGCCACGCACTTAGCGGATCCGTCGCGGCTGATTCGACTCGCTGCGACCTTGGCCTTAGAACGGCAGCATTCACCGCTCATCGCTCCTGCTCTCAAGGATGCCGAAACAAGCATCGTCGATGAAGCCGCCCGCGCGATTCATGATGATCAGGGCATTCCAGAAGCTTGGCCGCAGCTAGCTGCCCTCACAGATTCACGGAGTGGACTCAACAGCGTGACTCTGCGCCGAGCGATCAATGCTAACTTACGTCTCGGCACCGTTGAAAACGCACGTCGTCTCGTCGCTCTGGCGATGCTTCCCCAGGCCAAATCAGAGATGGTCAGCGAGGCCTTCCAAGCGTTACTGGCCTTCACGGAACCTCCAACATTGGACCGAGTTGATGGCATGGCACGTCATGACGAACCAAGAGAGTCCAAAGCCATCGTTGCTGTCATTCAGCCCCATGTGGCAGCCATGCTCAGTCTCGCCAACCCAGATCTCAAAGCGGCAGCCATCGAGTTAATGGTCAAACTAGAGCTGCAGGTCGAGGCTCCAGCACTTCAAGCAATCATCAAAGACTCTCAAGCCAAATCAGAGCAGCGCGTCGGCGCCCTTCGACTCATGGCTGCCCAGCATCACCGTGACGTCGCCTTTGCAGAAACCCTGGCCTCAGCTTCGGCAAAAACGTCACCTGTTGCCTTGCGCATGGAATCTCTCGTTCAGACTTTCACCCACCAACCCACTCGTTCGGTGAGTGAGGCCTCTCGAGTTCTCGAGCAAAGTAGCGTGCCAGAAAAGCAGGCCGCGCTCAAACTTCTCGGCAGCAGTAAGAGCCAAGAAGCAGCAACTCTTTTGGACAGCTGGTTGCAACGTCTAGCCGCTGGCAAAGTCGAACCCAGCCTGAAACTCGATGTGTTAGAAGCAGCTCAAGGACATCCTGCTTTGGCGGAGCGCTTGGCCACCTACCAGCAAAGCCGCACCACCGCTCCGCGCGATGATTTGATTGAAGGCGGCAGCAGTAGCAACGGCAAGGAAATCGTGACCAATCATCTCGGTGCAAACTGCATCGCCTGCCACACCGTCGAAGCCAAAGAAGGCAGTCAAGTCGGCCCCCTTTTAAAAGCCATCGGAGGTCAGCGCACACGTGCTGAACTCCTGGAGTCTCTCGTCAATCCCATTGCCAAAATCGCCCCGGGCTATGGCCTCGTCTCCATCACCCTGAAAGACGGTAGCAACCTCGCTGGTGCTCTTGATAAAGAGGATAAAACCACGGTCACCCTACGCCTTGGAGATGGCACTCAAAAGAAAGTCCCGCGTCCCGAGATCGCCATGCAGACCCCACCCGTCTCCATGATGCCCCCCATGCTCGGCATCCTCACTGCGCGTGAGGTCAGAGATGTCGTTGCCTATCTGAGCACTCTGAAAAAAGGGGCTGCGAAAAAAGAGAAAGATGAGCATTAATTTTTCAAACGTGATGTCGTCACTGTCGATCTCCTTTTCGTGCCCAGCGTCTCCTGCGCCATGTCAAATGGGTCATACTTCATTTAGTAGAGTAGGCAGGAGAGCAAAGATCAAGGGACGTTAGCTTGCATGACCAGGGTTCATGTATGAAACAAACCCTGTGTGTCTCCTTGTCATTTGTTCCTTTGCCATTTCCATCAGCGATTCCAGGTTTACGGCGCCAGCGGCAGCGCCGTGCTGATGCGGAAGAACAAATGCGGAGCGGATGCCCCGCCAAGAGTCAGCGCAGCTCTGTTGCCAGTTTGAGCAATGCCGATGGGTGTCCAGGAGATCAAGTTACTGCTGCAATAGACCGTGAAAGCACGGCGGTCACTACCGGTCCAGTTGAGGTCGATGTCACCCGTGGCTGAATTGTAAATCAGGCCGGTGACGGCGAAGCGGTCACTGGCGCTGAAGGGATTGGTGTCCGCGAGGTATTCGTCGTGGTCGCTAAATCCGTCATGGTCGTAGTCGGAGCCTGCGGAGGTGCCGAGGAGGTTCAAATTGCTGCCAAGACCAGTTGCGGCGAGGCGGTCGAGTTCCCAACTATCTGCGATGCCGTCGCCCGTGCCGCCACCGGCGAGCACGTCGCTATCTTTTCCAGGACTGATGCGGGTTTTGAGGCTGCCGAGGTGGATCCAGCCGCAGTTAGCGCTGTAGGCATAACCGCTGAGTGCCCCTGTGGTGAGGTTGACACGCGGCGGCGAGTTCCAGGTCTGCGCAAAGCGAATCCAGCCGATGTTGGCTCCATAGGCGTAACCAACAAGTGCGCCTGCGCCGTCGTGATTGACGCCGTAGTCCTGGCCAGTCTGACTGTAGCGGATGCCGCTGGTGGGTGTGCCGTCGCCGAGGTCGATCCAGCCGACGTTGGCGGAATAGACCATGCCGTGGAGGCTGGCGGACTCGATGGCGGGCGCGTAGGGCGAGGCGGCGCTCCAGCGCCAGTTCAGCCAGCCGAAATCAGCCGCGTAAGTGAAGCGGCTGGCGGGGGTGATGGTGCTGGTGGATGAGGAAGCGAGGGCGAAGCTTTGATTGTTACCGCTGCCGATGGCAGTGGCGGCGAGGCCGGACATGGCTCCGCTCATGTCCACGGCGGTGGGCGAGGTAGCGGCGAGACCACTGCCATTACCAAGTTGGCCGGAGGCGTTGCTGCCCCAGGCACAGACTAGGCCGTCGGAGGTAAGCGCCATGCTGTGGCGCAGTCCAGCGTCGATAGCGGTGACGGTCTTGGTGGCGAGGAAGCCGCTGGTGTCCACGGCGACGGGTGAGTTGCGCTGCACGGCAGCACCATCTCCCAGCTCGCCATAAGCGCTGTAGCCCCAGGAATAGATGAGGCCGTCAGAGGATAGCGCCAGGGTGTGATACTGACCGGTGGCGACGGCGACGATGCTCTTGCCGGAGAGCACACCGCTGCGGTCCACGGCCACAGGCGCGAGGCTGTCAGTGGCGAGTCCATCACCCAGTGTACCGGAACTACCGTAACCGCCCCAAGTATAAACACGACCCGCCGAGGAGACGGCGACACCGTGATAGTGGGCCATGGCGATGGCGACGATGGTTTTGCCGGACATGACGCCCGTCATGTCCACGGCCACGGGCGAGGCGCGGTGCGTGGTCGTGCCATCACCGAGTACGCCGAGCGTGTTGGCACCCCAGCTGAAGACCTTGCCATCGGAAGTGAGCGCCATGCCTTGCAAATAGGCTCCAGCGATGGCGGTGACAGTCTTGCCGGACATGACGCCGGTCATGTCCACTGCGACGGGCACGGAACTATTGGTGCCGGTGCCATCACCCAAGGCACCCACGTAATTCGAGCCCCAGGCATAGACTTTGCCGTCTGAACCGAGCGCGTAGCAACTGGAGCTGCCAGCGGCGATGGCGGTGATGGTTTTGCCCGAGAGCACGCCAGTCATGTCCACGGCCACTGGCACGAAGCTGTCGTTGGTGGTGCCGTCACCGAGCTGGCCGATATTATTGTTACCCCAGGTATAGACTTTGCCGTCGGAGGTGAGCGCGAGCGTGAAATCGTCGCCGCCAGCGATGGCGGTGACGGTCCTCCCAGAGAGTGCGCCAGTGTTCAGTGTAGCAACGGCTGTCGCGCGGTCCGTGCTGGTGCCATCCCCCATCTGGCCCTGGCTGTTTTTTCCCCAACCAAACGGAGCCGCCTGAGTGACCGCCACAGAGCTAAGCAAAACAGCGATGATGAATGTATGTGTTTTCATGGCGGTGAGGATTACAGGCCGAAGTTGCCGAACGGATTGGGAGTGATCATCGAGGGCGACACCAGCGGAGCGAGGCCGCCGGTGCCGGGTGCGGGCTGGATGGGTGCGAGGGTGTTGCTGCGCAGGGTGTTGCGGGTGACGATGTTTTGATCATTCGCGACTTGGATGCCGTTCATGCCGTTCCCGGTGGCGCTGCATTGATCGATGGTGTTGCCACTGGCTCCGCAGATGCCGGAGAGCTGGTTGTTCGCAGCGATGCTGTTGGTGATGCGGCAGTGGTCGCTGACGTAGAAGCCGTGGCCAAAGACGACGTTGCCGACCATGCCGCTGTCGTCGGCGGTGCAGTTGTCGAAGAGGCAGTTGCTCGTGGCATGGAAGCCGTTTTTGTCATTCCCCTGAGCAACGCAATGCACATAGCTAGTGGCGTTCTTGTTGTATTGCTGGTTCATCACGGTCCAAGACTCGCTGAGGAAGCCGTGGCCTGCATTGTCACGGCTGCTGACGTTGTTCAGCGTGCAGCCATTGCGCACATGCACACCGCTGTCGTTGCACTCGGAGGCGGCGCTGTTATGGAGTGAGCTACCCATGCCGAGGTCAAAACCGGTGCTGCCACAAGTTCGCACCGCACAGCCCGCGACGCTGCAATGGTGATTCGTCACGATGCCGCAGCCTGCGACGAAGTTCACGGTGCTGTCCACCACACGGCCACTCAGATTCACCTGAATGCCAATGCCAGCGATGCCAGTGACGGTGCATTGAGAGACAATCGTGGCATCATTTCCCCAAATGGCGGAGCTTGGCCCACCGGGCTGGCCGAACTGCCATGTGCCATGCACGCGGCAGTCCGCCACTTGACTATTTTTACCGACCTTGATACCAAAGGTGCCTGTGTCCGAGATGTCCACACCGCTGACGACGCTGTCATCACTGAGGATGATGCCCTGCGCCCAATTACCGCGCACACGCCCGTTAATCACCTTGGTGCGGATGACATTTCCTAAAACACCGCTTTGTGCCTCAATGGCGATAGGGCCTGTGCCGGCGCCCGTGTAGCGCACCTCAAAGCCGCCGAGATCGAGCGTGACATTGTCGGAAGTGATGAGCAGGCGTAGGCTGACATTTTCCGTGAGGTAGTAGCGCCCTGGAGCGGCGAGTAAGTAGTAACCGAGGCTGCCGTTGAGGTTTGCATTGTTCGTGTCGCGACTGGGGATGTGCTCACCGGAGTCGATCTGCATGAGGGTTTTCATGTTCGGCGTGGGATTGCCGGCGGGAGTCAGCGCACGCTCATTCGGGTAGAGATAGACTGAGCTAGGCGGATTGAGCGGCCCCTGACCGAGAGCGAGAGCTGGGAGGAGCAATGTGGCAGCGACGAAGGCACTGCGGAGGATGGATGTGGTTTTCATGAATGAATGGAGGTTGTTTGACCTTTGCATCCATCCTTCTCACCAAGTGCTGGCGGTGAGTTACACTGCCCTGGAACTATTTTTCACGGCAGCTGGACAGCAGGCTCATTTTCCTTCTCACGGTAGCGGAAGGGATTGAGTCGCCGCCGCTCAAACTGGGTGGCGAAGCCGGGTCGGGTATTCAATGCGTCGAGATACTCATTCAAAGTGAGGGTGGACCATGGCGTGAGCTGACGCAGGCCGCTGTGGGTGAACAACCACCTCGCAAATACGTTCCAGGTCTCCCCTGGTTCACTCTGCGGCACGATGGGGCGCAATGCAGCAAGCCCGGGATGATCTGTCAGCTCGATGGCGTCCTGCTGCGTCATCCGCCGCGAGACATACGTGTCCGCCATGTGCAGAAACCACTCCGGCGCGGGCGTCTCAGGTGCCGCAGCGATGTCTTGTACGATGACCTCCCCACTTTCGATGTTGTAGGCCAAACGCGTGCCCGTGTGATTGAGAGTGAGCGTCCCACCGAATCTGCGCAGGTGAAAGGGCTGCCCGTACAATGCCCGTGCTGCCACATCACCCACCACGACATCATGTTCCGTGGCGCATGCAAAGCGCTGGCTGTCGCCACTGAAGGTGCATTTTAAAACCTCATCTCCCATCCTGAAATAATCCGTCATCGGTGTGAGTACCCGCGCATTCCACACCGCTGCAGTGCCATCCGTGGATGCGGTGATCAATGCGCGGCCATCCGCTGAAAAAGCCAGCGAGGTGACGCGACTCTGATGCAGCGGCAGGTAACTGGGTCGCGTCTCACCATCCGCCATCACTCGCACATGGCCATTTCCCAAACCAAAACCGACCACGCGATTCACCGCAGACACAGCGAGAGCGGACAGTCTCTCCACTTGCCATTCCTCAGTGCGGTCACTATCCGCCCACCACACCCGCACACGACTGGCTTGCTGTTCCTCCGTCGAGGCCGTGGCCCAGGCAGCGCCGCGCCCATCCGCAGAGATTGCGGCGAGCACCCACGGCACTTCAGGCATCGCTGGCACTCGGGTGACAGGCGCACTGCCATCCGTTTTTACTTCAATGAGAGAGCCATCCTTCAGCGCGGCGAGCATGGGACCGCTCGTTGGTTGCGTGAGGCACAGCGCCGGGCTTTGCCACCGCGCCTCACCACGCAGCTCAGCACGTGAGGCCTCCCACAGCACTGCATTGGCAAATTGATCCACCGCCACCAGAGTGCTCCCATCCGCTGCAAAGGCTGCTGGCCTCAACTGCTGTGCCACAGGCACATAGCCGCCGCCAGGGTGCAGTATCATTCCCAGCGTGGCATGTTGTGAGAGTAGCAGCACCTCCAGCGCCGTGCCGAGATCACGCTGAACCGCCATGCAGCGGCCGGAGGTGCTCATCGCTACGAAACGGGCCCGTTGCGGTCGGCGCACAGTCACCGTCGCATCACCCGTTTGCCGCCACACTCGCAGAGAGGAATCTGCGCTAACGATGAGTGCCTCCTCAGTGCCACGACTGACCATGATACGCCTCACAGTCCCCGCTGACTCAAAGGGTGGCTTCAAATGGGCGCGCGTGGCCATGTCATACCACATAACGCGTAAATCACGTACGCCACCTGCCGAGATCAGACTGGTGCCATTGTTCATCAAGGTCAGCGCCGTCACGGCCGCCTGATGCAATTTCGTCACTGGCATCGGCTCTATCCCTTCACCACGGTAGCAAGCCACACTTCCCAACTGATCACCCGCTGCGACGATACCAGAACTCTGCGTGACCGCGAGCGCCGTCACCGCCGCAGGTAATTTCAGCAGCAGCCTGTCCTCCCCCGCATCAGTTGCGATCAGGTGCCACACCTCACCCGTGCTACCTGCTGCAATGACCCCATTTCCCTGTGCGCCGATGCTCAATTGTGTTACCGCACCTGCAATGCATCCAATTTGCTTGGGCGGAGACTCCTCTAGCACTCCCATCTGCCACACCGTGCCATCCTGACAGCCTACCGTCGCCACACCGCGCAGGACGGACAAAGCAAACGCCGTCACCGCAGTCGGCGCCTGCCATTGCCGCTCAGGCATGTCATCAGTGATCGAAATCAGCCGCACTTGCTGCGCCTCATCCGCGATGCCGAGCACACTGCCACTGGCGGCCAGTGCCACATGCAGCGGCGGCGCTTTCAACTCGATCTCACGCCGCTGCCATGCTTCATCGACGTATTGATACAACATCAGCCGCCGCACCTGCTCCGCCTTAAACACCACCGCCAGCACCAGTCCGCTGGCCGACACAGCACCGTCCACCACCTCACCCCACGCAGGCTCGATCGGGATTGCCGCACGCGCAGGCTGTGGCGAGTCCTCCTGCGTCAGCATCATCTGCAAATCCACCGCTGCCGCGTCAAACTCCGCATCATGCCGCAGCGCACGCGTCAGGCAGGCCACCGCACTCTGATAATCACCCTCCTGCTTATACCGCTGCGCCATGGCGAAGTCCGCCCGGCTTAATGAGAGGCGTAAATCCCGCTGCATCGCCTCCGACTGCGCACGCGCCTGCTGCTCTTTCAAATAGAGAATCGTGCTCACCGTGAAGCCACCGAGGATGGCCAACAAAGCCACCGAACTGCTGATCACGAGCGATCTGTGCCTGCGCGTGAACTTCTCCATCACATACGTCCACGATTTCTCACCCGCTAGCACCGGCTCATCATGCAAATGCCGCCGCACATCATCCGCCAGTGCCGCCGCGCTCGCATAGCGGCAGGCGGAATCCGTTTCGAGGGCCTTGCCAGTGATGGCATCCAGATCACGCCGCTGCGTCTTAGTGAGCCTCAATCGTTGCGCTAAATGAGAAGCCACCGTGATGTGCAGTGCATGCGGACGGTGCCTCGCCTCCTCGTTCACCCGCCGCTCGATCTGCAGCGGAGTGTAGCCCGTGATCAATTCGTACAGAACCACGCCCAGCGCATACAGATCTGAACGCGCATCCACGTGATGCGCACCCCAGGCACTCTGCTCAGGGCTCATGTAACCCGGTGTGCCTACCGTTTGGTGCATGGAGGTCCTCAGGTTGTCCTCCCCAGTCTCAGGCGTGATCTCCAGCGCTTTGGCGATGCCGAAGTCGATGATCTTCACCTCACGCTCCGCTCCCACACCCGCTACCAAAATATTTGTCGGCTTCAAATCACGATGCAGCACTCCTTTTTCATGCGCATGCTGCACCGCATCACAGATCGACATGAAGATCTCCAACCTCTCTTTCAGATCCAGTGCGTAGCGGTCGCAGTAACTGGTCACAGGCTCACCCCGCACCAGTTCCATCGCGAAAAAGGGCTGGCCGAGCACCGTCTCCCCAGCATCCCAAAACCGCGCTATTCCAGGGTGCTCCATGCGGGCCAACGTCTGCCTTTCTGCGGTAAATCTGGCCAGTACATTCGACGTCGCCACATGCAGCTTCAGCACTTTCACCGCGACCTCCCGCCGCACTGGCTCAAGTTGCAGTGCGCGAAAAACATTGGCGAAACCGCCCTCTCCCAGTTTTTCGATCATGCTGTAGCGCGGCAACTGCGGCATCTCGACGGTTACCAAATCCGGCATAATGACCGTCGCGACATCATTGCCCAACTCGTCTTCACTCTCCCCACTCATCTCACGCAGCAAGCAAGCCGGGCAAAAAGATCGCGTGCCGCGCAGTTCCAGTGGTGTGCGGCATGTTTCGCAATCAGGCATACGACAGGGTAAACAATAGCAGAGTTCAGTTGCCGTAAAGACTCATTAAATGACGCAATTCGTCATCTACATCAGCAGCTGTGCCGACGGTGATCGCTACATGCTCGCGAACACGCTCACGGAAGCGTTTCCGCAATCGGTGAACGGCGACACGCACAGTGCCTTCGCTCATACCAAGCTTCTCTGCTACTTCGGCATGTTGCGCGTCTTTGCCATGCACCAGCAGGAATTCACTCAACATGGCAAATTGACTCCCCTTGCCGATTTTCAGATGCTCTTCCTCCAAATCCTTCAAAGCATGATCGAGCAGCGCCACCGCCCAGCGCCGCTCAAAGAATGCTTCAGGAGACAATCCGTCCCCTTGTCGAGCACAAACGGATTCCACCTCCGAGGTATCAAAGTCCACTCGTTGGAGCTTGCCACCGCGTTTCGTCGTCATTTCAGCCCGCCGCCAATTGGAAATGAAGCGCTTCATCGCACCGAGCAGGTAGGAGCGCATACGTCCCTTCTCACTATCCGCATTCTTGAGCGTCTCATCTTGGAGCACATGGGCAAAGAACCCCTGAGTCACATCCTCCGCCTCTGCTGGGGCCATCTCATGCCGACGTGCAAACGCATACAACGGAGCCCAGTACATACGACAAAGGGTATCCAACGCCCGGGTATCCTGCCCACCCGCCAACCGCACCTGGGTCCATGACGTTTCCGGAAAACGGCTTCCGCGTGTGTAGTTGTGTTCGCTCATGAGATGAAAGCTATACTGCTATGCAAAGCACCTATATAAGTGCGCCCTTCGAATGGAATCAAAGCTAATTCATCTACGTTCATAAAAACATGAAAACCATCCTGCTTCATCTCAGGGCCTCGAACTGAACAGATTCACGCAAAACAGCGCAATGGCGCTCCAAATGAAGGCAAAGGCCACGAGAGACCCAGGGGACAGGGGTTCATCATACACAAAGAAGCCGATGATGAATTGGCCGGTGGGGGCGAGGAATTGTAAAAAGCCAAGCAGGCTGAAAGGTAGCTTTCGCGCAGCATTGGCAAAGCCGAGAAGGGGAGCTGCGGTGATGATGCCAAGGCCGAGAATCAGCGATACGTCCCGCATTGAACCTGTGCCAAAGATGGGCTGCCCCTGAAACGTCCACAAACCAAGGAACAATAAGGAGAATGGCAGGGCCATGATGGACTCCGTGGCGAGTCCAGCTAGCGGCCCCAAGGTCGATCTGCGGCGAACGAGGCCGTAAAAACCGAAGGTGAAAGCCAAGAGCAGGGCAATCCATGGCGGACGACCCACGGCAATCATTTGGATGCCGACCCCCAAGCCCGCCAGCGTGATGCTGACCCTCTGCGTGCGGTTGAGTTTCTCGCCTAAAAGCAGGCAGCCGATGAGCACATTCAGCAGCGGATTCAAAAAGTAACCGAGACTGCATTCCAAGATGCGACCATGCTGTGCGCCCCAAACAAAGAGGCCCCAATTGACGCCGAGGAGTGCGGCAGACAGAACATGAGTTCGCAAGACGGCAGGCTGCCGTAAATCACGCCACCAGGACCGCGTCTCGCCCTTCCACAGGAGTAAAAGAGTAGCTACAAGTAGCGTCCAAATCACCCTCTGTGCCACGGCGACGTCGGAGCCAAGATGACCGAGTTGCTTCCAGTAAATCGGCAACAAACCCCAGAAGCCAAAAGCGAAAACGGCACTGAGAATGGCTGAGATAGGAAGGCGCTGCATGGACCCGCTCTTTTTCGCCCCAGCTGTAGAAAAGTTCAAACTTCAATCCTGTTATTCCTGCAATCCTGTTTTAAAAAGGAATTTCCTATGCCTCAGCCAGCCCGCCGACTCGAAGTTTTCACTGAATCTGTCATTCGCGAGATGACGCGACTTTCAAACCGACATGGTTCGATCAATCTGGCTCAGGGCTTCCCTGATTTTAATCCACCAGAAGCGCTCATTGATGCGCTGGCGGTGGCTATTCGTGGTCCGTTTCATCAGTATGCAGTGACCTGGGGCGCGCCACGTTTCAGGCAGGCTTTGGCACTGAAGCATCAGCATTTCACAGGTCTAGAGATGGATCCTGACCGGCATCTTGTGGTTACCTGTGGTAGCACGGAGGCGATGATGGTATCGATGATGACTGCCTGCGATCCTGGGGATAAAGTGATTGTCTTTTCACCCTTTTATGAAAACTATGCGGCTGATGCGATTCTAACGGGTGCTATCCCTGTGCATGTGCCGCTGCATGCGCCAGACTTCACTTTTGATCGTGAGGAACTGCGTCGCGCTTTTGCGGCTGGCGCGAAGGCCATTGTCATCTGCAATCCGGCCAACCCGAGTGGCAAAGTTTTCACGCGAGACGAGCTGCTCTACATTGCCGGATTGGCTGAGGAGTATGATGCGTTTGTGCTGATGGATGAGGTCTATGAGCACATTGTGTATGCGCCGCATGAGCACACTTACTTTGCCACTCTTCCGGGCATGTGGGAGCGCACACTGACCTGTGGTTCGCTTTCCAAGACCTATTCCATCACTGGTTGGCGACTGGGTCATGTCATTGCTCCAGAGCATTTGATCTCCCGTGCCCGAAAGGTGCATGATTTCCTGACAGTGGGAGCTGCGGCCCCCTTGCAGGAGGCGGCTGTGACGGCTTTGCAGTTTCCTGATTCTTATTACACTGACCTTCAGCGCGAGTATGACGTCAAGCGGGATCTCTTTCTCGGCTACCTGCGCCAGACAGGGCTACCCTTCACGGAACCCCAAGGTGCCTATTATACCCTTCTAAACATCTCATCTCTTGGCTTCAAAACGGACACTGCCGCCGCAGAGTGGATGACCCGCGAAGTCGGTATCACTGGTGTGCCAGGGAGCAGCTTTTTCCGCGAGCCTGAGCACCGCTATATCCGCTTCCACTTTGCCAAAAAGAACGAAACGTTAAAGGCTGCTGGCGAGAAGTTCTTGGCAGGACTCAAGCGCGGATAAATAGCTGGAAAGCGGGTTCTAGGTGAAAAACATGTTTGCTGCCAGAGGTCAGACACGTTTATAAGCAATCATGCACGACCCCCGTATCGACCAACTCGCCCGTCAGCTCGTCCGTTATTCCACGCAAGTGAAGAAGGGTGACTATGTTTGGATCGATTGCTTTGATGTGCCAGCCAATGTTGCTCAGGCCATGATCCGGGCTGTCGTGGCTGCCAAAGCTCACCCGCTCGTTCACCTGCATGATACGACTGTTACTCGTGAAATGATGATTCATGGGCAGGAAGCGCAGTATGAATTGATCGGTCAGCATCAATTGGAGCTGATGAAAAAGATGGACTGCTACATCGCTATTCGCGGCAGTAACAACATCACTGAAAACAGCGACGTGCCTGCGGAGCAGATGAAGATGATCATGGCAAAATTGCGGCCGCTGCAAAATCAGCGCGTGAATGAAACACGCTGGTGTGTGCTGCGCTGGCCGACCTCTGCCATGGCCCAGCAAGCAGGCATGAGCACACAAGCCTTTGAAGACTTCTATTTCAAAGTCTGCCTGCTCGACTATGCGGCGCTCATTCCTGCCATGAATCAGCTCAAGAAGCTGATGGATAAGGCCAAAAATGTGCACATCAAAGGTCCAGGCACGGATCTGCGCTTTAGCTTAAAAGGCCTGAAGTCGATCGTCTGTGGAGGTCGCCATAACATTCCCGATGGTGAAGTTTTCAGTGCCCCAGTGAAGGCCAGCGTGGAGGGCGTGATCAGCTACAATGCGCCGACGATTTATCAGGGCATCGCCTTTGACAGTGTGAAGCTGGAATTTTCTAAAGGTAAGATCGTCAATGCCACAGCCAACAACACGGCAGCTATCAATAAGATCTTCGACAGTGATGAAGGTGCCCGCTACATCGGCGAATTTGCCATTGGTTTTAATAGCGAGATCAAGGAGCCGATGCGCGACATTCTCTTTGATGAAAAGATCGCCGGTAGCTTCCACTTCACCCCGGGTCAGGCCTATGAAGGCGTGGCTGACAATGGCAATCGCAGTCAGGTGCACTGGGATCTCGTGAATATCCAACGCCCCGATTACGGTGGTGGCGAGATCTGGTTTGATGACCAGCTCATCCGCAAAGATGGCAAGTTCCTGGCCCCAGAACTCAAACCGCTCAACTGATCACGTCATGCGGCTGGGAACATTCACCATCTATCGCTCTTCTGCTCTCGTCTTGACGATGGCAGCAGGTTTGTTTTCCCCACTTTCTCTCATGGCAGACAATCTTCGTATCGGCATCGTGGGCTTGGATTCCTCACACTCCGAGCAATTCACCCTAAGGCTGAATGATCCGGCCAATCCGAACCATATCCCAGGAGCGCGTGTCATCGCGGCCTTTGCTGGTGGTAGCCCTGATCTGCCAGAGAGTGCCACACGCGTCGAAGGCTTCACCACCACACTGCGTGATAAGTATGGCGTGAAGATCATGCCAACGATTCAGGAAGTGTGCGCGGCTGTGGATGCGGTGATGATCCTCAGCGTCGATGGCCGACCCCATCTCGATCAGGCCATCAGCGTCATCGCTAGTGGGAAGCCTTTCTTTTTAGACAAGCCCGTCGCAGCAAGTCTGAAAGATGCGGTAGAGATTTACCAATTAGCGGAGAAAGCCAAAGTGCCTTTCTTCAGTGCTAGCGCTACCCGCTGGTGGCCTGGGGTGATCGAGGTCGCAACGGCAGATCCACTTCCTGCACGATCCGCGCTGGTTTACGGACCCTCACCTGAGCTGCCTTTTCATCCAGATCTTTTCTTTTACGGCGTCCATTCCGTCGAGGCGCTATTCACCGTCATGGGCTCTGGTTGCCTGAGTGTCGAGCGCACTTCCACACCGGATACTTCCGTCTGTACCGGCACTTGGCAAGGCGGGCGACTCGGCACTGTTCACGCCTTACACACGCTGCCGATGGGCTCCACCAGCTACAAACTGATCCGCTTTGGCCAAGAGCTCATCACTGAACAAAAAAGCCAGGGAGACTACACCCCCCTATTGCGCGAGATCGTTAAGTTCTTTCAAACCAAGCAGCAGCCATTGACGGCTAAGCAGACACTGGAGATCTATGCCTTTATGGAAGCTGCACAGGAGAGCAAACGTCAAAATGGTAAAGCAGTGCAGATCCGTGAAGTGCTGACAAAAGCGGGTGCTCCAGACGCCTGGCTGCCAGCCCTGCCAGAGAAAACGCCTCCAACGCCTGCCTCCAAGACCGCTCCTAGAAAGTAAGGATTTAGCCATTGACGAAACTCTGGAAGCTTAGCATCGTTGCCTAATGTCACGCCGAGCCCACTCATGCTTCATCGCTTTCGCGATGCTTGCGCTTGGCTGGGCTCAAGTCTTTGGCCTGACACGCGGTTATCTTTGCAGTTGCTCTGGCACGCAGGAAATCACGCAGTTTGATCACTGTCATAGCTTGGAAGGCTTTGGCTGCCACCACGATGATGAGCCGTTGCACACTCATGAAGATCATGAGAATGAAAGCACGCACGAGCATGCCTTGCTCAAGGAAAGCCTGGATTCACAGCCGCTATCATTCTCACAAGTCATCACCAGTCCATGGATCATCACAGAAATGGTGGCGGTCAGTCATCGCCCAGTCATCGTGATTCAGATGCCATCCGCCACCTTGTCTTATGGGTGGGAGACAACGTTGAGACGACGATGGCCGCAGGTGCTGACACGCACCATCGCGTTAAGAGTTTAAGGTTCATCTGACACCGCCATCCATGATGATGGCAGGTGATCGTTCGTTCTCACCACAGGCATTAATTTTGTGCCCTTAACTCTTCAGCTTTTGTCTTATGGTTCGTGTTTTTTGCATTCTTCTCCTTTCTCCGTTAGCAGCATCCGCCGTCACGCTGTCATTGACGGACATTGCCTCACGCGTGCGTTCACATCATCCGTCACTGAAAGCAGCCCGTCTTAGCATTGACGAAGCTCGTGGACGCCAACTCGGTGCTGGTCGGCTCAGCAATCCGACCCTCGATACCAGCTTCCAAAACGAAAGCCGCGTCAGTCCTCGCACCACTGTGTTTGGCATTGATCAGTCCTTTCCGCTGACCAAACGCCTCAGTCTAGAAAAGAAGCTCACCGCGCAACTTGTCACCGCTGCTGAACATGAAGTGCGTGATGTCGAGAGACGCTACATCGCCGCCGCACGCAGCCTGGCTGTGAAGCTGCTTGCTTTGGAAAAGCAACGTGCCTTACGCCAGCAGCAGACGGCGCTGGCACAGAAGCTCTCCGACTTCGCCAAAGACCGCGCCCAAGCCGGTGAGCTATCGCCGCTCGACGCCGCGCAGGCACAGGTGGACACCCAGCGCCTATTGCTGGAAGCACGCCGCATCGAAATCGAAAGCGTGAGTCTGCGCGGCGAGCTCAAACCCATCCTCGGCCTCAATCCCCAAGACACACTGACCCTCAGCGGCGACCTGCCATCGCTTACACTACCACCCTCGAAAGCTTGGCAGCAGCGTGCGGATTACCAGCTTGCGCAAACCAAAGTCGAAGCCGCACAAACCGACTCAGCACTCGCCAATGCTAGGCGCATGTCCGACGTTAGCGCTGGTTTCTTCGCCTCGCGCGAGCAGCAAGACGTGACACCACGCAACACCGAACGCACAGGCTTTGTTGGCTTCCGCTTCTCCATCCCGCTGCCGTTCTGGAATCGCAATCAGGGAGAGATCGCCGAGAAAGCAGCCACCGCTGAACGCGCTCGATTGGAGAAAGAAGCTCTTGCCACTCAGATCACTGGCGAGGCCGATACGGCACGCCGTGAGATGGAGGCGAACGCTGCACTTGCCACCGACACACGCGACAAGCTGCTGCCACTCGTCATCGAGCAAACTAGCAAGCTAGAGAAAGCCTATGAGTCCGGCCAAACAGATCTGCTCACCGTGCTCCGCGCCCGTGATCAACGCCTGCAACTCGAATCCGCCGCTCTGGATGCCACGCGTGACTTTCATCTTGCCCGCATCCGTTACGAATCCGCCATCGGTCATCCTTAAATCCTATGAGCTACTACCTGATCAAACTCTTCCTCAGCGCTGGGGTCATCGTCCTCGTGACCGAAATTGCGAAGCGTAACAACGCCGCAGCCAGCATCATCCACTCATTGCCCCTGACATCACTCCTCGCCTTCATCTGGCTGTATGTGGAGACCAAGGACTCCGCGCTCATCGGGCGACATGCGTTTGGCACCTTTTGGTTCGTTCTGCCCACGCTACCCATGTTCATCATGATGCCTTGGCTGATCAAAAAACTCGGCGGGTTCTGGCCCGCTTTTGGCACGGGCATCATGCTCACCGTGGTTCTCTACTTCCTCACCATGCGCCTACTGAAAGCGGCCAACATCACACTTTAATTTGTTATGAAGCATCTGTTCCTATTTCTTCTAACCGTCTCAGCACTTCACGCCGCTGCGCCTAAGGCCAAAGACAGCCTCATCATCCTCGACGAGACCCGCGTAAAAAACCTCGGCATCCAGTTGGTCGAAGCGGAGGAGACGGTGTTTGAAAAGACCATCTTCGCGCTCGGCCACATTGAAGTGCTGCCGGGCAAAAAAGCCATTGTCAGCAGCCGCATTCCGGGTCGCGCCTTCTCGGTGCTGGTGATTCCGCATCAAGAGGTCGATGTCGATGCCGAAGTCGCGTGGGTAGAAAGCCGTCAGCCAGGCGATCCGCCGCCGGTGATCAAACTCACCGCGCCTATCAGCGGCATGGTTTCCAAAGTGAACCTCGCACAGGGCCAGCCCATCTCGCCGGATCAGGAACTCATCGAAATCATCGACATCAGCACCGTCGAGGCCGCCGCCAGCGTGCCCCAACATCTCGTGGGTCAATTGAAGGTGGGTTTAAAAGCAAACATTCGCGTCAGTGCGCTGCCGGACAAGGTTTTCGAGGCCACGCTCGCGCACATCGCCGCCACGGCGGATGAAAACAGCGGCACCATTGAGGCGGCTTTTCATGTGGCGAATCCTGACAAGCTGCTGCGTCCGGGGATGCGCGCGGAGTTCAGCATCGCCACCAGCAAGCGTGAGGATGTGATGTCCATTCCCCGTGAGGCAATCCAGGGCGATGCGGGCGGACGCTTTGTCTATGTGGCAGATTATGGTCTAAAGAATGCCTTTGCGAAAACCGAAGTGAAGACCGGCGAGATGAATGATAGCCGCGTGGAAATCATGAGCGGCTTGCTTCCCGGTGATGAAGTCGTCATCCGCGGTGCCTACATGCTCGGCTTTGCCGGCAAAGGCAGCGTCTCGCTCAAAGAAGCAATGGATGCCGCGCACGGACATCCGCATAACGAAGACGGCACCGAGATGAGCAAAGAAGAAGCGGCCAAGAAAACCGACGGCGATCACGATCACGGCAGCAGTAGTGAGTTTAACCCCCTCACGATCTTTTTCGCAGGCACGAGTGCGCTGCTGCTGGTATTGCTGGTGTTGCTGATGATCGCAATGATGAAGCGTAAGGAGGTGGCGTCGTGAGAAAAGAATCAATCAAAAGGATTCAACACCGTCACGCCAGATCGGGTGAAATCACCGACGTTACGCGTCACCACTGTCAAACCATGAACAATGGCAGTGGCAGCAATCAAACTGTCGGTTGTGGGCAGCGTGTTTGGACAGTTCAGTCTGCCCCAGCGGTCAGCGATCTCCTGCGTCACCGGAAGGATTGCATCAGCATAATCGACCCAGATCTGATTCAGCCACTGTTCAATGGAGTCAGCCTTGGCTGCATCTTTTCGTCGCAGCAGTTCGATGCCGTTGCGAATCTCCCCCAAAGTCATGACGCTGAGAAAATAGCCCACATCCAAGTTTGCCTGCATCCAGGAGAGCACCTTGGGATTACAATTCATGTCTTTCCGCAATTCGGAAATGACATTGGTATCGAGCAGAAAACTCATGAGAAATCTACGGTGCGATGCTCGCCAGTGTCTTTGGATCGTTCGGGGAGAAAGTCATCCGGCCAAGGCTCTCCACAATGGATGAGAAACTCGATCAAGCTCGGACGCTTCACTCCTGACGCATCCAGTGTCTCATGTTTGAGTGCCTCGGACAGGATACGCAGATGCTCTTCCTCAACAGAGACACCGTGCTCGACGGCCTGGCGCTGTAGCTTCAGCACTAATTCATCATCCACATTTTCGATAACAAGCTTCGACATGTCAGAAATTGCTTCTCAGACCAAAGTAAGTCAACCCGAGTTTCGGAGGGTCGCACTACCATGTTAAACTCACTCATTCGTTTTTCACTGCGCAGCCGCCCCATGGTCCTGGCAGCGTGCATGCTCTTGGTCTTCACGGGCTGGCAGGTGCTGCAACAACTCCCTGTGGAAGTGCTGCCGGACATGACAAAGCCCACCGTGACCATTCTCACCGAATGCCCCGGCCTCGCTCCTGAAGAAGTCGAGGTTCTCGTCACGCAGCCCATTGAGGCGACGCTGCAAGGTATCGCCGGATTGGATCGTCTGCGCTCGAACTCCGATGTCGGCCTTTCACTCGTGTTCACCGAGTTCAACTGGGGGACGGAGATTTATCGCGCCCGCCAGATGGTGCAGGAGCGCCTGCAAGTCGCTGCGACTAATCTACCCATGGGCATTAAACCTGGAATGACTCCCGTGTCATCGCTCATGGGTGAAATCCTTCTCGTCGGCGTGCGTAGCAAGGATGGCAAGATCGCGCCAATGGACCTGCGCACGCTGGCTGATTGGACGATTCGCCGTCGTCTGCAAAGCATCGGCGGCGTAGCCGAAGTGCTAACCATTGGTGGCGGAGTGAAGCAGGTGCATGTGCTGCCAGATCCGCAAAAACTCGTGGCACATGGCGTGTCTTTTGAGGAGCTGGAAAAAGCCGTCTCACTTGCCGCGAACAACTCCACCAGCGGCTACCTCACCACAGGCACGCAGGAGATCATGGTGCGTAATCTCGGCATGACGACGAACTTTGCCGACATCGGCCGTACCGTCATCAAGACCGTCGGCGACCGGCCTATCCTCGTCAGCGATGTCGCACGGCTCGAAAACGGCATCCAGCCCATGCGCGGAGATGCCAGCGTGAACGGCACGCGTGGCGTCATCCTCAGCGTCGATAAAGCACCCGGCTTTGACACGCTGAAGCTCACCTCACAAATCGAAACCGCGCTTGCAGAACTCAAGCCTTCCCTGCCTCCCGGTGTAGAGATCGAGATCATGTTCCGCCAAGGCGACTTCATCGGTCATGCCATTCACAATCTAAAAGAAGCCATCCGCGACGGAGCCATCATGGTGACCATCGTTCTGTTTCTGTTTCTACTGAACTTCCGCACCACGGCCATCACACTCACCGCGATGCCGCTGTCGTTCGCCATCACGATTCTCGTCTTCAAAGGGTTCGGCGTCACCGTGAACTCCATGACCCTCGGCGGGCTCGCCGTCGCCATCGGCATGGTCGTGGATGATGCCATCGTCGATGTGGAAAACGTGTATCGCCGACTGCGAGAGAACGCCTCTCTGGATACACCGAAGCCCAAGCTCGAAGTCATCGCCAGAGCTTCCGCTGAGGTGCGAAATTCCATCCTCTACGCCACGATTCTCGTCATCCTCGTCTTCGTGCCATTGCTGGCGCTGGAGGGTATTGAAGGTTGTTTGTTCCGCCCCATCGCCATCGCCACCATCACCAGCATGGCGGCGTCGTTCGTCGTGTCGCTCACAGTCATTCCGGTGCTCTGTTCGCTGCTGTTAAATCCAAAAGCAGGCCATGAACACAAAGACGGCTTTTTGGTTCGCGGCCTGAAATGGATCGTTCGCCAGACCTTCTTGCGCCTCGCCTTTGCGCAACCGTTTCTCGTGCTCGCCATCACTGGCATGATGCTCATCGCCGCTTTCATGCTGTATCCGATGATGGGCAAGGAATTCCTACCTACCTTCAATGAAGGCAGCGCCACCATCTCGCTCGCCAGCGCTCCAGGCACCTCCTTAGCCCAGTCCAACGACGTCGGCGATGTCGGCGTGCGTCTGCTGCAAACTATCCCCGAAGTGAAAAGCGTCGGTCGCCGAGCCGGGCGTGCCGAAAAGGACGATCACGTCATGCCGGTCAGCGTGAATGAGTTCGACGTCGAGTTCAAAGAAGGCGGACGCTCACGCACCGAAGTCTTCCAGGAGATTCGTGAAAAACTCAGCACCATCCCTGGCACCTTCCTTAATGTCGGCCAGCCCATCGGCCATCGACTCAGCCACATGCTCAGCGGCGTCTCGGCGAAGATCGCCGTGAAGATCTTCGGCCCCGAACTCGATGTGCTGCGTGAAAAAGGAGCGCAAATCCGCGACATCGCCAAAACCATCCCTGGTTTGGCCGATGTGAACCTAGAAGCGCAGGTGCCCATCCCGCAGATCAAGATCGAAGTGAACCGCGAACGTGCCACGGCCTATGGCGTGCAGCCCGGCGCAGTGAATGAACAACTCTCCAGTCTGATCGGCGGCAAGGTGCTCACTGAACTCCGTGAAGGCCAACGCACGGTCGATCTGCTGTTGCGCCTGCCGCCTGAGTGGCGTGATTCACCAGAGAAAATAAGCGAGATGCTGATCGAGACAGGCAACGGCCAGCGTGTGCCTTTGCGCCTCGTCGCCGATGTTCGGGAGAGCAAAGGTCCGAATGTCATCAACCGCGAAAACACCCAACGCCGCATCGTCATTGGTGCCAACACCAGCGAGCGCGACCTCGGTGCGCTCGTCACTCGATTGCAAAATGAAGTCGCGGCCGAAGTAAAACTGCCCACGGGTTACTTCATCAGCTTCGAAGGAGAATTCAAAGCGCAACAGGCCGCGGCGAAACGCATTGGCCTCTATTCCATCCTTGTCTTCATCGTCATCGCCATGTTGCTCTTTGGTTACTTCCGCAGCGCCTCATTGGCCGCGCAGGTACTGATCAACATCCCCCTGGCCCTCATGGGTGGCCTTGCACTGACATGGATGCTCATCAACAACATCAGCATCGCCACGCTCGTCGGCTTCATCGCCGTTGCAGGTGTCGCCGCGCGTAACAGCATCATGATGCTCAGTCATTACCTGCACCTCATGAGGCATGAGGGCGAAGCCTTCACCCGCGCCATGATCGAGCGCGGCACATTGGAGCGACTCGTGCCCGTTTTGATGACCGCCCTCAGCGCCGGCATTGCCCTCGTGCCGCTCGTGCTTGCCGCTGGTCAGCCAGGCAAAGAGATTCTGCACCCCGTCGCCGTGGTGATGGTCGGCGGTCTCGTTTCTTCCACGTTGCTTGATCTCGTCGTCACGCCCGCCGTTTTCTTCCTTTTTGGCCAAAAAGCCGTCGAGAAAGCCATCAGACTCGATGCCGCTGCATCCCATTAATCCCCCCCCAACCCAACAAAAGAACTGAATAATCTCCATCACAATCCATCCTACCAAACCATGAAAACCAAACTCATCCTCCTCTGCTTCATTACATCCTTCAGCTTCGCTCACGAAGGTGTCGAACTCGGACCCAACAAAGGTCGTATTCTCGAATTCAGCAAAAATGAAACCATGCATGGAGAAGTCACCATCCAAGGTGACAAGTTCCACATCGCCCTACTCGACAAAGACATGAAGCCCGTGGCCATGACGGAGCAGGCCTTGATGGCCATCACTGGCGACCGCGAAAACCCCACCAAACTCACAGTCGAAAAGGATGCGAAGGGCTTCGTCGTGCCAGTCGTCAAATCGGGTGAATGGATGATCCTGCAATACAAAGACACAGCCGAGTCCAAGGCCATCACCGCCCGCTTTGAATACAACACCGCGATTTGTGAAGAGTGCAAAAAGGCTGAATGGGTCTGCGAATGCAAACCTGAGGCTGAGAAGAAGTGAGGCGCTATCTTACCAAAGAGTGAGTCAAAGCGCTGCCGGCACTCGCATCAAGGGCTGCTGCAAGATGTGCTGAACAGGCGAAATGCTTTTCCAGGGACTCGGAGTTAGTTGTTACGTAACAAAAAGTAGGTTTCTACCCCATGGTTATCTATGGCTTTGCAGCCATCTTTTGCGGAGGGACCGGCACCGGCTCTCAGCCAACGGGCTCAAAACGAAAAACCGAAAGATACAATCGTATGAAAAGCAAAAACCACGTCCTTCAAGCCTTCAAGCTAGCGCTGGCGGCCCTGCCATTGCTCGCCCTCCAGACCGCCACCGCCGAAGATAAAACACCTCAAGGCGATCACGCCGTGATGTGTGCCAAATGCAAAACCGTGTGGGTCAACACACCCGTCACCAGCGCTGGTTCCAAAGCGGTCATCGCGACCTATCGCCAAGAGAAAAGCATGAAATGTGCCGACTGCGAAAGCGCTGTCGCCACCTTCTTTAAGACCGGCAAACTCGCGCACGAGTGCAAGGCTTGCGGTTCAGAGTTGGTTCACTGCAAAGCCCGCCAATAGGTTTGAGTGAACTTCCAGAGCCGCTTCGGGATATCCCTCGGTGCGGCTTTTATTCTCCCCATTGGAACATTTCGATACTGCCTCTCCTGTATTTGCCGTATAGAAAGACAGTCCCATGACCGCACTCCGCTCGATTATCACAATCATTGTTCTGCTCGCGCAGGCGATGGCTGCGACCTGGATCGGCGGGGAGGCTGCGCCTGAAAAATGTCCGATGAGCTGCTGTGCGGCTCTTGCAAAGGCTGGGCTGGGTGAGTGCGCCTGTGAAACAGCCCCAAGTGCGCCCACGGCACCAGCTCCTGCAAGCCTGCCACCGGCTCAGGGGCGTGAGATCATGCCGCCGCTCGTGTGGGTAGAGTCCCTTGATTCTTTGATTCCAGTTTCCGCTCATGATGACTCAGGCCGCTCACTGCCGCCTGAGTCTGTGATGCAGACAGTCACCACGCCGCACGTTCGGCTCACGGTGCTGTTCTGCTCATTCCTGACCTGAATCGGCGTCTCAAACAGACGTATCATGCCCATGCAGTACGGCCCCAGAGCGGGCTTCATGACTGGTGGGCTGGGTTTCCGCCGTGAACCACTAACGATTCAGAGTCCTCATGAAAACATTTCTCCTTTCCAGCTGCGCAGCCCTGCTTGCGCCAGCCGCCGCGCTTGCCTGCGATACATGCAAGTCTTCCAAGCCCGCGCCGGGTCAGCGCGTCGTCGAATACGATCTCTTGATTGAGGAGCAAACTGTAAGTCCCGCTGGCAAAGCGGTGCCTGGGTTCACCATCAATGGCGGCATTCCTGGACCGACACTGCGCTTTCGCGAAGGGGATTTCGCGCGTATTCGCGTCCACAATCAGCTCAAGCACGAATCAACCTCGACGCACTGGCATGGGCTGCTTTTGCCCAATGAACAAGACGGCGTTCCGCATGTGAACACGCCCCCGATTGAACCGGGAACAACACACACCTTTGGTTTCGATCTGCGACACAGCGGCACGTATTGGTATCACTCGCACACACACTTGCAGGAGCAGAACGGCGTCTTCGGCAGTATCGTTGTGCTGCCGCGCGAAGGTGAACCCGTGAAGGCCGATCGTGAGCAGGTGCTGGTGCTATCCGATTGGACCAACACGGACCCCATGGAGGTCATGCGCATGCTGATGCGTGGCAGCGATTACTTCGGGCTGATGCGACGTAATTCGCAGTCCATGCTCGGTGCCTGGCAACGCGGTAACTTGAAGGACTACTTTGCGCGCGAATGGGATCGCATGATGCCGATGGACATCTCAGATGTCGGCTATCACGGCTTTCTCATCAATGGACAGCGACAGACACGCATCGAAGGCAAACCCGGTGAACGTGTGCGGCTGCGCATCATCAATGCAGGCGCGGCATCGTATTTTTATCTGAACTCATCCGCTGGGCCGATGACCATCGTCGCGGCGGACGGGCCTGCGATACAGCCTGTGAAGGTGGACCGCTTCCTGATGGCGATCGCAGAGACCTATGACGTGATCATCACGGTTCCGGCCAGCGGTCAGTATGAGTTCCGAGCCACCGCGCAGGATGGCAGCGGGCATGTCTCAGCCTTTTTCGGCACCGGCAGCCTCCACGCGGCCACAGACCCGCCAAAGCCCAATCTTTATCAAATGGACGACATGCTGACGCTGGCGCTGGAAGAGCGCGAAGACGACGTGCGTGCCTCTTTGAAGCTGCCACGACCTGGATCACCCTACCGCGTGTTGAAGTCGGTCAAGGACACCACATTGCCTGCGCACCTCCCCCGCCGGAAGATCACACTGCACCTCACCGGTGACATGAACCGCTACATCTGGTCCTTTGATGGCAAAACCATCGCTGAGCAGCCCTACGTCATGATCAAGAAAGGGGAGGTCATCGAGCTGGAGCTAATCAACGACACGATGATGCATCACCCCATTCATCTGCACGGTCATTTCTTCCGCCTGCTCATGGGAAACGGTCGCCACTCTCCGCTAAAGCACACGGTAGATGTGCCACCGATGAGCAGGCGCATCGTCGAGTTCGAAGCGAACGAGGCCAAGGACTGGATGTTCCACTGCCATATTCTCTATCATATGATGAGTGGCATGGCCCGTGTATTCCGCTATGAGGATGAGCACTCCGCCAGCGCGCCCGCCGAGACACATTCTTTGGAACCCCACAGTCTGGAGACTGCGACTACACACAACAGTCTCGGCGAACACCATCACGACATGTCTTATGTCTGGGGCGCAGCCACTCTTCAGTCCAACATGAGCAGCGGCTTACTCACCTGGATGAATCCAAAGAACGATCTCCTACTCGCTTGGGAAGTCGGCTGGGAACGAGTCGAGACTCCGCAATACGAAATCGACGCCCTCTATCAGCGCTACTTCAACATGAACTTCCAGGCCTTCGCCGGCTATCGCTTCACCAATGATCCCGATGCCGAAGATCGAGCCGTCGCTGGTATCAACTACCGCCTGCCGCTCATGGTCTGGGCCAATGTCAGTCTCGACAGTGAAGGCGATGCCCGCCTCACAATCTCCAAGCGTCTCCAGCTCACGCCACGTCTCGGTGTCTTTGGTCAGGTCTTTTACGATACGGGAACCGAATGGGAATGGAGCGCTGGAGCCGACTACACACTCACACGGCGCACCTCCCTCACCGCCTCTTTCCACAGCGACTACGGCCTCGGGGCCGGTGTCCTCATCCGCTTTTGATGACACAGGTCATCCTTGAAAACAAACCCCACACCACCCCACGAACATGAAACTAAAGACCCTCCTCACCACTGCCCTACTAGGCCTCACCCTAGCCGCCTGCACCACGCCAGAGCCAGCGCTCGCCGCTGACAAAACCAAGCCTTACCCCCTCACCAAGTGCCTCGTCAGCGGCAACGATCTCGACAGCATGGGCGGCCCCATCACCAAGGTCTATGATGGACAAGAGATCAAATTTTGCTGCAAACCCTGCATCAAAAAGTTTGAAGCCAATCAGGCCAAGTATCTTGTCAAACTGCCCAAATAAGCCTTCTCGGCTCATCTTCTGTGCAGGTTCCTGCGAAGTCCTGCACGGAAGATCACGTTTATCCATCCTCCATGAAATCCATCCTGCTCACTCTGTTGTTTCTCACACTGGCCTTACACGCAGAGGTGCAGGTCGAATCCCTTCCGGAACCGGGCATCCAGCCGCAGGTCATCGTGACCGCCGCAGGCTTGGTGCATCTGGTTTATCTCCTCGGTGAACCCAAGGCCTGTGACATCCGTCATTCGACACGCCGCGTGGAAAGCGGGGAATGGTCCACACCCGTCACTGTGAACAGCGAGCCGCGCTCTGCCATCGCCGCAGGCACGATTCGCGGCGCACAAATCGCGCTGGGCAAGGATGGCAGCGTGCAGGTGATCTGGAATGGCAGCACAGGCGGCAAGAAGGAAATGATGATGCGTGCGCCGCTGCTGCATGCTCGGCTTCAACCCGGCTCGACGGCCTTCAGCGCACAGCAAAACCTGATGGGAGACACCACCGCGCTCGATGGCGGTGCCTCCATCGCCGCGAATGAAAAAGGCCACGTCAGCGTTGTCTGGCACGCCGCGCCCGCCGGAGCGACGGGTGAAGCCGCGCGCCTCGTCTATGCGCGATACTCCACTGATGATGGCCGCACCTTTTCCGCGCCCAAGCCGCTGAATGCGGAGCAGCCTGGCGTCTGCGCCTGCTGCTCGCTGCGCGCGCACTTGGCCGCCGATGACACCCTGACCGTGCTCTATCGTGGCGCACCGATGCCGACGGCACGTGGCATGATCCTCCTCACCAACAAAGCGGGCCGCAGCACACTGACGAAGCTCGACGACTGGCGCGTCGCCATGTGCCCCATGAGCAGTGCCAGCCTGCTGCCAGCCACGCAGGCACTCCGCGCCGCCTGGGAGAATGACGGCCAGATCGTCACTTGGCTCATGGGTGAGCCTGCGGCTTCAGCTCAGAAAGTCGGCCCGCAGAAAGCCAAGCATCCCGTCCTAGCGCAGAATGCGAAAGGCCAGACCCTCATCGCCAGCGTCATCGGTTCCGGCTTTGGCAAGGCCGGCACGCTGCATTGGGATCTGCTCGATGCCCAGGGCCGCGTCACGGATTCCGGCGATGGCGACAAGCTGTCCGTCTGGAGCTACGCCGCCGCTTATGCGCGACCAGACGGCAGTTTTGTCCTCCTGCACTGAAAGACGGTACGCATTTGAAGAAATTCTGAGGGTTTCGTAGCAGCGCGGAGTTGCACCTGATGAGCGCCTCACCTCCGCCCATTGAGAATCATCTCATTCAGCTTCTGGCGCAGCACCTCCATGTCGGCATCGGCAAAGCCAGTGTCCACCGTGCTCACGCTGTTGGTGTTATAGCTCGTGCCGTTAATGTGGCTGCTGAGTTGCGCAGTCGACACTTCACCTGGGGCATCGTCGCTGCCATCATTGCCGCGAGAGATGCCGAAGGTGAAGCGCACGTTGCCGGCCTCGAAGTTGGTCTGTGGTTGAGTGAAGCCACATTCCCATTCCACATAGCCAGTGGTGAATTCCACACGAGGTTATTTGACCATGTAAACGGTTGCGGCATGGGTGCATGAAATACCAGCATGGCCGCGCCACGCATGTTCGTTATACCGAACAAATCACGCCGCCCGCCGCAGGGCACATTCGGCCAGTCGCCGCAGGCCACCACGCCCCATGCCAAAGGCAGCCTCTAGCCGCAGTTGCACCTCCAGTGAGGGTGAATGCAGGCCGCGCTCAAGCTCGCAGAGGTAGGACTTGGACAGGCCTGCCGCCTCTGCCAGATCCTCCAGTGCCCAGCCACGATCCGTGCGCAGCCGATGAATAACGCGGCCTGCGTATTGGTTCAGCGGATGCCGCTTCATCTCATTCCACCAAATCAGCCCCACAGGGACTGCCATCTTGTCTATGCGTTTGTTTTTCATGGTTGGGAAAATCGCGGCACCGCCAAGCCGAAATCCTGCTAAAAACACCACCAGCTTGGCAAGATCATTTTCATGGCAAAGCTAGCTTACGAAGGTAAAAATTGTGATAGGGGCGAAGAAGTGCTTAACGTTGCGGGATACTTCCGTCCGAGTTCACTGCTCCCTGCCCACTAACCAAAACTTTTTTCAAGGAATAGACCATGACAAGTATCCAACAACGCGCCGCCCTCCAGTGGCAAATCTGGCAGATCGCCAACGACGTGCGTGGCTTGGTCGATGGCTGGGACTTCAAGCAGTATGTCCACGGCACCCTGTTCTATCGATTCATCAGCGAAAACTTTGCCGCGTCCGCCGATCACGCCTCCGTCGCCGAAAAGGACTACAACCTCTCCGTCAGCACTTACGTCGAAGCGAAAGACAACCGCGAAGTCGTGGACATTGGCCAACTGAATGCGGAGCTGGCAACCACCGTCACGAAGATCGACCGCCTGCGGACGGACATCGATGCCATCGTGGCGGAAATCGAAGGAGGTAAAGCATGAGCAAAAAGAAAAAGAGCGAAATCTCCATCCGTTCCTCCGCCGCGGAATACCTCACCTTTGTAGCGGCTGGGGGCGGCTCTGAGGCAAGCGTAGAAATGCGCTATGAAGATGAAAACGTCTGGCTCACGCAGAAGCTGATGGCCACGCTTTACGATGTCTCCGTCCCCGCCATCAACCAGCACTTGAAGCGCATTTTCAGCGACAGCGAACTGGAGGAAAGTTCAGTTGTTAAGCAATACTTAATAGCTGCCGCCGACGGCAAGAATTACCTCACCAAGCACTACAGCCTGCAAGCCATCATCGCCGTAGGCTTCAAGATCGAGAACGAACGTGCTGTCCAGTTCCGCAAATGGGCAAACCAGATCGTGAAGGATTACACCATCCAGGGCTGGGTGATGGATGCGGAACGCCTCAAAAAGGGTGGAACGCTCACCGATGAGTTCTTTGAGCGGCAGCTTGAAAAAGTTCGCGAAATCCGCCTCAGCGAGCGCAAGTTCTACCAAAAGATCACCGACATCTACGCCACCGCCATCGACTACGATGTCACGGCCACCGCCACCAAGCGCTTCTTTGCTGCCGTGCAAAACAAGATGCACTACGCCATCCACGGCCAGACGGCGGCAGAGGTGATCGTGGACCGTGCCGATCACCAAAAGCAGAACATGGGACTGACCACCTGGGAGGCCGCCCCCGATGGGAAAATCCAGCGTTTCGATGTGGCCGTCGCCAAGAACTACCTCTCAGAAAACGAGCTGGGGCAGATGCAGCGCATCGTCTCCGCCTACCTCGACATGGCCGAAATGCAGGCGTTGAGAAAGATCCCCATGACCATGGAGGATTGGGAAAAGCGTCTCAGCGGCTTCCTGCAGCTATGGGATCGTGAAATCCTTCAAGACGCAGGCCGCGTATCTGCCGAACTCGCCAAAGCCCACGCCGAAAGCGAGTTCGAGAAATACCGCATCGTCCAAGACCGCCTCTACCTGTCTGACTTCGATAAACAAATCCTCGCTCTCACAGCACCCGAGACTGCAGCCGCCCCACAGGACCAACCAGCAACTGACAACTCAAAGTTGACAGTTCAAATCCAGGCCAAAAAAGAGAACCGGAAGAAAGGAGACAAGCATGAGTGAAATGAGCTACATGGGAAAAATTGTGACAGCAGGGAAGAAGTGATTCAACATGCGGGGCATCTCCGCACACCCAAACTGCCAACTGATCTAATGACCAACCCTGACACCCAAAACATGATCGACCTCGTGGAGAGGCAAACGGGGTCAATCGGGCGAAAGGTAATCGATGACGGTGGAACAAGTTGGCCGCCACTTTCAGGCCCCCTTCATATACCAATTCAATTAGCCCGGCATGAGCACACTACAAAAATCTAATTTATCTGAAGCGTCGGCGGTCTTAGTTCGCCACAATGCTCTACTCGTCCACTGCGCTGGATACGTTCAAATGGTGGCGGGAGTCGAACGCATCGAGAACCCCGTCGAGCGGCTTCAGAACGCAATCCGGCTGAGGTGCAACGTAGCCTGCTCTACGCTCGTTCCTCGTGATGTGTATCGTGCGAACGGTGGGACAAATATGACTGGGCCGCTCGGTTTGATTCTCGATCCTGTCATCCTTGGTAACATCACGATGTGCTGCCACTTCGATGCAGGCACGTCCGGTGATCGAGCTAATCCAAAAGTGAGGAATGGTGTCTGCATGAACCTGAGGACGAATGAACGATTTCCAGGCCTTAATTTGACCGATGCTA
>Ga0164295_10000336_pt1 | contig 40146 bp, 41 predicted proteins | sample GEODES006metaG_FD_111798 | JGI IMG/M metagenome (GOLD analysis project Ga0164295, IMG submission 111798) | Oligotrophic lake water microbial communities from Sparkling Lake, Wisconsin, USA - GEODES006 metaG | ecosystem: Environmental > Aquatic > Freshwater > Lake | place: USA: Sparkling Lake...
GGAACGTTCTTCTCCGTTCATAGCCGCAACGCGACCGCTGTGGATCTCTGCCTCTATGATCCGCAGGCACCCAAGCGCGAGACGGCCCGTGTGCGGCTGAAGCGTGGCGAGCTGGATGTGTGGAGCGCTTTTGTCGAAGGGGCCGGGCCGGGCATGCTGTATGGCTACCGCGCCCACGGACCGCACCTGCCGGCCAACGGCCTTCTTTTCAACGCGAACAAGCTGCTGGTGGACCCGTATGCCAAGGCTATTTCTGGCAAGCCCGACGGCCGCTACGACATGCTGAGCCCGGAAGGCCCGAACGAAGCGGCCGGGGTGATCGACAACGGCGCGACGGCGCTGAAGTCCGTTGTCATCGACGATGCGTTTGACTGGTCGGGCGATGTGCTGCCCCGCGTGCCTTGGGAACAGACGGTGATCTGCGAACTGCACGTCAAGGGCTTCACCCAGCTGCACCCGGGCGTGCCGGAGCCTTTGCGCGGCACTTATGCCGGGCTTTGTCAGACAGCGGTGATGGACCACCTGCGGCGCACCGGCGTCACCAGCGTGCAGCTGCTGCCGGTGCATCAGCACCTGGACGACGGCTGGCTGGTGGACAAGGGCCTGACTAATTACTGGGGCTATAACACGCTCACCTTTTTCGCCCCGCACAATGAGTATGCTCATGCGGCTGATCCGCAGGCGCAGGTGAACGAGTTCAAGCACATGGTGAAGGCCTTCCACGCGGCGGGCATCGAGGTCATCCTGGACGTGGTCTACAATCACACGGCGGAAGGTGACGAGCGCGGGCCTATGCTGAATCTGCGCGGCTTGGACAATGTCGGCTACTACCGCCACGACTACGATGGGCAGAAGCTCTACTACCTGAACTACACGGGTTGTGGCAACGCCGTCGCCTCGCAGGAGCCGGCGGCCCTGCGCCTGATCCTCGACAGCATGCGCTACTGGGTCCAGGAGATGCACGTGGACGGCTTCCGGTTTGACCTGGCGGTGACAACCGGGCGGGGCCGCACGGGCTTCCACGACAACAGCGCTTTCTTTGCCGCCCTGCGCCAGGACCCAGTGCTGAGCCAGACCAAGCTCATCGCCGAGCCCTGGGACCTGGGGCCGAATGGCTACCAGGTGGGCGGCTTCCCCGAGCCCTGGCGCGAGTTGAACGGCAAGTATCGCGACACCGTGCGCAAGTTCTGGCTGGGGGATGAAGGCATGGTGCCAGAGTTCGCCAAGCGCGTGTGCGGCAGCGAGGACATCTATGGCTGGCGTCCACGCCCGGCGACGACGAGCATCAACTTCCTCACCTCGCACGACGGCTTCACGCTGCATGATTTGGTGAGTTACCGTGAGAAGCACAACGAGGCGAACGGTGAGGACAACCGGGACGGTGACAACTCGAACCACTCGCTGAACTACGGGGTGGAAGGCGCGACTGATGATCCAGAGATCAAGGCGCTGCGGCTCCGCCACCGGCGCAGCTTGATGGCGACCATGTTCTGCTCCGTGGGCGTTCCCTTCCTTACGGCAGGCGACGAACTGGGGCGCACGCAGAGAGGCAACAACAACGGCTACTGCCAGGACAACGAGCTGTCGTGGCTGTCTTGGGCGAATGGCGATGACGAGGGCTTCCAGGCGTTCGTCGCCAGGCTTGCGGCCTTCAGGCACAAGAATGACGCGATAGCCCGCGCGGCCTTCTACAAGGGCAAGGTCGATGCCTTTGGCGACCGCGATGTGGTCTGGCTCAACGGCACGGGCGGCATTATGTCACGCGATGAATGGCACGATCCGAAGCGCCGCAGCTTTGGTGCAATGATCAGGACGCAGGACGGGGCCTTGCTGCTGCTCTTCAACAATGATCCACATCAAGCCTCCGAGTTTGTCCTGCCCGGCTTGGAGCAGGGGAACTGGTGGCTCGTGTTTGACACGGCCAGTCCAGAAGGATTCGCCGAGGAGGGCACCACCGCTGCCGGCCCTTACGCGGTGCAGTCACGGGCGCTGGTGTGCTTGAAGGCAGCGCCTTAGCTGTATCAAGCCGCCATCGCGGCCTGCATGAGCTTTTCTTGCGTGGCTTCCGCACGGGTGAACTCACCTCCGATGCGCCCCTGACACAGCATCAGAATACGGTCGCTCATGCCGATCAGTTCGGGCAGTTCACTGGACACCAGCAGCACCGCTTTGCCCTCGGCGGTGAGTCGGTTGATCAACTCGTAGATCTCTAGCTTCGCCCCGACATCAATGCCGCGCGTTGGCTCGTCGAGCATGATGACTTTGGGCTTCGTCAGCAGTGCCTTGCCGATGACAATCTTTTGCTGATTGCCGCCGGAAAGCTTGCCTGCCGTGGCCGCGAGTCCGGTGGCCTTGATGCGCAGCGAGTCAAACATCGCGCGGTTGGACTTGGCTTCACGCCCTTGATCGATGAGGCCCGCGCGGCTGACCTTTTCCAGCGATGATAACGACAAATTGAAGCCCACCTCGTGATCAAGCAAGAGTCCATAACGCCGCCGGTCTTCGCTGACCAGCACCAGCCCTTCGCGAATGATTTGCTCGGGTTTCTGCGAACTGAGTTCCTTGCCCGCCAATCGCACTTTGCCTTGCGTGCGTCGTCCATACGCACCGAACAAATGCATCAGCAACTCCGTGCGCCCTGCGCCCATCAGGCCACCAATGCCCAGCACTTCACCTGCGCGAAGCTCGAAGCGAATGTCGTGCAGCCGCTCGTCTACACTGAGGCCATCGACATGCAGCATGACCTCGCCCAGCGTGCTGGCGCGGCGTGGGAACAGATCGGCGATCTCACGCCCGACCATGTGCTGGATCACCTCAGCTTTGTTTGTTGCGAATGCTGGCTTGGTGAAGACCGAAGCCCCATCGCGCAGCACGGTGATGCGATCCGCGATGGCGAAGACTTCGTCCAGCTTATGAGAGATATAGATGCACGCGATGCCGCGTGCTCGGAGGTCGCGCAAGATATCGAGAAGAATGATGACCTCATGCTCCGCAAGGGCGGCAGTGGGTTCATCGAGAATCAGAATTTTTGAGTCCTTGGCCAGAGCCTTGACGATCTCGACCAACTGCTTCTGTCCCACGCCGAGCGTGCGCACTTCGGCGGCGGGATCGAGTTTCACCTTGAAGCGATCCAGCAATGCCTTCGCTTCGCGGAACATCGTTGGCCAGTCGATGAAGCCGCCCCAGCGTTTTGGCTCGCGTCCCAAGAAAATGTTCTCGGCCACGGTCATGTCTTCGACCAGCGCTAGCTCTTGATAGATCACCGCCAGTCCCGCACGCCCTGCATCGGCGATGCCAAGGAAGCGTGCTTCGCTGCCCATGATCTCGAACCGTCCCTCATACGAGCCATGCGGATGAAGGCCTGACAGCAGCTTGATCAACGTGCTCTTGCCCGCGCCATTCTCCCCACAGAGCGCATGGATCTCGCCTTCATGCAGATCGAAGGACACGCCGCTCAGCGCCTTCACTCCTGGGAAGGTCTTGGTGATGTCGTGGGCGGCGAGGACAGTGCTCATGGCTTCGCTCCTTGATACACATCCGCTTCTTTGCGGAATCCGTCCTTCACAACAGTCTCGCGCATGTTGTTCTTCGTCACGGCGACGACATCCAGCAGAATGCTGGGCACGAGTTGTTTGCCATTGTCGATCTCAGCTTTCGCGATGATTGCCTTGCGTTGCGCGAGCTTCACCGCAGCGGCGGCGGCCTGGGTGGCGAGTTGAGTGATGGGCTTGTAGATCGTCATCGTTTGCGTGCCGTTGACGATGCGCTGGCAGGCAGCGAGATCGGCATCCTGACCGGTGACGATGATCTTTCCTGCGCGCCCTTCTTCCGTTAGCGCCTGGATCGCGCCGCCTGCCGTGCCGTCATTGCTGGCCAGGATAGCATCAAAGTTTGGGCCGATCTTGGTGATGGCAGCGTTGGTGATCTTCTTCGCGTTCTCCGGCTTCCAATCCTCGGCCCAGTCCTCATGCAGCACCTCCACTTGGCCAGTGGCGATGAGCGGTTGCAAGATGTTGTCCTGCCCCTGCTTGAAGAGCTTGGCGTTGTTGTCGGTCTTCGCTCCGTAGATGCGGAGCAAGCGCAGCTTCCCGCCCGCAGGGATGCGATCTGCCAGGAACTTGGCCTGTAGCTCGCCGACCTTCACATTGTCGAAAGTGATGTAGAGATCGAGGTCGCAGCCTGTGATCAAGCGGTCATACGACAGCACGGGAATGCCTGCTTCATGCGCGAGTGCCACGCCCTTGGCCATCGCTTCGCCATTGTGTGGGATGATGACCAGGGCATCGACCTTGTTCGTGATCAGCGACTGCACGTCCGTGATCTGCTGGGTGTCGATGCTGTTCGCCGACAGGTAAGTCACATCGGCACCCAATTCTTTGGCCTTCGCCAAAAACAAATCGCGATCGCTCTGCCAGCGCTCTTCCTTTAGTGTGTCCATCGACAGGCCGATGAGCGGTCGTGTCCGTGTGGTGCTGGCGGCAGGCCCGCTGCGTGACAAGACCAAGCCGGTGATGACACTGAGCGCGCAGGAGGCGAGGACGAGAAGGATGCGGAGGTTCATGAGCGTCGGAATGATGCCACGAACGCCGCGCGCTAGGGAAGTGTTTTTGTGTTCTTAGTTCGAGCTTAAGCTCCTCACTAAGCGCGGGAACTGACTAAAGCTCGAACGACGAGAGCGCTACGACTGAAGCGCTCGCAGCCGTTCCAGCGTCGTGGGGTGCGAGTAGTGTAGCCAGACGTAGAGGGGATGCGGAGTCAGGTGGGCCTTGTGGTCTTTGGACAGCTTTTTCAAAGCGCTGGCCATCGGCTCAGCGCTGCCGACGGACTCGCGAGCGAAGCGGTCGGCTTGGTATTCGTGCTTGCGGGACAGGCCTTGGACGAAAGGATCCAACACATTGCTCCAAGGGCCATAGACAAGGCTGAACAGCACCAAGCCCATGGCCGTGCTCGGATACATCACACCGAAAGCGCTAAACAAGCGCTGATCTTGCAAGGCAAAGTGCAGTAGCGTGAACATGAGCGCGGTCATGCCCAGGCCGACTGCCATCTGCTGTGGCACGTGCTTCAACTTGTTGTGGCCGATCTCATGCGCGAGCACGGCGACGATTTCGTCCTGCGTGTGATTGGCGATGAGGGTGTCGAACAAGGCGATGCGCTTCATCTTGCCGAAGCCGGTGAAGAAGGCGTTGGCCTTGGTGCTGCGGCGGGAGCCATCGACAATGCTGATGTCCTGCACCGGGAACTTGAGCTTCTCACCAAGGGCAAAGATGGCCTGGCGCAGCGGGCTGTCTTCCATCGGCGTGAACTTCATGAACAGCGGCATGATCAGGCGCGGCGCGATCCACGAAGTGAACAGGCCAAACAAAGCCACCGCCAGCCAGGCCCAGGCGAACCCATACGGCAGATATTCCAGCAGCCACAGCACGGCGGCGAGGATCGGCAGGCCGAGCGCAGCGGAGAGGATCACGCCTTTGACATTGTCGGCGATGAAGGTGCCGGGGGTGGTCTTGTTGAAGCCGAACTCGGCTTCGATCTTGAAGGTGTCCCAGGCTTCGAAGGGCAGGCTGATGAGCATGTTGGCAAGCGCGAGCGCGCTTAGCAGCACAAGTCCGGTGCCAATGCTGCCCAAGCCAAAGCTCATGCTCCAGCGATCAAGCCAGCCGAACCCACCCGCGAACCAGAAGGCGAGCATCAGCGCCAGCATGAAGGCCTCGCGCAAGAGCGAGAACTTGGTGCTGGCGATGTGATACTCCGCCGCCGTCTCCATGTCCTCGGGCGTGACCAGATCCTGCATCGGCTCCGGCACCTCCTTGCTCAGGCGTGAGAGGTTCAAGAGGTCGGCCAGTAGCTTGATGTGAAACCAGCCAAGGATGCCAACGACGGCGGCGAGAAACCAGGGATTGCTGAGGGTCATAGCGCACAAAGAAAAAGGGCAGTCGAACAGGTGAGACCTTATTCGACTGCCCTGGGAAAGAGAGAGAAAAACTAGACGAAGAAACCCAGCTTCACCATGATCGGGATGATCAGGATGGCGAGGATGTTCACGACCTTGATCATCGGGTTCACAGCCGGGCCGGCCGTGTCCTTGTAGGGGTCGCCCACGGTGTCACCAGTCACGGCGGCTTGATGAGCGAAGCTGCCCTTGCCACCGTGATTGCCTTCTTCGACATACTTCTTGGCGTTGTCCCAGGCTCCACCAGCGGAGGTCATGGCGATACCGACGAACAGACCGGTCACAATGGTGCCAATGAGCACACCACCGAGAGCTTCTTTGCCCAGGAAGGCAGTGCCGACCACGAAGATCAGCGGTAGCAGCGCAGGCACGGTCATCTGGCCGAGAGCGGCCTTGGTCACGATGTCCACACACTCCTTATAGTTCGGGGTGACCGAGCCATCGAGAATGCCAGGGAACTTGGTGATCTGGTCGCGCACGTTGCGCACCACGGCACCAGCAGCGTTGCCCACGGCGTCCATGCAGAAGGCGGTGAACAGGAAGGGCAGCAGGCCGCCGATGAACATGCCGATGATGACCTTCGGGTTGGTCAGGTCAAAGGCCATCGTCACGCCCGGAAGGTAAGCCTTCAGGTCTTCCACATACGAACCAAAGAGCACCATTGCGGCCAGACCGGCGGAGGCGATCGCGTAGCCCTTGGTCACGGCCTTCATGGTGTTGCCCACGGCATCCAGTTCATCGGTGATCTTGCGCACGCTTTCAGGCAGGCCGGACATGGCGGCCAGACCGCCCGCGTTGTCGGTGATGGGGCCAAAGGCGTCCAGCGCGATGATGATGCCCGACATGCTGAGCATGGAGACGACCGCGACGGCGATGCCGTAGAGACCGTGCCATTCATAGCAGCCCCAGATGCTGGCGGCAATGAGCAGCACGGGCAGCAGCGTGGCGTGATGACCGACGCTGATACCGGCGATGATATTCGTGGCATGGCCGGTTTCTGAGGCCTTGGCAATGCGGCGCACCGGGGCGTGCTCAGTGCTGGTGAAGTAGTTGGTGATCCACACGACCAGGAAGGTCAGGACGATGCCGACCAGCGCGCAGTAATAGAGGTTCGTGGCTTCCACACCGGTGAACATGTTGTCCGTGGCGACCTTGAACAGCCCTGCCGAAACGAATCCAGCCACAGCCACTCCGCCGATCAGCGCTGTGGTGGCGCTCTTCTGCTTCACGAAGTTCACAAAGCCAATGCCGATGATGGAGGCGACCAGCGAAAGGCCGCACAGGACGAAGGGGTAGATCAGGGCGGCGGCGCTGTCCTTCACGGTGAGGAAGCCAACAAGCACGGCACCGATCAAGCTGACCGCATAGGTTTCAAACACGTCCGCAGCCATCCCGGCGCAGTCACCGACATTGTCGCCCACGTTGTCAGCGATGGTCGCCGGGTTGCGTGGATCGTCTTCGGGCAGGTTCTGCTCGTTCTTGCCCACGAGGTCAGCGCCCACGTCAGCGGCCTTGGTGTAGATGCCGCCACCGAGACGGGCGAAGACCGAGATCAATGAACTGCCCAGGGCTAGGCCCACCAGCGCATCAATCGCTTCCTTTGTGCCCGCGATCTTCACCATCGCGGCATAGAAACCTGCGACCGAAAGAAGTCCGAGCGCCACCACCAGCAGACCGGTCACAGCACCACCGTTGAAGGCGACTTTAAGCGCGGCGTGCGAGCTGACCGACGCGGCCTGAGCGGTGCGGACATTGGCGCGGACTGCGATCATCATGCCGATGTAACCGGCGGCCAGGGAGCAGGCGGCACCAATGATGAAGCCCACGGTGGAGGCGTTGCCACGGGCATACCAGACGGCCACGACCATCAGCACCGCGATCATGGAGACCGCGCGGGTCTGTCGCGAAAGGTAGGCATTGGCACCCTCCTGCACAGCGGCGGCGATTTGGCCCATGCGCTCATTTCCGGCAGAGCTGGCAAGAATCTTGCGAATAAGAATGATCGCAACGCTCAAGCCCACTAGGGCGAGCACGATCGAAAGGGAGATGCCGTTGGTGGTGAAGAAACTGTTCATTGCTAAAGGATGGGGGAGGCGTGGAAAGCCGCGAAGTCTAGCGGGTCGGCTTTGCGTGGCAACTCTGTTTTCTTCCTGTTCCAAAGGATGCCAGAGCAGAAAGGTTACGACTTCCCGCTTGTGCCCGCGCCCCTTCTGCCCACCCTTGCCACCCCATGGCTGGCCTTATCGCGAAAACCTTCGACTTCCTCCGGCAGAACGACCTGCGCACCATCATTGCGCGGATGAACGCCCGCGACACGCATCCGGTCATCCAGTTCCTCAAATACGTCATCTGCGGCCTCGGGGCCACCGTCGTGCACCATGGCTTGTTCTTCATCCTCAGCTACACTGTCATTCCTGCGGGCGATGGCATGACAGTGAACGGGCAGCCGATCACGGATGAACTGCGCAAGATGAACGGCTACCTGAACAACAGCATCGCCTTCATCCCGAGCATGATGTTCGCTTATTTCACGAATGTCCTGTGGGTCTTCACGCCGGGGCGGCACAGCAAGTGGATGGAGTTCGTGCTGTTTTTCGCGATTGGCACCGTGGCGTTTGCCGGTGGCTTGTTCGGCGGTCCTTGGTTGATCGGCCAATTCGGCATTCCGACCTGGACTTCACAGATCGGCTTCCTCTTCACCTCGTTTGCGGTGAACTTCTTCTGCCGCAAGTTCTTCATCTTCAAGGGCTAGAAAGTGGCTTCGATTTTAGTCGAAACGAGCGTTCCCAGATTCGACTGAAGTCGAAACCTCTTTGACTGTGAGCTTCCTGTCCTCCACCGACCCCGCGCGCCGAGCCGTTGTTACCGGCATGGGCTTGGTCTCTGCCCTGGGTTGTGGGCGCGAGGCCTTCTGGCAGGGCTTGCAAACCTTGCGCAGTCCGGTGCGGCGACTCACGCAGTTCAATACGGATGCCTTGGGCGCGAAGCATGCCGCCTTCATCGAAGACTGGCAGCCGCGCGCCTGGATCGCTCCGCATCGGCTGAAGCGCATGGATCGCTGCACCCAGTTCGCCGTCGCCGCTGCGTTCCTGGCGATTGAGGATGCGGGCATCGACCTGAGTGTGGAGAAGCCGAACCCGCGTGCGGGCATCAGCTATGGCACGGCTCTCGGCGGCTTCACGTATGGCGAGCAGCAGCACTCGGTCTTCATGGAGCATGGGGTCGAAGGTATCTCGCCCTCGCTCGGCGTGCAGGTTTTCCCGGGCAGTGCGCATGGGAACTTGGCCATCGAGTTCGGCCTGCAAGGCCCGGGCAGCACCAATGCCAACACTTGCGCGGCGGGCAATGCCGCGCTGGGCGATGCGTTGCGGTTGATCCAGTATGGCTCAGCGGATCTCGTCATCGCGGGTGCGTCGGAGGCTCCGCTGGCCCCAATGATCTTCAGCGCCTTTGATAAGCTGCAAACCATGTCGCGCTGGACTGGCGAGCCTTCGCAGGCTTATCGGCCTTTTCATCGCCAGCGCGATGGCTTCGTCATGGGCGAGGGGAGTGCGATGTTCGTCGTGGAAAGCCTGGCCCATGCGCAAGCTCGGGGTGCGACGATCTACGCGGAGATCCTCGGCTACGGCTCCGCCAACGAAGCCTACCACATGAGCACGCCCGAGCCCGGCGGCACCGCCTTGGTCATGGCCATGCGGCGTGCGCTGGAGGATTCCAAGGTCAATGCCAGCGACATCGACTACGTGAACGCCCACGCCTCGGGCACGGCGATGAATGACATCAATGAGCTGCACCACATCGGCTCCGTGTTGGGGGCAGGCGTTCCGGTCTCGGGCACCAAGCCCTTCATCGGTCACACGCTTGGCGCGGCTGGTGCCTTTGAGGTCGCGGTGTGCCTGCTCGCCATGCAAAACGATTGGGTGCCACCCACGCTGAACCTGGATGAACCCGATCCGCTGTGCGCGGGCATGAACGTCGTGGCCCTTCAGCCGCAGGAGAAGACGCTGCGCCGCGTGCTGACGAACTCCTTTGGCTTCGGCGGCATCGACACCGCGTTGGTGCTGGGCAAACTTTAGCTTACCGCAGGTTCACCGCGCCGCCATCAATCGGATAAGCGCTGCCGGTCACGAAGGACGCTTCATCGCTGCACAGATAGAGGGCGAGCGCGGCGATCTCATCCGGCTTGGCCATGCGGCCAATGGGTTGAGCGGCGCTGAGCTTGGCGAACATCTCCGCCTCTTGTCCGGGATACGTCTTGGCCAAGTAGCCATCGACGAACGGCGTGTGCACGCGGGCGGGGCAGATGCAGTTGCAGCGGATGCCCTGCGCGATGAAGTCCTTGGCAATGGAATACGTCATCATCAGCACCGCGCCCTTGGTCATGCTGTAGGCGTAGCGCTCGGCCAGGCCCATCATGGCGGCGATGGAGCACATGTTCAAAATGACGCCGCCGCCTTGCTCGACCATGCCTGCCAAGACGCTGTGCGTGCAGTGGTGCAGGCCCTTGACGTTCACGTTGTAGAGCCGGTCCAAGTCCTCGTCGCTGGTCGTCGCGGCAGTGCCGATGTGCGCGATGCCCGCATTGTTCACCAGGATGTCGACACGCTTCACACCGCTCAGGGCAGCGGTCACGCTCTCGGTCTTGCTAATGTCGCAAGCCACCGCCCGAGCCGAACCACCGGCGGCCGTGATCTCGCTCACCACCTGCGTGGCTTGATCCAAGTTCAGGTCCAACACTTCGACGTGCGCGCCTTGTTTGGCGAAGAGCACGGCGATAGCCTTGCCGATACCAGAACCTGCACCTGTGATGACAGCCGTCTTGTGTGTGAGCGAAAACATGGGCCGCTATTCAATCCAAGTCGCGGCACCCTGCCAAGATGAAATGCACATCGTCTTTGCAGCGAAAGCCAGGCCCGGAGCCACTCGTTGGTTTGCGGATGACTTTCACCCGCCGCTCCTGGCTGCGCAGCGCCTCCCTCGCCACCTGTGCCAGCACCTTGCAAATCCACGTGCGCGGCCAGTCGGCGCGCAAGCTCTGGGAGACCGGCAACCCCACGATCGACCGCCCACGCGAGATCGCCCTCAGCTTGCTAAAGCCCACGCAGGCGCAACTGGAGCGCGCCTGGGAGCTGCACTTCGGCTCCTTGATCTTCGAGTCCTATGGCTTCGCCCCGCGCTTCGCCGTGGATGGTGCAGCACTCGATCAGGCGATCCAAGATGGCGTTTCCTCCGCTGAGCTATCCGATCTGCGCGAGGCGATGACGATGAATGGCGGGGCCTTCAACGAGCGCGAGCGGAAGGAGTTCTTCGATGCCTTCCACGCAGCGGGCGTCACCTGCATCTTCCAAAACGCAGGCGAGGAGGGCAGCGACCCACTGCGCCTGATCAAGCGCCTCGCGCACTTCACGCACGCCACCGACTTGATGCAGCCCGCGCTGTCCAAGGTGGTGGGCGCGGAGGAGGTCGAGGCGTTGAAGAAGGCCGGGCATGTCGGCCTCTGCTTCACGGGCAATGGCGTGCCGCTGCGCCAGGAGTGGGAGAGCACGCGCGATGAGCTGCGCTTCATCCGCATCTTCCATGAGCTGGGCATCCGCATGATGCACCTGACTTACAATCGACGGAACCCCATCGGCGATGGCGCGGGCGAGCCGCACGATGGCGGCCTCAGCGACTTCGGCAAGGCAGCCGTGGCCGAGATGAACAAGCTCGGTGTGATCGTCGATGTCGCGCACAGCGGTTGGAAGACGGCCGAGGATGCCGCCCGCGCCTCGGCCAAGCCCATGGTCGCCAGCCACACCACCTGCGCCGCTGTTTACAAGCACTTCCGGGGCAAGCCCGATACCGCCATTAAGGCCATCTGCGACACCGATGGGCTGGTCGGCATGTGCTGCATCCCGCGCTTCCTCGGTGGGAAAGGGGACATCACCGCGCTGCTCGATCACCTCGATCATTTGATCAAGACCTTCGGTGCGCAACATGCCGCCATCGGCTGCGACATCTCCTATGTCTCCCGCTTCGAAAAAGAAGAGCGGTTGAAGATCCGCAAACGCCCCGATGGCTCGTCGCCCCTGGGTGGCCCAGCGGACAAGTGGGAGCACCTCTGGCCCAAGGACGATTACCAAGCGACTCCAGACGCCGAGCAAAGCATCGCCTGGACGAACTGGCCGCTCTTCACCCTCGGCATGGTCATGCGCGGCCATAGCGACGATGCCATTCGCCAAGTGCTCGGGGGCAATGTCCTCCGCGTGCTGAAGGCCAACACCGTTGTCTAAACTTTACCTCAACATCCCATGAAACGTCTCCTCCTTTGCCTCCTCTCTTTGGCTACGTCACTCCCTGCTGCCGATCCCGCTGTCTTCCGCGCTGGCGCTGTGGCCGTGGACATCACACCCAAGCTCTTCCCCCTGAACATGCCTGGCGGCTTCAGTGCCAACATGGCGGAAAAGGCGCATGATCCGTTGCACTCGCGGGCCTTGGTTTTGTCCGACGGCGTCACCACACTGGCGATGGTTGTGGTGGACAACTTGGGTGCCGGGCCGGAGGTCGTGGATGAAGTGAAGGCCTTAGCATCTGCCAAGACTGGCATCCCGGTCGACAAGATGCTGATCTGCTCCACCCACACCCACACCGGCCCCTCGCTCAATAAACGCTCGGATGCGGCGACAGCGTATTGGAAGGTTTTTGTGGATGGCGTGGCTGGCTCGATCATCCAAGCCCACGCAGCCTTGAAACCTGCGGCCTTTGGCGCGGCGGCGCATCCGCTGCCGGACGAGGTCTTCAACCGCCGCTGGTATTTGAAGCCTGGCAAGATGCCACTCAATCCCTTTGGCCGTCTGGACAAGGTGAAGATGAATCCCGGCACCAGTCCTGAGGTGCTGGATCACCCGGCCGGTCCGACCGATCCCGACATCACGGTCATTTCGCTGCAAGACACGAAGCGGAAGCCGCTCGCCTTGTTCGCGAACTACTCGCTGCATTACGTTGGTGGCTCTCCGGCTGGGGAAATGTCAGCGGATTACTTTGGCGAGTTCTCCCGTGTCATGCCATCGCGTGTGCGGGGTGATGAAGGCTTTGTGGCCATGATGTCGAACGGCACTTCTGGCGACATCAACAACATCCCCTTTGGTGTGGTGCGTCCGCCGCGCGAACCCTTTGAGCAGATTCGCATCGTCGCGCAGAAGGCGGCGGACACCGCTTGGCATGCCTTGCAGAAGATTGAGAAGCACCGCCAGGACATCACCCTCGGCATGGTGCAGCGCGAGATCACACTGAAGTATCGTCGGCCCAGCGCCCAAGACATCGCCGAAGCCAAAGCCATCCTCGCCATCAAGGACAAGGACGCCATCGAGAAACTCCCACGCCTCGCCAAGAACTACGCAGGCAGCGTCATCGGCTCCGCCGAGCGCCCCGAGGCCACCATCACCGTGAAGATCCAAGCCCTCCGCATCGGCGATCTCGTCGTCTGCGGCATCCCGTTCGAGACCTTCGTCGAAACCGGCCTCGACCTGAAAAAGCGCAGCCTCTTCCCGCAGACCATGGTCATCGGCCTCGCCAATGGCCGCCACGGCTACCTCCCCACGCCCGAGCAGCACCAGCTCGGCGGCTACGAGACCTGGCTCGGCACCAATGTCGTGCAGGAGGACGCCTCGGTCATCCTCACGCAGAACCTCATGGAGATGCTGGGGGAGTTGAAGACTGCTCAGAGGTAGTGATGACTGGACAGGCTTACTCGGCAACGACTTTTGCGCCCAGCTTCAGGATCGTCAGCATCGAAGCCATCTGCGTCAGTGCTTCTGCCTCTTTCCCCTCTGTAGGTGAAAGTTTCCCAAGTCGCCCCTGCTCGTTCAATAGGTGGTGCAACCGGTCATCCCCAAGCCGGTGACCTTTTGTTACCCTGGCTACCAGACCAGCGAGATGGCGGTGACGCTGCTGCGCGAGCGTGGGTATCTTTTGGCTCGTGCGGGTGGGGCGCAGGCCTTTGATCCGGCCAAGGATGATCCGCTGCTGATGCCGCAGGCCTTCGATGGCAAGCCAGAGAGCACGCTGGAGCAGTTCAAGGCGGCCGTGGCGCAGGCGCGTGGGGGCAAGATCGCGGTCATGACCTTCCATGGCGTGCCAGACATCAAGCACCCGTGGGTGAACACGGACCCGGCAAGTTCGAGAGCTACATGCAGCACCTGAAGGATGAGGGCTGCACGGTGATCGCCCTTCGTGAGGTGGCGAAGTATCTGCCGGTGAAGAAGTAGCCTGCTGGGCGGCGTAGGTGTGGGGATGAAATTATCTCTGCTGCTCGTTGCTCTCGCCTTCACTCTCTCTGCGGTCGCTCAGGAACCGGTGCGCAGTGTGCCGTATGTGGAGCAGGGCCATGCGCGGCATGTGCTGGATGTCTATGCGCCTGCGAGTGCGAAGAATCTGCCGGTGGTCTTTTGGATTCACGGCGGGGGCTGGCAGTCGGGGGACAAGGCGAATGTGCAGGAGAAGCCGAAGTTCTTTCTGGAGCAGGGGTTTGTCTTCGTCTCGATCAATCATCGACTGCTGCCCGAGGTGGAGATGGGGCCGCTGATTGGCGATGTGGCCAAGGCCTTTGGCTGGGTGCAGAAGCACATCGCGGAGTATGGCGGTGATCCGACGCGGGTGCTGGTGGGTGGGCATTCCTCCGGTGCGCAACTGGCGGCGCTGATCTGCACGGATGATCGTTACCTGAAGGCGGTGGGCGTTTCCTTTCAGTGCCTGATCGGCTGCGTGCCGGTGGATGGCGATACCTATGACATCCCGGCCATCATCGAGACCGCGGAGACGCGCCGCCGCGTGCATGGCCAGGAGCCGGCGAAGTTCGGGCATCGCGAAAAATTCGGCAACAGCCCGGAGAAGCACAAGGACTTCTCGGCCGTAACACACATCGCGAAGGGCAAGGGCATTCCGCCTTTCCTCGTGCTGCACGTGGCGAACCATCCTGACAACAGCGCGCAGGCCTATCGCCTGGGCGCGGTGCTGAAGGCGGCGGACATTCCGGTGAAGGTCTTCGGCGCGAAGGACACGGACCATACCAAGATCAATGCGAACCTGGGCACGGCAGGGGATCCGAGCACGGCGGAGCTGCTGGTGTTCATCCAACGTGTGATGAAAAAGTAGGCCCAGGTCTGCGGATTGGGCTGTCGATGGCTGGCATAGGGCGGCGGGCAGGCTTCCCACGAACGAAGTGCATTTCGCGATAGCAGCCAGCGAGCACAGGCGTAGTGTCCGCCCTTCCATTCATCCATGAAACACACCCTGCGTTCCCTGCTGCTGGTCGCCCTCGCGGCCAGCCCCTTGCTCACCACCGCTGCCGAGCCCAAGCGCGTCATTGTTTGCACTGTTACCACGGGCTTCCGTCACAGCTCGATTCCCTGGGCTGAAAAAACGCTGAAAGCGCTGGGCGAAAGCTCCGGTGCCTACACCGTGGTGGACATGGCGCAGCAGCCGGACGTGGTGGTGCCGAAGAAGCCCAACAAGCCGCGCGACCTTGCTGCCGATGCCGACGACAAAGCCAAGCAGCGCTATGCCAACGACCTGAAGCGCTACGAAGGCGAACTGGCCAAGTGGACGCCGGAGATCGAAGCACAGGCCAAGGAGGCGCAGGCAAAGTTCGATGTCGAGGTGCGCAAGAATTTGGAGAAGCTCAGCCCGGCCAGTCTGGCGGCGAACAAGATCGATGGCGTCATCTTCGCGAACACGACCGGCGATCTGCCGCTGCCTGACAAAGAAGGTTTCATCAAGTGGATCGAAGCCGGCCATGCCTTCATCGGCATGCACAGTGCGAGCGATACCTTCCATCCGTTCAAAGGCTACATCGACATGCTCCAGGGCGAGTTTGCCGGCCACGGCCCTCAGGTGCCCGCTGACTTGATCGCCGCTGACAAGGCGCACCCGGCCAATGCTGGCATCGGCGAGACCTGGGATCTGGCTCAGGAAGAGATGTATCTGATCAAGAGCCAGGACCGCAGCAAGGTGCGCTCGCTCTGGTTCATGCGGCATCATCCGAACAACAAGGAAGAGGCAGGCTTCTTCCCTGTCGCCTGGTGCCGCAAGGCTGGCGAAGGCAAGGTGTTCTACACCAGCCTGGGACACCGCGAAGATCTGTGGAGTGACTCGCCGGAGATCAAGGATCGCAAAAACTCGGTGGAACTGAGCAAGCAATTCCAGGCGCACATCCTCGGCGGCATCAAGTGGGCACTCGGCCTCGCCGATGGCAGCGCGGAGCCGAATCCCGAAGCGAAGTAAGCTCATCCGCTTTTTTGAATGACGAGGGCCTGGAGCAATCCAGGCCCTTCTTGTTGGCACAGCCAACGAAGATAATTTGGCCGTGTTCATCACGTTCGAGATAGCTGCATGAATCGTTCGTCACACCTGTCCCGTCGTCGCCTGCTCAAAACGATCTTTTGCTCCAGTGCGGGGCTGGCTTTGAACCTGCGCCCGCAGACCTTGCTGGCCGCTGAGCGCAGCGACCTGCACTTGCTAATGATCGGGGATTTCGGCAGCCAGCAGCCTTCTCAGACCGCCGTGGCGAAGGGCATGAAGGCGTATGTGGAGCGCTTGAAGTTCAAGCCGGAAATGCTGCTGCTGCTGGGCGACAACTTTTATAGCAAGATGGAAGGTGGACTGAGATCGCCGCGCTGGCAGACTGGTTTTGAGGACATGTATCCGGCCAGCTCGTTCCCCGGCAAATGCCCGGCCGTGCTGGGCAATCATGACTACCACGACAACGCGGGTGGCGAGCAGGTGCAGCTGGCCTATGCCAGGCAAGGCGGCACACGCTGGACAATGCCAGCGAAGTGGTATCGCGAAGACCTGGGCGGGCTGGCGACCTTTCTTTTCCTGGATACCAACCTGCGCAGTGTGAGTGGCAGTTCCAAAAACAAGGACGGCAAGGTGGTGAAGAAGAACAGCCTGACCGCTGACGAAGAGACGTTGCAGTGGGCCTGGCTCAAGGAGCAACTGGCCAGCAAGCGCGGCACCTACACCATCGTGGCCGGCCACCATCCTGTTTACTCGAACGGCTCACATGGCGACACCAATGAACTGGTGGAAAAACTCTCCCCACAGCTCCAGGCCGCTGGCGTGCATTTGTATTTGTGTGGGCACGATCATGACTTGCAGCACCTGGAACTGGAAGGCTTGAAGACCAGTCATGTGCTCTCCGGCGGCGGTGGTGCGCGGGTGCGTGAGCTGAAGAACAAGGACCGCAAGATGCCTTTCGGCACGCCTGTCTATGGCTTCAGTCATCTTCAGATCAATCCCGAACGGATGTTGCTGCGCCATGTCGATGCGAACGGCAAACAGATTCACGCCTTCGAGAAGAGCGTGGATCATGCGATGAAGATCGTGAGCTGAGGCACCAGTAAGATTTCGGCGTTCACGCTTTAGCTGGCTTAGACGGAACACGATGAAGCGTGAACACCGAACGGTGCATGAGCCGCACGGGATGGCGGCTCCCAAAAAGGCTAATAAGCGCGGCTGTCTTAGCCGACGATAATGCCCTTGGCCTTGCGCTCTTTCTCGCGTTCCAGGATCGGCACCACTTCGTTGGTTTCGATCAAGGGCAGACCGAGGTCACCGATGCGGCTGAGCGTGAGACCTTGGAAGGCGGTCACTTCGGCAGCGAGCCGCTTGAAGACATCATCCACGCTGTGCAGGCCATTGCTGCCGGTGAGCTCCAGCACGAGATCGCGCAGGATTTCCCAGTCATCACGGGCGTGGCCGGGGCTGTTGACGGCCTTGTTCAAGCGTTGCAGGCGGCCGGTGACATTGATCATGCTGCCACGTTTTTCGGCGTAGCTGGCAGCGGGTAGGACCACTGAGGAAAGTTCAGCTGTCGGGTTGGCCAGGATGTGGGTGCTGATCAGGACCTTCAGCTTGCCGAGGGCTTCAGCATCGTAACCGGCTTTCACCAAGTTCTCACCGAGGGCGATCACGCCTTTGATCAGGCCGCTACGAATGGCGCGGTTGATCTCGTCAAAGCGAGCGCCGGGTTCGAAGCCGAGCACTTGGCGCACGCCGTTGCTGTTCGGATTCAAGTCATCAGCGCGCAGGTAGTTGTCCGCGCCGCCCGTGCGGGCCACGGCATCCACGAACTTCGCCTTGGTCGCGGCAACGAGCTGCTTGACCATGTAGAGTTCTTCATTGGTCATGCGGGCCGAGCACACGATGGCGATCTCGTCGCCATTCAGGCCCCGCAAGCCTTCGGCAGCAGCCAGGATGGCCTTCTTCCAGGTGGTGACTTCGTGCCTTCCTCCCGTCTTCACCATCGGATCGGTCAGGCGATATTCGCTGTTGATGAAGTGGAAATCGAGACGGCCCTGGTCGCACATCCAGGTGCTGTTGACGTCGTTGTTCTCTCGCGGTGTCTGGCGGTAAACGGTGTCGCCACGGGCGCTGATCTCGGTGTTGCAACCACGTCCGCACTTGGTGCAGAGCGAGTTGGTTTCCTTCATGAACCACACACGCTGCTGGAAGCGGAAGTCATTGCTGGTCAGCGCGCCGACGGGGCAGATGTCCACCGTGTTGAGCGAGTAGTTGTTCTCCAGGCGCTTGCCCGGATGCACGGTCAGTGTGGTGTGCGTGCCGCGCTCGGTGAAGCCGAGCACCGGATCGTCAGCGATCTCAGCGGTGAAGCGAATGCAGCGCGAGCACATGATGCAGCGTTCGTCATCCAGGCGGATGCGTGGACCGATGTCGACGTTCTTCGGCTTCTTGGTCTTGTCCTCACGGAAGCGGCTTTCGCCCTGGCCGTGCTCCACGCTGAACTCCTGCAAGCGGCACTCACCGGCTTGGTCACAGATGGGGCAGTCAAGCGGGTGATTGGCGAGCAGGAACTCCATCACGCCACGGCGGCATTCTTCGGTGAGCTTGCCCTCGGTGCGGATGCCCATGCCTTCGGCCACGGTGTTCGCGCAGGCAATGACAGCACGCGGCATCCAGCCGATTTTGGCGAAGCCGTGCTCATCCTTCTCCGGCTCAGTGCCAGGGGCGGGGCGGGGCGGCATGCCCATTTCGACCAAGCACATGCGGCAGTTGCCGGGGCTGCTCAGCTTCGGGTGGTAGCAGTAGTGCGGGACCAGGGCTTCCACCTGACGGCAGGCTTCAATCATGCGCGTGCCTTTGGGGAACTGGTGCCACGTGCCGTTGATTTGCACATTGACCATGTCCACGGGGGGCTTGGCGGCAGGGGCGCTGGGAGCTGCTGACATAGATGAGAAAAAGATGGGGCTGGGCGAGTATCCGAGCGCGAGGGATGCGGGCAAGGCGATTTTGTGAAAAATTTCACAAGCGCCGGAGCCTAACTCCGGTCGCGGAGAAATCCGGCCCTGTGCGCGAAAGCTTGACACTCCTAGGCCGAAAGGTAGCATTTCGCAGTCGACACCCGCCCTGCGGGCCGCCCGGTATCTGGTTCCCGCCATGCAACCGTGATTCTGAAAATGTGCCATGGCGTAACCTCTCCTGTGCTACCTGTTCCATGAATCTCTACGTCAGTAATCTCGCCTATACGGTGAGTGACGATGAACTTCGCAATGTGTTTGAAGCTTACGGTGCCGTCACCAGCGCCCGCGTGATCATTGATCGAGAAACGGGCCGCTCACGTGGCTTTGGCTTTGTCGAGATGCCCAACGACGGCGAAGCCACTGCTGCCATCAACGATGCGAACAATCTGGATCTGAGCGGCCGCCCGATGAAGGTGGTGGAAGCACGGCCGAAGGAAGCCCGCCCGCAAGGCGGTGGAGGTGGTGGCGGCGGCGGACGCAACTTTGGTGGAGGTGGCGGTCAGCGCCGTGACTTTGGCGGCGGTGGTCAGCGTGATTTCGGTGGTGGTGGCGGAGGAGGAGGCGGTGGTGGCCGCGGCAAAGAGCGTGACAGAGACCGCGAGCGCGGCGGCAAAGATCGCGATTGGGATCGTGGCGGCGGTGGTGGTCGTCGTCGCGGTGGCAACGACTATGAGGACGAGGGCTGGTAGGCCCTGCTTCGGAAGCCCAAAACGCTGATATCATTCGCTAAGCGCAGGCCTGGAAACAAGTCTGCGCTTTTGTTTATGGCCGTGGCTTGAGCACAGACTCGATCACGCGATACGACTCCAGCCGTGCTTCATCAGGGAAGTCATGCTCGCTGTCGGGATGCACCACAGTCAGCGTGCCGCCCAGCAGCTTGAACACGGGCCTCGCAGCGGCGGCGATGCGATCAACACTGTCGTGCTTGAAGTTGGCATCGCGCAGCGGGGCATTCACAAAGACGCGCCGATCACCAAGCACGGCGATGAGTTCATAGAAGTCGAAAGGAACGTCTTGAGGATGTCCGAGATAGTTGGCCATGCGCGGCATGTAGCGTTGCTGGGTCCAGCCTTTGATATTGCCGCCGTAGTAATCGACGAACGAGTCGAAGCCGCAGCTGGAGACGACAACCTTGATGCGTGAATCGAAGACGGCGGTGAAGATGCTGTTGTGCCCGCCAAGAGAGTGGCCAATGGCGGCGAAGCCTGGGGCCTTGTTCACGAAAGGCAGCGACTCCAGCAGATCGAGTCCGCGAATATTGTCCCAGATCGCCTTCATGGTCCCGCTCTCGTAGCCGAGTGCTTTCAGGTCGGGTTGGTAATTCGCCAGCTGCACATAACTAGGCGACAAGGTGACGAAGCCGCGCTCGGCCAGCTCCGACGCGTATTGGCGGTTCTCCTTGCCGCCGAGTCCTACCACCACCTTGTGCCCGATCTTGTTTTCGGTGGGATGCAGGCAGAGCAAGGCTGGCGCGGGCTTGTCCACCGTGGCCGACTTCGGAATGCACAGGTAGGCGGGCACTCGACCGCCGGGCTCGGCCGCGTAGCTGATGAGCTGGCGCACGTAGCTGCCGCAGTCGGCTTCCTCTTCGACCTTCACGGCCAGGGCACAGCGCTTCTCGTTGCTAGGCATCTTGCCCATGACCTTTTGCATGGCTTGGCGAATCTCATTCCCACGCATCGACCATTCCGCGGCGTTGGTGGCTTCAGCGATGCTGCCGTCGGAGGCTCGATATTTCAGAAGCTGCTCGCGTGGCAGGCGCTCCGCCTGTAGGGGAGCAATGAACAGCGTCACTAATAGGGCGGCTCGCGTAAACATGGACAATACATACGCGCGAGTGTGGGGCGGTCTGGCGGCTGCCAAACCCCTTGACACTGCATCTTTCATCGTCTCCGCTCATTCCCCCTATGGCCAAGGCTCTTATCATTGCTGAAAAACCCAGTGTCGCCACCGACCTTGCCCGCGCGTTGGCCAAGGCTCCCGGGATGACGGCCTTTGCCAAGGAGAAAGACTACTTTGAGAACGAAACGCACGTCATTTCCTCCGCCGTCGGTCACTTGCTGGAGTTGAAAATGCCGGAAGTGAACGGCAAGAAAATTGGCTGGGGCTTCACCACGCTGCCGATCATTCCCGAGGAGTTTGAGCTTCAGCCCATCGAGAGCAGCGCCGAGCGCTTCCGTGTCTTGCAGCGCCTGATCAAGCGCAAGGATGTCGATAGAATTATCAACGCCTGCGATGCTGGCCGCGAGGGCGAGCTGATCTTCCGCTACATCATCGACGCTACCGGCACCAAGAAGCCGATCCAGCGCATGTGGATGCAGTCGATGACGAACAACGCCATCCTGGAGGCCTTCCAAAAGCTGCGCACCGATGAGCAGATGCGCCCGCTGGCCGATGCCGCAAAGTGCCGCAGCGAGAGCGACTGGATCGTGGGCATCAACGGCACTCGCGCATTGACCGCGCTGAATTCCAAGCACGGTGGCTTCCGCCTCACACCCGTGGGCCGTGTGCAGACACCGACCCTCGCCATTCTGGCCGAGCGCGAGAACGCCATCGCGGCCTTTGTGCCACGCACCTACTTTGAAGTGCATGGTTTGTTTGGCATCGAGAGCGGACGCTACAACGGCCGCTGGCTCAATGAGCAGCATCAGAAGGACGAGAACGACGAGCACAAGAAGGCCGAACGCATCTGGGACAAGGCGCAGGCCGAAGCCATCGTCGCCCGTTGTGTGGGCAAGCCTGGCACGATCACTGAGGTCACGAAGCCTGCGCGTCAGGCCGTGCCCTTGCTTTATGACCTGACCAGCCTGCAACGCGAGGCCAGCAACCGCTTCGGTTTCAGCGCTCGCCGCACCTTGCAAATTGCGCAGGCGCTGTATGAGAAGTTCAAGGTGCTGACCTATCCGCGAACCGATTCCCGCTTCCTGCCCGATGACTACCTGGGCACCGTGATCGGCACGATGAAGACCTTCGCGCAGCATCCGACCTCCAAGCACGATGCGATGCCCCAGGACCTGATCCCGCACGCAGGCAAGGCCTTGAGCAACAACTGGGTGCGACCCAATCGACGTGTGTTCGACAGCAGCAAGGTGAGTGATCACTTTGCCATCATCCCCACCGGCGTCATTCCTTCCAAGGAGATGGGCGAGGCCGAGCAGAAGCTCTTCGACATGGTCACACGCCGCTTCATCGCGGTGTTCTTCCCGCCGGCGGAGTTCGAGGTGACGACGCGTTTCACGCGAATCGGCGAGGATTGCTTCAAGTCCGACGGCAAGGTGCTGAAGGAGGCTGGCTGGCTCGCTGTGTATGGCAAGAAGGCTGCCGAAGAAGCCGCTGCCGAAGGTGAAAGCGGAGGCAGTGGCAAGTTGCTCGTGCCCTTCAATGGCAAGGAACATGCTGACACGCTGGATGTCGAACTGCACGAGGAAGTCACCAAGCCACCGCCGCGCTTCAACGAAGCCACCCTGCTCAGCAGCATGGAAGGCGCAGGCAAGCTGGTGGACGACGAAGAGGCTGCTGAGGCCATGAGCGAACGTGGCCTGGGAACGCCTGCGACACGCGCGGCGATCATCGAAGGCTTGATCTACGATAGCTACATCGAGCGCAATCAGCGCGACCTCGTGGTCACGGGTAAGGGCTTGTCCCTGATCGAGCAGATTACCAATCTCGGCATTGATGCCCTGCGTTCACCGGAACTCACCGGCCAGTGGGAATACAAGCTGCGCCAAATGGAAGCGCACAAGCTGGACCGCACCAGCTTTATGAAGGAGATCCGCGCCATGGCGACGTCCGTGGTCGAGAAGACCAAGGCCTATGCCAAGGCGGCGAAGGATCGCGTGTATCCTGACTTCGATGCAACCTGCCCCTTCTGCGGCACGCACGGCTTCAAGCAGAGCGATGAGTTCTATGGCTGCAAGGGCTGCAAGCTGCGCGTTTACAAAACCGTGGCCGGACGTGCCTTCACCGATGAAGAAGCCAAGACGCTGATCGAGAAACGTTTCGTTGGTCCGATCGAAGGCTTCCGCAGCCGCAAGGGCGAGGAGTTTACCGCTTCCATCGAGATCAAGGATGACCTCAAGTCCGGCTTCGTCTTCCCGCAGGGCGAGAACGATCCCGACTCTGGTCCGCCCTTTGATTTCGAGACAGCGACACCCATCGCCGCCTGTCCCGTGTGCGCTCTGAAGAAGCGCAAAGGCCAGATCTACGACACGCCGAACGGCTACATCTGCAACATCGCTGCCAAGGAGCCGAAGACCTGCAACGGCAAGCTGCCAAAGGAATTGTGCAAAAAGGAAATCACGCTGGAGAACGCCATCAAGTTCTTCACTGAAGGCAAGACTGGCCTGATCGAAGGCATGATCTCCAAGAAGGGGCGTCCGTTCTCGACCTTCTTGAACTGCAAGCCCGGTGAGAAGCGCCTGCTTGGCTGGGAGTTCCCGCCGCGCGAGAAGAAAGCGCCTGCGGCGAAGAAGGCGGCAAAGGCCGTGAAGGAAGCCAAGGAGTGACGAGAAGTTCGTAGTTCGAGCTTTAGCTTTCTCAGAGAAGGACGAGCTGAAGCTTGAATTACGAACCTCAAAGTGACGGCAAGATGCCGTCGCTCCTTGTTCATGCAAACCAGCGTGGAGCCAGTGCGTTGGTTGTAAATGCTCCTGCGCACTCTGCTCCTGCTTTCACTTTCCTCGTTGGGTCACGCCATCGACCTCACCACCTTCGCCGACGGCAAGACGGATGCCACCGCCGCCCTTCAAGAGCTGATCAACAGCGGTGTGGGGCGCATCGACTTACCGAAAGGCCGCTATCTTCTTAGCCAAACGCTGACCATCGACCTGGATAAGGTGGGACCCTCCAGCATTGAGGGCCACGGGGCCGCACGTTTGATCATGGCAGGTGCGGGCCCTGCGCTGCATTTTATCGGCACGCATGAGGGCTCCGCCGCACCGGAGTCAGTGAAGGAGAATGTGTGGCAGCGCCAGCTCACGCCCATGGTCGATGGATTGCAGATCTATGGCGAGCACGCCGAGGCGGATGGCATCAAGGCCACGGGCACGCATCAGATCACCATCACCCGCACCACGATCACGCACTGTCGCCACGGCATTCATCTGGCGGTGCGAAACCGGAATGCCATCATTGGTGACTGCCACATCTACAAGAACAGCGGCATCGGTGTCTTCTACGACAACGTGAACTTGCACCAGAGCAACATCACCGGCTCGCACATCAGCTACTGCGCAGGTGGTGGCGTGGTGAATCACGGCGGCAACGTGCGCAACCTGCACATCGGCACCTGCGACATCGAGAGCAACATGGCGGCTGACGCCCCGCCCACCGCGAATGTGTGGCTGGACTCCACCGGCGGCAGCATTGGCGAGGTGGCCATCACTGGCTGCACCATTCAGCACAGCAGCAAGGCCCCGGACTGCGCCAACATCCGCATCAATGGCGCAGGCGATGACCCCGCACTAGAGCGGCGCACGGGCGGCAAGTTTACCCGTGAAGGCAATGTCACCATCACGGGCAATGTGTTCAGCGACATTCAGGTCAATGTCCACATCACCGACTCACGCGGGGTCACCCTCACCGGCAATACCTTCTGGGAAGGCTTCCAGCACGATTTACTGATTGAGCGCAGCAGCCACGTCGTCGTGGCCGATAACAACTTCGACCGCAACCCGCGCTACGCGGTCAACGGCTTTAACAACGCCGAGAACAACGGCATTGTCTTGAAGGAGGTGCAGGACGGCAGCTTCACCGGCAATGTCATCGCCGGGGTTACGCGCAAGCGTGCGGCGGTGGACATCGCCGACAGCTCACGGCTGAACCTTTCGCACAATACGATCCTCGACAGCGATAGTGTTGGCCTTCGATTGGAGAACGTGTCGCGCAGTCTTGTGTCGGACAACATCATCCGCGACGACCGCGATGAAGCGCTTCGCTCCAAGGCGGTGTCACTGGAGATCATCGGCGGCACCGACAACCAAGTGGGTGCGAACCTGCTTGGGAATGGCAAGCAGGCGCGGTAGAGCTAGCGGTGCATGATCACTTGCCCATGAGCAGCAGCACACCGGCAGACAGTGCCAGCGCTGGCAGCAGGATGCTTAGCCCGCCCAGGTTGATGGCGAAGATGCCCGTGATGCCCAGAAGGATGAGATAAACGCAAAGAAGGAAGGTGCCGATGTTGTTCGTGATTTTCATGGAGATGTGAGGTGAGGTTTGGCTATCAGCCTTTTCGGGAACCGAGGACGAGCACCACAAGGCCGCCCACGACGGATGCGGCTCCGATGATGCGAGGCAGGGGCACGGCGTGGGTCTTCTCAGCCGTGATCTGGATCGGACCGAGGTCGACTGCCTTTTCTTGGGTGGTATAGGTGAAGCCTTGGTAAGCAAAGATGAGGACGCCGATGATGATGAGCGCGATGCCCACGAGAGACGATGTTTTCATGAGGTGATTGGCTGTGGAGTTAGAAGGTCCAGTTGAGGGAGACGGTGCCGAAGACCTGGGCATCCTGCTGGTCGCTGAACTCTTTGGTGCGATAAACAAAGGCGTAGGCCAGCTTGGTGTTTTTGTAGTTGATGGCGACACCGACGCTGAGGTCGGCCACGAACAGATTTCGATCCACGGAATGGCTGTCGCCAAAGGTGTTGCCATCCAGGAAGATGTTGTGCCCGACCGCGCGACCATCAGCCCGGGCAAAGACATACAACCCCAAGTCAAAGCGAGAGCGGTCAGCACCCATCCGGCCATCCACAGGGGTGGAAGTCGTGGCGGCGGGACCAATCGCCGCCGTGCCGAAGTCGTCGGGCAGGTTTAGCCCGGCGCGCAGTTCGGCACCGGCGTTGGCATAGGTTTGGACATTGCCGACGGCTGCGCCGAAGCGTGGCAGCACCTCCCAATCCAGACCGCTACGCCGCTCATGCTTCGGCCAGCGCCACATGCGCTCATACACGACCATCAGGCCGAGTTCATCATGGAGCTGGTTGTCCCAGCCGTTCGGATGATCGAGGCCGCGCAGGTCATGAATCAAACGCTGCGCCTCCTGGGCGTAGGACGAGGGACCGACGATCCCCGCATTCAGCAGCAGGGAGTTCCGCACTTCCTCATTCTTCCACACCACGCCAACGCCCAGGTAGAGCCAGCCCGCATAGGGCCGGTCGTTGTCGATCAAGGCGGTTAGCTCGGTGTTGTCTGGCGTGTAAATGTTTTGCCCGAAGGTGAACACCAGGTTCTTCTGGTAGTTCGTTTCATTGATGTAGGGCAGCAGATTGAACAGCGGCAGCAGAGGACTGGCGTAAGGCGTGTCGCTCAGTTTCTCAAGGTCGGGAGAGCTCCAGCTGAGCGCTACGCCGCTGGTGTAGTAGCGGTCGGTCCCGGCGAAGAGATCGTTCTCCAAATACAGGCCCAGGGTGCCGCCAGCGACGTCTTTGCCTGCGGCGTGGGCCCGGGTGTCAAGAGAGGCTGCCAGAAGGCAGCTCAGGGCGAGAAGGCGAAGGATGGAGGAATTCATAGAGCCAGGGAGACTGTGTCTTCGGACTTCTTCTTGGCTTTGGTGCCGGGCTTTTCCCTGGCTTTTGCCGGCGGTGAGGGCGGTTTCGTCTTGCCCGGTGTCGAGGCTTTGGGCTGCTGCGCTGGCTTTGTGGCCTCGGGGCGTTTGACGGTGGGACCGGGGGGCTTGGACTCCGGCTTGGGTCCAGGGTGCGGGGCACGGATCTTGTCAGGCTGCGGGGCTGGCGGCTTGGCCCGGGGCTTCGCGGGTTTCATGTCTGTGCGCGGCGGGGCAGCCCTGGTTGATGAGTCGGATGGTTTGCCGCCGCCTTGCCCGGTCTGGTGCGGAGGCTTCTCCGGCGTTGCTTCATGCTGGCGCGGCTCTTTTTTTCCGGGCTGTTCAGGGCTCTTGGGCCGGGGGGCGTTTTGAGACGCCTTGCCTGGTTTGGGCATGGGCTCTTTGGCCTTTGAAGGCCGAGGCTCCTTCACGGCAGGCTTTTGCGCGGGTTTGACCGGCGGGGAGTCCTGGATGCGCGGCTTGTCCTCACGGTTGTTATTGCCTTTGGCTGAAGACTCGTTGCGTGGTGGCATCCGATCTTGGACTGCTGGTTCATCTTTGGACTTGGATCGCTCACTCTTGGCTCGTGGTGGCAGATTCTCAGGCGGCCTCACCCGGCTGCGCATTTGCTCGCGCAAGGCATTCAGCTGCGCAGGCGAGCCTGCTTTGCTCCAGCCACGGTCAACCTGCGCTTGGTCGATGCGCTGCGAAGCCTTTCTGGGGGCCGACGAGGCATGATCTGAAAAGGGCGCGGCAAACACGCTGAGCGAATCACCCGAGACACGCGAGCGCAAACGCTCTGCCACTGGCTGACGGTCATCGCGATCAAAGGACTGGCGGCGGTCCAGCTTGTAGCGCGGGATGGGGTCCGCGCTCTGCCGGAACTGCTGGTCGTAACGCAGCCCGCCATTGTGCACGGTGTTGTTCACATAGGTGATGTTGGTGATGTTCGTGGTCTGATGGATGATCGAGATGTTCTCGCGCTGGTCGATGAAGACCGTGTTCAGGCGGCGGGCACCAAAGTTGTGCCCTTCCACGAAGCGATAGCTGCTCGGTCCGATGTCGTAGTAGTCGTCCACCCAGGCGTTCAGGCCGATATCCACGCGAAACACGGCCTCAGGCGGTAGCGGTGCCCAGCCGACATAGCGCGGGCTGTGCCGCCAGGAGACCCAGCCGGGTCCCCATTCCGTGCCAGGCACCCACACCCAGCCCACGTTCTCCACATTCGCCCAGCGGCCGTAGTGATACACGGCCCAGCCATAGGGCTCTTCAGAATCCCAAGTCCAACCGGCATCGGTGTAAACCCAGCGCCCGTCGCTGTAAGGCCGCCAGTCATCCTGGACATCGCCGGGCTGCCAGCAGTAGCCGAGGTCGCCGATTTCCCGCCAGCTGCCATAGGGCTCCAGGTTGTCGTAAAAGAAGTCCAGCGAGACGGACTGGCGTTCGTCCGCAAGGACAGGCGAGAGGGCGAGCAGCCACGTCACGCCAAGAAGAGACAAGAATGTTTTCATGGATAAGAGGAGAAGGCCAAGGCCGGCGCATGGGCGCGGCCTTGACGGAAGAACGGGCTCACAGCACCCGGCGGCCTTGAATGATCCGGACCAGGATGAGGACCACGGCCACCACCAGCAGGATATGAATGAGGCCGCCCATGGTGGAACTGGTCACCAGTCCCAAGGCCCACAGGATTAGAAACACGATGGCGATAGTCATTAACATAGGATGTGTTCTTTCAAGATTGATGAAGCGCCGCCTGTCTGCGCCCAGTGGGGAGGAGTGGCAGCGGGCACCGGGTTTATTGCTTCGAAACAGCGGGCTCGATCGTCATGTGGTTGATGACGCTTTTCACGCCGTTGATGTCTGTTACCAGCTTGGTAACCAGGTCTTTCTCGGCCATGTTGGCAGCCTTGCCGCTCACGGTTACGGTTCCTGCATGGGTGGTGACCTTGGTCGTCAGCGCGCTGGTCGAGCGGTGCGAAAGCAGGGCCACCCGCACCTGGGCGGTGATGGAGGCATCGTCGATCATCTCCATGATCGTCTGCGGCGGGGACTCGGGAGCCTCGGCCACGGTCATCTCGTTGTTCACGTCCTTGATGCCTTCCACATCTTTGGCGTATTCTGTCGCCAGCTCCTTCTGTGCCTGGCTGGAGGCTTCACCTTTCAGCGTGACCACGCCTTCCTTCATCACCACCTGGGTGCTGAAGACACTGAGGCTGCGATGCATAGCGAGAGCGCTCTTCACCTTCAGATAAAGCCATGTGTCGGAATGCTCTGGCGCGCCTTCCTTGACCATGATCAGGTTGATCACGCTCTTCACGCCTGGCAGGCTGGACACGGTGTTCTCGGCAAGGAACTTGTGTGAGTCCGCGACCGCGACACCGGTCAGAGTTACCACGCCGTCCTTGGATTTTGCCCGGATGGACTCGTCCACAAGAAAGGTCTTGAAGACATAGGAGGACTGGGCCGCGGCTTCGATTTGATCATCCTGGCCAGTCGCGCGAAGGGATGGGGATCCAAGCGCCATCGCCCAGATGATGAGGGTGAGGATGATCGGATAAGGGCCGGGTTTCCGCAGGGCATGCGCCTCCGGCGAGATGGGGGCCAGCGCCATGGCTGAGAGTGGATAGTGAGGGGAGTGAATACGACGCGCGGACGTTGCTTGAGTCGCTGTGGCAGGTGTTTGTTTCATACACCGCATCGTGGCGCATCGTGCCGACGCTTTCGATGGGGTGAATCCCTACCAGGGCGCTCGTTGCAGCTGCGGAACGTGATTTTGACCTGTCGGCATTCAGCCGGTAGGCATTCACCCCATGGCATGAAACCTCAAGGGCAAGGCATGGTGTAGGCCTGCTACCAATCACGTCAAAGTTCCAAGCCCATGCCTAACAACACTGCCCAGTCATCTGTGTCACCCACGCCATCTGCTATGGAGAAGCCGCTGCCGACACAAGCCGATGAGCGCACCGCGCACATTCTAGGTCTGATCGAGAAGGGCTTCCTCGCCGACTCCAGCCGTTTCCGCCAGATCGAAGCTGATTTGGCCACGAGCCTTCAGCGGGCGCGCAACTTTGGCTCCGAATACGGTTCCCCAGCGGACTGGAATCGAATCTGGCGTCAGCGCTGGGACCACGTGGAGGGCATTCTGCGGCGGATCAACAAACACGTAGCCGAAATGGATGACGCCATCTCAGGCCATGAGATGGATCGTCTTGGGAGAGCGCTGGCGTCATGGGAAGCACTGCAAGGGGAGGACTCGATGCTTGTCGATGCTCTCAACGACTTGCGCACGCAAGCCATTGCCCTGAATCCTGGATCGCACCTGGACTGGAATGCACTGGCGCTCACGCTGGAGGCCAATGTGGAGACGATTCATTCCTGCGCCGAGATCTTGCGGGCCAAGCTCGAGCTGTTAAAGGACCACTCCAAAGGGGAAGTGGATGCGCTGTTGAGCCATCTGATCGCCCAACTTCCCAACCGCACCAAAGCGGAGGATGCGGCCGCGGCTGTTGATGCGGAGTCCTATGATCGCGCGGTGATGGAACTGCATCAGGAACAGTATCAGAGCCTGGGATTGATGGACACGATCAAGACAATGTTTCTGTGGATGGAGTCGCCCGAGGAACGCATGAGAAAGAACCGGTCGCTCCGCATCCAGCAGCCGTAATGGTGCCTGTCTGTCGTCACCTCAACTCCATGAACTCCGCCCTTCCTCACGTTCGCCGTCCAGTCCTTGGCTACCTCGCCTGGCTCGCACTTTGTTTTGCAGCCTCTGCCAGCGCTGTCTTTGTCGCTCCAGGCGGATGGTATGCTGAGTTGCACAAGCCGTCCTGGAATCCGCCCGCGTGGGTCTTTGGTCCGGCATGGACCACTCTCTACATACTGATGGCCACAGCGGCGTGGCTTGTCTGGCGTGAAGGCGGATGGAAGGTGCAGGGCCGTGCCTTGAGCTTGTTCGTTGCTCAATGGCTGCTGAATGCCTTGTGGACGCCCCTGTTCTTCGGCTTGCACCGCCCTGATTTGGCCTTCATCGAGATCGTATTTCTTTGGGGCCTGATTCTGATGACCACGACTGCTTTCTGGAAGGTGAAGACTTCCGCCGGGCTGCTGATGCTGCCCTACCTCGCTTGGGTGACCTTTGCCGCCGTGCTGAACTTCACCCTCTGGCGAATGAATCCCTGACCCCCCAATATCACTCCATGTCCTCATCCATCATGACTCGCGACGAAGAAGTCACCGGCGAACTGCTCAACGAAAGCATCCTGCGCTCCGCATCCCATGTCGAAGCCGACCTGATCTCGCCGGAATCCACGCGCAGCACGTCTGACCTCACTGCTTGGAATGAGTCGGCGCTGACGCTCGGCCTGCGCATTCCTGAGTTGCCGCAGCAGCCCGTGCTGTCGATCGCCGAGCAATTGGTCGCGGCTGGCACGGAGGAGGCCGAGGTGGAGCGTCGTGCTGCGGCGGCGGTTTGAGTGACCGGTGCCGCCACAGCACGAGGAATGATGCCATCACACTGCTGTGACGAGCGGCTGAGCCATTTCAACGGAAGCTGTTTGATGCTGCTCGGAAGCTTCGGCTGGGGAGCGATCCATCACCGCACGGGCGTGATCTGCCTCCTCGGTGGTGCCATGGGCGATGACAATGAACTTGCCCGTTCTCAGCGCGGTCTCGAACTTCAAGACGCTGTTCTTCGGGATGCCTTGGCTGTAAAGGCAGGCCCCCAGCGCGGTCAAGCCACCCACCAACACAGCACCCTCCAGCGCACCGATGATCCATCCCACCACAGGGCCAGCGAGAACGATGGGTCCGATGCTGGGAATAACCAGGAAGGCCGAGCCAAACAGCCAGCCCCACACACCGCCCCAGAAGGCACCTTGAGCCCCCCAGTATTTCACACGGTCTCCCGTGTTGTAGTAGCCAGCGACATGCTCGTCGGTGTGATAGTCGCGGCCGATGATGGAGAGCTGCTTCATGTCGAAGCCGGAATGCTGAAGCTCTTGGACGTAAGCCTCGGCGTCAGCGTGGGACTTGTAGACGGCGATGACAGCGTTGTGCTGTTTGGTCTTGGTAATCATGAGGGGTGCGTTTGTCGAGATAGAGGATGCCGTTTCGCAGGGGCTCGATGCACCCGCAAAACGGCCTTGTGCGTTAATGATTGGCCGCACGCTCAATGTGGTGGCCCACATGGCCGACATCTCTGCCGACTCCCCGGAAGTTGTTGCAACTGGTGCAGAAGAGGCTCACAAGCGCGGTGGCGAGGAACAAGAAGGCGAGGTGTGTTATTGATGTTTTCATGAGGTAGAGTTGAATGGTTTGCAGGTCGAGGCACCGGCTGGTCAGTTGCCCATGACGACTTGCTTGTTGTGGGCCGAGAGATAGTCATTGATGACGCGCTCAACCGCTTCGCGGGTCTCGCCCGTGCGTTTCTGAATACGCCCGAGCAGCTCGTCCTGCTGGCCGTCGATGAACTGAAGATCGTCATCCGTGAGCTTGGCCCACTTCTGCTTCAGGTTGCCTTTGATGATGTTCCAGTCGCCTTTGATTTCGAGGGTGGTCATAGAGTAGCTGTGTTAAAGTTGATAAAGTCGGATAACGTCAGTAGGTGCGGGTGGTCTGGGTCTCCACGGTGTTGGAGAAGGGCTTGTTCACGGTCGTCTGTTCCGTGGTGGTGGTGCTGACTTGAGGATGCCGGGGCTCGCGGACGTAGGTGCACTGGGGGAGTGCCAGCAGAGCGGCAAGGGCGAAGAGATAGAGGGAAGTCGTTTTCATCGTGGGGGGTGGGTTGGTTTGGGTAACAGGGTGATCAGTGGAAGAGGCTTCGAAAGCCTCGGCTTAGCTTGCCCAGGCGGCGATCCAGATGCATGGCATCCATGCCTTTGCCCATGGCGTGAGAGCCTTCATCGGCGAGGTGGGCTGCATGATCGTAGGCTGAAGAGAGGCGCTGCTGGATGTCTTCCAGCAACCGCAAGGCCCGGCTTTGCGGAGGATCAGGAGTCAACGCACGTGCAATGATGACCACGGCGAGCCCCAGGCCTGCCGCCGCGATCAAGGCATTGGCCGGATGCTGGCGCACATACGCTTCGAGTGATCGGATGGGCGTGGGCGCGTTGTCAGTCGTGGGGGAGATGCCTGGCAAGACAGGCGTTTGGTTGGAGTCATTCATGGGGTGGTTTCAGGGGCGGGTTTTCGACAGCAGAGTTCGAGCGACTTGATGACGCCCAGCGACAGCAGTGCGGGACGTAGCAGAGCACTGGCGACAGCGGCCGCTGAGGCCACCAGCACGCGGGTTGGCAGCAGGTTGATCATCACGCCCGCACCGAAGGCAGCGGCTGCTGCTTTGACAGGTTCTCGGCTGGCATAGTCTCTCAAATCGCCAAGCAGGCGCTTGGCGCAGAGTTCCACAGTTTGCATGGGTGGGTCTTCGTTCATGGTAGAGATGGATAGGGGCATCAGGGCTGTCTCTCTATGGGGTGTAACCCCACTAGGGCCTGGGCTTGATGCCGCTTTCACCTTCGCCGGATTAAAATCAAAAAGCGGTGCCAGGCGGCTGTTGGGATCGAGCTGATCCAGCAAACAGACTGCACCCGGCACCGCTCTGTGTTAGCAAGAACCCAGGGGGTGCTTACCGCAGGCTGACGGTCTTGGCGCTCAGGGCCTCAGCCTTTTCGAGATGGGACTTCAGCGCGGGGATGGTTTTGTCCACCCAGCTTTTGAGGTCAACGTCCTTGGCTTCCTTGGAAGCTTCCTCGAAGTTGCTGATGCACTTCTTGTGGTCGCTGATGATGACGGCGAGAAAGTCCTTGTCGAACTTTTCGCCGCTCTGCTTTTCCAGTTCCTGGTAGGTGGCGGCATGAGCCGGAGCAATCACAGTGGAAAGCTCGACTCCTTTTTTGACGGCCAGCGCGGTCAACTCGCCATTCACGGCGGTGTGGTCGGTCACCAAGGTGCCGGCCAGCTCTTTCACGTCTGAGCGCTCGGCCTTGGTCACAGCCAGCTGGGCGAGTTTGACCTCGGCCATTCCGGCGGCGGCTTCATGCTTGACGAACTTCACGTCGGCGGCATTGAGCGTGTCTTTCTCAGAAGCCATTCCCTGGGGTGTTAGCAGCATGGCTGCGATCACGGCGAGACTGGTGGCGGAGAGGGTGTGGATGATTTTGTTTTTCATGTGTGTGTTTGTTTGTTGAGGTCTTTATCTTTTTTTGGCCTGTGATGTTTTCATTGGTTTCACAGGCCTCATGTTTAGGGGCGCTGCGCTGCGTTCTCCATGGGGTGAAACCCGACTCTTGAAGGAACGAAAAAGGGAGCGGTTGCCCGCTCCCTCTTGATGGATTTCAACGCTTGATGCCTTCCGTGCTAGAAGCGGAACTTCACACCGACACGGCCGACGGTGAAGTCGCTGTCCTGATCATTCGCGGCGAAGTGATAGGTGCCATCGACGAAGACACCCATGCAGTCCATGCTGGCAAAGCGGGCCTCGATACCGGCTCCCAGATGGTAATCAGTGTTGTTGTCGCCGTTGACGCTCATCCCCGCGCCGCCCATCACGTAAGGGGCAATGCAGAGGCTTCGGATCGGGGCACGCAGCACGAGGCTGCCGTCGAACTGATGGTGCTCGCTGCTGGTGGCGAACAGACCATAGCTGCCCTGGAAGCCGAAGTATTCGGTGAAGAAGTAATCGTAGAGCACGCCACCGCCCGCGGCGTCCTGTCCATCGTCCTCGGGAAAGATGCCGCCGCCGAACACGCCGAAGGCTGCACCTGGGGCGAAACAATCACAGCCCGCCGGGGCCATAGGTTGAACCATTTTGCTACTTTTACCGGAGTAGGCTGTGGTTGTGCCCGCTAGTGCGCTGGAGGCCAGCGCGGCGGAAAGGAGTAGTGTGGAGATGAATTTCATGGTGGCTGTCTGTTTGGATGTTTGAGTTACACCTTGGGACATGTGTCCAAGGTGTTGTTCTCTAGGCGATGCCGTCCCTCGTCCGCCATGGGGTGAAACCCCACCGGAAGGGTTGTTTTCGAGCGCTTCACCACGCGGCGTGTCGGCTGCCGGTCAGAGCAGGGTTTTACCCCATGGCCGGACGGCGGCAGATGCGGGAGGTTGCCCAAAGAACTTAGCCTCAACGACACCGGAATGAAAACCACCCCCGCCCAGCCAGCCGACGCCAGCGACGACCTTGAAGTCGGCGTCGCCACAGCCCGCCTTCTTTTGCAGCAAGCCCTGCGGAGGGAGCAGCTGAAGTCGGGCGACGAAGAACCGGAAGTGGCGCGCAAGAGAGCGCTGAAGGAGCTGACGGGGGCGAGCCTGGACGTGCCTGCAAAGGTCGCACCGCAGGAAGATGCCCTCGGCTCTGCTGCGACAGCGGCGGGCGGTCTGCGCGAGATCGTGATGATCAAGAACGCCAGGCCTGATGAGTAGAGTCGCAGGCCTGGCTCTGGGGTGTTTACCCCATGGCTGCGCGGTGGCATCGCGTGGAAGCTGCGCCCTGATCACATGAACGGCAGAGACTTAGCATGATACCAACGCCTTTGAGCAAGCTTGGGGTGCAATACATGGCGGCTTTGAGATCGCATGTCGAGCAACCCTCGTCTGCAAGCTTGCAAGCGGCGCATAGCCTCGGCGGCAAGGCTGTGGCCCTGGGGCTGGAGACGCTGGATCTGGCCAAGCTCCATGATCACGCGGTGGAAAAGCTGCTGCCGCAAGGCTCCTCCACCGAGGCGCGCAAGGAGGCGGCTTTGCAGGCTGCGTCCTTTTTCACTGAAGCTATGCTGCCGGTCGAAAAGACCCATCGCGTGGCCCTGGAGGCCAGTGTGGAATTGACCCGGCTGAACCAGACGCTGGCCCGGCATACGGTGGAGCTGGCGGACTCGAACCGCTTGCTAAGGCTGCATATCAGCGACCGCAAGACCACCCAGGCGGCCTTGAAGCAGAGCGAGCGGGCGACAGGGAAACTGCTCAAGGAGTCCCGGCTGCTGGAACGGCAGCTGCAGGCCATGACGCGCAGGATCCTCTCGGGAAACGAGGAAAAGCGAAAAAAAATGAGCCTGCAGCTCAACGAAGAAATCGCGCAGCCGCTGCTCGGTATCCATGTTAGGCTGCTGGCGCTGAAAAAAGAAGCGGCCGCCAATCACTCCGGCCTCACCAAGGAGATCACCATTACCCAGCGGCTGGTTGAGCAGTCGATGAAAACCATCAAGCAGTTTGTCAACGAATACGGCATCCCCTATGAAGCCTGAGCAGCCAAAGCTGGCGCGCAGCTATCTCGCCGCGCTGCGCAAGTATCTGCAGGCAAGCTCGTCGGCGAATCTGAACGCCGCGCGGAAGCTGGGGCTGCGCTCCCTGAAGCTCGGTCTTGAAACGCTGGACTTGGCCAGGATGCACGAGGTGGCGCTGATCGCCCTCGTGCTGCCGCGCCACACGCTGCGGACACGGGGCCTGATGATCCAGCGCGCGGGGGTCTTTTTTGGCGAGGCCATCACCCCGATTGAGCAGACGCACCGTGGCGCCCGAGAGGCAAACACCAGCCTGGGCGAAGTCATCGAAGCGCTGAACCGACGGACGCTGGAGCTGGCCACGTCGGTTATGGAGCTGAAGCAGGAGATTCTTCAGCGCAAGGCCGTGGAGGAATCCCTGCGCACCAGCGAGCAGACCACCAGCAAGCTGCTGGAGAAATCACGCCAGATGCAGGAGAAGCTGAGGCACCTTTCGCGGCAGCTCCTGTCGGCGCAGGAAGAGGAGCGGCGCAAGATCAGCCGTGAGTTGCACGACGTCATTGCGCAGACGCTGACCGGCATCAACCTCCAGCTCGCCACTCTGAAAACCGACTCCTCCGCCAGCGCGAAGGGCCTGCAGAAAAAGATCGCGATCACCCAGCGGCTGGTCGAGCGGTCGGTGAATATTGTGCACCGCTTTGCCCGCGATTTGAGGCCGACTGTGCTCGACGACCTGGGCTTGGTTCCCGCGCTTCGGTCATTCTTGAAAAGCTTTATCCAGGATACCAGCATTGATGTCCGGCTAAAGACCTTCCCCGGCATCGAGCAATCCAACGGCGCGCGTCGCACAGTGCTTTATCGTGTCGCGCAGGAGGCCCTTTCCAACGTGGCCCGTCATGCGAAGGCCAGCCAGGCCATCATCAGCATCCGCAAACACAAGGGCGGCATCCTCATGGAGGTTGCCGACAACGGCCAGGGCTTCGCCGTGGAAGACTACACCCACTCCGACAAGCACAACCGGCTGGGGCTGCTGGGCATGAAGGAACGGGTCGAAATGGTCGGCGGCAGCTTCTGTGTGGTCTCCAGCCCGGGAAAGCCCACCAAGGTGCGGGTGGAAATGCCGGCCGACCGCCCGGTGAACAAGAAAGCACCCCGCCAAGTCAAGAAACCTACCCCATTGTCATGCCCATGAGTCCAATCACTGTTTTGCTCGCGGAGGATCACACCATCGTTCGCGAAGGATTGCGTGCCCTGCTGAAGCTGGAATCCGACATCCAAGTCGTCGCCGAGGCGCAGGATGGCCGGCAGGCGGTGGCGCTGGCGGAGAAGTTGAAACCTGATGTGATCGTCATGGACATCGCTATGCCGCTGCTCAACGGCATGGAGGCCACGCGGCAGATTCTGCACGCCCGGCCGGGCGTCAAAGTGCTGGTGCTCTCGGCACACAGCGATGACGCCTATGTCAGCCGGGTCATGGAGTTGGGGGCTTCCGGCTATCTCGTCAAGCAAACTGCCGCGCACGTGTTGCCGGAGGCCATCCGGCGAGTCCATGAAGGAAAGAAATGTTTCAGCCCGATCATCTCCCGGCGGCGCAAGGAACAGGCGGTCAAGGCCCGTGCCCGAGGCGATCTGCCCGCGAAAAAAGCCGCGCAAATCAGTTCGCGTGAGACGGAGGTGCTTCAGCTCATCGCCGAAGGCAAGGCCAACAAAGAAGTGGCCGAAGAGCTCAAGATCAGCGTCAAGACGGTGGAGAAGCACCGCCAGAACCTGATGGACAAGCTGAACATCCATGACACGGCCGGCCTCACGCGCCATGCCATCGCGACAGGCGTCATCGAGAGCAGCGTGCAGGGCACCACCTTATAGCCGCCGAGTTCTCGCGGAGGGTGATCACCCCATACAACTGGCTGTGGGTGGCGGTGTAGTCTGCGGCAGGCCTTCACGCCGAGCCACGATGAACACTCTGCACCCTAACCGCCAATGCCGCCTGAAATGCAAGTTCCGGGACACCGTCCAATGTGTGAGCAACTTGGTAAGCGTCTCCAACGCGCGTCCCGCCATCTCCTTGGGGCAGCACATCGGGCTGCGTCACACCTATGGATCGGAGGGGGTGCCGCCATGCGTTTGCGGTCCTTTGGGTGCCGCCTGCTGGTCAACGACGTCTGACGAGGCGGTTCACGGTTCCGCATGACCGGCGGTGCTGGGGTCCAGACCCCATGGAAGTTGCGAGGCGGTGCCGGGTATGGAAGGAGCCATGATGGCGAACCCAAAACACAGGACGGCCTCCTTGGAGAAACGGATCGTGCGCACCTGCGACAGGCGGGAGGATAGATCCGCATGATCACGGATGACGAACCCAGCATGGATGACTGCATCCGCGTTCCTGGTGAAGAACAGCCCCAGGGCGAGCCCATCCAGTGGTCAAGGCAGGCAGCGGTGGAGCTGAGTCTGCACCTCATGGCGTGGCCGGAGCTGGACGTGCCTCATTGGCCCGGCGGCCAGGCTTGGCACAAGCTGAAGTTTACCCCCGGCTGCCATGGCTGCTGAGGCCATGAGCCGGGCGCTTTCCAGAGCATGAGGCAAGCCTCGCGCCGCCGGTTTGGGGTGTTCACCCCATGGCACAGGCCGGGGCTGGCGTTTATCAAGAGACCTATGAAGAAAAACTTCACACACACACGGAACAGCCTGCCAGAAAAAGTAAGAATCGAAGTCGCCTCATTGCTGCAGGAGAGGCTGGCGGACTCGATCGACTTGATGATGCAGGCAAAGCAGGCGCACTGGAACGTGAAGGGGCACAACTTCATCGCTTTGCATGAGTTGTTCGACAAAGTCTACACCGACACCGGCACCTATGTCGATGTCATTGCGGAACGCATCGTGCAGCTCGGTGGCATCGCCCAAGGCACCATTCGTGTGGCGGCCAAGAAATCCAGCCTTCCCGAATACCCGCATGACATCACCAGCAGCGTGAAACATGTGGCCGAGCTGGCCCATGCCATTGCTTTCTACGGCGAGCTGATTCGCAAGGCCATCGAGCTGGCCACCAAGCTGAAAGACGCGGACAGCGCCGACATTTTCACCCAGGTCTCACGTGGTGCCGACATGAACCTCTGGTTCGTCGAAGCCCATGAGCAGGCCGAGCATTAACATCTCCAACTATGAACGCACTTGTCTATCATGGCCCAGGACGCAAGTCTTGGGATGATGTGCCCAAGCCGGAGCTGCAGGCGGACACCGACGCCGTGGTTCGCATTCTCAAAACCACCATCTGCGGCACCGATCTGCACATTCTCAAAGGTGACGTGCCCACGGTAGGCGAGGGCCGCATCTTGGGGCATGAGGGCATCGGTGTTGTGGAGAGCACGGGCAGCAGTGTCACGCGCTTCCGCCCGGACGACCGGGTGCTGATCTCCTGCATCACCACCTGCGGGCGGTGTGACTTCTGCCGGCGCGGCATGTGCTCGCATTGCGAGGAGGGCGGCTGGATGCTGGGCAACACCATCGACGGCACGCAGGCCGGGTTTGTCCGCATTCCGTGGGCGGACACCAGCCTGCACCACATTCCTGCGGGGGCGGACGAGGACTCGGTCGTCATGCTCAGCGACATCCTGCCCACCGGCTATGAATGCGGGGTGCTGAACGGCTGCGTCAAGCCTGGTGATGTGCTGGCGATTGTCGGAGCCGGGCCGATTGGTCTGGCCACGCTGCTGACGGCGAAATTCTACGCGCCTGGCGACATTATCATGATCGACCAGGACGATCATCGACTGGACGTCGCCAGAAAATTGGGAGCCACGAAGCTGGTCAACAGCAGACGTGACCATGCGGCTGACAGGGTGATGGCCATGACTTTCGGCAACGGCGTGGATGTCGCGGTGGAGGCCGTGGGCGTGCCAGAGACTTTCGAGCTGTGCCAAGCCATCATCGCGGCGGGTGGCCACATCGCCAATGTGGGCGTTCATGGCCGGAGCGTGCCTCTGCATCTGGAGAAGCTGTGGTCCCGCAACATCACCATCACCACACGGCTGGTGGACGCGGTGAGCACGGGCCTGCTGCTCAAGACCGTTGTCTCAGGCAGGCTGGACGCACGGCCGTTGATCACCCATCACTTTGGCTTGAGCCAGACCCTGAGCGCCTACGAGACC
>Ga0164295_10000337_pt1 | contig 39982 bp, 42 predicted proteins | sample GEODES006metaG_FD_111798 | JGI IMG/M metagenome (GOLD analysis project Ga0164295, IMG submission 111798) | Oligotrophic lake water microbial communities from Sparkling Lake, Wisconsin, USA - GEODES006 metaG | ecosystem: Environmental > Aquatic > Freshwater > Lake | place: USA: Sparkling Lake...
AAAAGTGGAAGCAAAAGTGGAAGCAAAAGTGGAAGCAAAAGTGGAAGCAAAAGTGGAAGCAAAAGTGGAAGCAAAAGTGGAAGCAAAAGTGGAAGCAAAAGTGGAAGCAAAAGTGGAAGCAAAGCCTGTTAAACGTGTAATTAAAAAAGTCGTAAAAAAAAATAAAGATGATTCTATTAATAATAAGAATGAACCAGTTGTAGTTAATATTACAACTACAACTACAAATGGAAAAATAAATGTTAAAATAGATAATATTGTAATTCCAGATAATTATGATTATAGAGTTGAACGTAAATTAAAGGATGATATGGCGAAATTATTAAAGATTAAAACATCAAAATCGCATATAGAAATAAGAAGATTATATATTGATTATATCACAACAAATAATCTATTAGAAGGTGATATGATTAAAAATGAAAATATTAAATTTTGTGATATTGATAAATTAATTTTTAATTCATTTCAAAATTAATTTATTTCAAAATTAATTTATTTTTAAACGTTAAAGTTTAGTTTATTTATTTAATTAATTAATTATATAATTATATATAAAAATGAGTCTTAATATTGTAGTAACAGGATATTATTATGAAAATAATCTAGGTGACGATTTATTCTTAGAATTAGCACAAAAAATTTTTACGGAAAAACGTTTTAATAAAAACAAAATAGAAATAGAACGTATACAATTTGTAAAGATTGATTTACTAATAACTAATGAAGTTAAGGGAAAATGTGATAAATTAATTTTATTTGGTGGTGAAACATTAAATGATTATTTTTTAAATAAAATTATTGAATTTAAAAAACATCATTATTGTAATGTTTATGGTATTGGTGTAAGTTGCAATCAAAATTACAATGAAATAGAAAATAAAATTAATATATTTGATTATTTAATTTTTAGAAATAAACAAGATTATAATTATTTTAATCAAAGAATAATTAATCATTGTTTATATGTACCAGACATAGTTTTTATGTTAAAATATTCATATCCATTAATATCATTTAAATCAAATAATGTAGGTATATTCCCTGCTATACCCATGTATTTCTCATTAAATGAGAATGAAAAACGTAGTTATTTAAAATCAATTAAACAAATAATTGATTTTTGGTTAGAAAAAAAATATACAATACATTTTTTTCCAATGTCAATATGTCCAAAAACAAATGAAAATGATTTATATTTGATTAAAAAAATTTATACAATGTATACAAAATCAGAACAACAAAAACTAATAGTGTATGAAACAAATAAAGACATCATTCAAAAAATTCATCTTATGAAATATAATATATGTTGGCGATTTCATTCAGCAATCCTTAGTATCATATATAGAATACCATTTATTACATTAAGTGAAACACCAAAAATTATTAATCTATTAAAAGATAATGAAATAGAAAAGTTCGGTTATAATTTTTCAAATGTCATAGATGGATTAAAATATTTATATGACAATAGAAAATTAATTATTGAAAGCTTAAATAAAATATACAAAACAAATAATTTACTAGTAAAAAATTATAAGAAATTAGATTACATACATATTAAAAGAACAGAACCACCTTTTTACATTGATAATAGAGATATATATAAATTAGTTGATCATTATCAAACATATTATAAAAAACATTCATCAAAAACAAAAGATTCATATGATTTTAATGCAAATTTAATATTGTTTTTATTAAATAGAACAATTAATTCAGAAGCTCATTATGGATTAAAAAATAAATTATATAGAGGAATTGATAATTTACAAGCAGATTTAAAATGGTTAATAAATGAAAATATGAAAGACAATAATATATTATTTTATTATGCTGCAAATGATATTCTTAAAAAAATACCACGAACTATTAATATTAAAAAAAATAAGTTAAATATGAATTTTATTAGCCAATATGACATGAAAGGTTTACATCGTTCTGGATGGCAATATGTTTTAGAAAATATTTATTTTATGCAAGATATAAATGGAATTATGTGTGACTTTTATTTAGATCGTACATTTCATTGGAATTCAACAACTTTTACAAAATTACATGTTATTCCATATAGAATTCCTTGGATTGGATTTATACATCATACCACAGATGAGACTTATTCTGATTATAATACAGTTAATTTATTTAAAAATAAATTATTTTTGGATTCATTAAAATATTGTGTGGGATTAATTTTATTAACTGAATATTTAAAAAATAATGTAGAATCCTTACTTTATAAATTAAAGATTAATATACCATTATTTGTATTAACACATCCTACCGAAATTGTTGACGAATCAAAATTATTTACATTACATAATTTTAAATTAAATGATGAAAAAAAGATTATTCAAGTTGGAGCATGGATGAGAGATATATCTGCGATATTTAATCTTGAATTAAATTCAAATGATTGTAAATTAAAAAAAGCTGCATTAATTGGTAAGAAAATGGAAGGCTATTATGGTTATTTTTATAATGACGATAATGTAAGTACAACTGATTCAGATATTCATACAAACATTATAAATGAAACTAATTTAAATGTTATATCTAGAGATAATCAAATAAGAATTTATAAATCTAATAAAAATGTGGAAAAAATATCACATTTAAATGATAATCAATTTGATGAACTTTTAAGTAAAAATATTGTATTTATAAAATTAATTGATGCAAGTGCGATTAATACTTTAATAGAATGTATTGTAAGAAATACTCCTATTGTTATAAATAAGATAAAACCTGTTGTAGAAGCATTGGGTGAAGATTATCCACTTTACTACAATGAAATATCGGAAGTTGATGATTTATTAACTATGAAAAATATAGATAAGACTACAACATATTTAAGAAGAATGGATAAAACAAAATATAAGATTGAATATTTTATTAATGAATTTCAAAATATAATATCAAAATTGAAATATTAAAAAAGTTGATTTTTTAATATACTAATAAATTACTTGATAATTGATTAATTATTTAAAATGGCAATTCCGATGACTATTAATTCAATTAATTTTATTTGTAATTGGAAATATAATGTTCCAAATGATGTTGATACGTGTGTGTTGTGTAGAAATAGTGTAGATGATAGCAATAAACCAAGTTGTAATATTAAATTACAAAATGCTGGACTGGTTCTTGGTAAGTGTGGACATCCAATCCATCTATATTGTATGAAAAGATATACAAAATATCATAACAAAAGAAATCAAGTTTTTAATTGTACAAATTGTGGAATTGAATTTCAGTTCGATAAATATCTTGATGAACCGATGACACAAAAAATTTATAAATGTTAAAGTTAAATTTTTTGGATAAAATCAATATTTACACAAAAAATTTATAAATGTTAAAGTTAAATTTTTTGGATAAAATCAATATTTACACAAAAAATTTATAAATGTTAAAGTTAAATTTTTTGGATAAAATCAATAACGTTAAGAATAACACTTATTATCAATATTTAATGTTGAGAGAAATCTTTACTTTTTAATATTTTTTCTATTTCACCAAGTTCTTCACAACATATATTTGTAGATAACATTTTCATTAATTTTAATTCTTCAATTGTTGGTAAATTCTTATATTCACCATTTTTTTCAACGGATGGTATAGCTTTTAATCTCATCTTTTTTATTAATCCTATACAATATTTATCACGATCTAACCATATTTGTTGATTGTGTTTAATTTTTTTTAACTTTAATATTGTATCATTAAATTCAATACCACGTATTTTTGCATATGTCTTGAATGAATGAAAAAATTGTTCATCCATTATGGGTGCATTTTTTCTTTCAGCTTTACCAAATGAATCTGCTTTTAAATTTAAAGGCATAGCACATGTTTGTTTACCTTTAATACATTTAGCTCTAAATGATTCTAATCTATCTACGACTTCTTCATATGTAACTCCATAAGTTAAACCAATCTTTAAATTTACTCTTTCATGTAATCGATATACCCATTTCATTAAATTTTCACGTGATTCAAATATTGCATCATTCAATATTAACCCTTCTTCTTTTGTTATAAATTCTTCATATGATTCTCGACAAAATCTACATGGTAAAACATTTTTTACTGAAATATAGAATTCTTTATAATCTTTTTTATTTTTATCAGTGGGTTCCAATGGATAACCAGCAGATACACAATGTAGAGTCTCCCAGAAATGAGGTCCCCATATTTTTGTTATCAATCCATTAGATTTAGAAGTATCTAATTCATCATTATTTAAATCCATTTTAGTTTTTATATATTATTATATTATATATTAATGAAACTAATACGAGATAAAATTAAAAGTACATTTAAGTTATCATCACCGCAGACAAATTTATTATTATTATCAACTGCTACCAGTTTGTTTCAAGGTTTTGTGTATTATATGATAGACGGTGATCGCTTTGCTGTTAAATATTTTATAATGACTTTTATGATGAGTTTTATTTATTATATATTTTATTATAAAACTTATCTCAATAATAAAATAAGTAAAAATTGAAAAACTAATAAAGATAAATAAAAATTGAAAAACTTATCAGAGTTTTATACTTTTTATTTATCTTCATTCGAAAACTAATAAATAAAAATTGAAAAACTTATCAGAGTTTTATACTTTTTATTTATCTTCATTCGAAAACTAATAAATAAAAATTGATTCTTATTTTATTTATTCTATTAAATTATTACTTTTATTACTTTTAATTTTTGAAATGTCAATATTAATGTTATCGCCATTACAATCTATATTTGCATCAATATTATATTTATCACTAATATACCTGACTGCGAAATTATCCCCGATGAATATTTTCTCAACCTCTTTTATGATTATGGTTTTATCTATTTATACTCAACCAATATTTATTATAATTATTATTATTACAATTAATATTGTTTACTTCTATTTGAATAGAGAAAAATTCTATTTTTACCCAAACACATTCAAATTGGATCCAACTAATTTTATTACAAATTATAATGTTGAAGTTGGAACTTTTGATGAAATTGAATATTGGAAAATAGGAACAGGAAAACGTATATTGATTTTTATTAATGGTAATGCAGGTAATATTACCTATAGACAATCTATCTTTGAAAATATTTTAAATAATATGAATGTAACACTATATTCATTTGATTATTTACAGATGAAAAATATTAATATTAATGATGTAGTTGATTTACATATAAATTTTATTAAACATATAATATCTAAAAATTCAATTAAATTAGAAGATATTTGTATTTTTGGTGAATCTATTGGTAATGCAATTGGTCTGCAAGTGGCAGAGAGAATTGGTGTAAAAGATTTTATCTTTTATTGTGGTTTTACATCTATGGCTGATGTTTTACATAATATAATTGGGAATCCATTTAATAAATGGATTAACAAAAAATGGTTTCGTTATGTAATTCCTGAATTTAATAATTATAAAATTCTATCCAAAAATAAGATGAGAATTATTATGTTACATGGTGAATCAGATGAATTAATTCCTTATTCAGATGTTGAAGAAATGGCCTCAAAATTAAACCTACATTTAATTAAATTAAAAGGTGGCCATAACACAGCTGAAATTTTAGAAAAACATTTTGATTTAATTAAAACATTTTAATTTGAATTTGAATTTGAATTTGAATTTTCATTTCAATTTGAAATGAAATCCTCATAAAAAATTATTTATTTATATTTACTAATAATTTATGTTATATTTATTAGTAAAAGGAATTAATGGTTTTGGTAATATGATTTCAGTTCTATCAGTAGTGTATGATTTAGCACAAAAATCTAATCGTACATTGGTTATAGATTGGTCACATCCTGAATGGAGATTAGGATTTTCACGATATTTTAAATTTAAAGATGGAATCAAATATATGGAATATGATGAATTTATTAAAACAATAGGAATTAAGAAAAATATACGTGTGTATCCAGAATGCTTTAAAAATAAACTAAATAATGGATTAATCGATTTATTTCCAAATATTGACTCAATACCCAATGAATATCAACGAATATTTGGTAAAATTCCTGAAATGGTAAATCTAAAAAAAATAGATGTTTGTGTATTTTCATATAATTATTGTGGATTCGATTTGGTTCCAAATCTATTTGGAAATATAAATTTAAATGATGAATTAAAATTAAAGATTAGAGAAAAAATAAAAAATATAAATAGTAAATATAAGTCAATACATATTAGACATACAGATATCAAGAATGATGATTTAACATGGGTATATAATTTTATTGATACAAATACTCACATACAAATTTATGTAGCAACCGACAGTGAATCATTATTAGATGAATTAAAAAGTAAATATTCGAATATAATTAATTATACTACATTTTATGAAAGAGATAAACCATTACATATTCAACAATTAACAGTTGAAGAAAAAAATATAGTTAATGAAGATCTAATATCAGATTTAATTTTACTGATAAATGCCGATGAATTAAAAATAACACCAATAAAGACTAGACCATGGATGACTACATATTCAATGTTAGCTATGATTTTATTTATGAATAAAATTAAATTAATTTAATTTAATTGATGAATTTCAATATCAAATTGATTAATCATAATTTTGATATTGATGAACTTCAAATGGTTTTAAATTTTCATCATAGTCAATAACTTGACCACAAAAATTATTATCTTTGGGTGGTTGGAGTTTAATAAAATGTGGATCATTAAAGATATTTTTTGTTGAATGAACTAATAATTGATTTCTAAAATTATTATAAAATAATTCTTGTAATAAATTTTGATCAGAATTATAATAATCTAATCTAATATTTTGTTGTGTATACGATTTAATAATATTTGTTATATTTATATTTTTTATTTGTATTAATTTCTTTTTAATTGCAGATAATCCACCCATTAATGGTACAAAGTGACCTTTATGATCTCGTATAGTATGTAATAAATATGATGATTTAATAAATTCTTTATTACATTTTAATTCACGGTCAGTAATTCTTGAATCTGCGTCTCTTATAAATACAATATCAATACCTGGAAAATCAATTGTTGTAAATCTATATGACATCAATATATGTCCGGTTATATTTAATTTAAAAATCTTAACATTTTTATGTGAATTATATTTGTCAAAATATTGATCTTCAACATCTGAACCAAACCAAAGATAAATCAATGATAATGGAAAATGTAGTAGTATATATTTAATATTTTCTTCTAAACCTAAATAATATTTTGGCTTGAATGTACCATATAAACAATATGAAAAACAAATACCAGAACGATTCATATGATTTATATAAAAAGTTGAATTTTTAAATCACTACAAAACTTAATTATATATATCAATTATTATATTTAAATGAGCGTCGAACATCGCAATGGTCAAACTATTATTCATGGGAAGAATCCCATCAAGCCAAATGAAATTGTAAAGTCTAATCAACTTGAAACAAAGTTTAACGGAGGTCGAAACGTCAATCATTATGTAAATGGTGCTGCAATCGAACGCAAGGAAGAGGCTGGTGCACTTTCATTTCCTCTAATTTCGCGTGATATTGCACTAGCAATTCAGGCAAAGCGTAAGGAACTGGGTTTGAATAAGCAAACAGATCTACAGGTCAAGTGCCAAGTACCACTGGATATTATTAAGGCAATTGAGAGTCAAACTCTACAGCTTACGCCAGCAAATCGGCAACATCTTCATAAGGTTGCACGTACACTTGGTATGCCTGCTTTGAATCTTCCTAAGATGTAATTTACGGGGGGTCCTTAAATCCCCATACAAGTCTGTTTATTTTTTTTATCCTTTAAACGGCCAGAAAAAATATTAAAAGTAAAAGGAGTCTTAACTGACGTAGGTGTTATAACGCCGTTAGTCGGTTAAGGGATATTAATTATTAAATAAATAGATTATGAATTACTTGGTGTTGGAACTAATATAACTTTAAGGTGAAAAAGTTTCTAAAACACTTAAAAGAACATAAAAAATTATTGACAATAAAAAGTATTCAACTCAAATAAAACCGTGAACAAAGATTAAATCCAGATGGTACTATTTCTAATTCAAAATATCTAAATTAATGTGTATCAAATAAAATTAAAATAAACATAGATTGAATTTCTCCATTATAGTTATTTTCTAAATTATTTGTGTAATTAAATTTTTCTTTTATGAATTGTAAATCTATATTTTGTAAAGATCCAATTAAATGTATTAATAAGTGATCATTATGAATTATAAAATATTTATAATTATACTTTATTAAATATTTTATAATTTTATTTATTATATTATTATTACAAATTTCCATTGTACAACATAATTTATTTTGCTGATTAATATCTTCATAATATCTAATTATAATATCAGCATTATTTCTTTGTGTTTCTATATATATTTTATAATCATTTTCTCTTTTTTCTATTTGTTTAATAATTCTATCAATAGAATGTGATCTCTCATTCTGATCACGTTCTATTTTCCATTTTCGAACTAATGCACGATCTGTATCTAAAAATATCTTTAAATCAGTATATAAATTAATATTATTTGTTAAAGTATGTAATCCACATAAAATTATATTTGATTTTGATTCTACCATTTCTTCTTTAGTAAATTTACCATTATTGTGATCATAATTTACAGCATAAATTTCATTGCCAATTTTTAAATTATATACATCTTCAGACATTTTCTCTAAATAATTAGCATATGGATGTAAATGTGTATACAAATCATAATTTTTATCCCCCCTCTCCCATTTATGATATCTATCTGTTTCGAATTTAAGTAAATTAGTATTATCAAATAAAGGTAATAATATATTCAATAATGTTGATTTACCAGAGCCTGAATCACCTGCTATAGCGATAATATTACACAGTGATAATATTAATTTATATTCGATATTAATTTCTCTATTATCCATTAAATTATTTTTTAAAAAATTAAAAAGAATACAATCCATATAAGAATTAAATTCTCTACCATATTCATAAATATTTTTAAATTTAATAAATGTTGTATAATTTGGAATTATAATAATATCACTATTAATCTTATCTTTTATTAGTTTCACATATTGATTATTTGATTTGTTAGATGCATATATTATATTATCTGATAAATCATTAAAATTTAATGTATTAATAAAAATAAAATCAGATCTTAAAATTACATAAAAATTATAATTATTAGGTATTAATGGTATAATATTATAAATTTTATATAAATAATTTAAAGAATTTCTAAATAAATCTTCATGTAAATCATTAACTAATAAAATTTTTTTAATTTTATCATTGTTATATATTGAATCTAGATTTACATCATTTAAATATTCTTTTTCATAAATATCTGAATTTTTCGATAAACATAAATATATATCATAATCATAATTTTTATATGTTTGATTTATATTATCAATAATTAATTTAATATTGCGTGGTTGTCCACATATACAAAAACATATTCGCATATTATATTAAATAAAACTTTATATTTATAAATATATTTGAATGAAAAAATTAATTTATACCATGTCAAATAGATCGGGTATTGGTGATAGAATAATGGATATAATTTTAATGTATACTTTTGCACAGCATTTGAATTGTGAATTATATTTATTATGGAATGATGAATCATATCATTTAATGGGTGATAATAATAATTACGCTTCCAAAATGAGATTTCAAAAAACACCATATAGAAGTGAAGATTTTAAATATAAAAATTTAATAAAATATATTAGTTTTCCTAATAATTTGAATTTTATAAATGAATTACAAATGTTTGAGATGAAAAATAATAATAATAATTTTATTTTTCCTCATTATTTAGGTATGCAATATTCACCATTTACATTTCTTGATAAATTTATACCTGAATATACATATACAGATACAGATAAAAATATATTTATAAAAAATTATTTAGATAATTTTTCGAATATTAAATTTAAAAATATTCCTCCTAAACTTATTGATCTATTTACTAATAAAAAAATAATCACAGTACATTTACGTAGATCTGATAAAGTAAATAATGATCCAGATGCTGTTGGTGTAAATTTAAATGAAATTAAAAATTTAGATATAATTACTGAAAAAATTATTAATTATTTTATAAATCAAGGTTTAATAGATATATTTTTTGTATCAGATGAAAAAAAAGTAAAATATGAATATTATGAAAAATTTAAAACTAAATGTAATGCGCTTATATATGATACAGATGATATATCACAGACATATATTGATTTATATTGTATCGCATTTTCATATAAAATTATTATGTCACAAAATTTTTCAGCATTTAGTTTATTAGGTTCTTTTATTAATCAAACCGAATTATATTATATTTATAATAATTACTATCTAAATAAATTAAAATTTAATAGGTTTAATCATATTAAATCTATAACAGAACTTAATTTATGAATATCAATTATATAAGGTGAATTTAAACCATTATCAAGTAATTTAAATTCATTTTCTTTAAAATAATCTTTTCTAAAATTGGCATCCAAATTAAATCCAGCAACATCATTATCAGATATTGCTATCTGATACAAGTTTCCATTATAATCAACTATTTCACCTATTTTTTTTGTTTTAATTATTTCAACTCTACAATATAATGGTATTGAATTTTTTTCTTTGTATGTTGTAACATCATAAAAATATGTATAATTTGAATTTTCAAGACTATATTTGAATCTTAAATTAATATCCAAGAAATATGGTGTTACAATTATTATTGACTTTACATCTTTATTTGAAAATAATAAGTTAGCCATTCCACCACCAATACTTCCAATAATTAATTTTGCATTCATAAATAAATATATTTTTTCATCTATATTTAGATTTTCTGTAAAAATTTCTTCTATTCCATATTTTTCTAATTCCAATACTAATTTATCTTCATTAATCATTTTTCTTCGTGTAGTATAGTTTGTTCCGATATTTGTGTTATCATTGTTTATCCATGTTCTTCTTGATATATACAAATATTTCTTATTTATTAATTTTTGATTAATATTTGATGTATCAATATTATTTTTTAAAATATTATAAATATAATTAATTTCTTTTCTTGGTGGATTATTCGAATATCCACCGTGTGTTAATGATGTAGAAATAAATATTTGTTTATATTTATTATCATTATTATGAATTATTATATCATCTTTATTAATAATTTTAAAAAGAATATCTTCATTAAATTTGTATTTTAATGGATTTATTAAAATTTTTAAATCTTTTATTTCTTTTTTTAATTCTAAATAGACATATATATAAGGTAATGTATCATATAAATAATGATAATAATTATCAAAATTATATATGAAAAAAAATACAGGTGTAATAATATCTGTATTATCTTTTTTATGATATTTTTTCATAATTTGATTAATCTCATCTGAATCATAAAATTCATCCTTGTTTAATGACATAATTTTTTCATCATATGGTGAAAATATTTTATTTTCATTTTCATTATATAATAACACATTAGGATATAAATTATTTCGTCCAATAATAGTTACATTATTTATTGTTGAATACCCAATCTCACGCAATGTTTCATCAATTGGATGAATGACTTTAAAATTATAATTTTTAAATATTATAATACTCATATAATATTTAAAATTACTTTTTACTTTATATTATTTTTCTTAATTTTTCTTCTTCCATATTTTGAATAGTCTTATTATCAATTGATTGTATTTTTATTCCTACAGAGTTTAACTTTATTTCATCGTATGCATCTAATATTTCATATATTGAATATAATTTTGTTAAATTATCAGCAATAATAAAGGATATATTTTGATATATAATAATATCCGGAATTTTTGTCAGATTCTTTATATCTGTAATATCATTTATATATTCAATTGTTTCTATGTATACTGCAATATCTGGAAAACAATAAATAATATTTTTTAAATTATTTTTATAAATTCTACATACAATTGTCTTATTAAATTTATCATTTATTTCTTTATTAATTCTAAATGTTAATAATTCTAATTCATAACGATTGTTTAATTTTGAATTGTAATATACAAATGTTTCATTATATACATTAATAATATCTTCAATTGTATCTCCAGTAATTATTATACCATGATTTTTTAAAAAATATAAATCAACTTCCTTATCATATACTTCGTATATATTATTAGCTAGTTTTTTTCCTGGAATTTCATAATCAATTATTTTATATTCGATTGTAAAATCTTTAAGAATATCTTCTCTATTTGTACATAAAAATATATTTGATAATATAAAATGTAAATGAATTACATATTTTTTCATGAATGAATGAAAATAAATTTCCATTGATGGTTTCTTAAATCCAAAAATAATTGGATATGTATCACTATTATGTGTAATTGTATAGCCATTATCATATGAAGTATTACCAAGAATTGATCCAGATGATTTAATAAATATTAAAGAATTTAATTTTATTGATATATTACCACCCTGTCCTTGTACATTTACGAATGATTGACCAAATAATTTACTTAAGTAAACTATTTCATCTGTGGTTTTAAAATATTCAGTAAAAAATATATATAAATTAGCAAAAGATCCAAATGAAAAATATTTATCATATGTAACTTCACTGTCATTATTTTTAAATAAAAATCCAGTTATACCGATTTTTTCCAATGGTTTAATATCATTTAAATAATCGTCACCTATCAAACATAAATTTTTAACTGGTATATTCATTTTATTAATTGAATTAATAAATATTAGTTCATTTGGTTTTTCATAACCACACTCTGAACTTGTTATAATTACATCAAAATATTTCAAAAGTTGTAATTGTTTTATTTTTTTAATCTGTTGACTAAATATATTATTTGTTACCATTCCAAGTTTTATATTTTTTTCCTTCAATAATTCTAGAATATCAATAACATTTGGATACAATTTTATATTAGAATAAAATACATCATCGTAAATTGTTATTAAATCAAAATATTTATTTATATTTATATTTAATTTTTCTAATAAATATTTGATATATATTGATTTATTAAATTTACAATGATAATTATTTGATTTCTTAATATTTAATACAATTTCATTAAAATATTCATTTATTTCTTTTTCAGTAATATTTGTTTCTTTGGAGATTGTCTTGAATAAATTATCGAGTGCAATTTTATTTGCTTCTTCATAATTATATAGAGTATTATCAAAATCAAATATAATACCTTGAATCATTTATATCCATTCATATATTAAATATTCTTTACAACAAATTGCATCAGGAATTATATTATTATTAATTAATTGTGTTCTATATTCATTAATTTTATTTTTTTGTCCTTGTAGTTCTGGTGACACAATACATATTTTTTTATTTATTTTCTTAATGTTTTCATAAATATTTTTATCAATTGGAAGTTTTGTAAAACAATCAATCCAAATCCATTCGATAAAATTTTTAATATTAATAGTTGAATCTAAAATTTCATATTCAGAATATCTTGATGCAATTTTTGAATTATTATATTTTGTATTTAATAAATAAATCATTGGAAATGATGAATCAAGAAAGAAATAATTAGTAATATTATATTTTTCTAATAATTCTAAACATTTTAATTCAGTTCTCTCTGATTTAATATTTAATATTAAAGTTTTATGTTTATATTTTTTTAAATAATCCTCAAAATTATCTCCATTTACATATGGATCATGAGCTAAAATTAATTCATTATTTTGATTGTCTCTTACATCAAGTTCAACACCAAATTGTTCATTAATTAATTTTAATTCCTCAATTTTATTAATTCGGTGACATATAAATTGTGTTGATAATACAAAGTCATTGTTAATTTTAATTTTTTTATCACTAATTATTTTATAATATGTTTCAGTTGGTTTTGATTTAATAAATGCAATTAGTTCTGAAATATCATTAAAAGAATAAGTAATATCTTTTTTATTTTTTTCTAAACCTATTAAAGTATACATAATATTCATTATAATCTTTTAAATATTAAGTATATTAAGATTATTATTTAAAATGCATATTATAATTCCTATGTCAGGCATTGGAAAAAGATTTATTGATAATGGTTATTCAGAACCTAAATTTTTAATTATCATAGAGGGCAAACCAATTATTGAACATGTTATTAATCTATTTCCAGGTGAAGATAAATTTACATTTATCTGTAATGATTTACATGTAAAAACTACTAATATTATTGAAATTTTAAAAAAAATAAAACCAAATGCAAATATTGTGATTGTATCTGTAGATAATCGTAAAGGACCAGTCGATGCTGTTTTAAAAGCATCTGAATTTATTCAAGATGATGAAGAAGTGATCGTTTCTTATTGTGATTATGGTACAAAATGGAATTATAATCAATTTAAAAATAAAATATTAAATCCAGATATTCATGGAGTAATTGCATGTTATCACGGCTTTCACCCACATATGTTAGGTACCGACTCATATGCTTTTGTTAAAGAAGATATGATGCAAATGATACAGATACAAGAAAAAAAATCTTTTACAAATAATCGTATGAATGAATATGCATCAAATGGTACATATTATTTTAAATTGGGATCAGATGTTAAAAAATATTTTAAAAAATTAATTGATTTAAATGAACCAATTAATAATGAATTTTATGTTAGTATGGTTTATAATTTAATGAAAAATGATAGTAAAAATATTTTAATTTATGAAATTGAAAAAATGTTACAATGGGGTACGCCAAAAGATCTAGAAGAATATTTATTATGGTCTAATTATTTCCTACATAGAAAAAACGATTTTAATAAAAATTTTATGGATGAATTTAACACAACATTAATTCTTCCAATGGCTGGAGCTGGAAGTAGATTCTTTAATCAAGGCTACACTGATCCGAAACCATTATTAGATATTGAAGGTAAACCAATGATTATCAGAGCGGTTGAATCATTACCACATACAACGAATAAGATATTTATATGTCAGAATTCACATTTAAATAAATATAAAATTGATGAAGAAATAAAAAAAATATATCCAGAATCAACAATTATTGGAATAGATTATGTTACATCTGGGCAAGCAACTACATGTTCACTTGCATTCACTAAATGTAATATTAATTTAGATTTACCAATAATGATTTCGGCATGTGATAATGGTGTATATTATGATATTAATGAATATAAAAAAATTTTATATGACGATACAATTGATATTATTATTTGGAGTTTTTCAAATAATCCCACAAGTAAATTATATCCATCTATGTATGCATGGATGGATGTTGATTCAAATAATATTATTAGAAGGGTATCAATTAAAAAACCATTTGATGATTGTAATAATATTTATGCAATCATCGGTACAATGGTGTTTAAAAAAGCAAAATATTTTATTGAAGGTCTAGATCTAATATTATCATACGATTTAAGAACAAATGGTGAATATTATGTAGATAACATTATTGAACCATTAATTAATAAAGGATATAAATGTAAAATATTTAATGTTGATAATTATTTATGCTGGGGTACACCAAATGATTATAAAACTTATAATTATTGGTATGAATATTTTAACGATCTAAGAAAATCCAATTAGGTAATTTAGGATATTTATACATATCAATTAAAAATTTTGTACGATTTCGTGCATAATAATGCATAAATACTTTTTTTTTATAATTAAAATTATTGGATACTTGTAAATAATACATCATTAATGCATTTGAATGTTCAACTACATGTATTTCTTCTGCATTTTCTAATAATTTAATTAAATATAATGGCATATCAATAAGAAAACATATATTTATTAATTTTAAATTTTTATTTCTAATATATGATCCATTTAATTGTATTCCAGGCATCAATGATACAATTATATATTTATCATTTTTTGTTAATCCATGAAATTTTAAAATATTTTCATAAACATTATTTTCAATTTCATTATTTCTCTTATAATAAAAATAAGTATTTATATGATCAGGATTAATACCGCAATTTTTAAAATAAAATGTAGTTGAATTACTTAATAAATATGGTGGATCTTGTTTTGATAAATCCGGTAATCCTAATATTTTTGATATATGATTATCACGATTAAAATAATTTGACGCATTATTTTCATTTTTAAATAATTCACATTCTGGATACATTTGATTTAATATATTAATATTTGTATTAATAATATTTAATATTGAATCAGTATCAGAAATTATTAATCTTCCTTCTTCAAGATCATTATATAATACTGATACATATTTTTGTTGAACAGGATTTGGTACATGATAATATATTTTTTTATAATATTTTAACAAAAACCGTATCATACCATTTAATGACAAACAATCGCCATTTGGTGTATAACTTAAAAAAATTAAATCATCGGTTTTAGACATAATAATATATTGTTTATTATTATTATTATCTTTAATTAATTAATTAAAATAAAATTGTCTGGAACATTATTAAACATCATATGATATCCACGTTTACAATAAATATATACTTTTTTATCTGTAAACATTCCATATTTTTTATTTAGTAAATACACAATTGCCGCCCATACAGAATCTAATAAATGTAATTCACATGAATTTTCTAAAATCTTTATATAATCAAAAAATATTTGAGTTTTATTATCAAGATTTACTAATTTAATATTTTCAGTATTTTTACATTCATCGTGAATATGATGATATAGAATATATTTATCACCATTAACTTTTATAAAATTATTGTAAACATTATTTTCCAAGTCTAAATTTCTATCTAAATCAAAATATTTAAATCGTATATCATAATCTAAATCATAACATGTATAAAATAACTCTACAAAATTTAAATTTAATTTTTTATTAATATTAAATTTTGATTGATAATTATCTTTCCTTAAAATATCATAAATACCATGAAATAAAATATCATATGGCAAAGAATGTAATATATTAACATTTAAAAAAATAATATTATTTGTAAAATTACATTTATCTAATTGTTCTTTTAATATGTAAATAGGAATTATAGAGTTATTATTTCTTATATAATAATCTATCATTGATTTCGCATCATTTCTTGCTAATAAATATATTTTTTTATAATTTTTTTTATAATAATTTATCAAAGCTAAACAATTAATAATATCTGTCCATCCTTGATGAAAGTATAGTAATGCTGCATTTTTTTTAACCATTATTATTTGTTTATATTGAATATAATTTTATCCTTTAAACGACTAGGAAACATATCAAAAGTAAAAGGAGTCTTAACTGGCATAGGTGTAATAACACCTGAAAAAATTAATATTTTTGTTAAAAATATTAATTTTTAAAGCTTGGAATTATTTATTATAAATAATTCACAACCTATCCTTTAAACGACCAGAAAAAATATCAAAAGTAAAAGGAGTCTTAACTGACGTAGGTGTTATAACACCTGAAAAAATTAATATTTTTAACAAAAATATTAATTTTTAAAGCTTGGAATTATTTATAATAAATAATTCACAACCTATAGTCGGTTAAGGGATAGGCGGTTAAGGGATATTAGTTTTTGTAAAAAATTGACTTTTTTTTATTAAATTAATAATCAATTTAATTTAATAATCAACTAATGCACATATTTAAACTTCAATATTTATTGACTATAATCCTATCAATTGTTATGTTAGGATTTTATGTAACATCAGATAAACATACACCATGTGATATTTCATCTAATATCAATTATACCTTATATGAATATATTATTGTATCTCTATGTTTATTAATCATTATATCATTTGTAAGTATTATTTTAACAAAATTTAACCAGACAAATGTATATGTAATTATGTGTGTGATGCTAACAATGGTTTTACAATATGGTGTTGTATTGTTTGTATTAATTGGTGGAATTTTTATTGCACAACAAATGAATAATACTCACAATTGTATGGAATATTTTACAGCAACACCAAAAGATTTCTCAATTTATATTGGACTATTTTTTCTTGCTTTAATTAATCTGATTTTTATATGTGTTGGATGTAAATTAAAAATGGAATATCAGTCATATGATTACCGATATAAAGAAAGTGAACCTTTACTTTAATTTATGTTTGTATGTCCATATGCATTTTAAAATTTGTTTATTAAAATATATAATTAATGAATATAGAAAAAATTATTAAAAATAATACAATAGAAAAAGAATATGTAATAGTTAGAGAAATGGAAGATTTAATAACTGATATTTATAAATCAAAACCAGATACTGATATAATTGATGATGAAAAATTTATGTTATATAAAATTAAACCCGATGATTTTAATATCAAAATACATTCAACAATAGATGAATTAATTGATCGTACATTATTACCCAATTTCTTATTGGATATCTATGATGATTTAGTATTCTATGGTTCTAAAATAAGATCATGTTTAGTTGATTCAAAACAAAATAATATTGAAATCAATAAAGAAATCAAATGGGAATTATTCATATCAACCTATATTGAGATTGATGATATTGATCAAAAATTTTTATCAGCTGGATATGAAAAATCTGAAACACAATATTATAAGATTCATAATTCTATTATAATAAATTTTATTGTAAATAAATTTAAATCAGCTGGTGAAATCTTATTGTACAATCCATATTTAACTCGTTTTGGTATATATCGTAATGAATTTATATGTACAGCAATGTTTATTATTGAATATAATCTTAACATAAAGCATATCAATTCAAAAAAGTTTGATCCAAAATTTGGAACAGAAATAGATCTATTTTACCTCAACAAAAAAACTTCAAAACCAAAATCAACTATTTTTGATCTAATTAAACAAAAAGATTATGAAGGGATAGTAAATTTAACTGAATATAATTTTAATATAACTTTTGAGGATTTAACACCGATTGAATTTGCATTAAAATTATACAAACAAGAAGAATGTGAAATTATTTCGAATCAATTAAAATTAATAATTCATGAATTATTACGTCATGTAAAATTTTTTAGATTACCAGGATTTTATGCTGAATTAATAAAATTATATGAAGTTGATTCTGAAATGTATGATATATTAACTAATGATGAATATAAAAAAATAAGAACAAATATAAAACCATATAAATCAATTACTGAATTAAATTATTCGTTACTTCAATTTTATATCGATCAAGATAATGACACTGATTTTTATAAATATATAAAGTTGTATACTAAAAAAATTGATTCACATTTAGTTGAATATATATATGAATCAAATCCAAAGAAGATAATTATAACCGGTATTCAAAAGAATTATTTTAATCAAAGTAATATATATAAAATTATATTGTTTTCACAAGATTTAGAATATATTGATTTAATAGAATTTGATATAAATATTGCAATGAATTATATAGATAAAATAATAGAAAATTGTCTATTAAGATCATTTTATTTTTTATATAAAAAAGATCAATCAATATTAACATTTAAAAATGAAGACGGTTATTCAATTTTACATAATATTTCTCAAAAAAATAAATTTCAAGAAATGATTAAATTAATATTAACATTAAATATTGATGTATTGAAAATAAAAAATAATGATGGTTTAACACCAATATTATATCATTGTCAACAAGAAAATTATTTAATCGTTCAAAATATAATAGATTTCATTAATGAAAAAAATAAATCATTAGATAAAAATAAATCATTATTTGATGTTGATTCAAATGGTAACACCATTCTACATTTGCTATCAAGATCTGATAAAAATCTAAAATTAATAAAAACATTTATATACGAACATTTAGAATTACTTGATCAGGTAAATAATTTAAATGAAACAGCAATTTTAGTTGCAGCAAAAAATTCGGCTGAGAATATATTATTCTTTTTAAAAAGCTTAGATGCGAATTTATCAATATGTGATCAATATGGTAATTCAATTTATCATTATATATGTTTAAATGCAATCGTTTTAGGTTCGGTAATAGAAAACAAACCAAATATTTTTGGTTATACTCCAGCTGATTATTGTGAGATATCAGCTAAATATTATTATTTCTTAGATTAAAAGTATTTTAAGTTTTATCATTTAATTTATATATCATGATTCAAATATTAAATTATTGTTTTACAGGATTATTTCTATGTATAACTAGTTATTTTTTACCAACCGTATCTTTAGTACCATATACATTATATTATATATCTAAAAACTTCAGTTATTTAACGGCAAATTTCATAACTTTTATTACAGGTACACTATGCTTATATTTTATTGATATTGTTATTAAATCTATGAAGGAAAATAAATTATTTAATAATAATTTGTTGTTATATATACTAAGTTTAAGCATTATATATTTTAATTATATTGATATATTTGTCCAAACAATCTATTCTGGATTCAATATAATTATAAAATTGATACAATATATAATTAAAAAAATTATGGATATGATACAAAAATTAAATGAAACTGAGCATGATATAATTATTAATTATATAAATAATATACTAAGAGAATTTATAAATAGAAATCAAAATCTAAATTATGAATATTTATTAGAAAAATTACGATTAGCAAAATCAAAAATTGAGGAAAGAATTGAACAAATTGAATCAATAAATAATGTAAGAGCTTTAATTTTTACATTTAGAATTATTGAAAACAATACTAATACAAATACTTTTGAAGAATTTATAAATAGATTAAATACTACAATACCATTAAAATGTGCAGCCCTAAATAATCAAAGAATACAACAGGAGGATAATATGAGTTGTAATATATGTTTAGAAACATTAGATTGTAATCAATTATATAGAGAATTGACATGTAATCATTTATTTCATCCACATTGCATTGATCGATGGTTATATCAATCACAAACCTGTCCTATTTGTCGTCGTGTAATAGTAATTTGATAGTAATTTGATATTCCTTTAACAGAATTAAAACATTTAATGAATAAAAAATTGAAAAAAAGATTGTAATACATTTATACATATATTTTAATATATAATTTATTACAATGCCTGACATTGACACTTACATCTTCAATATAATGCCAATGCTAATTGACAAACGGAAACAATTGACACAAACAGCATATGATTGTGGAACTGAAAATTTTAAGCATATATGTGCAATTCTTGATAAGGATGGCACAATTTTAGCAATTGGATACAACACATATCATGTTAATCAACGAGATACTGAGCATGCCGAGGTAATGGCAATGCGAAAGTTTTTGGAGAAGTTGAAGGCTCTAAGGATAATTAGGACAAAGAGGTATGAGGTAAATTTGTTTGTGATGAGGACTAATTGTAAGTCAAGTAAGCCATGTGAAAATTGTATTAATACCATGGAGTCATATACAAAGTGGTTTTCAATCAAGAATGTATACTATACAGATGATACTACAGCAAGTGGAATCCGCAAGATGAAGCTTCGAGAGCTTGTAGATGACCCTAATAAACATTTAAGTGCTTTTCATCGGTTTAAATTACTCAACGAACTCCAAAATAAACAATTCCAAACATACCAAGAAATAAGCTGTACGTGATATCTAAAATTATATGAGAACAAAATCATCAAACATTACATCATTATCATCAGGTATTTTTTTTATTATAATATTTTGAAGATCTATTTGAAGTTGAGATAAACCTATTTTTAAGTTTAATATATTTATCAAATAAGGAGTAAAACAATTTATCTCAGGAAAAATAATTTTATTTTCTTTTATTTTTGCTATCAATTCTTTTTTATTCTTTGCACCAATAAATGGATGACAATTATATAATAATTCATAAAATATTATTCCAAATGACCATTCGTCTGAATTATAATTGTAATTTGCATCAAGTTTAGTTGGATGCATGTACATAGGAGTACCACATAATACTCGATGTACATTATTTTTATAAACGGCCATACCAAAATCACATAATAATAATTTATCATCTTTAATCAATATATTTTCTGGTTTGATATCATGATGTATAACTTTATATTTGTTTAATATTGCGAGTATTGATATAAACTGCAACGTAAATGATTTTACTTTGTCCAATTTATCTATCTCATTCATATTCTTCAATAGTGATATATACTGTTTAAGATTTAATTCACAATATTCAAATACCAATATATATTCACTTTCAGTTTCATAGTTATCTTTTAATTGAACTATATGCGTAACATTTGATAATGTTTTTAGAATCTCAATTTCATTTAATATATATTCATTTTTAATTTTAGATTTATTTATAACTTTTACAGAAATTAGTTCCATTGTAAATAAATCTGTTCCAATATAAACATTACTTGTCGCACCTGAATTTATTATTCTATCTCGATTATAAGTATAATGACCAATTATGTTTGACATTATACTTATAGTTTTGATTATAATATTATATATTAAAATGATTTATTTTATAACATTTGGCACTACTCATAATTATGCAGAATCTCTAGTACGCATAAAAATGCAAGCTGAATATTCAGGATTTTTTGATAAAATTATTATATATACAGAGAAAGATTTTGATCAAACATTTTTAGATTCATATTCTGATTTAATGAAAAATAATACCGGATATGGTTTTTGGATATGGAAGTCGTATTTTGTTAAAAAAACATTTGACAAAATGAATGACGGTGACATTCTTGTATATGCTGACGCTGGTTGTTCAATTGTTAAAAATTTAGAAAGTTATAAAAAGTTTAAAATATATATAAATTTAGTAAAACAACATGAATCGGGATCACTTGCATTTCAAATGTGTTTTCCAGAAGAGACATATACAAAATCAAAAACATTCATTGAATTTGATCTAAATAATGATGAATATAGAAAATCAGGACAATTGGTTGGTACTATTTTTTTTCTAAGAAAATGTCCAAATACTATAAAATTAGTTGATGAATTTTATAATTACTCAACTAACGTTGAAATAATTAATAATGAATTTAATAAAATAGAAGAAATACCGACATTTATTGCACATCGAAATGATCAATCTATTTTTAGTTTACTAAGAAAAAAACATAAATCATTATTGATTTCGGATACAACATGGTATCCAAATTTTAATACACCTGCAGCATTATCAAATCCAATACTTGCCACACGTATTAGACGATAAATATTTATACAACTGGTAATGATTGTACTGGGGGTTGCATTGGGACTATGGGTTGCATTGGAATTACGGGTTGCATTGTGATGGCCTTTGCGTGTTTACGAATTCTTATAATTTTGTAAATTATAACTATTATAGATATACCACATATACCACCACCAATACTTAATAAAACAATTCCAATGTATTTGTCTGTTTCACGTTGATCATTAGAATATGTTTCACTAGTTTTAGTAGTTTTTGCATGATGATAATAATATGCACCGAAAGATAAAAATACAACTCCCATAGTAAAAGCAACGATATCCCTTACTTTAATTAAATAAGAAGTATTCTTTGCAGTAACTGTAGGATTTAAGGAAGATTTAGATGACATTATATATATATATATATATATTAAAATATAAAATTTATATTTAAAAATTAAATAATATAAAAATAATAAATGGGAAAGAATAAAAAGAAAAATAATTTTGTTATTGACGATGATGATAATGTTAATAATATGAATGTGAAAGATGATGAAAATGAATGGAGAGAAATTAAAAAACCGATGAATACCTTTGCCTGTTTAATAGACGATGATAATAAAGATGAAATGGTTTCTGAAACGGTTAATGAAAGTAAACAAAATAAGCTAGATAAAAAACAATTATTTAAACAAGCTTTGGAACAAGATGATCTAGGCAATGTTGATTCAGCTATAGAATTATATTCAAAAGCAGATGAGGCTGGGTCAAAAAATGCTGCAGCAAATTTAGCTATACTTTTACATGAACAAAAAAAATATGATCAGGCTGAAAAATATTATTTGAAAGCTATTAAGACAGGTAATATTGGATCTTTATATGATTATACAGAATTGCTACTAGATAAATTAGAAGGAAATTTGGATGATGGAAATATAGATAAAATAAAATTAAATATAGATAAATATTTCTCATTATATTTACAATTGAAAAATGCAAATCATGATGAGATTGAGATGTGGAAAAAAATATGTAAAATTTAATTAAAACTTTCTAAATAAATATAAATTTTCTTTTTTTAAATTATATAAAAAATGCCAAAATGCAATACAACTAGATCGTTATCTGTTGGTTTTATGACAGCCTTAATAATGGGCTTAGTTATATTATTATGGTTTGGATTAGATGCAATCAAAATTTTTAATATGACACGTATGGATATTGTATTATTATTTTTAATGTTATGGGTTGTTGGTGCAACAATGGATTATGTTGATCAATGCTATACTGTATGCAATAATATACAATCATCAATTAAATATGGTGTAATTGTTGTAACAGTAATTTATTTATTATTTGCATTAGTAATAAGTCCAATTGATATTAATTTTAACAACTTTATTGTTTATTTATTAAATGTTGTTGTAATTACAGCACTCCACCATTTCACTTGTTCTCTAACACATCGTGAATAATTATGTGTGTAAAATATTTAATCTTTTTTATGTATATAATATAATAAAATGTTTGCTTTGAGAAATTTATTTTCTTCAGTTTTTCAAAAACAAAAAGAAATTAACGATGAACAAATAAATACAAAGATGTATAAAGATTATACTAAATTTGATAGAAATTTAATAGATGAAATTAATTCAAGAATGTATATAAAAATAGATAATGATAGAATTACAAATAATGCAAATGAAAAAACACATTTACTTATCAGAAAATAATACTGGATATCCTGAATGTTATATTTTCTAAAAATAATACTTCACATTCTGAATGTTCTGTTTTGAAATCGAATATTATCAAACCTAAATTTTTTTATTTCAAATTCATAGACAAATGTTATGACAAAATCTTTGAACTCGGTTCGATAGATTATTTGTTTGGTAACATCACGTCCGGCCAATTTCACTTTATTTTCTTCTATAGGTGACGTTAATCCTAATGGATTACCGAAATAAACCGTATCAATATATTCTAATGGATACATTCTATTTTTATATATCATAAAAGAGTTATCTTCTGCTAATGATATTTTTTCAATATCATATAATGGTTGTTGTGTTGCAGGATTTAATGTATCCGTTAAATAGTTTATTGGTGTTAAAACACCAACCCTATTTAACACTCCTTCAACTTTTTTATCATTTCCTAAATCGGTTAAATGATATTGATTGAATGTTCTAACTTTCATTATATTATATATAAATATAATATAAAATATAAATATAATGAAAATCGATAGAAAATTATTAGGTATGATTAATGTTATAAATGAACATTTCAAAAGAAGTTATCATGATAAAGTAATACAGAATCAAGTTACATTATGGTATAAAATCCCAACTATTAAATTACCACCTAGTTATGTGTTTGTAATTAAAATATTAGCAAAACCTAAATATATTACTATACCATTTCTTCAATATGAAGAAATAACAGATGTTAGACTAACTGATTTGAGTAAGTTGAGTGATTTTTTTAACATTAGTATTAGCATTAGCATTAATAATCATAAAAAAATTTATGTTAAATCAGGTAAGTATGAGCAATTTCCAAACTTAATTGAATCTTATATTGATCAATGTATGCAAGTAAATACTATTATTTCAAATAATACACAACAATCAGCGGGATTATATATACCATTTTTACCAATATTTGGTTTTGTATTGATTAGACACTTTTTAGATAGGATTACAATTGAATTAATTATAAAAAATAGACAAACAATTAATTTGACAAATGAATTTTATAAAGATAAAGATAAAAAAATTTATGACGATATTTGTGGAAATTTATTTTCCTCAACAAATCAACCAAATGTTAATTATCATTTGATACAATTACAATTTATAGATGGGATTATTCCCTTTGATGATAATTATCTTATTATTCAGGGACAAACAGTTAATCCTACAAATGTTAAACTTTTAACTAATCTATTAAAAAGTTATTCAAATGTAATTAAAACAAATTTTAACAAAACTGAAAATATAGGTGTAACACAATATGCACGAAAGTTTTTTATACATAGACAAATAAATAAATATAATTTACATGTAAAAGACGATAAGGTTTATGTTAGACTACAATCAAATGAAAATAAAAATACAACTGTAACCTACATTGATTTAGATATATTACATTCTTTTAAAACAAATAATAACACGTCAAGTTATAATGAAAATATATTGGTATTATTTGATATTCTTTCAATAATCAAATGTTTTACAAATGATAAATTAGATTTTGAAGTTAATAGTTTTAAATTTGTGATTTTTTTTACAGAAAATTTAAAAGCTTTAATAAATACATTTTTATTAGAAACAAATGAGACAGAAAGATATAGATTATTAGATCAAATTATTGATAATATAATTATATTTCTTAATAGATTACTACCAGCACAGAATGCAAGATCAACAACAAATCCATCAGAACAAGGAGTATTTGATTTTAATAATCCAATGTTTGAACCAAATTTCCCGGTAACACCAGCAGCAGTAGCAGCGGCCGCTGCAGCATCAGCAGCGACATCAGATTATGCAGAATTACCAGGATTAACACCAGGTTATGGAGAAGTACCAGGGTCAGCTCCAGCTCCAATAATAGATGATCAAATAAATTGTGATGATTCAAGTATAATAGAAGCGGATGATAATAACAATTTATGTAGAAAAATAGTAGAAAATTGTAAAAAAACTGACTCAAAAGAAATTGAAAAGCAAGCTGTGTGTAGAGTTAAATATAACAAAGAACAATTTCTACAGATTGCACGAATAATTAAAAAATTAATTGGATGTCAAATATTAAGGAAGGAATCATTACAAAAGGCAGAAATTATTGGGTCTGGTATAGATGGTATTGTATTTGATTTTGATAAATCTTCTGATCTTGTAATGAAGATTACAGTTTGTGATGATTCAAATAAAGAAACTGTTGAAAATGAAATAAGAATGCATGAAACAATAACTAAAATGTATGCCAATGATCTTCATAATAATCCATTTATAACTTTATACGGTTATTATCATTTATCTGGCAATGAATATAAATACCACAAAAGGTATGGACGAATATATAGTACACAATATACTGAAAATATAGATATAGATTTTGTAGATTTTAATCCTAGCTGTAATCAAGTCAATACTGATTTTGGTTGTCACCCTGTATCAATTATAGGAAAAGGTGAAAAGCTAGTTATGGACAGTAAATCTGATAAAGAATTAGTATATAATTTTATATTTGATTATAAACCCTTTATCAATAATACAAATAATCCTTCTTATAAATATATTGTTCATAATGATTTACATGTAAATAATTTAGTGAAAAGAAATGAAAGAATAAGGATAATTGATTTTAGTCGTGTCAATATAAATGATACTTTTTTTACAAAAAAAATCTTTAAGGGTAAATTACGTGATCCATTAATAGAATTTTATAATATAAATAAAGATAACCAAGCAGTATATGTATCCATAATGGGCGATATTTATTTATTGATCTCAAGTATATTTAAAAAGTTTGATAATGACACTAAAGAAAGAAAAAAATTATACATTATTGGAAATATATTTAAACAGTTCTATACAAATAGAAAACCAGATGATTTTACGATGCAAAAATTTGCTGAATATTTGATTTCAATAGGAATTAGTTTACCATATAATCAAAATGATCAGGATTATTATTCAGCATTTTTAAATTATATACAAACCTTAGATAATACAACAGAATTACTAAAAAAATTAGATTCTAAAGTTGGAAATTTAGATACAAATATTAATCAGGGTGATGCTGGTTATATGCAAGTGGCAAGTAGACCAAATAGACCAAATAGTGATAGTTATATTGATATACTTCCATCATCCGAATCTAATGAGAATGCCGGAAATCAACCAACACTCATAAATCGATTATCAACATCAGCATCACCAACATCAAATCCAGCACCAAATTCAGTGTTACCAGCATCAGCAGCAGAAACACACACACACACACACACAGATCTAGTAGCAGCACCAAATGCAGCAAATCCAGCAGCAATGTTACAACGACCATTAGGAGTAGCAGGATTACAACAACAACAATCAAGAACAGTAACATCACTATCAACAGAATCAGGATCACAATCAGCGGCAGCATCAGGAGTAGCAGGATTACAACAACAACAACAACAACAATCAGCAGCAGCACCAAATCCAGAACCATCAACAGAATCAGGACCACACTCAGCAGCAATGTTACAACAACAACAACAACGACCAGTACCATCACAATTAGTATTACCATCAGAAGTAGGATATCTAACAATAAATGGAAGTTCAGTAGCATCAGGATCACAATCAGCGTCAGCATCAAGAGTAGCAGGATTACAACAACAACAAGAAGAACCACCACCTTATTCATTTGATCCACCGTCTTATGAATCAGTAACTAACACAGCATCAGGTTATCAAAAAAAAGAAATACCCATACCAGCATCAGGTTATCAAAAAAAAGAAATACCCATACCAGCATCAGGTTATCCAGAAAAAGGAATACCCATATCAGGTTATGCAAAAATAGACTTACCTGGACTAAAAACAGGTTATGAAGAAGTAAGAAAATTATCTGGATCAACATCACATCAAAAGATAAATTGTGATCCAGGTGACAATTTATGCAAAAAAATTGTGTCAAAATGTGATAATTATACCGATCAGAAAGCTGTCTGTGTAGTTGCATATGACGGCACAAAATTTCTACAGATTGCACGAATAATTAAAAAATTAATTGGATGTCAAATATTAAGGAAGGAATCATTACAAAAGGCAGAAATTATTGGGTCTGGTATAGATGGTATTGTATTTCAATTTGATAATTTTTTTGATCGTGTAATGAAGATTACAGTTTGTGATGATTCAAATAAAGAAACTGTTGAAAATGAAATAAAGATGCATGCAGATATAACTAAAATGTATGCCAATTCAAATGATATTCCATTTATAAAATTATTCGGTTATTATGCTTTATCTGGAGATACATATGTATATCACGAATTAGAAAAAAAACTAATCCTAAACCCATTTCTTCAAAATCAATTCACTCAAGTGGAGCTATGTAATGAATCCAACAACAATAATAATAATTTAGGTTGCCATACTATATCATTTATAGAAAAAGGTGAACCGATAAATATGAACAATGATGATAAAAAATTAGTATATAATTTTATATTTGATTATAAACCATTTATTGATGATAAATATATTGTTCATAATGATTTACATGTGGGTAATTTAGTAAAAATACAAAATAAAATAAAGGTAATTGATTTTAGTCGTGTTAATATCAGCGATAATTTTTTTACAGAAAAAACCTTTTCAAATGTTGGATTACTTAAACCATTAGAGAAATTTTATGGAATTGATCAAACACGACGATTAGCACATAGATCCATCATGGGCGATATTTATTTATTGATCTTGAGTATAATTGATAATTTTGAAAAAGGCACTGAAGAAAGAAAGAAATTATACATTATTGGAAATATATTTAAACAGTTCTATACAAATAGAAAACCAGACGATTTTACGATGCAAAAATTTGCTGAATATTTGATTTCAATAGGAATTAGTTTACCATATAATCAAAATGATCTAGCGTATTATTCATCATTTTTAAATTATATAAAAAACTTAAACTTAGATGATACAACAAAACTACTAACAAAAATATATACTATATTTGGAAATTTAATTCCAAATAATCCTGCTGATGCTGGTTATGGTTATGGTGATGGTTATCCTCATATACTTCCATCCGAATTAATAGATCATAATGATGACAAATTAGGTAAATATTTTGTTCCAGCAGCAGCAGCACCAACACCAGCAGCACCACCACCAGCAGCAGCAGCACCACCACCAGCAGCACCACCACCAGCAGCAGCACCACCACCAGCAGCAGCACCACCACCAGCAGCAGCACCACCACCAGCAGCAGCACCACCACCAGCAAGGAAACTATCATCACGTGTTCAATTTTAATTCATTCCATTTTTACATTGGAATTTGATTTAACTTTATTGTTTCTTATTTTAATCGAAATCTCTTCATTTTCATTCTCAGCTAATTCTTGTGGAACAACAATATTTGCTTCATATAAATTATACACATCCGAGCCAAGAAATTCAGGTACAGCTACTACAATATATCTAAACATATGTTGATATTTAAAAATTAATGAATTATATATCTTTATTACATCCTCTTGTGGTACATCATCATCTGCATAACCAAGGGGTGTTAATATTAATACGTTGTGACCATAATATATTGCTGTTTGAAATAATGTCTCAACTGTTGACATCATATTTAAAAATTCAGCCGATCCCATTCTATTCTCATCGACAAGTGGTGGTTTATGTATTGATGATAATGTAATTAATGCAAATGTATATGTATTCTGTAATGGGAATGGATTATATTTATTATCACGAATTACTGTTAGAAATTTATTATATACACATTCTTTATCTTTGATTGGAAATGGGTTACCGTTTTGTGTAATCATATTAAAATTTGTTCTTAAATTAAATATATCATCAACAATACCTTCTGATTGATTATAATTTGTTCCAAAAAAAGTCTCTCTATAAACTGTTGACATCATTACTGGCGATAAACCTTCCTTTAATTCAACATTTAATCCACGGTTGCAAAATTCTGCTGCTAAATCTAATGGATGAACATTTACAACATATACATTAGCGATATTTTGTGGTTCGGAAATATTAAAGTTTGGTACAAAAGTTGTTTTCAGTGCTTTGCTAGTTGGACAGTTCATGTAAAAACCTAATTTGCATGCAGTAATATTTTGTGTAATATACACTTGTTTAGTTTTTGTATTCATATTCATTATTTATATATAATGTAATGATGTGATATTTATTTATAATACTTTACGCGATTTCTAAATCAAATATTTCTCCATAATTTTTATTAAAATTTATTGGATATTGTGAATGTATTTGTATATCCTTTAAACGGTTTATTGATGTTATAACATCAACCCCGTTTAACACTCCTTTTTCTTTTTTATTCTCATCAAATGTGAATGTATTTATAAAATTTATCTTATCTTGAATTGATTGATTATTATCCAATAAATATATCAATAATAATTTATATCTAATATTTTCATTAGAATTAATTATATTTAAATTAATTATATTAAAATCAATTATTTCATTTGTTATTATTTCTTTCGTAGATAATTCATACATAATAATTGCGATATTCCATACTATATTTTCTAAAAATATATCAGTATTCAATTTTGAATTTTTACGAATAAACTTTGGTGATGAATAGATTGGACTCCCAAATACTATATTTTTATTCTTTTTTTGAGGTCTCAGCATTATCTTTATGGAATCATTTTTAATATATATATCTGATAATCTAATTACATCAATATGTATATTATGTTTAATAATTGATTGTAAGATTATTCTTAATCCAATAAATACTGAATCGATTAATGTTGAATCAACATCATCAATTGATAATTGTTTTAAGTCTCCAAAATTTTCCCAAAATATATAATAATTATCATCATCTTCGTGTAAATCAAGAATCGATATTATATTATCAATATTGATATTTGATATTTTTTTTAAATTATCCAAATCCAATTGTAGATTCAATCTTGATACAATCTCAGTTTGAATTTTATTCCCATTAGATTTAATATCATATGAAATGTAAAAATTAGAATGTACATCATTTATTGGTGCATCATCAATTATTATATCATATCTATTCGCAATTCTAATTATATTATAAGTTTTAATCATATATTATTATTTAATCAAGATTTTTTATTCTAATGTTATAATTTAGAATTGGTGATAATTTTGCTATAATTTCATTATATAATTTTTCGGTGTCAATATATTTAATTAGTTTATGTATATCACATACTTCTTGACATTCATCTAAAAATCTTTTTTCTTTATCACTAGAATCATCTTTATCAACAAAAATTTTACCAGGATGGTCTTTATCTAAGAAAATATCAGTATCCTCATCTTCTGTTGAATCATATCTATGTATCGTTTCATAACGATTATGATTTGAACGATCAGATTTATATTGTAAATAATTTTTCATTAAAGTTCTAATTATAAAACAAAATGGTTTAATAACACGATCATTCAAATATAAACCTTCTTTGTCAGGTCTCCATATATCTTTGTGTTTGGCCGCATAATTATTTCTAGCTGTGTCGGTGTTAAATATTGATTGAGAATTTAGATTTTTTTTGTGTAAAAATCCTGTTAAAATTTTGATAATTGTTTCAACTATTTTTCCATTGACATAATCTTTAATAATTGCTTTGTGAAGTTTATTAGTTTTTGTTACTTCTTCATCGTTTAAATTGTAATATGTTTGTAGTCCTTTTAGACATTTATAATCACCCGGATACTCAAGTGGAGGATTATCTTTATAATCTTCATTTAGTTTATTTAGAATTGATTTAGAATATTCTTTATTTTTGTTTGCAATTTTCTTTACTTCTTCTATTTTGTTTGTAACTTGATTTACAACTCTTTTTTCCATAGCTTTAATATCTTTCTTAACTTCTGGTATTAATTCATGTTTTATAGTTTTTATTGTTTCATCTTCTTTTTTACTCATTTCAAGTTTTAATATATGTGAAATTGATGTTATATGTCGTTTATAACTTGATAAATAAGTTGTTTCATATGAACATAATTTACATTGATGTAACATTTAATATATATAATATTCATATATTTTTATATTAAATTATACATTTGATAAATTTGAATTTTGTGTCTTGTGTCGATTCACACCTTTTGAATGTTGTTTCGCATGTCGATTCACACTAAAATAGTGTGAATCGATATATGGCAAGCAAATCAAAAAAGAATATGATAATCATAAAAAAATGTCACATAGTGTGAATCGACACAAGACACAACTTTCGATGTTTTTGTTGTTTTACATGTAAAAAGTATATATGAACCCTATTTTGTATTCTTATTAACTTTCCATAAAAAACAAAAAAATTTTTAACAAATTTTTCAAGAAAAATATTATTTTGATTTCACTAAAATGTGCATCTATAACTGGAATTAAACTTTTATAAAACCTATTAAAAATGAAAAAATCGAAATTTTCAAGACCTTCAAGGAATATAAAAAAAATTTACACAAACTTTGACGATTTTTAATTTTGAATACAAGATACAACAATTTTGAATTTCCAATTTTTAAACATTTAATTATTAAATATTTCAATAATTTTATCCTTTAACCGGTTTAGAAAAATAAAAAAAAAGATGAAGGAGTGTTAAATGGGATTGGTGTTTTAATAACAATAAACCATTTAACGGATAAAAAAATGAATAATTAATTATAAACATTATAATCATTAATTATATCAATCATTATAAACAATGGAAAATAAAACATCATGTTGTATGTGTGAATTCTATACCAGTAAATTAACCAAACACAATAATAAACGTTACTGTATTCTATGTATAATGAGTTTAATACCATCTACATTAAATACAAATAAACTAGTTGCATGTTATTCGATTAAAGCACAATCAATGATAAACAGAGATACAAGAGAATTTATATTAAAACATAATCGAATTCCTAAACCAGAAGAAATAGATAAAAATTGTCGTCCAGTTTTAGTTAATCCAACAGTTTTATTTCAAGTTATATCTAAAATGAATAAAGATGATTCAATGTGTTTTCTAAATATAAAGCTTTTCTTTACTGATGAATTAAATATTAAAGATATTAAAGTGTTTAGAATAACAGATAAAATTCCATCTAAAAATTCAACATGGATTACAACATTAACTTATATTCCAATGTTAAAACATCAGAAATTAATCTATGACAAATATTATACAACATTTGTAGAAACTACAAAAACAAATATTCAATCGTTGTTTATTTAAAAATTTACTTATAATTAAATGTTATTATGAATTCTGATTCTGACTCCAATGATGATATCCAATTAGAAAATGTTTCATATGAAAACCAAGTTAAATTCTATCAAGTACAACATTTAAAAGACGATAAATTTACGTTGAAATTTATGGGATTGTTTGAGAAAGAACCAACTGTATCTCTAGGAAATTTTTCTAATGAATCAAAATCCTATTATCTTGAATCAAACTTTATTGGAGAAAATGATTTAGATAAAAAAATGTTTCCACAAATTTCTTTATATATAAATATCGATGGTAGATTAATTAAACTTCAAATGGGAATTGAATTAACCTCGAATATGAGTGATGAATTTACAGGTTTAACATATATTGAATTAATTGATGATGAAAAAAATCATAGAGAAATTATTAAACGTGGATTGATATATCCTGGTTCAACAAAAATTGTTTATTTTTTAGTTAGAGAATTAACTGGAGAAAAAATAATTTCATATTTTAATAATGAGTGAAGTAATAATTTTTACGGATGGATCCTTTGTTGCAGCAACCAAAGCATGTGGATATGGTGTTTTATTTCCAAATGGAGAATTTTCAAATATATCACGAAGATTTAAGTTAGAACCAAAGACAAATCAACGAGCAGAACTGTATGCAATTTATAAAGCTATAAAAACTGTCTATAAAAATAGTGAAAACAAAATCTTAAATATAAAAATATATACTGATTCAGAATATTCTATAAAATCTCTAACAGTTTGGATTAAAAATTGGAAGAAAAATAATTGGAAGAGTTCTGGTGGTAAAGATGTTATGAATCAAGATTTAATTAAAAAAATAGATGATCTTATTCAAAAATATCCGGGTAAAATAACCTTCCAACATGTTAAATCGCATACCAAAAAAAAAGATTTTGAATCAATTAATAATGATTTAGTTGATATATTAGCAAAAAATGGTGGACAAAAATTATAGATTTAATAATTTCTGACATCTAGTAAGTAAATTATATGCATCATTTTTATTTTGATATGATGAAATAATTTGTACTAAATACATAATAACCGGTATTATTCCAAGTATAACAATAAATATTGTTGCAAGTAATTTTCCTTTCGATGTTTGTATTTTCTGTCTAATTAATTTTATAACAATTACGCCAAATACAAATATTGCCACAAATATATTTATAATTCCAATTGTTTTTTTTATATTATCAACAGATTTATCATCATTATAATCAATGTTTCTATTTACAAGTAAACTATAATAATATAAATTTGATGTAACAAGAAGCATTAATAGAACAACGTGAACTTGATCTATCTCCATTTATATATATATATATATTAAAATATAATATAAAATTTTTAATAATCTTTTATTCTAATATAAATAAATGTCAACTCCAATAAATTCTATGTCTCAGCCTCCACGTCAGGATGGGTGGGATAAAAGTATGAATCTTCTATCATCATGTGGTAAATTTGCTGGGATGTCAACAGCTATAGTATGTATAATTCTAATTGTATGTTTCTGTGGCATAGGTATATATTTTTTTAGAAAGAAAGATAAAACAGTTTATAACAGTGTAAGTGCTACTATTACTTTAGCAAATTGTTCACAAGTTGTAAATCGTAATGGTAATCGCACAACTATTTCATATAATTGTGCATTACAAGTTAAATATACTGTTGATGGTAAAGAATATACAGCATCTTTAACTTCAGATGATACTGTTCACAATGCAAATGAAACTATAACTATTTATTATGATGTATCAAATCCAAACAATGTTGTTTATTCATATATAAAAAATAAATCAATGGGCCAAATAATGATAGGTGCTGGCGCATGTTTTATTGTATTATTAATCATTCATTTAATTTTAATGAAAAAATCTGAATGGTATAATAGAATACATTGTATAAATACAGTATCATCTGTAGTTGGTTCATCATTTAGAGGTAACAATAATTATCTTCCATTTTAAAAGGGAATACTAATTATCTAGAATTTTAATAATTTTATCTTGTAATTCTTCAATATCACAACGTAATAATTTTGCATGAGAATTTTTATGTATTAGGAAAGTTTTTCTTTTTTCCATATATTCTTTATAACCGCTTTCATCTTTATCAATCTTTTTATTATTTTTATAAAAATCAATGCATTTGCCACATTGTTCTTCTGCATAAAGATGCATATTATCATCCATAAATTTATAATATTTTGGGTTAACAAATTTTTTAGCAGAATAGGGTAACAGAATAATTGAACATAAATCATTCGATATAGCTTTAGTTTCTCTTGAATTGAATGTTGAATTAATAGATTTAAAATTTAAGAATAACAATAAATGTACAGGATCTATAGCAATTTGTGATTCATACATATATTGATTATCAATACATTTACCATTAAAATACATATTTGCACACCACATAATACCTTCTAAATATGTACAAATTAGATCATGATCATATAATTTTAATTTAGATTTTTTAACCATTGCAATATTCGTTAGACCAATAACATATGTTAAAATTCTCTTTAGAAATTGATCATTAATTATTAAATATTCTTTATTATGTTGTGTAACAGTCGAAACTAAATTTCCATATTTTGATTTGAGTAAACGATAAGCTGTCCATAGTTTATCTTGTGATACCAATTTTAATTTTGGTAAATAATCATTACCCAAGAATAAATTTAGGAAACCAAAATCTAAAGCATTAAAATTAGTTAAATCGATTATTTTTTTTAGCCATACCAATTGTAATTCTTTAGATCTAATTAATATATATATGTTATTATACATCTTTGTTAGAGCCATAATTAACAATACATCGGCATCATTTGTATATGCCAAATGTGTAGAAAATTCATTATTTGACAAATTTTGTAGAATTAAATTTTTAATCTTAATTTCTGCTTCACCCACATCTAAATTATGGATTGAAATTTTAATTGCATAAAGATTTTCTAACTTTCTTTTTGTTTCATCCAATTTTAAATGTAAATTATTCATAAATTCTGAACCTGGAGTAAAATTTAAAACAAAATCGGATGAATTAGTTCTAACTTCAGTCAATCGACGCTCACGTTGTAATAGAATCTTTGCAAGTGGTGCTGAACCATCCGCGCATAAATTTAGAGTACAAAGAGGATTTATTTTTGCACATAGATCTTCTATCATTGTAATTACTTTTTTAATTGTTAAATCAATAGTATCTGAATTATACGAACATTGATGTAATAGATAATTTAAATCTATATATATATGATCAATGAATAGATTGTTAATATTTGAATTATTTATAGTGGAAAAAGCACCCTGTACATTTTCTTGAAGATATTGATAAAATCCAGTAATACCCATTTATTTAATTATATATCATTTGTATTGATTATTCTATAATTATACTTTATTTATCAAATTTTTATCAATATCTCTTTAGTATCCTTTACACGACTAGAAAAAATTGAAAAATTATATATGATAGGATATTCAATAAAAAGGAAATATTACTTTTGAATATTCAATGCATCAACAATGCGAAAATACCGATGGAGAATGGTGCGAGGTGAAGCCCCGTACACGTACTCCACGTTTGACTGAAAAGTCGACACCAGTTGACTTGTCATTTGACAAGTTGAGTGACATCGTGCGCACAGTACTCCATGATGAGCCTGGATGCAAGGCTGCGTACATTTATGGATCGCGGGCACGTGGTACCAACCGTCCGGATTCAGATGCAGATGTGATCGTGTTCTGGAACTACAACCCAGACAAGGAGTATCTCAAGGGTCTGCGTGCAGAAATCGAGAGCCGCCTTGGATTTCAGATTGACTTTGTGTCGTGTCGTCTGACCAAAAAGTGGGTGTCACATGATGACGAGCGTGATCATGCCTACTTTGACAACGTGATCCAGGATGCGCGGATGATTGTAGGTGAGAACCTGTCGATTTCCTTCTTGATCGAGCGCAGCGTCAAGATGCCCAAGCTGTCACGTCACTGAGGAAGTGTGGAAGCGAAGTGTGGAAGCGAAGAGTGGAAGCGAAGTGTGGAAGTGTGGTGTGGAAGCGAAGTGTGGAAGCGAAGTGTGGAAGCGAAGTGTGGAAGCGAAGAGTGGAAGCGAAGTGTGGAAGCGAAGAGTGGAAGCGAAGTGTGGAAGCGAAGTGTGGAAGCGAAGTGTGGAAGCGAAGAGTGGAAGTGTGGAGGAATGTTTTGGATATATATCTTGTTTTTTTATTTTTCAGTTTATCTTTTAACCGGTTTAGAAAAATATAAAAAAAATAAATGGATAAGAAAAAAATATTTTATTTATTAATCAACTTTTGCATTCTCATTGTGACAACAATCTAAACATACATTATTTGATTTTTCGTACAAAATATAATTTCTACCTATAAAACACAAATATGATCCTGAAATCATTCCTACTAATCCCGCACCTAATAGAAAACCTACAATAAATTGTGAATTCAACATTATATGATAAATAATCGTTAATTTCTTAAATATCTTTCTTTTACGTAACTTATAATTGAGCAATTTCAGCTGCGTGATCTTTGTACATTTTTTCTAAAATTTTAACAGCTTTTGTACAATCATTGTCAGTACCAACAATATTAACAGATATTTCACTGTTAGAAAATGTCTTGACACAATTGGAAGTTAAATTAGAAGTTAAATCTAAACCATTCATCATTGGAATAGTAGAATTTAATGGAATAGATTGTGTATTTTTTAAGGGATTTAATGGATCATAAAATGTTATACCATCAATTATATCTCCTTTCTTAAGAGATTGACCAAAAGGATAACCAGGGTAACCTAAAGTTGCACCCATACCTAAAGTTGGTTGGTACGCTGGAGGCATTCCATAAAGATTTGAACCAATTAAAGGTCCAAAGAGTCCATCATAATTATTAAAACTAAAACTAACTGGGGTAGTATCTAAATGTTTAGTATATGAAGCACCGTGCTTAATTTTCATTGACATTGTTATAATTTATACAAAGAAAATAATATTTATTTGTTCATTTAATAAATAATAAATTCTATGCTATTATAATATTTATAGATGATTTTATCAAAAAACAAAACGTTAATAATATTAGATTGGGATGATACATTATTCCCAACTACATGGATAACAACAAATCAGATTAATCTTAAAAACCATATAGAAGTTCAAAAACATCAAAAATATTTTAATGATGTTGATTTAGATTTATTTATATTATTAAGAAAATTATTACAATGTGGGACTGTCATTATTGTAACAAATGCACTGCTAAATTGGATACAAATATCAACAGCAATTTTACCAAGAACAATGGCAATTATTGATAAAATAAAAGTCATATCTGCAAGAGGTGATTATCAATCAAAATCATCTAATCCAATGGATTGGAAAAAAATGGCATTTAAAAGAATTTTAGATGAGTCGTCAAAAAAAGTAAATAATATTATTTCTATAGGTGATGCAGAATATGAATATAACGCCCTAATAAATTTATATGATCCTGATCCCAAAACATATAAATTATTAAAAACAGTAAAATTTATTAGATATCCTCAACGTGATATATTACATGATCAATTAAAAGTTTTAGAAAAAGCTGCAATAAAGATATCCACAACAAAAACTCATTTGGATATTAAATTCAACCAAAAGAATTAATATCCAAAAATTCCATTTGGACATTATATTACAATCAAAAGAATTAATATCCAAAAATTCCATTTGGACATTATATTACAATCAAAAGAATTAATATCCAAAAATTCCATT
>Ga0164295_10000338_pt1 | contig 39939 bp, 28 predicted proteins | sample GEODES006metaG_FD_111798 | JGI IMG/M metagenome (GOLD analysis project Ga0164295, IMG submission 111798) | Oligotrophic lake water microbial communities from Sparkling Lake, Wisconsin, USA - GEODES006 metaG | ecosystem: Environmental > Aquatic > Freshwater > Lake | place: USA: Sparkling Lake...
TCGAATGTCGAGGGAGATTCGTACGAGCACATCCAAGAATTCAAAAAACAAATCCAAAAAGAGATGGATGCTGGGAGCAGCGAAGATTCGGGGAAACACGTGCTCGATCATTTGGCGCCTTATACGGAGGAGCCATTTGTGATTTTGGATTCGTATTTCAATTCGCAGCATTTGGAGCGTTTGGTAAGACACCAAATTGAGTCGTACAACCATTTCGTCAATTTCCAAATCTGGCGTACGATCCAAATGTTCAACGAGGGAATCCACATCCGTTCCGACAAACACTATATTCCCGAGCAAGACGTTCATACGCTGGAGACGTCCATCACGTTTGAGAATTTCAAGATGTATCCTCCGCAGATTCATGAGAACAATGGCGCGACCAAAATTATGTTGCCCCAAGAGGCGAAACTCCGGAATTTCACCTATGCGTCGAGCATGACCATCGACGTGCATGTGAAATACACGATTCGCGACGGGGAAAATTTGCAAGTCCCGCGCATCATTGAAAAGACGCTCCCGAAAATCAATATTGGCAAGATGCCCATCATGTTAAAAGCGTCCAACTGTGTCTTGACCCAGAACAAGCATGTGCATTCGATGCATACGGGAGAATGCCCGATGGATTGCGGCGGGTATTTCATCATCAAGGGGTCGGAGAAGACGGTTCTTGGCCAGGAGCGCGCGGCGGAGAATCGGATTTACTGCTTTGATGGCAAGAACACGACGAAATGGTCTTGGTTTGCCGAGATCAAATCCGTGCCCGATTACAAGTGTATCTCGCCCAAACAGGTGGACATGATGATTGCGTCGAAAAACAATGGGTTTGGGCACGGTATTTATGTGACCGTTCCTCGGTTCAAGCACCCCATTGAATTGTTCGTCTTGTATCGGGCATTGGGCGTGATTAGCGACAAGGAGATTTGCGAGTATATTCTGCTCAGCCATCAAGAGACGGAACTGCTCCAGTGTTTGCAGGCGTCCATCATTGACGGGAACAAGTACATGACACAGGAAGATGCACTCAGACACATTGTCAGCATGGTCGCTTTCACCCCCATCAACATGGACAAGGAAACGGGTGCCAAGAAGAAGCGCGAATTTGCGATTGAAGTGCTCCAGACGGATTTCCTGCCGCATTGCAAGACGCTTCCCCAGAAGTTGTATTTGCTCGGTACCATGGCAAAGAAGTTGATTCAGACGAGTCTGGGCTGGATTGCGCCCGACGATCGTGATTCGTATTCGAACAAGCGCATTGAGTTGACGGGGACGTTGTTAAACAACCTTTTCCGGAACTATTTCAACAAGTTAGTGAAGGAGATGCAGAAAAAGGTGTTGAGCGAAATCAATACGGGGTCGTGGCGTACATCGGACGACTATGAAAACATTATCAACATGACGAATATCTACAAAATCATGAAATCGACCACGATTGAAAACGGAATCAATCGCGCGCTTTCTACTGGCGATTTCAGCGTAAAGCAGTCGAACAGTAGCAAAGTGGGTGTAGCGCAAGTACTCAATCGCCTCACCTATTTGGCAACGATGAGCCATTTGCGCCGTATCAATACGCCGGTGGAGAAGAGCGGCGAGTTGATTGAGCCACGCAAATTGCATAATACCACGTGGGGCTTTCTTTGCCCGGCGGAGACGCCGGAAGGTCAGAGTATTGGTATTGTGAAAAACATTAGTTATATGGCACACATTACGATCCCCACCAATAGTTCCTCTTTGTACGAATATGTGGAGCCGATGATTACGCGCGTGGACGACGTGAAACCGGCCGATTTGTACGACAAAGTGAAGGTCTTTGTGAATGGTACTTGGTTGGGTGTAACGGACGACCCGGTTGCCTTGTACGAGGACATGAAAGACAAGAAGTGCCGCGGAATCATCAACATTTACACGTCCGTCATTTTCGATTACAAGCGGATGGAAATCCGGATTTGCAATGACGGCGGACGGTTGACCCGACCCGTTCTGAGGGTAAAGAACGACTGCGTCTTGTTGACCCGTGATATCATTGAGAAGGTGGCGTCGAAGGAATTGTCGTGGAACGATTTGCTCACCAATTGCCGGATCCCAGAATCGGTGATTGAATACGTGGACCCGGAAGAGCAGAATTACGCGATGATTGCCATGCGGTCAAAACACAGCTATTTGCAAGACATGAAAATCACGTATACGCATTGCGAGATTCATCCGTCGACGATATTTGGCGTGTTGGCTTCGTGCATCCCGTTCCCGGAACACAACCAGGCACCGAGGAATACGTACCAGTGCCTGCATCCAGATACACTAGTTTGGATGGGGGATTTGACCCAAAAGCCAATTAAAGACGTTCATGTAGGCGAATCTGTATTTACGTTCGACCCAAAAACGATGAACACATCAATCACTAAGGTTACGAATCAATTTGTACAAGAAAGTAATCATCAAATGTACAAAATAACTACCATAAGCGGAAGACAAATTGTGGCAACCGAAGATCACGAGTTTATGACATCAGATGGATGGAAAACAGTGGAAGACCTGATTTCATGTAGTTCCATTAAAATTGGCATAAATACAAATAATCGTAGCGTATCGATTTCCCAAACTGAGTCAACCAAATGTATATTATCGGTCGATGAGTTTGTTGAAAAAATGCGAATCCTCAACGTAGAAGAAACCAACAATCGAAAGATAAACAAGATATTCAAGTATGTAAATCAATTATCAAGTTCCGGACTATTGCCTCTCATGGAAAACAATCCAAAACTTGCAATCTTATCGAGAATCATTGGATTTGTTAATTCAGACGGCATGTTAAACGTATATGACAAAAATTCCGGCGAACATACGGTGAAAACATTTCAATGTGGAGTGGATTTCGCTACATACGCAGATGCATCAGAGTTTCATTACGATTTATCTTTGTGTGGATTTTACAGTTCCAATAAAATAACGGAAGGTACTCGACAATTTACTCGCAAAGAAGACGGTCGAACGCAAACCAGACATACATATACTATACTTTATTCGGGAGCATTCCCTGCCTTCCTAATAAGTATTGGAGCAATGTTTGGGAAAAAAACTGAAACTGCACGATTGCCAATACCGGATTGGATTGTTTCCAATCTAGAATATAGTCGACAATACTTGAAAGGCCTTCAAGGTGGAGACGGTTGTAAAATTACATGGGATAAACCAACTACTCAATATTACTCTCGGATAAGTATGCATGGAACCACTCAACAGATTCGGCCAGATTTAAAAGAGAGTTTAATTCGTTATATGAATCAGTGTGTTGACATTCTATCTCGTCTTAATATTGAATCGTATACATTCCCGGAAAAATCATATTCTGACAATCGAACCATTTGCGGATTTCAGGTAAGACAATCGGAAGACAACCTAATAAAATATTTCAATTCCGTTGGTTATGCATATTGTGAAAAGAAAACGTTCCATTCATTTAAAACGGTAGAATATTTAAGGTCGAAAATTATTCATAAAACATCCCATTCCACAAAATTCATAAATGCATCTGACTGGGTAGACCGCGAAATGATTGAGAATAATAATTGCATATTTGAATCGATTATGTCAATCACGAAAGAACCTCACGGTCTAGTGTCTTGTATTGAAACCGAAAGTGAGAATCACAGTTTCATTGCAGGAGAAGGATTCCTCAGTCACAATTGCGCCATGTCAAAACAGTCCATCGGGATTTATTCGACCAATTTCGACCAGCGTATGGACAAGACTGCCTACATTCTGGCGTATCCTTCACGCCCCCTAGTCGACACACGCCTCATGAATTTCATCCAGCTCAACAAGATCCCCTCCGGTCAGCAAATCCACGTGGCAATCATGACACATACCGGCTACAATCAAGAGGATAGTGTCTTGATCAACAAGGGGTCGATCGACCGCGGTCTCTTCATGGCCACGATTTACCACACGGAAAAGGACGAAGACAACAACATTGTCCGCGACGAGATTATTCGATGCAAACCGGACAAGCAAAAGACGAAAGGCATCAAGTACGGAAACTACGAGAAACTGAATTCGGACGGGTTTATTCCGGAAAACACCAAGGTAGAAAACCGCGACATTATCATTTCGAAAATCATTCCCATCAAGGGCAACCGCAATGATCCGACGAAAACCGTCAAGTACGAGGACCAGAGCAAGACGTTCCGTACCCACGAAGACACGTATATCGATAAAAACTACACGGGTCGCAATGGGGACGGTTATAATTTCGCGAAAGTCCGTGTGCGGACACTAAGAAAACCGGTGTTGGGAGACAAGTTCTGCGCGCTTCCGACCCAGCAAGTACTCACCGACAAGGGCTGGGTAACCATGCTGGAACTGGACCCCGCGGTCCATAAGGTCTGCACCCTAGACGAAAATGGCCACATGATGTACGAAACACCCAGTGCCAAGTTCGAGTACGACCACGATTCTATCGACGGCGACGATTTGCCTCTTTGTTCGTTCCAAAACAAACAGTTGGAATTCGTCTGTACCCAGAACCACAAGTTGTATGTGGAGAGACGGCGCAAGACATCTACTGGCTATGAATTGATAGAAGCGGGAACCATCATGCGAGAGAAAAAGATGGTCCGGTTCCAAAAGACCATGACCAATGCATACCCCGACCAAGAAACGATCCAAATCGGGGACCAGACGTATAACATGGACGCGTGGTTGCAATTGCTGGGCATGTTTATCAGTGACGGGTGTACACATAAAAACAATTCAAACCTATTTATCACGGCACTTAAAGAAAGGAAAGTTCTCTTCTTGAAAGAAATATTGGATAAATTATCAATTTCGTATAAAATACATGCAGATGGGAACCATGTGATTTCATCGAAAACATATCCAAATGTATATGCAAATTTATCAGCACTTTCCGTTGGCGCATTGAACAAACGCTTGCCCGAATATGTCTGGTCTTTATCCCAGCGCCAATCGAACGTCTTGCTCGACGCCTTATTACAAGGCGATGGACACACCATGGAATACAAGGGCAAATCCGGGTTCAGTCGCTACGGCACAATCAGTGTGCAATTGGCCGACGATATAACACGTCTTGCCCTTCATTGTGGGTTGTCCGGTATTGTCAAGTTGGCCGAAGAACCCACGGGCGTTGCGCGAGTCGGAGTCAGAAATCTAGGGTCGAGAGCCGGACAAGAAGTGTCCATTACCCAAAAACATAATTATTACAAGGTCAGCATCATTCGCGAACAGAACCAGCCGTGGATCTACAAGAAAGACAATGCGTCCAATATCGAATCATTCGTCGACTACAAGGGCAAGGTCTATTGCATCGAGATGCCGACGTCCCATGTCTACTATATGCGCGAAACACAAACCAGTCCTTGTTTGATTATTGGTAACTCATCGCGGCATGGACAGAAAGGGACCTGCGGTAACATCATTCCCGAGTGCGACATGCCGTTCACGAAAGACGGCCTGAAACCGGATATTATTATTAACCCGCATGCGATTCCTTCGCGCATGACGATTGCGCAGCTGAAAGAGACGCTTTTAGGGAAGGTGTTGATTGAGCTGGGGATTTTCGGCGACGGCACGAGTTTCGGCAATTTGGACATCAAGACGATTGCGCAGGAATTGCAGAAGACGGGCTACGAGAGTTACGGGAACGAGATTATGTACGACGGTCTTTCGGGGGAGCAGATGGAGACGGCGATCTTCATTGGTCCGGTGTTTTACCAGCGATTGAAACACATGGTCAATGACAAGCAGCATAGTCGCGCGATTGGTCCGATGGTGAACTTGACGCGTCAGCCAGCAGAAGGGCGATCGAGAGATGGCGGCTTCCGTATTGGCGAGATGGAGCGTGATGTCATGATTGCGCACGGAATGGCGTCGTTTTGCAAGGAGCGTCTGTACGATGTATCGGACAAGTATAGCGCGTATGTGTGTAGGAAATGCGGGATGCTGGCGGCGTACAATGACGGGAAAAAACCGGGGTCGTCGGATTTCACGATCCATCGGTGTTATACATGCGACAACATGACGGATTTTGCCAAGGTGGACATACCGTATGCGTACAAGTTGTTGTCGCAGGAATTGCAGACGATCAATGTGGTGCCGAGATTGATGGTGGAATAATATGAGGTAAGAAGAGATAAAACTAATTATATGTGGAACGTATATACCACCATGCAACTACAGCATTATAAAGATATTGCATCCCTTGGCATTTGCACCGTATCTCTGATTGCATGTATTTTACACCATTACCAAAAAGCCGCTGAACTATTTCGTACATTTCCGTTATGTATGGGTGTCTATTTTATCGGAGATTTAGCAGTGAACCGAATCGTCCAATATCGTATACACCATATTGCATCCGTCGGTATTATATTCTACACTTATTATTACCAAGTCGACGCGAAAGAGGTCGAGACCATTATTTATCATTTTATAAAGACGGAATTATCCACGTTTTTTCTCTTGTTTCGGAACTACTTGCCAAAAGGTACATATGTGTATCATCTAAACAATTACGTATTTTATGCGACGTTTACCAAAGTACGGATTGTCGATTTATACATTAACATTATTCAGCCCAATTCGCAAATATATACGTCTATCCAAAACTATACCCCGGATAATTATGTTGGAACCAGTATATTGCTTGCAAGTTGCTATATATTGTATGCACTGAACTGGTATTGGTTTTGTATCATGAATCGACACCTATATGTTCAGTTAAAGGGAATTATGGAATAGGATCGCAAGTATTATGGAATGCACATGGAATAGGATTACAAGTATTATGGAATGAACAAGGAATAGGATTACAAGTATTATGGAATGCACATGGAATAGGATCGCAAGTATTATGGAATGAACATGGAATAGGATCGCAAGTATTATGGAATGAACATGGAATAGGATCGCAAGTATTATGGAATGCACATGGAATAGGATCGCAAGTATTATGGAATGCACATGGAATAGGATTACAAATATTATAGAATGAATAATATTTGTAAGAAACCCCTGATATCTTACGGGGCTATTTACGATTGTACCAATCTCTCCAAAAACCCCTGTGGGTTCTCGTAATTCGACACATACATATTCACGATTTCCGCAGGAGAGTATTTTTTATCGTGGATCTTATCCAATATCTCTTCGGGCAACGTCTCCCCGTAATAATACGAATACATGTCTCCCACCGTTTCCCTCGATGCATTGTCCAATTTCATCGTGATATCAATCCGTCCTGGTCTCACCAAGGCCGAGTCCAATTTCTCGTAGTAGTTCGACGAAATCACCATGATTCTCCCCGAATTCTCGCGAATCCCGTCCCACATGTTCAGAATATCGTCCAACGTCAAATTGTCCGATCCCGCATGCGGATTCAACACCGTTGGTTTCATGTACCCGTCCTCGTCATCGTCTCTCGACGACTTTTTCAGCAAACCGCGCACTTCGTTCATAATATCCGTTCGCAAATCCCCTCCCACCCCTTGGTCGGAATTCTGTGTTTTGATCGCGGCGGGTTCACGCTGCAAGACCACTTTCCCCGCACAATCAATGTCTTCCAACACAATAATCTTTTGCCCAAACCCAATCTTATCCGTGTTCTTCTCCCCGTACTTTTCCTCGTAAAAAAAGTCGTACAATTGTGTCTTGGTCTTGATCAACTTGAGAGACAACACCACCACATGTCTACCCGTATGCGAAGCGAGCGCCTTGATGAAACTCGTCTTTCCCGTTCCTGGTGGACCACATAGACCAATTCCCAGCGTATAGGGGATCCCATAGCGATCATACCATGCCTTGTTCTGCAAAAAGAAATCAATCTTTTTCAAGACTTCCTTCTTGCCCTCAAAGAAAATATTCTGGAACGTCTTGGCCGAATCGTGCAAACTCTCTTGCCAGCAATCATACCGGTCATCTTCCCTGTCCGATATGGCTTTCGCCAAAGTATACACATACAACTTATCGCGCCGGCTATTCTCAATCTTTTTCACATACTCGCGCCGGATGGTTTCCAAGAACTCGCGGATTTCCGTCACTTTCGACAGGTAAGAAAACAGCTGGATGGTATATTTCACCATACGCGCATTCATTTTGGCGTCTTGTTGCACGTCCGTGTTTTCCGTTATCAAACAGTAAATATCGCGCGCCTTATCCAAGAGGAAGGGCGTCGTTTGAAACACCGAAAAAGCCGTCTTGGTTTCGGTAATACTGGGTTTCTCCCCATACTCATCGTTCTTTCCTGTGCCGAGACTCAAAAGAGTAAACTCTTTCAGTTCTCTCACATCTTGGAGCCCGTCAATGTTATCCACCACGTATTGCAAGATTGATTTGAAATGCTCGGAAAACATGCTGACCACATTCACTAATTTCGTGTTGTATACACTAATGGCAGTGGACTGTTTTCCCTCCAACTTGACCACGTGTTTTTTCGACCAGATTGATTTCCAGCTGAATTTGAGAAACACAAACATTTTCCGGTTTTCCACGACATTTTCGTACACCACTGCCCCCAATAAAAACAAGAGTCCAAACACCATCATTTCCTTGGGCGGCAACGACTGGCTATGAATATTCTGGATAAGCGAGAGGCGGATATGATCCACCAAAAGAGTTTTCAATGTATTCACGAAATCCGACATGATTGCATATTGTAGTTGGTGTATTTTACACCCATGTATTTATGTCACTTTCGTAAATACAGACCGACATAATTTACATATAGACCATATACATGAGCACCGAAATTGATGATCTAAGATCCGCGGCACAGTTCAAAGACACCACTTTTTCCGGGTTCAAAAAGACGGAAGTACGCAAACAAATGCTGGAAAACATGATCAAGGGGCGTATCGAGCACGCATGTTATTGGTGCGCCGAGCTCATTTGCGCAGGCCAGTTCCTCGACGCCTGGGAAAACATTTTCCATTTCTTGGGAAAACATGTCCATTTAGGTAATCCGAAAATGGCCATTTACGTCGAGATGCGTTACGCCGTGTTCCGCAATATCATGGGGCAAGGACTCTATACGTCGGAAATCCAGGTGAGAAACAAGCCCGAGATACGCCGCCTCTTTGCCGAAGTCATTTGCAATCTGACTCTTTCCCCCCGAAAACCGAGTTTCGAGCCCGTCAAGATAAAGCGCGCGGAAGAGTTCGACATGACACAAATGCGCGAGAGATTGAAGGCGACTTCCACCGAGTTTGGATCGCCCCTTTTCCTGGAAAAAGACCCCCAAGAATTATTCGTCGCCATCAACGAGTTCGCCTATTCTCTCTCCATCAAAAACATGAGTATGTGTTGCTATTGGATCGAATGGATGATTGAGTTCGAAATGGCGTGCAAAAGCCGGAAACAGCCGACAAGGTGTGTGTCCCGCGATTATCCCGTCGAAAACCGGTTTCGGCAAGACCCCATCTGGCTCGTGTGGGACGCGATTTTCAAGGCATGCCCGTCGACCGAATCCTTTACTCGGAAAGTCATGCAGTCCATTCTCTCGATTTTCTGTAGCAAATACACCACCGCCACTTCGAAAAAACGGCGTTATCTCTTGTACATGGCCGTAGAAATGTTGACGGAACCCGTACAAACCTCGACCGAAATTGTCGCCAACAAAGAGATGTTGTCCAGCGTCGTCTCTCAAATCGACCATGTCTACAAACAGGTGAAAAAGAACGAGCAAGGAACCAAGACCGACTACTTGTTTGGAAAAACCGAACAAGAAGCAAATTTCCAACGCACTGTGCAAAAACTCAACATGATGGACTCGATGGAACGAGTCTGATATCCATGGGATGATCCGTTCTCGCCGGGGATAAAAACACATTCCCTTGAATAAAATTGTTGTATGGAACGCCATGATCCATACACCAATTCATACATTTGATGAGGTTTTGCCGCATCAATTGATCGGATTTGTAGGTTTTCAAGTTATATACCATGGATATGGTGTAGTAAATATTCTCCATTTGCTGCTGTCCAAATACCGAGTTGGAATCCTCGATTTTCGACACAAACAGCCGCGGAATGGGGCAGTTCAAACATCTCGCCATGTAATTGGAGCAGTTCGCCATGTCCACAAACGTGTCTCTCACTTTTTGCAAAAAGTCGCGGTTGGAAGCATGCCGAAATCCCTTGCATACCACATACTTTTCCGAATTCCCGATCCGGCTTGTGTGCAATTTTGTCACATACACTTCCGAATAAAAGGCGGACAATACATACAAAAAATCAATGGTATGCCGGTAAAAACTGTCGAAAATTTTCAAGACAAAATGCCCCCCCTTCTTTTGCAATGCCAAGGCATAACATATTTGTCCCCATAACAATTTGGCAATACTCTGCTCCTGCTTGTTGAAATTCTTGGAAAAATCAAACCCGCCATCGGCCGTAATCAAATTCATGGACGACCCATACTTCTTGCAACAATGGTCGAAATTGTCCAGATGCAAGAGATTTCCCGTGCCATCTTCCCCCGTTTCAATGTGAATGTTCGGGTGGGAGTGCAAGAAATACTCGCTCTTTTTCCAGGCGGGGACATTGTCGTCCGTCTCGTCTTCCAGAATCGTCATGCCATAATAGACATCTCGCGGATTCATTCGACTGTTACAAACGGCTTCGATGAATCCCCCCGGTCCCTCCGCCAAATGAAACGTCGTGATGGGCGCGACTTCTTGGTGAATCAATTTGAATTCTTGCATGATTTCAATCATTTTAAAATACGAGCGAGAGATGGGTTTGTATTTGGAAACCGACTTTTTCTTGAAAGGTACTACCGTGTGGATGTATTCATACGGATTGGTGTATTTCTTGTAAATGTCCCATTCCTTTTCTCTCGACGCAATCAATTCCTTGATTTCGCCTAAATATTTACAGAGACTCGACGAGATCGATTCACTGGGGGGTGTCTCTGACGACTGATACGACAAAAACGTATATATGTCTGGATTTACATGAGGAAGTAAAAAATTCATGTTAATTTGCGCTACTACTTACCTGGCAAAACGTTTATATCATTTCCAAGTCCTTGATCTTCCAATATTCCGACCCCCCATTATTGAGAGGCCGACGCAGAATAAAGGGGATTTTTTTCTGCTCCAATTCGGCCAAGGCAATCAGATACCCGTCTATGATGGCCGGGTTGGTTTCCGTAAACGGTTTGGCGCCCCCATTGATTTGTTTCGCCCGTTCCCCCAAAACACGTGTTCTCTCGTATTTGGTCAAGAAGGGAAGCGTTCGATGCAAGGGGTCTATAATGATGCCGCGCGCATCTCGTGTCACTTGACTAAGTGCCTCCACCTCGGCGTAATTATGCACCAAAATTTCGGGGTGGTGTGTGGCAATCAATTGTTCCTTCACTTGTTGGTCGAATCGGTGCGTGTATTTGGCGCCGTCTTCGTCGTCCTCTTCATCGTCCTCTTCGTCCGAATAATCGCTCAAATGCAATTCGTCTACGCTATTTGTATCCTCCGGCTGCTGCTTCTTTTTCGCCGTCTTTTTTGTAAGGGGGGGATCCAACGGCTCGTTCTCTCCATCTACGGGCTCGTTCTCCATATCGTCGAGATCGTCATCGTCAAGATCGTCATCGTCCGACAAAGGTACATCAGACCCCTCTTCCGATTCGGCTTCCGATTCGCTGCCCGATGCTTCTTCGTCATCCGACGCCTTTTCCGTCTTTTTCTTTTTTGCAATCACGGCTTTCTTGGGGAATTCGTCTTCCGTTTCCGAAGAACTCGGGTATTCTTGTTCTGAATCAGACATGGTGTATATAATGGTTTGCGATACTTTCTAAATAGGTTTGTAGCAAAGTCTTGAATCAATTTTCCCTCCAAACGAATAAAAAATACATAGATTGGGGGGATTTTCTTTACCTGTTAGACTCCTTTTCGGTCGTCCGTCTTCCATATCTTGTCGCATTCCACACAAATATACAAATACTTCATGTTCTCTTCGTCGTATCTCATGTAAATGATTTCGGACGGTTTTTCGGCAGGTTCGGTATTCGTTTTGCATCCCAAGTTGGGGCACTTCATGTTGTAAATCCTCGGCAAGGTGGGGTCCAATTTCGTATACCGGTTGATGATATGGTTAAACTGCTGTTCTCCGCGCTTCAATTGGGTGTTGAGTATACACGCCCCCTCCATGTGTTTATCCACGAATTTGCAATTCCGACAATAATACGTGAGAGAATTGGCGTCCGTCTCCGAGAGACTCATGTATAACATATTCGAGCAATGTTCGCAAAACCTCATTTTCAACTTCTATAGATGGTATGCCCATTTATATTTATGCTATTTTGGGGTTCAATTTTCTAAGAAAATTGAACCGGGATTCCTAGAATTGGATGAAACCAGTTAAAAGTACATCTCCTTATATATTAGAATTTCAATCCAATGAGTAAAACGTATTCCAACCTGTCTGCGTTCATTCAATCGCACTATCGAGAGAAAGACTCGACTTTGCCACAAACCAATACACGTATTCGCGACGACAAATATGGTGTAAAGGGAGGATCGTATTCCATCCAAGAGGAAGAGTATCCCCAGTTCTTGGAATTGTATGGGAAAGACATTGTCATGAAGGGCGAATCCGAATATCTGACTGAGCTTCAATTGCCGAGCGACGGGCCGATTCTCATCGATTTGGACCTCCACTACCCCTACGAATGCGAAACCCGTCATTATACGAAAGATCATCTCGATGATTTTGTAGGCGCTTGTTTAGAAAAAGTAAAGACCATGTATCAGTTTGATGCCGAAACGAAATTCCGTGTATTCTTGCTGGAAAAAGACGCCATCAATCGCGTCCAAGAAAAAAACATTACGAAAGACGGGATTCACATCGTCGTTGGGATCAGTGTAGAGAGAAAGGTGCAGATCTTGTTGCGCCAAAAAATGCTCGAGGTCCTCCCCGAAATGTGGGGATCTAGCTTGCCCGTCATCAACAAGTGGGAAGACGTCTATGATAATTCCATCACAACGGGGCAGACGGGCTGGCAATTGTACGGGTCTAGAAAACCGGGCCACGAGCCCTATAAACTGACCTATATCTACGAGGTCGGCTACGACCCCGATGACCAAGAACTCATTATCGATTGCAAGCCGGCGCCGGCGAACAAACTCGCACTTTTGCCCGAATTGTCTGCGCGTTACAAGAAACACCCGCGTTTCTTCTACAAGACGAGTTTTATCAAGGAACTCGAAGCCATCGCCGACCCGTCTCCCAGAAAACAGGTCATTCGCGGGGCGACCCCCCGGACGCCCGGTCAAAACACGCCCAATTATTTGCACATAAAAAACGCGGAAGATTTGAAGAATGCCGTCGACGAATTTTACGCTAGTCTGAAAGAATCCGAGTACGAGTTGCTGGAAACCTGCGAGTACACCATGGCGTTGCCCGCGTCCTATTACGAAACGGGGTCTTACGCAAAGTGGATCCGAGTCGGCATGGCTCTCAGTAATACGGACGCACGACTCTTCATCGTATGGCTCGATTTCAGCGCAAAATCGTCCACGTTTTCCTTTTCCAGCATTAGCGACTTGTATGAAAAATGGCAAAACTTTCTCGGCTACAACCGGCAACAGGGTCTTTCCGATCGCTCGATTGCCTATTGGTGCAGATCCGAATGCAACGCCCTCTACCGGGAAATCCGGCTAAAAAGTACGAATTCCAAACTAAATTACGTGATTGGGAATTGCGACGACATTGACCTGGAGGCGAAAGTGGACCGCAAGGGAACGACCGATTACGATATCGCAACCATTCTACACCACATGCATCGCGACATGTACAAGTGTGTTTCCATCACCAACAATATTTGGTATCGCTACGAAGAACCCAACTGGGTCTTGGTGGATTCGGGAACTACGCTACGAAAATCGATTTCGACCGAGTTGCGCGCCATTTATACCTCCTTGGCAAATAAATGCATGGAAAAACAGATGGCGTTGGCCACCGAAAAAGACGACACGTTCAAATTCAAGAAACAGCAGAAACAGACGGAAAAAGTTCTGGGTGTTTGCGCACGTTTGGGTTCGACGAACGACAAGAAAAACATCATGGTGGAAGCGAAAGAGCTCTTTTACGACGACAAGTTTGTGGAGAAATTGGATTCGAACCCGCATTTGCTGTGTTTCAAGAACGGCGTGGTCGATTTCAAAGAGAAGCGTTTCCGTCGCGCGTATCCCGAGGATTACCTGACCAAATGCACCAACACGAACTACCGACCCACCGACTCCGTCCAGGATGCCGTCGTGATGAAAGAAATCACCGATTTCATGCACCAACTGTTCCCGGAGAAAGACGTGCATGATTACATGTGGGAACATTTGGCCTCGACCCTCATTGGTGTCTTGCCCAACCAGACGTGGAACATGTACATTGGCGATGGTCAGAACGGCAAATCGATGCTCGTCGAAATCATGGAACACATCTTGGGCAACTACAAGGGAACGGTCGCAACCAATTTGATCACCGATCGCCGCACCAAAATCGGCGGCGCTTGCCCCGAAATCATTGGACTCAAAGGCCTCCGTTATGCGGTCATGCAAGAGACCCAGAAGGGCGATCGTGTGAACGAGGGTGTCATGAAACAGCTGACTAGCGGGATGGATACGATTGAAGGCCGTGGGCTATACATGCCGAAAGTGGAGGTGTTTTACCCCCAGTTCAAGATGGTCCTCTGTTCCAACTACTTGATGGATATCAAATCGAACGACCACGGTACATGGCGCCGTATTCGCGTCGTCCCATTCAAGTCGCTCTTTACCGACAACCCAGTGAACGATGACCCGGAGAAACCCTACCAATTCAAGATTGACCACGGATTGAGAGATAAATGCAAGGGATGGACCGAAGTCTTTACTTCCATGTTGGTCGATATTGCCTTCCAAACCCAGGGATTCGTGAAGGACTGCGACGCGGTATTGGCGGCATCCAACGCGTATCGCCAGAGCCAGGATTACATTGCGGAATTCATTAGCGACCGCATGGTGGCTGACCCACAGGGATCCCTCACCAAGACGGAATTGAGCGTCGAGTTCAAGTCTTGGTACGAGACTACTTATGGCCGCGGATCGCCCAACATCAAGGAAGTCCAGGCACACATGGACAAGAAATACAAGAAATGTACGAAGCGCAAGGTATGGTTAGGCGTCCGGATTTCCTACGATATGCATTCCGCACAAATCGAGGAACCAGACGAAATTTATATGGAAAACACATAAAGAGTATACGGGTATTTTTTTATTCGATATCCATGTCGCGTGTTGCATTGATTACGGGGATCACGGGGCAAGACGGGTCTTATTTGGCCGAATTATTGCTGGAAAAAGGGTACGAGGTATGGGGCATCATTCGCCGATCTTCCGTGATGAATACTTCGCGTATAGATGCCGTATTTGATCGTTTGGTTTTGCGGTACGGAGATTTGACGGAAAACGGGTCGTTGTCCAACGTTTTATCGGAGATTGGTCAAAAGCGCGTCGGCGACCAATTGGAGAGATTGGAAGTGTATAACTTGGCCGCCATGAGTCATGTGAAGATTTCGTTTGATATGCCCGAGTACACGGGACAAGTCGATGCGCTCGGCACCTTGCGTGTCCTTGAATCCATCCGTGTATGCGAGATTCCCAAGGAGAAGATCCGGTTTTACCAAGCGTCCACGTCGGAGCTCTACGGCAAAGTGCAAGAGGTGCCTCAAACCGAGACGACGCCTTTTTATCCGCGTTCGCCTTATGGCGTGGCCAAATTATACGCCTATTGGATCACGAAAAACTACCGGGAATCATACGGGATCTTTGCCTGCTCCGGCATACTCTTTAACCACGAGAGCCCCCGCCGAGGCCACAATTTCGTCACACGGAAAATAACGATTGCGCTAGGGAACATACTCCGAGGCAAACAAGACCGCTTGGTATTGGGGAATTTAGATGCGTTGAGAGATTGGGGGCATGCGAAAGACTATTGCGAGGGGATGTGGCGGATTCTGCAACACGATACCCCGGAAGACTATGTCTTGTCAACGAACGAGTACCATAGTGTGAGGGATTTTGTGGAGCGCGCATTTTGGTTGAAAGGGATCGAGATTCAGTGGAAGGGCAAGGGGCTTGACGAAGTCGGGTACGATGTAAAAACGGGAAAGGAATGGGTCTTTGTATCGCCCAAATATTTTCGTCCGGCGGAAGTGGAAGAATTGCTAGGGGACAGTCGTCGCGCGAGAGAGGAACTTGGATGGACCCCCAAGTATACGTTTGACGAATTGGTCAAGGAAATGGTAGAGGCGGATTGTGATTAGACTAACGCAAAATATAAATAGGACGATCCTATTTATTTGCATTACCATGCAAATGTCAATCATTTACATGAAGTGAATAACGGCGTAAATCACCCGAAGGATTTTATTCACCCGTAACTTTCTAGAATCGGTTGAATGAACAGTGGGTTCGATTCGCTGCATGGATGGCAATAAAAATATTATTTACTGAATAATATTTGTAAAGACTGAACGAAACGCCTGTAACTACTCGGATGATTTACGCCATTACGGACTTACTTGTATAAATGTGCAAAGGTGTAAAAATGAATATTATCTTAGTACACATATTTCAAACGGTATAATATAGTTGCAAATTAATGGTCAAACATAATCGAGACAAACAATATTATTGGTTTTTAGCATCTTTTTCGGTTTTATCTTTTGTTGCGCTGTTTTTAGTTAGTCAATTTTCCATTCATTATTCGGTGCATGACGCACTGTATTCTTCTGTTGTGATTTCATTGATAGGGTGTATAGTGATTATGGCAATGGAACCACGTGGGTTTTATAACATGTATATAGAAACCGCAATTCGTATCGTTGAACGTATTGGACTCCGGACCATACTACCCTACATCAACCTAACGTCATTCAATATAGCGGCTTTGTTATTTCATGTCATTCCCGTCGTTGCGTTTTACGGGGTTTATTATCTGGGCGATCCGTTGATATGGATGATCCTATACTTGGTATTGTTTGGACCCTATTTAGATAAAATATACCCAATTCGGCAAATGCAGTTTATTGGTTTAGGTCTCATACTCATACTAGGGTTGTATGTTTATCGATTGTTATCGCGGGTTTCTAACCGAGAATCGTTCCCGGAATACGATAATTCTGAAATAGTCAGCAGTCTGAATCGAGAGAAGAGTGGGGCTGGATTTTATTGTCGTATATTTTATATATTTAACCATTATTTATACTGCAAAATTCATAAAATCAATTTTTCAATTGATTCTTACAATTGGATATTTTCTTCGGAAAACGGATGGACAGATTATTTTGAAGATATTCGATTGCAGTATTATGAAACGGATAAACGTATTGACAAGCATTTACATGAGACCTTGGATGATTATACATTGAAAGAATACCGCGACATTATACCAGAAGTATATCGATATAACAATAAAACCAAAAAACAAATTGAAAATACAAGAAATCGGTTTGAATTAACTGATGGAAATTATGACTCTATTTTTATTCGGAGAGGAGATAAATTAGGAGCAGAGAGCAAATTTATTCCCGAACAAAGATATTTAGATTTGATACTGGTAAAAAACCCCAATTGTAAAACCATTTTTTTACAAACCGATGATTATAATTGTTATTTGGAATTAAAACGTATCATCGATGAACAAAAATTGGATATACGTATAATTACTTTGTGTGATAAAACGAGTGTGGGTGTAATTGTGAACAATTCGGAAAAAATAACCTTGAATGAATCAGCTAAAACAAATGAAAATAACAAACAATATTTATCTACCATAATTGATCGTTTGAATGATACAAAAGCAGTCGCCGACATGAATGGCGAAGAAATTTATAAACATGTGATTGATATGGTTGTTGGTGTAGATATTGTATGTCATTCAAACATTTGCGTGTTAGATTACCAATCAAACGTGTCTCGATTTATAAAATTATATCATGTAAGGCCTGAACACGTATATGAAATAAATACTCCCGACGGCGATATAGACTATGATAAAAAGGTCAATCCGGCTTATGGGTTTTGAACGGCGAATACAATTGATTATTCGTATTATTGATTATTATGGTGTATTATATATTATCATTCATATCATTATATAATGAAACCAAACAGACAAATTATCATTTTGTTATTATTGGTCATTTGTATTAATGGCTAGTCGTAGTTTTTGTTGCCCATGGGCAACGGAAAACACTACTAGACATATACGTTAGTCATATGGGTTTTTGCTCATATGACTAGACGTTAAGGTAAGTACAAAATGGTTGGGCGTTACGTTTTCGCAAGGGCCGAGAGACGTGTATGTCAAAGACGAAGATGTCCCTGAGCAATTCAATTTGTAAGTTACTATAATAAAGTATTTTCGGTTTTTTTGAGGATAGTGAGTCCGTTATTGTTTATGTATTTATCGACAAGTGTCCATTCGGGGTTCGATTCTAAAAATTCGCTGATGGCTCTTCCCAGTCCAACTATAACTTCCTCACGGGTAAAATCATACATCTTCATTTTTTCGTCTATGTTATGTTGATTCCGGACACTTTCACTGAATATTTCATCGACCGTCGTGTCGTGCATAATAATGTATTTTTTGACGTTTTTTCCGAATTTGGTTAGTTCGCGTTTGAGTTGGCCATACACATGCCACGTGTCAATAAATACTAAATCATATTCGTATTCCAATTTCAACTCCAGGTTTGAACACCATGAATGCGAAATGCGAACATCCAATTCTTTTGTGTTTTCTAACATTTCGTCAATATTACATGGTGTAATGTCATTCAAGTGTAAGTGTTTGTTTGGGCATTCATTTGCCAGTAATCCTTTTAGTAACGCCCATGAAGATACACATTTACGGACCCCGCATTCAATGACGCTTTCGCATTTGGATGCATAGGATAAAAGAATGGGTAAATGTTCGTGTATATCCGATGGGGTGTTACATAATTGAATATATTTTTTGTCTATATATTCAATGTTCGAATTCATATACACTCTAGTCTTCATATACAATAGTCAATATATTATTTGAATTATCTGCCCAAAAACAATTTATTCGCGGGGCATTTCATTGTTCCATTTTCTACATCTTCCAAATAATCGTCGTAATTATAAGAACTGCTGTTTCGATTATTTTGATTGTGTGCGTAATATCCGAAAATACCCGGATCTTGCAATAACTCCGGGTGTTCGGCACAAGAAATCAATCCTAAAATTCTCTCAAACGCCATTCTGTCTTCGCGACACTTTACCTCGTTCAATAAATTCACCAGGTGGTATTTCTCCATGATACGTTTTAAATAATCGTAATCAATGACCGACATTGCCCCCCAACATCCATTCCATTTCGATTTGTTTTGGAAAAGCGCAATCAATTCCGAACTGTGATTCAATGAACGCAGAATCCTCTCGATTCTGGCACTATCTTCGTATTCGCCTCCTTTGAAATGCCAGAGAAATTGGATATCTTTCACATTATCATGGGGAATGGTGTTGTGTAACATGACGGAATCGTGGATATAAATAGCCAGGTCAAACCAGTGATGTTTATAGAAATAATAATAGGGGAGTAGTTCGCCGGATTTCTTGAATTCTGAGTCGATAACTATGCAATTATCCAAGTTGACATCGGTTTCAGTGACAAATTCGTAATTGGAATTGTCGTCGATAATGATGATCGGTGTTGTGGGGTAATGTTCGCGTATCCGGGAAACACACGTCTTCCATAACCGGTTTGATTTCTCCGAATTCACATGTCGTGTAAGGATAAACCCGGCCTTGCGTTCTCCGCGTCTTTCAAACGATTCTTGAACATTCCAAAATTGCATATAGAATAACGCGCACAACAATAGTAGTACCATTATTGTTGCGCGGTACACATAGGTGGCGCGTTTCATATAGATTTCGAGAGAATATTTACCGGAAGGGAATACCATCCTAAATCACCCGTAACTTTCTAGAATCGTTATATGATGTTCCTTATCAACATTTTACCAATTCTATTGAAAATTATTTTAGTATGTTGAAATCACGATTACAAAAATTAGACGGATTAACACACCCAGAATTAAAGGAAAATATAACCAATACCATAAGGAATATACCAAAAGATAAATACCAAAAGAAGGGAATAACGGCATAAATCACCCGAAGGATTTTATTCACCCGTAACTTTTTAGAACAATAATACTAGGTAAGTGCGTACCGTGGCTGCATGGTTGGTAACATAAATATTATTTGACCGAATAATATTTACAATAATATAGGAATAACCCGTAGTCTCTCGGGTGATATGGGTCGTTACGCACTTTCAAACAAAACAAATAGTATGAACGTAAAAATCATCGTGTAGATTGTATAATATCCAAAGTAAATGAAAGATAAGACCTTTCTTTTACTTTTTACAAACATTAACGTCTAGTCATATGGGGTTTTGCCCATATGACTAGCCATTAAATTATGATCAATAAATCCACAACATATTATTTGGTTTGGTGTAGTTATGGTAACAAAAATAAATAGTCTCTGCCCAATGTTTCCTTACGACGATTCCGGCGGCGGCTTATAGAAATCCGTCATCATCATTATTTGGTCGAATCGATAGACATAGGATTCGCCATAAATAAACGAGAGGACATACGTAATGGCAAAATAGATGGTCTCTTCCGTCAAATAAATCAAATACGGATACAAGAAAAAGACGGTTAGCCAAATCGTGTCCCAGAATTCACTTCTCTCGATTCCGCGCACGTATTGTTCGAAAAAGAGGACGTGAATCAGAGTAAACAGAAAAATATAAATGAGCAAGAGAAAGCTATTCACGTATTTCATAGACGTGTACATTTGCGTTTGGTAATAAGCCAATCTCTCATTTGCGGCTAGATCCTGTTTCACGTGCACCAAGGAATTGCTAATGTCGGTCGTCTGGCGTGTGATATAGTCCGTCCCCATATTCGAGTTTTATATATGGCTCGAATTATTTATTATAAGAACCATATTCGAGAGACGTGGCATCCATGGCCGCCACGGCGGGTGCATTACTAAACGGCGGCAAAGTCAGATGTTTGAAATCAAACGCTTGTTCAAGGGTGGAAAATCCATTTCGGCGACACATATTGTTACCCGAATCCCAGTAGTTCGGACAACACTCCTGCCCTATACACACATCCTGGGAAAGCAATCCAGATAATTGACCCTTATTGATTAAATCAGTCGAGGCCGCGGTACCGCTTGCATCATATACAGGCGGTAAATCCAGCTCGTCGTAATTGGTTTGATCGCGCGAAAAGAGTTCGACCGCGGCGTACCATAAATAAAAAGCGACATACACGATCACCAACAACATAGCGATATCAAATGCCACCGAAGGAATCGAAGAAAATTGCTTCTGTAACGTAGTTATGCCTAAATAAAGACCCACAGTCACAATCAAGACAATCAGAATCTCAATGTATTTGTGGTATCTCTTGCGATAACTATCGTTCAATTCCAAGGCGCGCTGTTGAGAGGCAACTGCGGCGTCAATATTGTTTTTCTTTAATTGAAGACGTCTGGTTTCTTCATCGATAAAACTGAATTCAGTGATGGATGACATGTATTTTATAATAGAATGACATCTTTTTCCATTTTTTGATCTAACTGGTTGCCTCTCGATTGGCTATCATGATGGTCAAAATAAGTACCGATACGCCCGCGATGGCAGACAAGGCATAGATCGTGTTTTCCTGCGACAAGAGTTCGGAAACGTCTTGATACTGGCTTTCTCCTATGGTGGGAACATACCCGGGCGTTCCAGGTGGAAGTTGGACGGACCCGGATAGATCCATACCATACAACGAGTTGTTGCGTACTGTTTCGTAGGCAGATGTTAAATTACCGGTGCTAAACCCTTCACTCAAGATGGAATAACTGGATCCCGAAGACGAACTATATGGCGTGGCCATTTTATTATTCCTAAACATATATATTCGGCAGAATTCATCTCTGGCATTATACATTTTTGAAGACGTAAAAAAGAACGGTGGTTCCAAGCATGGCGACGAAAATCCCCGTCAACATGGAGGTCTGATAATTGGAGTCGTAGAACTCGGCCAATGTACCGGGGGATTTGTATAATTCCTGGTATTGTTTGTCGATATACGACTGGGTAGACATGATGTAATCCGAAGGAAGGGTTCCTGTGTAGGTTCCTTGGCTGGATCGCAAACTGTCGGAAGGGGGAGATGAAGATAAAGGTAAAGACACTCCGGAATAGTCATATACGACATTCGAAACATCAACAAATACCAACACGTGCGCGGTACCATCGACGGTACCATCGGAATTCTTCTGTTTTAAAATAAAGGTGTGGGTATCATACCAAATGCCATCATTCGAATGTATACCCAATGTCCCGTATTTGTTTCCAATAATACGTCTACAATCGGTTATCTTGTTTATCGATGCATCAATGATAATACTCGCCATTTCTATATACTAAACCCCGAAGAATTCAATCATGGTGCTGGCGTAGAACCGATTTTGGGCAAAGCAGGCAAAGCGGGCAACACATCTTTATTGACATAAATATAGTAGACCAACATTCCGACGCCAAACACCATATTTACAGTAAAAATAAGTTCGCGGTTATACAGTTTTTTGATATCATCGTACTTTACCTTGGCAGCACTCAACTCTACCTGGGAACTCTCCAACGTCTTTGCGGCATTTGCATTCGCACTACACACGGCGTTGGGGGTGTTGCTTCTACACTCCTCGGTACTGTTATAAAAATAATCATTTGCGGTATACCCTAAGACAACGGGGGTCGACATGATTTTTGCTATACCTTGGAGGATGATATTCTTTGCATCCATCCTACACTCCTAGACACAAACTCGATAATACGTGTTTTGCATCGCCGTCGGGCTATTTCTCTCAATACGACAGACTTGCCCCGGCCGCAAGCATATCGCTAAAGAAACTGGATCGAACCGGGACACTTCCGGCAATTGTTTCGTGGAAGCCAAATTGTACTTTTTCAAGACTTCTTCCGTCTCTTGGTCCGTTAATACCGAGGTCGGAGGCACCAATTGATGGCGCAATATATTAAACAGCAGGCGATTCAAATTATGCACCACGATGAAATATCCGTGGTGATCGTACCAGTATTTCAGTTTGTCGAGAAGCGACTCATTGGGCTCGCTATCCACAATCAAAATAAGCGTGTCGCTCTTGGTCAAGACATTATCATTTTCATACAAATCCTCAATGATTTCTCCAATCAATTTGGGGCTGGCCATTTTCTTGGTTCCGCAAAGATAGCGCACGTAGGCTTTTTTCCCCGAAGACGTCGAGAGAAGCATGTCCAATTGCTCGTGTTTTAACATGGTATCGATTTCATTCATGCTAAATCCCGTGTATTCCGAAACCTCGTAGTCGATGGATTCGAGAATATCGAGCAAATTCTTGCGCGAATTATAAATATTGATGGTTCGATTGGACGTAGTGGCCGACATGATTATATGGGATATGACTCTATTTATTTATGTGTATTGTGGCTTCAATTTTTATCGTGTCTAATTCCCGCCTCCCAATTTATGAATGACCAATTTGCCAAAATCGGTGGCCCCCTCAAACAATGTCTTTTCCGGTATCTCTGGAACCATCGGTGTTTCGATTCGTTGCGGTTTCTGTATTTGCAACGTCGTAAACGTCGGCTCATAGGCATTCGCCGTAGGTTCCGACGAACCCGCCGGTTCTTGCCCGGCGGAATGATCGTTTCCATTCACAATCTTGATGATGGGATTCACATGGATTTGTGGCATAGGCGAGTCAAACGACATGTGAGGCGGTGCCGCCGTAGCGACCATCGGAGATGGAGAGACCACGTTTTGGCGAAGTCGCATGGCGGCCACCGAATCGGGACGAATCAATTCGTCGCATTTCGCAATTTGAATGGCGTCGTTGTCCATGGACTGAATCGTGAGAAGTTTGGCGCCCTTTTTTCGTACACTCCAAAGATGGTCGGCAGGAAGACCCAATTCTCTCGATCGGATGTAATACACGTTTCCTCCCAATTGATAATCATCCACACCTCCTCCTACCTTCTTTTCACCTTGCTCCTGCGGAGCAGAAAACAAGCTCGAAACCGTCTTGGCGGCGCTTTCCAAAAACGTCTCTTGTTTCGGTTCTGGTTTCGGTTCTGGTTCTGCGGGTAAAGGCACAGCAGGATTGTACGGTAACGATTCTGGGCTCAACTCTTCTACGGGGGGAACGTATGCAGGAGACGTGTCTGGATAGTCCGGCGTCAATTCGGGTTCTTCTACAACAGGTAAAGGTGTTCGTATTGGCGGTTCGACGACTTGCAACACATTCTTGATGGAAGCCACCAACTTTTCCGGGGTCATGCTCGGGTCGATCGTAAGACGCCCTATGTTGTCGGAAAAAGCCATGTTCTCCATCTGGTCAATGTTGTCTTCTGTAATGATGCGCAACTGTACGTTGATGGCCTGGAGTTCTTGAATGAGCAACTTGAGAGAATAAGGTACTTCCACCAAACTGAATTTTCGCCCATATTTCGACACCGTTTCCAACGTGTATCCGGTCGAACTGGTCTCCCCCTTGAAAAACTGGAGCGGCCCATCTGCCATCGGGCTCAAAAACCTCTTTTTGGTCGGGTTATAAATGGCCAAAAGACCCGTTGTATTGCACACGGCCATGCAATATTTGTCCCCCCGTTCCATCATGCTTTCTCTCAAAAAGTCCGTCATGCCATGCGAAATCAATACATCGCGCTCCATCTCGCCGATTCTTAGACCTCCATCGTTGGCGCGTCCCGCCACCGGCTGTTTGGTGAGGGCGGTTCTCGGCCCGAGCGCGCGATAATTGACCTTGTCCTTCACCATGTGTTTCAGACGCATGTAGTAATTCGGTCCCACAAAAATCTCCATGTCGATCTGTTCTCCCGTCATGCCATTGTACACAATCTCGTTCCCGCTCGAATGGTAGCCGAGACTCGGCAACAATTTCCCAAACATGGCCGCCTTCGACCCCTCATTGTTGAACGCCGTGCAATCGCTGAATCCCCCAAAATGGACCGCCGCTTTCCCAATCAAACACTCCACCAAATGGCCAATCGTCTGACGTGTCGGGAGTGCATGCGGGTTGATAATGAGATCCGGGCGGATCCCGTCTTTCGTGAAGGGCATGTCTTTTTCCGGAATAACGAGCCCGACGGTGCCTTTTTGACCAGCGCGACTGGCCATTTTGTCGCCCTGGTTGGGCACGCGTATTTCGCGAATCCGGACTTTGGCGATTCTCTCGCCTTCTTCGCCTTCAGTAATGAATGCCTTGTCGACCACGCCGAGCTGCCCCTTTTTCGTGGTGACCGACGCGTCTTTTCTCCTGCCATCCTGTCCGCTTGCCGTGTATCCAATCAAAATGGTCTTGTCGTCAATCGGCGTGTTCTCTCGAATTAGACCATATTCATCCAGCTTGCTATAATCATGGCCGGGTTTTAGACCCATCACGGTGGGGTCCGATTCAATGCACGTGAATTTCTTGTCCATCACTTGATCGCCCACTTGTTTTCGCTCTTCGTGTTCTTGATAACTGGTATAATAGGTGGTCTGGAAAAGACCGCGTTTGAGAGCCCCCTCATTCACCAGAATTGCGTCTTCCACATTGTATCCCGTGTAACACATGATGGCCACGATTGCATTCTCTCCATAGGGGTTTTCTTCCCGGTTCAAATGCGTCATGTAGCGCGATTTCAAGAGCGGTATTTGTCCCTGGTTCAAGACCACCGCCGTCTTGTCCATCCGCACTTGGTAGTTTGTATGATAGACCGAACAGGCTTGCCTGCTCTGACTGCATGAAAACGAAATACGGGCAGCGGGGTTGTTTTCCGGGAAAATCACCTGATTGCACATGATCCCGAACAAGAAGGAGGGGTGAATTTCCATATGCGTGTATCGCGCCTGTTTATCGGGATGATTCGTCCAGTCGCCGGCATTCTGAGCAATGAGTGCATGTTCCGATTCGTTTGAATCAATGTACTCAATGACGGCCTTTTGTTTCAAAAACTGGTCTAATTTCGCGGGGTTCGTCTCGCCGTTTGACCCCTCATACAAATCTCCGAGAGCCCGGATTTGGATATCGTTGTAATGATACTTGGCGTCGGCGCGTTTTGGATTGAAGCCAGACACCATTTCCGACCAGTTGATTTCGCCGTCTTTCAACCGTTTTCCATGCATCTGAAATGAGAACTGTCTGGTAATGTCGTCCTTGTAGAAAATGGGTCGACACATACGCCCGGCGTCCGTATAAATCTGTACCATGTTTTGCCGGATATCAAACGCCACACTCGTATGAATGGGCAAGAGACCATTACGACGATAAAGACGCATTTTTGCCACCGTTTCCAAAGGCGTCTCCACCATTCCCGCCCAATATCCATTGACAAAGACTTTGGTTTGCGAAGCGAGAGATGCGGGCAAACATTCCGTCACCCGTTTCATAGACACATTCTCGTATAACCAAGCAATCATGTTTTCTCTCGAGTATCCTCGCGAAACATACGTCGTGATGGCAAACGTCTTGTGTAATCCGATATTCGCCCCGTCGGGGGTATCAATGAAATCAATGTATCCCCAATGAGAACAGTGCAGAATACGCGGACCGACCACTTTCAGACTCGAATCCAGCGGCAAATTGATTTTGCGTAAATGGCTAAGGGCCGAGTTGAACGAGAGGCGATTCAAGTCTTGGACAATGCCCACGCGTTTCGTATGCGCGGTTGCACCCCACGATCCCTTGAAGGCTTTGCGAATGCCCTCATCCACGATACGGTTCCCGAATATTTCCCGGTAATTGTTGTAGACGAGCTCAAACAAATTGTGCTCATATTCATTGTTGTTGAAGTAAATGCGCGACTCGAACTCCTGGAAAATCGACTTTTGTTGCATGGCATAATATTCCTGGAACAAATCGCGGAACAGGGTCCCGAACGGCTCGATGCGCTTATACTTCAAATGGTCGCGGTCCGTTTCGGAATCGAGGTTCATGGACGCCGAGAGAAGGCGAAAGACCATGTGTCCCAGGAAAAACGCCTTTTCCGTAAAATTCGACTCTCCTATATGCGGAAGGAAAAAATCATGGAGTACTTCGAGGGCATAATCGGCGGAGTGATATTTGGTCAATTCGCCGATATAGGTGAGCGCCAAAGATTGTTGCAAAATACCTCCGGCGTCGTGGACACTGGGGACAAAGGCGTCCACCATGAACTCGTATTTGTCCATATCCAAGAGACACGTCTGAATAATCTCTCGATCGGAGAGAATACCCAGCGCGCGGAATACGATGAAAAGGGGAACGGGGGCGCGTACATTGGGGATATTGACCACGATTTGCTCGTTGGTAAAGGAGTTGGAAGGCGCCATGAGCCGCACCGACATGCCGCGTTTGGGTTTCGATACATTCTCGGAAACGGACCGGATCTCGGCCGACCAAAGAAAGTCATCGGCAACACCCTCTTCATGGGGGGCCGATTTCCCCCGTTTTATATAAATCAGGTTGTCGCCGAATTTCTCTTGTACCGCAATCGTCTTTTCTTTTCCGGCAATGATGAAATAGCCGCCATTATCGTTACGACACTCGCCGAATCCGTGGCGTAATTCTCTCGACATGCCATGCAAAATGCAGTGTTTGGATTGTACCATGATGGGGATTTTTCCTAAATATATTTTTTCGAAAACCATGGTCCGTTTTTGTGTGTTGGGGGACACCATAGATTGATCATTTAGATCGCGGAGTTTCGCGGCCTGGTTCGGTGTCAATTTGGCCCGTTTTATAAGGTTTGAGCCGCCGAGGCTTGAACCGACATGGTTTGAGCCGCCAAGGCTTGAACCGACATGGTTTGCGCCGCCAAGGCTTGAACCGACATGGTTTGAGCCGCCGCCAAGGCTTGAACCGACATGGTTTGAATCACCGCCAAAGATCTTTATCCCAGAATCCGTGACCCCATGCGACATGCCAATCGAATTGTCAGACAAGACCTGGTTCGAAAGCATTATATCTGGATCCCCGCCCGCCGCCTTGTAATTCACCACATGCGCCGCTTGTTCTTCCATAAAATGGCTCGTGTAGTCTTCGTTCCCGCCTTCTTGCACGTCTTCCCCTTCTCCTCCTACAAATTCCGGCCCAATGACATACGGTTCTTGCCCGGGTTCCAATACATCGATCCATTCCACTTCCAAATCGTAGTGGACCGTCATGGCATAGGTCATGTTTCGTAGACGCGCCTCATTGGGATACATGTAGTGCGCGCCGCGTTCTTTGTCGTGAATCATGGGTTTTCCAAAATACACACGTGTTCCGTCTTTTCCTCCCAAATAAAGATGGCATTTGTGCTGGTTATTGTTCCCGGACACCAAGGTGATGGGGTTTTGGTCACGAAAAATCGCAAAAATGTCTTTTTCCATAAAATCATCGTACGACTCGATATGGTGCGAAACCAAGTGTTGCGTATTCTCGTTAAAATGCGCATGAATGAGACGCCACAACACTTGATTATCTAGCGTTGGGTCGTTTGTATTCGAACTCATGGTATCTCGTATATACTATCACCGAATAATATTCCATATCCTTTAGCAGAAAAAATAAAATATACAAGACTCTTATAGAAATATACAATGAGCAACGTTGTCAGCGATCTTTTCGGCCCCATTAGCAATGAATATTGCCTCTACTTCTACATTCTCTCCGTGATTGGTCTCTTCTTCTTCGTCATTGTCTTTATTGGTATCGTGTACACCGGCGTCTCCAAGAAGATGGGCGTGGAGTTCTACTTCATTTCCATCCTCTACAGTTTCAATTTCCTCTTGATGTATCTCCAGAACCGTCTCTTGTTTAACATGTGCGGCAACAGTATCTAACTTTATTTAAGCATGAATTTTATAGTTTGAAGGTAAAATTCATGGATGTGTTGTATTATAGTAATTATTGTAAACATTGCCAAAAAGTCTTACAATATTTAGTGAAAAATCGCCTTCAGCAAACCATGAATTGTTTGTGTGTAGACCGCCGCGTCCGGAATCCGTATACCAACCAGACCTTTCTCGTAACGGATACGGGCGCACAAATCATTCTTCCCCCCAACATACACCGCGTTCCGAGTCTCATGTTGGTGAATGACAAATACCGGATCTTGGTGGGCGACGATATTTACAAACACTTTACCTCGCGCGTTACGCAGCAAAACAACGTTGCCACGAAAAACAATGGCGAACCAATGGGGTATTTATTCGGCGCCTTGCCCAACCGTGTCAATGTGGTTTCCGAGCAATACACCTATTACAACATGAGCCCGGAAGAATTGAGCAGCAAAGGACGTGGAGGTATGCGCCAGCTGCACAATTACGTCCCCGCCACCCACGACCTCTTTTCCATCTCCACCCCCGACGAAACATATCGCGCCGACAAAATCGGCAACCTCTCGATGGAATCCTTGCAGCAAAAGAGGAACGAAGAGATTTTAGCCGCCATGCCACCGAACCCGGGGTCGATCGACGGCCTTCCCGCGTATGGCACCCAGGTACAACCCGTTTATGCCCCGGTGCAAAATGCGGCGGCCCAGCCTGCCTTCCCCGCCCCCATCAAGACGCGTCAATAAATTCGAATAAAACGATATAAACTTTTCGCCTAGTATATACTTACCGAATCAACATGGACGCAAAGACCGACAAAACCACCATCACCAAGGCATTCAACAAACACTTTTTCGAGTTCATGGACGACATGTTGTCCATTTACCCCGACAACAAGGTGTTGAAAGGAGGACGCAATTCGTTCGACACGTTTCGCCGTCTCAATCCCACGAGTATCATCAAGGTCTGGCACACATTCATCTATCTGCCTTACCGGAATGAAATCGACCAAGGGAACATGGACTATTTCCTAGACAAGGATTATTCCTCCGATTTGAATCGCGCCATTCTTCATAACAAAAACAAGGTGTTGGATCAGATTGATGCTCTGCGCGAACCCATACGCGAAATGAACGAGGTAAGTCGGCAACATACGATGCGCTATTTACAGAATTTGTGTAAATTGTCGCACGCTTATTCGACACTCTAATGGTTCAATCAAAATATTATTTTTCTAAAAAAATAATATTTATTTACTCGACATTAATGCAGATATTGCCAGGCAGTTTTGTGCGTGAAATGGAGTACCAAGGTGAAGACCAACGCATGCACCGCGGCAACCGTCCACTTGCTACCTCCCGGGGGAAGCGAAAGAAGAATGCCCGGAGTCAAGAGGAAAAAGAGGACAAACACATAGAGAGACATGTAAACGTGCCACATGGTTCAAATATATATTATATACTACATTTTTCCCCTAAAGGCGCAGAAACATCCGACTCTTCTTCGTACCGCAAATAATACAACATTTTATTGGGAGGTACAGAATCAAAATAGTCGCGCACAATGCGATGTGTTATTTTCTCCTTCGTCCCCGTTTGAATCGATGGCAAGTAAATGGCATGATGGATTTTGGACGCGTGGATGAAATACTTTTTCGCAATCCGCCGGTTCTCCTTCAAGACATAATACGAAATATACGCATTGTGCACCTCCGTAATGAACGAATGGTATTGCGTGTAAAAATCGTAAAAAATTCCCTTATACATGGGGAACCAACTCAAGAATTCAGACACCTTCTTTTCCCTATACAAACACAAGTATTGGAATTGCAAATTGGGATGATTTCCCCGTAATTTGCGCAATCTCACATAATGAGGATTGTCTAGAGAAACACGCTGGCCACTGGCGTTATGTGTCAACATCCATCCCACCGGGCAATAAATCGACATGTCATGATCGGAAGCAGCCGTCTTGTTCACCAAGTTTGCAAACTCGTCATACGAAGTCACGTGTTCCATAGGAATCGACACATGACACGCCAAATAACTCGCCGTATTTGCCCAAATCTCTCGCTCGGAAAGGGGCACATGGCGAACACGAGGGGGTATATTCCACCCATTTTCTCCGTCGAAAATGGCCTCTTCGCCCGCGTCCGTCCGGTTCACAATTTCGTAAATGGCCACCAGGGTCGCCGACGCATAATGCACCGTATAGACCATATGATTATGCGGATGCTGCAAGACGAAGGAATAGGAAAACGACTTGTCTAAGTGCTCGATGCCTGGAATATCGTCCAAGTCCGCCGTCTCGCCATGGAGCGCTTCCACAAACATTTGGCGAAACGTCTTTTGGGCCACCGCTTCCGGCATATTCGAATATTGTAAGCGATTGAACCAGTAGTCTCCACCGACCGACCCCCTGGTCGCGATTTCCCATCGATTCGCCTTCGGGTCGTAAAAGAGATTGATCATCGTCCCTTCGATCGTCTCCGTCACGGACCAATCCGCCGCCGGACCAGCGTCGGGGTATTCCCCCCGGAATTGGTCGAGAGAAATCGATCTTCGCGGGGCATACGCGCGAATATGGTGGGTCAATGGGTCGCAAACGACCGACCGGAAAAGACCCGATATGTGGTCGTCAAAACAGAGCATATCTCCATCACAATTAAGTACTTCATAAGAATGACCGCGACTGGTCTTTTTATTTATTGTCACGGGGTTCGATATACGCAGTGTGTCCAAAGCAATCATGTTATAAGAAGGGGGCGTTTACCTAATATATGCCAGAGTCTTTATATGAATTATACGAATATACACCGAGTCGAAACCATCTATAATTATATGTAAATACATTATATGTATGAATATGGATCAAGAAACAGACAAGAGTGAAAATATACTGCATTCCGTGGAATTGGGCGATGTGATTCAAATCGAAGCCCCGCAGAATCGAGAGATCCATGAACAATTCTATTATGTGTTTTACGCCGACGAAGTCCGGCTCAAATTGCTCAACACCTCCAATCAACAGCTTCTCTCGCTTTCGATCGAATCCTATGTGGCCGACGAATCCATTACCGGGATCCGTATTGTAAGGCGGAGCGAAGAGAAGGGGTTCGCCCGACAAAACGGCCTTCTCCCCCTCGTATGGGTCGATGTGCATTTTAACGGAGAGATGCCAGCCGTTCTCTCGGGCGAAATTACTAATTTAGAAGAAGATATGATTGAAATCACCACTTACCCCAATATTCGCGTCATTTACCTGGATTTCGGGTACCGCGGTATTCCGGAAGACATTCCCATTGAGAAAATCGTCATTCGCGACAAACCCGTCTCTTTGAAAACCAGTCTGCGTACTTCGCTTTCTCTCGAACAAGAAATCACGCGCGAAGAGGCCGAGTCTGCCGAAGCGACCATCGAATATGACCATCACGGCGAGTTCATTTTGCATATTCCGGAAAATGCTGCGCCCAACCTATCCTTCGACGATAAAATAGACGAGTTTCTCGATAGCCAAGACATTCTCGCGATGGAAGAAGAAGAGGATCTGGGGGACATTCTCGTCTATGTCGAAGTTCCCGAAAGCGAGAGACGGTATAGTGTGGAATCCCAGGTGGCGGATTTGCTCGGCGAACTTCTCTCCAAATCTGCCCCTTTAGAAGACATTCAGCGCCTCGTGACCAGATTCAAACAACTCCGCCAACAATTCTCTCGTTTCGACGCCAACGGAAACGTGGTCGATATCCAAAAGACGGACCCTTCGAATAAACCCGCCGTCGACCAAGTATGCGAAAATCGGGCGCGCGTACCCTGGATTCTTCCCGTCATCCAAGAACAGACGTCTCTCTATTACGACAAAAAACCCACCGTCTATTACCCCCACGACCGAGTGGAAGAAATCGACATCTTGGCCGAATTGGCCGACTTGGCGAAGACTCTTCCCGAGTACGATACCCAAGCGAGAGCCGTCTCTCGCATTCTGCACGGCCCGAAGGCCTTTGAACCAGAAACCGCTTCCCCCGTCCATACGGAGATCGAGTGTTTTGCTGCCGTGAGCGAAGAGGGAATCCAGACATTTGTTTCGAACGACGGCAAAATGCAATTCGCCAAATACGTGGTTCGCCGTGTAGAACCTGGGGAAACACGGTTGGTTCGCCAAGACGGGAAACAGAGAAAAACCCAGTATTCGAGAGAACCCATTTCGCATACCGGCGACACGACCAATCTCTCTTCTTTCGTCTTTTTACCCCAGTCTGCATGGATCCAATCCATGGCCGTTTGTCCAAGTACCGATATCTACTTGCGCTCCAAACTGGCGTCTACCCCTTTGTACCTACATCGTATGTTTCGCCCAGGAACCGAAGTGAACACGAGAGAAATCACGGATCTCTTGTCCGAATTAAAATACGACCCGATCGATTCCTTTTTGCAAACACCTACCCATTATACGCTACGAACGGATGCGCCGACCCCCCTAAACGATTTCCTCTATAATATACTTCCGCGCACACGGGCTCTCATGCAATGGACAAAACCCCAATGCGCGAGTTTGTATTCCTTCTCTCGCATCTCTTCCATGTTGGAGCCCTTTTTGATTGACCAAGACAACATTACGTTCAAGACGTATTTGGACATACGGTATTATGTCAAGGAGAAGATCAAGGAATATGTGGCGAAAATGGATGCGCGAAGAAAAGAGTATTCCATCTTGACACGGCCCATCGCGGGATCGTCTCCTTTCCCCCAAAATAGGGTGGAAGAAGTGTTTAAAGAGAACCGCGATTTCGCCACTTTTTTCGGCGACGCCTATCGCATATCGAAATCGAGCGCCAAAATATCGTCCGCCGAATTGCTCAACGCCATTTACTTGTCGGACGCGGCGTCTCTCTACTTGCACATGATTCAGCTGGAGGGGCTCTCTTATCTGACCCTGCCGGAGAATTTGATTGAGTCGGCCATTCAAGAGACGACAGATCCGGAGAAAGTAAAGGCGCCCGATTGTAGTCAGCGGTATCTTGCAAAGAAATACACGTCTCTCGTCGAACTCCAAAAAGACAATGGGCAAGACGTTATTTTTTACGACAAGATCTACGACGACACACCCTATGGCCTCTTGGGAAAATACAAGGACGAGAGAAAGCGATTCGACGCAGAAGAGTTCCGCGAGTTTTTCGCGGAAAAACTGATTCACGAGCACCAATGCCCGCCCCATTTATCGGAAGAATTGGCCGATACAATTTTACTCGGGAAAAAGAAGGTGCATGAGGGCGAATATGCAGTCTTGGAAATAAAACCCCGGCTCGGCAATGGACTCAAACTCGATGATCTGACACCCGAAGAGAGACGGAAAACGGAGCAAGAAGCAGAACAGAGGAAAAAGACGGAATATTACAAGCGGCGTGCGACGGAATGGGTGAGAGATACGGAGGTGGACACGGATTCCTTCCTAGATACCAACGCCCTCTTTTGCAATTTGGCCAGCGAATGCAACAAATTACCCGATTCGGGTGTGTGTGTCCCCGGCGTTTCTGCCGCCATGCAAATGCGTATCTCTCAACGCGCCCGGCGTATGGAAGAATTCGATGCGCGTGTTTCCAAGTCGATGGACGATTTGCGCAAAGAATTGGAAGACACCATCCACGACGAGCGTATCCGCATTCGAAAAACGGCCTTGTTAAAAGAAAACGCCCTATACAAGGCCAACGATTATTCCCACCAACTGGGGAAATACGCAGCGTCGACGGAAACCACGGTGGAGAGTCCGAATGCGCCCCTGCTCGACTCCATTCTCGCCATACACGGATTTCTGCAAAAAAACCTGTTGTTGGACCAATTCGCCGAAAAATGTTGTCGTCCTGCGATGGATGAATTGGACGAAGATCCCCATTGGATGTATTGTATCCAGAGCAATGTGAAACTCTTGCCGGTTTCCTCCGTCTCTTGGCCAAATCAGTCTACGAATCCCGCTATACCGAAGTGTTAGACTCCCTTTGTCGTACGAACGGGACGCTGAGCGACGACGGCGACTCGATCGTCGACCGATTTACCGGATATGTCTTGCGCAAGATTGATTACAGTGTGGAAGAAGACGACTACCCACTCGACACGCAGAATCCAAGCGACATGGCTTCCGTCATGCTCGACGTATTGACCCAGAAAACCCCCGTATTCGAAGACCCCATTGCCCAAATGATTTACAATGTGTATCGCAGTTTGGCGGGAAATATGGGAATCGAGAAAGACGTCGATGTGGAAGAGCCCGTGTTGCGCATTTCTCTCGACATGATGTACAACCCCAACATTGTGAGCACGGAAGACTACTACCGCGCGGCCATGGAATCCAAGAAAAAGAAGGATACGGACGCTGCAATCCGAATGCCATATACGACCTACAAGAACCAGACCCTCATTCTCATTGTTGCGTCCGTCCTCTTTGTCGCGGTCCAAACCCGCGCGCCTTCCGTGAAAACACGGACGACGTTTCCGGGATGTGTCAAGTCGTTTTCGGGGTTTCCGATGGACCCCAACATAGAGAATACGCCCGGCATTGGGTATGTGGCCTGTATCCTCGACCGAACCAAACGTTCTTCTGCCCAACCATGGAAATCGATCGAGCCCTTGAGCACCGCGTCTCTCGTCAAGAGAATGAAACAGACCATTCGCGATTATGTCGTCCAAAGGGACGATGTGACAAAATGGATCGAGAGAAAGCGCGAGTATTTGGCACTTCATCCGGAAGATACGGACATCCCCAAAGAAAGGAGTGTGTCCAAATGGGTCCTCTTTGCACCCCCCCTGCAACACCTGTCTCTCCCTTCCCCCCCGATTGGAATCACGGCCGAATACGCAAAAGAGGTGTTGCATGCGATGCAAAGCGGGTCGTCTACGCAGGGCCAACTGATCCAGGCAATCCATTCGAAAATCCGGAAACACGCCTATGGCATCTGCGAAATCGTCCAACACGTGGTGGCCAAGAAACGGCTCATGCTTGCAACGTCGGGAGGAGAACCCTATTTGGAGAATGCATGTTGCAATGATGGGACCGTCTCTCCCCTCCGCTATATTGCGGCCGAGAATGAAAACGCGGAACTCTACGTGAAAAAGTCGGCGAAAATGAGCGAATTGCTCGACCGCGTATCCTTTCTCTCGAAAGCACGTACCCTCTTCGACCCCGATTCCAGCCGTCTCACGTATACACACACCTCGGACAACATTGTAGAGCAGGTGGTCTATGAGGCCTTTATCTATTACGGGAATTTCGATACGGATCGCCCGATCCCCGCCTATTTGGACACGGTTTGCAAAGACAAACCGGCCTACGATCGTTTCGGTTCCATCACCGAGAAAATCTCATACATGAAGAAGCACGGGAAAAACTACACGTCCGACGACTTTTATGCCCTCATGCATCTGGTGAATCGCCAGAATCCGATCCATCTCTTACCCGAAAAGGAGATTCGATCGATTGACGGGTTCAAGGATATATTGGAGTATTTCGATTTGAAAGACTCTCCCCTCATTGAAAATGGGCTACGAAAAAGGATTTGGCGGACGATCGCAGACTATGTGTCGACCGTGATGGTGCATGAGGAGCGCGACTCCGTGAAAGACCTGTCTCTCTATTTAAAACGGGTGAACCATCGCATGCGCAACGTCGTCTTCTCCTTCCTTCAGAAAAATAGCACGTCATTGACCACTCGGACACTGGGGCAAATCAAAACCCATCTGGATTCGACCTGGTCGGTAGACGGATTGAAACCGACCCAGAATTCCGTCTATTTGATGTGCAAGGTGTTTCCAGTACAAATCGAGAACCAACACTATGACAAGGAAGCCGGATTGAAACATTGGGGGTTCGCCTTAAACCATGTGCAAACGCTACGCGCGTCGATCGACGCCTTTTATGCGGGTCTAGTTCCGTTTTTTGACTCAAATGCCACGTTTTTAGAGTATTTGAAGCGGGTTCGGCAAAACACGCATGATTTGCCTCTCTTCTTGGAACACATTCCTAGGTTCGAGCCCATGGTGAAAGAGGGCCTGACGTATTATTCTCTCTACACGAGAGAAACAATGGAGCTCTTGTACCAGTACTGCTGGTTATCCGTCTTGCACGAATACGTGGTGGTATCCACCGACGAAGACTTTCGCCAAATGCGCCAAGAAGAGATCCGGCAAACCCGGAAATCGGACCAGGACGAAGACCCAGATATGCGAGAGATACGCATTGTGGAATTGGACGACATGGAACTACGCCGGCAAGCGAGCGATTTGATCGTCGCCATGTTAAAAATCGATATGGATACCAAACGCGCAACTGACAAGACCTATTCTTCCGTCTTGGATTCCACCCTCAAATTGAAAAACCAGGACAAGAAAAAGATTACGGATTATCTGAAAGGGCTCACAAAAGACGACCGTAAAGTGGAGCAATCTCTCCGCAAACACAAATTGGGAAGATGGAATGTGGGGTTGCAAAAGAGTCTGTTCCAGTACGACAAAAAGACGTATGAGCAAGAGACGACGACGACGACGACGACGTCGGAACAACCGGATGATTTGGTCTATACGGTTCCATCTCTCGACCAAGAAGATTTAGATGTTGCCCAGGAACCAACCGTGGAAGACGAAGAGGGATATGATATTAGCAGGTTGGACGAAGACTACGAAGACGGGCATTTTTACGAGGAAGATTATGCCGAGGATCGAGAGACGGATTTCTAAAAGGTACGATACAAAAATCTCTCGAATATGTAGAAAATGCAAATCAAAAATTGGGTAAGGGTGAATAAAACCACGACGGCCATGTTGATCTTTGTTCTCTTGTTTGGAACCATTCACTGGCTAAAACCATCGCTATTTTATACGGAAGAAGGCGGGTTTCGCGAATTTGGCGTGGGATACAAACAAAAGACGGTGGTCCCCATTTGGTTGGCGGCCATTTTCTTGTCGATTTTGTCTTATTTAGCCGTCTTGTATTTCCTCTTGATTGCATCATGAGTGCATGAGTAAGAGTAAGAAAAAAATATATTTGTATTCAAATATATTTTCCAACCATGATGTCGCATTTGGTAGACGCCGAAGCCAAAGTCTTTTTAGACGCTTCCCTCCAGAAATGCCACGAAATCCGAATCAAGGCTCACCACTTCACATTCAACCTGATTATGTTTCTCTTGATCATCGGTATCGGCGGCGGGTTTCTCTATTATTGTTACACGACCAAACCCACAAAGGAAGAGACGGGTTACAAAATTATGCAAGACCAAGAGTATATTCTCTCGAAAATACGGTTTTTCCAGGAGCAGCAGGAGAAAATCAACGAATCGGCGTCGCCCATCACAGGTCTCCCCTCTTTCTCTCAAGACAAATGGAACAATGACAACACTTCTTTTCGGTCAGTCTAGTATATAATGTCGACGGAACAGAGAAACGCAGCCAACGAAAAAAACACGGCGCAGCCCCATATGAACCGGCTTTTTGAAAAATTACTAAAAGCCAAGGATGACCGCGAAATCATTGTCGCGCTTCCGTTGTACGGCCCCATTGATTTTTCCCCACTGAAAGCGAGCGGGCAAGTGACACGGATTGTGTTCAAGGAGAGGGGAGGCATTACCGAATTGACCGGTCTTCCCTCCTCCGTCGTATCTCTCGAATGCGAAAATCAGTTGTTGCATACCTTTCCCAATTTGCCGGCGAATATCGAAACCGTCCGATTGGGGAAAAACATATTCCCCGACATTCGTCTCTCGCCTGGACTAGAACGCCTCAAGACGCTTTCCTTGCCGAATTGCCAAATCAAGACGATTTCCGGCCTCCCGAAAAACTTGGAAGAACTCTATATTCCGGATAATCAGGTACGCCATCTCCATCTAGGGAACAATCCGCGCCTGCGCGTCTTGCATATTCAGCGCAACCGCACGCTTCGGGTGGAAAACGTGCCCGCTTCCATCGTGGATTTGCAAGTGGAAGAGGGGAACCCTTTAGTCGAATTGGAATACGACTATATGCCGTCTGTATCGAATGAAGACGCGCAAAAGAACACGCCCGAATACATGGAAAGTTTAGACGAATATTTCCGTCTCAAGGGAAAATACGAAACGGAGGCGAGAGAAATGCGCGAAAGGGAACGGGAAAAGGGGGAAAAACGTAATTGGGGGAAGAAGGAACTCAAGAAGCGACTCCACGCCTTGCATCCCAAGTGTGTGAATTGTCATAGACCTGTAGGCACGGTCTTTAAACGTACAGAAGGGAGATATCTAGCCTATTGTGGAGATCGAAATGCCCCCTGCGCATTAAAGATGGAATTGTTTCGCGGCGACTTTTTGAACACCGAATCGTTGCTCTATCATTTGCGCGATTCCGTATACGAACTGAAGGAGGACATTATTCAGAAAAAGATGGATGTCTTGTTTGGGTACATGGACGAGGCGGCGTCGAGAGAAGCGTTCCAGCAAGATATTGAGCATTATCATTTGGATAGTGCCGCCTACAAGGATCATCTGGAAACATGGAATGGGATCTTTTACGACGAACACCGGAAAGAATTGATCCGGGGGAAACGAGAGACGATTCACGAATTAAAAGGCGCCATGAATACGAGTTTATTAGAATACGAGAAAACGGGGAACCGCGACCTACTCCATACGATAGCGGAGGTGTATACGAAGGAATATTTGCCGGAAATACATAATTTACGCAGGTTAAATTATGAAATAATGGAAATGGAGCCAGATTACTCCAACCCAGATTCGATGGAACGGACCTTGGTGCAAAACGTGGCATCTGCGCAAAAACGGGAAATGTCGACCAAAGAGGTGCCTCGCGTGATTCAATTCATCACGGGTTTAGAGCCTAGCACCCATTGAAATTCGACACGCCATCCCATACGATACCATTGTTCAATGACCATTGTTTTTGGGCACACCGGGTGGTTAGGCCAGGGGCAATCCTTTGCCAGCCAGATTCGTTGTTGTTTAGTTGGAGATATTTGAA